>Ga0182745_1000197_pt1 | contig 76375 bp, 58 predicted proteins | sample eDN3rd30CKraftBY_FD_128523 | JGI IMG/M metagenome (GOLD analysis project Ga0182745, IMG submission 128523) | Enriched backyard soil microbial communities from Emeryville, California, USA - eDNA 3rd pass 30_C Kraft BY (version 2) (version 2) | ecosystem: Environmental > Terrestrial > Soil >...
ACGCACGAGACCGTTACTGCGAAGACATCGCCAGCGACATGGACCAACTCCACAACACCGTCCGCGAGCGACTCGAACTCTGGATCCATGCCAAAGAAACCCCAGAAAGCCTACGCTTCCGCGCCGTCAGCCTCTTCCTTCGCTACGCCCACACCCCGCATCTGCTGCCACGCCGCCTCCAAGCCCTCTTGCCCCACTCCCTCCATGCCGATGCAAATGCTATGGCCAATACCAATAGCATTCAGCCGGTTCCACACCTTCCCCCTCCATCCCACAATCGAACGATCAAACCCGAGGCCCAGTCGACTTCCGATGCCGTTGTCCCCACCACAGAATCCCCCTCGAAAATCACCGATAGCGATCCAAACCCTGACATCCAACCCGAAATGAATAGAGCACCTTCCACAGACATCACAGGTGACGCGGCAGAAGGATTCGCACCCATAGGGACACAAGTCGCAGCATCGCCCTCACCCCAGACACCATTGCAGAAAATTCCCGACGCCTCGCAGGACTGCGAAAGCACAACGCTCACGGCAGAAGAACACTCAAACCCCTCTACCATTGCCACCGTCGAGGGGAAAGCTGCCGATAAGGTCCCCAAAGAAGGCGAACGCCTATCCAACATCCGCAGGACATCAGCCGCTCGCCGCGTTCTTCGCACTGAGCCTATACCACTGGCCGACAAAACAAAGGGCCCGATTGCTCTCATCGAGCAATCGGGCCCTTTGCATCAACCGACGCTTATCGACGCCGATACTTAGCCGAGGAACTTCCAGCCTTTGCGGAACTTCGGCGTCAGGTGCTTGTTGGCGTCCTTGTTGTTGCTGAACTGCATCTTCGTGGCATCCCATTCCAGTTTGCCTTCGTAGTGCATGGCGATCGCGCCCAGCAGCATCCAGCTGACAAAAGGAGCCGACTCATTAAAGTTCGAACACGCCGGGTCCCCGCCCTTGCAGGCACGGATCCAGTCACGGTAGTGGCCAGGCGAACGGGTCAAAACCTGGGCCGGCATCTTGTAATCCTTCATGCGGTCATCAGGAATCAGACGGGTGTTCTCACCGTAACAACCGGTGGTGACCATTCCCTTGTCGCCAATGAACAGACTACCGTTAATGTCTTTGTCACCGAGCAACGTACCCTCCGGAACTCCCGGGAAGGTGGGGATGGACTTCAGACTGTCGTGCCAGAAGAGCGACAGAGGCCCGAAGGCGCCACGGGACGGGAAGTCGAAGCGGATGACGGTCTGGTGCGGGAACAGGCGGGGATGCTTGCCCTCTTTCTTGATACATTCCACGCTCGTCGGCCAGCTGAGCCGCAACGCCATGTTCGGTGTTCCCAGAATGTGGCAGGCCATGTCGCCAATGGCGCCGCAGCCATATTCGGGGAAGGCACGCCAATGGTGCGGGGCAATCGCGGGGCTGAACTCCTCGAACTCCGATCCTGCCAACCAAGCTTGCCAATCCATGTGGGATGGCACCGGCTCACGTTTGATTTCGACCTCAGGTCCCTGCGGCCAGTAACGCCCCGGACGATCCGTCCAGGCGTGCACTTCACGCACATTGCCGATTTCGCCGCTCCAGATGATCTCCGCGCATTCACGGGCGCCATCGTTGGAGTAACCCTGGTTGCCCATCTGGGTGGCGACGCCATACTTGTTGGCGGCTTTCTGTAATTCCTGCGCTTCCCAAACGGTGCGAACAAGGGGCTTCTGACAATAAACATGCTTGCCGCGCGCCATCGCCCACATGGAGGCAGTCCCATGAACATGGTCCGGACAGGAGACCAACACCGCGTCGATGTTCTTCTCTTCCTTATCGAACATCTTGCGGAAGTCTGTGTACTTCGGCGCGTTCGGATGCTTTTCAAAGGTACGCGCTGCCCGTTTGGAATCCGGGTCCACCAAAGCCACAATATTCTCAGTCTCGCAGCCGTTGGTATCGGCGAAGCCCTTACCGCCGGCGCCGATGGCAGCGATGTTCAGCTTCTCGTTCGGAGACTTATAGCCAAGATGCTTCAGGGAAGCGGAACTCCCGAAACCGGCCACGGGGACGGCGCCCGCCAAAAGCGAGCCGTAGAAAAAATACCTTCGTGTTAACATGAACGCTCTCCTATTCTGCTAGGGCACCCGCTACCTGTGTGACGTCCGGCAGGCCGACACGTTCCCGTCCATCGAACAGTTCGATGGAATCGCGGGATTCAAGCACCCCACCAGAATGGTCATCTGGTATTCCCGGCGTCCAGAAAGCTGTCGCAGTAGCGAGCACCATGGACGACCCGCAAGGGTGCGTCGGAAACACTGGAGGGTTCCCGTGGTCCGGGAACCGACCTCTTTGCCTAATTTCCGAACTCCCAATCATATAACCAAGCGAGGCTGACTGGAAGGGGGTGTATGCAAATCGTCATGACCGCATTCCGGTGGGCAAACTGCATTCGTAGAGGGCTGCTGGCGATGATCGGTATACCGCAGAGCAGAACCGCGCTCGGGCCCGCGAGTCACGAACCGGTAGAATCAAGGAGAGAACGAGCAGCCACCAAGTATGCCATCGAGCGTGTTTGATCTATTTTCGATCGGAGTCGGGCCTTCGAGTTCCCACACTCTGGGACCGATGCGCGCAAGCCGGGACTTCGTGCTTAGCCTGGACACGGAAGGGCTGCTTGTCCAGGTCGCACGTGTGCGCTGTGAGTTGTATGCGTCTCTGGCTCTGACGGGACATGGACATTGTACGGATAAAGCCGTCATTGCAGGCTTGGCGGGGCGGCAGGCCGACGCGATTGGACCGGGCGAACTGGTGGCTTTTGAGCAGTCAGTACGCGCACAGGGAACGTTGTCTCTGGCGGGCGCACACAACCTGCCCTTTCACCCCGACGAAGACATTGTATTTTTGGGCGCAGAACGTCTACCGGCTCACGCAAACGGCATGCGCTTTCTCGCTTATGACCCGGATAACACGGTATTGCGAGAACAGGTGTATTACTCCGTGGGTGGCGGCTTCGTGGTGGATGCGGAAGGACTACCGATTGGTAGCGCCACCGGGAACGCCTTGCCTACCTTCCCCTACACGACCGGCGCCGCATTCCTGCAAGCCGGAACCGAAAGGCAGATGCGCTTTGCGGAGCTGATTTGGGAATGGGAACTGGGACTGCGCGACGAAGCGGAAATCCGGAGAACCATGTTGCGCGTGGCGCAGGTGATGCGGGAGTGCATTGATTCAGGATTGCAGGCTGAAGGAGAGCTCCCCGGCGGATTGCAGGTGCAACGGCGAGCCCCGAAGCTCTACAAGCGTCTGATGCAGGCGTCAGCCACGCGTAGTGACTTCGGCACGGAAGCCATGGACTGGCTCAGCGCGTACGCCATTGCGGTCAACGAAGAAAACGCCAGCATGGGCCGAGTGGTGACCGCGCCGACGAACGGAGCGGCGGGTGTCATTCCGGCAGTCTTGCGCTACTACCTCGACCACATGTGTGCGCCGGATGACGAGTTAAAACGCGAGCAGGACACCGTCGAGTTTCTGATGGTCGCTGGAGCCATCGGCATTCTTTATAAGGAAGGCGCATCACTTTCAGCCGCTGAAGTCGGCTGCCAGGGCGAAGTCGGCGTGGCCTGCTCCATGGCCGCGGGGGCATTGGCTTCGGTGCTGGGTGGGACAAATGCCCAAGTGGAAAACGCAGCGGAAATCGGCATGGAACACAACCTGGGCCTGACATGCGACCCCATCGGTGGTCTGGTCCAGGTTCCCTGCATCGAACGGAATTCCATGGGGGCGATCAAGGCAGTAAACGCAGCCCGTTTGGCGCTGCATTCCGACGGACAACACGTCGTCTCGCTGGACCGTGTGATCGCCACGATGCGCAAAACCGGCGAGGACATGCTGTCTCAATACAAGGAGACATCCCTCGGCGGCCTTGCTGTGGCAGTCGCGCTTCCGGAGTGTTGAGTCCCGGCTGCCGCCGATACGGACTTGGCTCAGCAGAGACTGGGTGGACAGTCCCCGCTGAGCCGAAAGTATTATTCGTAGCGCAGACAGGTCATCGGGTCCACCCGCGCGGCCCGTCGAGCAGGTACCAGGGCTGCAGCAATTCCCGCCGACGCGACCAGCGCCAGCGCAGCTGTGTAAACCAGAACATCATGCGCCTGCACTTCGAAAAGCAGACTTTGCACGTAGGAACTGAGCCAGTACGCGGCTACAAGGCCCAGCACGGCGCCAACGGCCAGGATCTTTCCTGTCTCCCGTAGCACCATCTTTTGGATGCGCCAGACACCTGCGCCGAACGCCATGCGCAATCCTATTTCCCGCGTGCGGCTGGCCACACTGTAGGACATCACTCCGTACAGCCCGATGATGGCGAGCAGCGTGGCTAGCAGGGCAAAGCTCGCTGAAAGCTGGGCCATGGCCTTATCTTCGTGGGTGCTCAGTCGAACCTGTTCCGACATCGTGCGCAGCCGGTAGAGAGGCAGATTGGCATCAAGACCTGTCAAGGATTGCCGAATGTTAGCCAGCGTAGTTTCGGGCGGAAGGGCTGTGCGCACGTATACGAAGAAGTCACGCAGCTGCTCTGTCTGAGCCAGAGGCGTATAGACAACAATGGGGGTGGCATCGCGAACGTTGTGGTATTTCATGTCATGAATGACGCCCACAATTTCGCGGTTCGGCGTCACACCCTCGCCTTCTCCGAAGGCCATGCGCCGCCCCAGAGCACTCTGCCCGTTGAAGTACATCCGCTCAAACTGTTCGTTGACGATCACCACCTGGGGAGCGCCTGGCCCGTCGCCAGCACGAAACTCGCGGCCCGCCTTCAGCTTCACGCCCATGGTCCGGAAGATATCGGCGCCCACGCTGGCTAGGGATGGGTCCTCTTCGCCTTGCTGTTTGGTGTGACCCTCGACAGTGATGTTACCTTGCCATCGGCTAGAACCGATAAAGGGGACTTCGCTGACGGATACCGAAGTCACTCCCGGAATCTCACTCAGTTCTTCCACCGTGCGGTTAAGAAAGGTCCGCGAGCTCGGCTGGTCGTAGCCGTTCAGGTGTGGAGAGACGCCGAACACAATCAAGTTTTCGGGGGCAAAACCGACGTCCACCGTAGAGAGTTTGACGACGCTACGGGCCATCAGGCCCGCCAGAACCAGCAGGGTCAGAGATAGCGCCATCTGGGCCATCACCAACCCCTTGCGAACACGAGATCCGCCAGCAGACTGGACCTGCCCGGACTGATCTTTTAACTTGTCGGAAACAGCAATCCGCGAAGCGCTGATCGCTGGGTAGATGCCAAAGCCAATCCCCGTGAGGACGCCCAGCAGGACAGTGAGCAAAAGAACGGAGGTATCAAGCTCGCCCGTGATGATGCCCGCGGGTGTCTGCGGCGGAATCATCGTGCGCAGCAACAGCTCCACCACAGCCCGCGCCACCAGCACTCCACCAAGCGACCCGAGCATGCCTAGGAGCACGGATTCGGTGAGCATCTCTCGGAAGATGGCCCACCGGCCAGAACCAAGGGCAACGCGTACCGCGATATCTTTCGCGCGGCCAGTAGCCCTCACCAGTTGCAGGTTCGCCACATTGGCACAGGCAATCAACAACACCATCAGCGTGGTAAGCATCATGGCCGTGAAGGCGGTGGTCATCCCTTGCCGACTGGAGGAGCGACCTTGAGCTCCCGATACCAGTTGGATGGTCCCTTGAGCGTAACGGTCACGAAAAGCTTGGTCAGAGTCGGTCAAGTCCTTGGCTTCCTGAGCCAGAATGCTGCTGAAGAGGCTCTGCAGACCGGGTTGCGCCTGTTCGATGCTTTGCCCATCCTTCAGGCGACCCACCATATAGACCCACCAGGAGCGACGGTTCGCTTCGTCGTTCCAAGTGCGGTAAAGCTGCTTGCGAAGGGAGATAGGAACCCAGATATCAGGCGAGTTGCCGACTCGCGTACCGTTGAAGCCTCGTGGCGCGATGCCTACAATCGTGAGGCTGGAACCGTTGACGACAATCGACTCGTTGATGACCGACGGATCTGCTCCTAGTTCGTTCTGCCAATATCGGTAAGACAGCACGGCAACGGGCCGACGGGCCTTGTCATCGTCCAGCGTGAAAAGCCGCCCCAGCCCCTGGCGCACACCCAAAGTCTCGAAGTAGTTACCACTGACCATATTCAGAAAGCCGCTCTGCGAGTTCCCGCGAATGGCGAGATTGCCACCGAGTTCGCGAAATCCGGCAACGCTGGCAAGGGCAGTCTGCTGATCGATGAGGTCACGCATCATCGGGTAGGTGAAGACCGAGGATGACCCACCATCCGAGCCAGCAGAAACGCTGCCACTGCGGGGATGCACGCCATCCAGAAAGACAAGGCGGTCTGGACCCTCGACAGGAAGGGTCTGCAGAAGCATCTGGTCCATGATCGAAAAGATGGCCGTGTTGGCTCCAATGCCTAGGGCTAGAGACAAAACCACGGCGATCGTCGTAAGAGGAGACTTCCGAAGGCTACGCAAGGCTAACAGGAGATCGCGCTTCATGGTTTGACAAGCAATGCAAGTCTCGTGCCACAGCCTAATCTAAAGCTAACCTACTGAAAACTAATCACAATCGAGGTTACGGATGGCTCCGCGCGTATCCCAGATCACGCGCACACGCGACAGAACTGTCCGGGAGCGAACACCCGCAGAGTCCTCCTGCGGCCCTTTGACCTCTGCCTGCAAATCACAGGCTAAGGCAACGCGCCCCGTTGGCGGAGCAGACGCATTACCCGATCCACGGGCAGGGCATCCGCCGTCGCGCCATTGGAGGTCACCGTTTCCGCGGCAAACAGCGAGTTATAAATGGCCTCTTCAGTGGCATCGGCCACGGCCTCAAACAAAGGAGTCATTGCATCGTTTGCGACCAACTCTTGGGGCTGACGTACGGTGCTGAAGGCGATGGCATAGTCGCCACTGCCATTGCTACCGTTGCCTCCGGTACGGGACATGCCGAGGAAGGAACGGCGGGCCAGACGAGAGAGATTCCGGGCATCGAGAGGGGCGTCGGTGGCGACCACAATCATGAGTGAGCCATCACCGCTTCCGGCCTGATCTGCACGTAGTAGGCGCCCTACAGGTACTCCAGCAATGTGAAGGTCTCCGCCGAAGTTGGTTTGGACAAGTACCCCCACGGTGTGGCCAGCGGGTGTCCGACGGGATGCAGTGCCAATTCCGCCTTTGAAGCCGAAACAAGTGGTGCCGGCTCCGGCCCCGACCGCTCCTTCCGGAACACGTCCGGATGTGGCAGCGGCAATTGCTTCCTTCACATGTTCGGACCCGAGTGGCCGCCGACGGATATCGTTCAGCCTCGCATCGTTGGTTTCACCTACCACCACATTTAGAGAGCGGACCGATTCGTTGCCGGGCAACGCCAGCATATGGTCGAGGACGCCATCAGCAACGCGGTGGACGTTCAGCGTGGCGGTTAGGGCAAGAATGGACTCCAGTTCGCCGAGTTCGCGGACTTGCGTGTAGCCCACCAGCTTGCCATAGCCATTGAAGACCTCAATGGCCGCAGGCAACTTTTGTTGGGCGATGTTACCAGGATGAGGAAGGATTACCGTGATACCAGTGGAATGGCGGCTGCCATCACGTAACGTAGCATGACCGACGCGGACTCCTGAGACGTCCGTGATGGCATTCTGCGGACCTGTCGGCAGAATGCCCACTTGAATGCCGAGCTCACGCGCTCTAGGCTTTTCTGTTTGCGTCAGAGCCTGGCCGCTGAGAGGCAGAGAGGACAGCAGCCATACTGCTAGAAAACAGACGATGAATGCGAACCGCTCTAAGCGATAAAAAGTGCTACACGGCACGACGAGGAACCTCCCTAGATTGTGTAGAGCTACTGACCACTTCGGAGCTGGCGTCCATATAGTCATCTATCAATGTCGTACAGGTACCGCCGCAATGGCATCTTTCTGCGGCAATTGTGGAACGAGATCTGGGCGCCTCGGCTCTGGTCACCAGCGCGCCGGAGGTCTTCATAGAGATGAAACACGCTGTGGAAGGCCTCGACTTCGATACACTTTTCCATGACATGCGCTCTGTTTGGTTTCTTCTGCTCTGCTCCCTCACCGGTCTGTCTGCGGGTGGCTTGCCTCAATTTCGAGAACAGACCATCGTTTCCGGCTTGAAATATGGTTACCAGCTTGTACTAGAAGATCTGAATCGAGACGGCAAGCTGGATGTAATTGTGATCGACGAGGGCGGCGCGGATCTGGCTTGGTATGAGAACCCCAGTTGGGAACGCCACGTACTGACGACGGAAGTGCCGCGCACCATCAACCTCGATTGTAGGGATCTGGACGGTGACGGGATTCCGGAGATTGCCATGGCGCATCACTTCCAGACCAACCCGGACAAAAGCCGTGGCCGCGTGATTCTGCTGGAACACGATGGCGACCCACGAAAACTCTGGAGGGTGAAAGAAATCGACGAAGTCCCAACGGCGCACCGGGTACGTTGGATGCCCGTGGAGAAAGGTAAACTACCGTGGCTTGTGGTTGCTCCGATGGTGGGTCCAAAGACCTATGCACCGGAGTACAAGGGAACCGCGCCGATCTATGCATACCGACCCGGCGATTGGAAGCGGATGCAGGTGTCGGATCAGTTGAACGGCATTCTGCACAGCATTGCGCCGGTGCAATGGAGCCCGGGAAACTGGCAGCTATTGACGGCGAGCTTCGATGGATTGCAGCGCCTGGAGACGCGCAAGACAGGACGTTGGAAGCACACTGCAATTCACCCTGGCAATGCGGAGCCCTGCCCTCGTTGTGGAAGCAGCGAAGTAAAGATGGGCTTCCTGGGCAAGCGTCGCTTTCTGGCTACCATAGACCCCTGGCATGGCAACCAGATCGGTGTTTACACCGAGAACAAAGGCAAATGGGACCATGTCGTGATTGATGACCAGATGGAAAATGGCCACGGACTGGCGGTTGCGGATCTGGACGGCGACGGACGAGATGAGATTGTTGGCAGCTTTCGGGGAAAAGGCTTCCGCGTAACGGTTTATCAAGCGACGGACGATAGCGCCTTACACTGGACGTCCAGGGTAATCAATGCGGGTGGCGTGGCCGGAGCGGATTGCAAGGTCGCCGACCTGACCGGTGACGGGAAGCCGGACGTGGTGTGTTCCGGGGCATCGACAGGCAACGTGATGTTGTTCGAAAATCTCGGAGTCAGCGGCGACTAGACCGTCTGGCTCTCAAGGTCCACTACCGCTGTCCAGTTACTGGTGATCGCTCAGCACCGAGAACAGATTGCTGAAGTCGTCGGTCCACACGACGTCACGTTCAGGCTGCGGGGTCCGCACAGACACTTGGTGTAGTAGAGTGTCCTGCAAGTTCTGGGGATCCCTACTCATCACGGCCCAGAGCGCATCAAAACTGCCTTTACTCGGGACGCCCTCCGTCATCAGAAAAGTCACGGCGAAACCAGCCGAATGTGCGGAAGAACGCACCACGGGCCGCAAATCCAGATAGCGATTGCTGATGTTGACAGCGATCAAGCCGTCAGTGGCAACGTGCTTTCCGTAGAGGAGAAAGGCTTCATGCGTCAAGAGATGTATGGGGATGGAGTCTCCGGAAAAGGCATCCAGAATCAAAGCCTGATACTGATTGGGAGACTCGGCTTCCAACTGTATGCGAGCATCCCCCAGACGCACCTTAGCCGTTTCTGCACAACCATTGAGAAACGTGAAGTAGTTGCGCGCCACTTGCTCAATCAGTGGGTTGATCTCATAGTAGACATATTCGTCACCGGGCCGGGAAAAAGCTGTCAGCGTTCCCACACCGAGGCCGACAATGCCCACACGATTGGCTGCCGATTTTCGGTTCAGCATTCGCAGCATACGGCCAGCGCCGGAGTCTTCCGAAAAGTAGGTGGTGGCTGTACAGCGATGGGCCTCGTCCTGGAACTGCAATCCATGTTTGGTGCTGCCGTGGTCTAGCTGGCGGGCCGCGGGTCGGGTCTCATCTGCGGGCAACTCCACCACGCGAAGCGCTCCGAAGAAATTCCGTTCGGCCAGCAGCACGTTGTTGCTGACGGCCGTGAAGGGAAGCGCGACGGCAAGAGCCGCCGCACAAAGTGGCGTGGTGGTGGCAATGTTCAGTTCCATGGGTTCCCCTTCTGCTTCGCGATTGCGAAGCCGTAGAGAATACCAGACCAACAGAGGGCAACCCACCAGACCAACGTAGATCTCGTGGTAGCCCGTAAAGAGATACTGAGCGACAAGGCCAACAAAGATGCCGCCAAGTGCCCCACCCAAAGAGTTCATCAGATAGAAACGCGTGAGATGAGCTGGGTTGGGTCGCTGCGCATAGAGCTCCCGGTGGCAGAAGAGCATCATGGCAAAAAGTGCCCCACAAGCGACCAACAACTCGACGATGTAGTTCATCATCAGAAAGGGAAGCGCGACGAACAAAGACAGGATGGTGGCGGCGCCGACCGCAAGATATCCGATGAGGGGTTGTGGGACCCAACGTGGATATTCGAAACAAAGCACGAACGTCAACAGATACAGAACAAGGGGCGCCACCCAAAGAAAAGGGATCGGTGCGATATCAAGTGTAAGGTGCTGCGTGGTGGCCACGAGTAGCAGGCTAGGACACGCCGAGAGCGCTATCCAGTAGAGTTGCGTTCGCCAAGACGGCGGGGACATCGCTTCCCCCTGAGGCGCGGAAGCCGTCAGTTGTGTGGACGCTGCTGCGGGGTTCACGGCTGACCTCAACGAGACCGCGCGAAAGGTCAACCAGACAACCGCAAGCACGGCGACCATGTAGACTCCATACCCCCAGGCCCACCAAGCGAACTGCGTCTCCAGACCGATGCTTGGTTCCAGGATGAACGGGTAACAGAGCAGTCCCAGAAGCGAGGCCAAATTAGAAAGACCGAATAGACGGTAGGGAACGATTTGGTGGCGGTGTCTGGCGATCCACGCCTGCACCAACGGAGAGGTGCTTGCGAGCAGCATGTAAGGTAGGCCCAAGGTGCAGATCAACATCGCGAGAATGTGCCAACTGGGGGCGCCCTCAGCATGAGGCTTCCAACCAACACCCGGCGCTACTGGCAAAAAAGACAATGAGGCGACCAGCAGACCAACGTGCACGAATAACTGACGCTTGGGCGGAAGCTTGTTGATGATGAAATGGGCGTAGGCATAGCCCGCAAGAAGTGCGGTTTGAAAGAACACCAACGCCGTAGCCCACACCAGGGGCGCACCACCAAACCACGGGAGAATGCGTTTGGAATAGACAGGCTGAATCAGGAATAGGAGAAAGGCTCCAAGAAAAACCAGCAGGGCATCCAGGAGCAGCCACCCTCGGGCGGGAATGCCCGAGGGTGATGAGGAAGACGGATCACTATCTTGCATGAAAACCTACTAGCGAAGCCCTCCCTTGCGGGTGCGATCCAGAAGCTGATCCTGGGCGCTTAAGGGTTCTTCTCCGGCTGCGGGGATGACACGCTCATAGCTGCCATCGGCCAACATGCGACGGGCCTTTGCCGTATCCTTCAGATACAGTTCCAGGATATCCTCTCGAATTTGACGAACCAACTCAGGCTCATTCACCGGGAAGATGACTTCGACACGTTCATTCAGGTTGCGCGGCATCAGATCGGCGCTTCCCAGATACACCTCGTGCTCTCCTCCGTTTTCGAAGAAGAAGACGCGGCTGTGTTCCAGAAAACGTCCCACCACGCTGATGACTGTGATGTTGTCGCTGACGCCGGGGATACCAGGGCGCAGACAGCATACCCCGCGGATTAACAAATCGACGCGTACGCCAGCTTGCGAGGCCTGGTAGAGCAACTGAATCATCTGCCGATCGACTAGACCATTAGCCTTGAAGATCAGGCGCGCGGGACGCCCATCGCGTTTGTGTTCAATCTCCCTCTCGATCAAAGCAGCCAACTGCTGGCGTAATCCGATGGGAGCAACCAGAAGCTTCCGATAGTCGGTCTTCTCCGAATAGCCGGTAAGGTAATTGAAGAGGTCCGTGACATCCTGTCCGATGTTATCGTCGCAGGTGAACATACCCAGATCCGTGTAGAAATGGGCGGTCACGGCATTGTAGTTTCCGGTGCCAAGGTGCATGTAGCGGCGCATGGTTTTGCCTTCCTGACGCACCACCATGGCCAGCTTGGAATGAATCTTCAGGCCCAGCAGGCCATAAACGACGTGAACACCCTGACGTTCCAAGGCACGAGCCCATTCGATATTACTTTCCTCATCGAAGCGAGCCTTCAGTTCCACCAGAACCGCAACTTGTTTACCTTCTTCGATGGCTTCCAGCAGCGCTTCCACCACCGGGGAATTCCGACCGACGCGGTAAAGCGTCATTTTGATCGCCTGCACCTGCGGGTCGGTAGCAGCCTGCCGCAGGAAATCGATGAGCGGCTGAAAGGAATCAAAGGGATGATGCACCAGAATGTCGCCCCGGCGAATGGCGCTAAAAATGCTGCCATCGTCGCCCTTAGGCTGCAAGCGCTTTGGGATGCGCGGGACGAAAACAGGTTCTTTCAGGTCCGGGCGCTCCACGGAGTAAAGGTTCATCAAACGGGAAATGCCCAGCGGACTCTGAAGCCTGTAGACATCCTCTGGCTCAACTTCCAGATTGTTGAGCAGAATGTTCAACACCTCGTCCGGCATCTCGTCATTTACCTGCAGGCGTACGACATTCCCGAAGCGCCGCTGCCGCACGCTCCGTTCCACGGTTTCCAACAAGTCGCTCGCTTCCAGTTCCTGGATCTCCATATCCGCATCCCGAGTTACGTGGAACGGATAGACGGAGAGAATCTTCATGCCCGGGAACAGACTGTGTAGATTCGCGGCAATCACCTCTTCAATCAGCACAACATATGCCGGACGGTTTGCGTGCCGGGACCGCGAGCCATTCCCCAGGGTGTGATTGGAGTGGGCTGGAGGGCCTACCGGCACTACCTGAGAGATGGTGTCTGGCACCTTCAACCGGGCGAAACGGCGAGCACGCTTCTTGTCCTGAATCAGGATCGCCAGATTCAAACTCAGGTTGGAAATATGGGGAAAGGGTCGACCAGGATCAAAAGCCAGGGGCGTCAGAATCGGAAAGATGATCTCGCGGAAGTATTTATCCGCCGCCTGTTTCTGGCTTTTATCCAGTTCCTGGTAACTGAGGACGTAGACGCCATGGGAAGCCAACTCGGGAACCAGGGTGGTGGTGAGAACATCCCTTGATTCCTTCATGATGCGGTAAGATTCAGCCCGGATTTCATCGAGCAACTGGCTGGGCGTATGAAGGCCGTCCGGGCTAGACGTGATGCCAGCATCCACCTGGTCCATAAGCCCGGCGACCCGGACCATGTAGAACTCGTTGAGATTTGAACCCACAATGGCCAGAAACTTCACACGTTCGAGCAGTGGATTCCGATCGTCCAGGGCTTCGGCCAGCACACGCCGCTGGAATTGTAGCAGGCTCAATTCGCGGTCAATGAACAGTTCCTGCTCGGCATGAGAGGCGGGGGCAGCAGGAGTGCTGGACTTTCTCGACCGAGTTTGCGGCCGCTTTTTAGGACTATCACCAGTAAGACGCATCTGCACTCTACGATAGCGAGTTCCGTCGGGCTTTGGAGCAGTGGTCACGAAGTGCGACGACGATGACTGGCCTTGGACCCAGCTATCCCCATCGCCAATGGTGATAGAAGTATTGAGTATTATGTTCACTCGCCGGCGTTTTTCTTCGGTTACATTCGGCGCTGTATCGGCTGGACTCACGGCATCCAATAGACTCGTGGGGCAACGTCCGCCGCGGATCCTCCTCCGCTCTTCTTGGCAGAGCGTCAATATTGGAGACATCGGACATACCCCTGGAGCTCTCAACATCCTGTGGAAATACATTCCACAGGCCAACATCACACTGTGGCCCGGTAAATTGGGACACGGTTCCCGGGAATTCCTGCTCCGTGCGTTCCCCAAACTGCAGATTGCCGAAGGGTCCGTCGACCCCCAGGGCAAACCCACCACCCTTGAACTCACACGCGCTTGGCAGGAAGCGGACCTCTACTTAAGTGGCTCCGGTTCCGGCTTCCCGGCCAGCAACCACGCGGTCGCCTTTCATCGCGCGACCCAGAAGCCAGTGGGAGTTTTCGGCGTCAGCACGGACCCGATCTCTGGACTGGGTAAGGGACGGATCGTTGAGGGCGGCACACTGAAGGAACTGCGAACGAAGGCGCTGGCCTTGCCGCCCGATCACCTTTCAGAGGACCTGCGCTACATCATTGATCACGCTGCCTTTTTCTTTTGTCGAGATACCATTTCCCGCGATTATCTGAAAGCACAGAAGGTGAAGAGTCCCTTGGTCGAATTCGGCCCTGATGCGCAACTGGGCATGACTCTGCGCGACGACGCCAAAGGTTATGCCTGGCTTGCCAAACACAAGCTGGAAGAAGGCAAGTTCATCTGTGTGATTCCCCGGCTTCGGTATACGCCCTACTATCGGATTGATGGGCGCGCGCGCACGCCGGAAGATGACGTTCGCGATGCCATCAACGAGCGCACGACGGAGAAAGATCACGCAAAGCTCAGAGAGGCCATGATCCGCTATGTGCACAACACCGGCAATAAAGTGATGGCATGCGCGGAGATGACCTATCAAGTGGAGATGGCCAAGCAAGTATTGGTGGACCCGCTGCCGGACGATGTGAAGGCAAAGGTCGTGTGGCGCGATACGTACTGGTTGCCAGATGAGGCAGCATCCATCTACTCCAAGGCACAAGCCGTAGTGAGTGTGGAGTGCCATTCCCCGCTGATCGCGCTGCACAACGGAACGCCTGCGATGTATGTGCGCCAACCAACCGATACCTGCAAAGGACAGATGTATGCGGATTTTGGCGCCGGAGACTGGCTAATGGAAGTGGACGAAGTAACCGGCGACGACCTATGGTCTCGGTTGGAAGCCATCCACAGGCAGCCAGCCAAGGCGAAGCAACGAGTCGCATCGATCATGCGCGAGGTGTCAACCCGCCAGAAACGGATGGCAGACGCGGTGTTGGCGGCGTGCCGTGCCTGAGCGCGAAACAAAGAGGGCGCCACCATCTCGATGACGCCCTCTCTCTTCTTTTGATCTGTGTCCAAATGGGCACAGTCCCTTGGTGTGATAGCGACCGTCTGCTCTATTTTTTCTGCAGTTGCTTCGCGACCTTTTCGACATCGCTCCAAACACGCAGAAGGTTGCCGCTCCAAAGTTTGCCGATCTGCTCTTCGGTATAGCCGCGACGGACCAGTTCCAGCGTCACGTTGAAAGCGTCTGCAGCACTGTCCCATCCATCGATACCGCCACCACCGTCGAAATCTGATGAGATGCCAACGTGGTCAATGCCGATCAGCTTCACAGCATAGTCAATGTGATTCACCATGTCCTGGACATTCGCGCGCGGCGCAGGTGGGAACTGGGCGTCGATTTCCGCCATGCGTTTCTGAAATTCTTCACGACGATCTGCCGGGAGCATATTCAGGAACATGGAGGTACGACGCCCACCGGCTGCGCCGGGCGCTGCCTTGGCTGCGTTGGGATCTTCGACTGGGCAGGCGCGCGGTCCTTCCTGGCGACGGAGGAAGCCCCCACCAGCGCCAGCACGTCCACCACCACCGAAACCAAAGTCATCCCGCAGTTTGGACAGAGCCGCAGTGCGTTCTTTCGAATCTACTTTCAGATAAGAAGCGAAACCAACAATCTGGATAACGCCACCGTTTTGCTTCAGCGCCAGCAGTTGGCCGTCATCCATGTTGCGGCTATGATCCGCAAGAGCACGCACGCTGGAATGGGACGCTATCACCGGAGCCTTGGAGAGCAAAATCGCTTCCAGGTTTGCGCCCTTGGAGGGATGCGAAAGATCGATCATCATGCCTAGTCGGTTCATCTCAGCAATGACTTGTCGTCCCAAGGGTGAGAGCCCGTTGCCGTGTGTAAAACCGGTAGCTTCGCCGGTGTTGGAATCCGCTAGCTGGCTGGCCCCATTGTGGGCAAGCGACATGTAGCGACCGCCCCGATCATAGAACTCCTTTACACGCTTGATGTCATGGCCAATCGGGTAACCGTTTTCTATAGCAATGACGGCAACGCGCTTCCCCTGCTTATGAATACGGCGGACGTCCTCTGGCGTTAGCGCCAGACCGATGACATCCGGTGCAATCTTCTCGGTAAAGCGATGGATGGCGTCAAACTTTTCAATAGCCTGTTCGTAGGCGTGATCGTAGGCTTCAGGGGTAGGAAGTCCCTGTCCAACATAGACCACAAAGAAGGCAACATCCATGTCACCCTCAACCATCTTGGGCAGGTTAACCTGCGTGGTCAGGCGCTGGGTATAGTTGCAATCCGCCGTAAAGTTGGCTGGGTCAATGTCATCGTGCGTGTCCAGCTTGAGGACACGGTCATGAATCCCTTTGCCTTTGGTGATCAGAGCCGCGTCGGTGGACTGCGCGAGTCCGGCGGAGGCCGTCAGCTGAAGCAGCAGGCCGGCAATCAGTAGCTTTCGCTGGATATCTATCATTTCGGTCTTCCTGCCTCCGTGCGCAAAAAAGCACGGAATCGCAAACTAGATAGTGATTTGGGAACGGTTGACCGACAAGGGTCAGGGTGGCGGAAACGGGGGCCGAGGTGGATTCGGGCTTTCTCTATTGTAGCAATGAAGGTTTCAGCTCCACACAACGAGACGGTAGACGACCGCAGATGAGATTTTACGTGAAAAGCGAGGAGGCCAGGGCGGGATCTGCAAGGGCTTCTTGTAGAATCAAGTTGGGTGTCGATGCTGCTGGGTTGCAGATTGACAGGTTCTACGCGCTGGTCGGGCCGCCACGCAGCCCGAGAGCTATCGTGACCCGACATCAATCAGACCGCTCCATTCCCCGTACACAGATTCTGGCGGAACGTGCACTCGCCACACTCAATCACTATTTGCATATCGAGGCTGTTAGCGGTGTCGTTCTGCTATTTGCCGCAGCGTTAGCATTTGCGTGGGCAAATTCCCCCGCCGCCTCCAGCTATGACTCTCTTTGGCATGTGCCGGTATCTTTGGGATTCGGCGATTTCCGGTTCACAGAGTCGCTGCACTACTACGTCAACGACGTTCTAATGACAGTGTTCTTTCTCGTTGTTGGCATGGAGATACGGCGGGAGATCCACGAAGGGGCACTAGCGAGCCTGCGCTTGGCGGCCCTTCCCCTCGCTGCGGCATTGGGCGGCATTGTGGCTCCGGCCTTGATCTATCTATCGCTAAACATGGACGGTGCGCAAAGTGAGGGATGGGCGATTCCGACAGCGACGGATATTGCATTTGCCGTCGGCGTTCTTGCATTGCTGGGACGATCGATTCCAGGCAATGTTCGCGTATTTCTATTGGCCTTGGCCATCATTGACGACATCGTTGCCGTGTTGGTAATCGCCGCGTTTTACTCAGACGGCATCAATTATGCGGGCTTGCTAGTAGCGGGAGCTGGCATTTTGATGGTCTTGGCTCTTCAACGGATCGGCGTCGGCTCCGCCCACATCTACGTACTGCCCGGCGCCGTATTGTGGATTGGCCTGCTGTGGAGCGGCGCGCACCCAACATTGGCCGGAGTGGTGTTGGGACTGATGACTCCCGCAGTTTCACGACCGATGCGGGAACGCCCCTTGGATGTAGCTAGCCGGGCCGTAACGGCCCTGCACGCGCACACAACCAGCACTGGTATCGGATCAGAAAGCGTCGAGCACTCCCTAAAGCAACTCCGGCAAGCACAGCGAGAAGTGTTGCCTCCGGTGACGCGCGTACAGATGGCCCTGCATCCTTGGGTAGCCTTCGGCATCATGCCGCTTTTCGCGTTAGCAAATGCCGGCGTCAGTCTGAACGGCATCAATTTGACCGTGGAAGGCTCGCAGACAGTGATCATCGGCATTTTTTTGGCCTTGGTGCTGGGGAAGCCATTGGGGATACTTGTAGCCAGTTGGGTAACCGTGCGACTAGGCTGGTGTCGACTGCCAGATGCCGTCACTTGGCCTAGCATCTTTTTAGTCGGCTTGCTCGCCGGCATAGGGTTCACGATGTCCATCTTTATTGCAACGTTGGCCTTCGACAACCCGAGTCTGCTTGCGGCCGCAAAGCTCGGAGTTCTATTGGCATCTTTGGCTGCAGGCATTGTGGGACTAACATGGGGATGGATCTATTCCCGAAGTGAACGGGCAAGAACGCAGACCTAGCATTGGGCCCTGCCAGCGCTAGGATGTCTTGGTAAATTCGGACTCAGCTCGTCTCTTCAATGCCTCATTCATCATCACGAAACCCGCTTTGGTAGACCCATGCACCTGACTTTTGAACAATGGCACCAATAAGCCGTTGAACTGTTCGATTTGACGTAGACGCGTATGAGTCGGGTCCACTTGTTCCAGGACAAAGGAATGCTCACCGTCGAAGAGCCCACCGAAGAACAACTTCCCCAGCCAACGCAATTCGCGCTCAGCATCCACGCGAAGAACAACCGGACGAAAGGTCATCCCAAAGCCACCTTCCGGCTGAATACGTAAGGCGATACGGTTCCCTTCCCGAGGGATGCCCACGATGGAACGGATGAAGGGGTTCCATTCCGGATACGACTCGAAGTCGGTCAACACTTCCCAAACGACTTGGGCCGAAGCCTGAATATCAATCGTGGTGTCGATTCGTTCCATTCCCCATTCTCCCTTGGCTAGCGGCTGCAGGGTCACTTTACCGGGAACATCACGGATTCCGTGCGCATCGATTGAAATAGCTCTTCCATACGCTGCACGATCTCAGGATGCTGCGCCGCCAAGTTGCGCTCCTCTCCCGGGTCGTTCGACAGGTCGTAAAGCTGCGTCGTCCCCCTTTTACCTTTGCGGATGGCTTTCCACTTTCCATCTCGAATGGCCTGGGAGAATTCACGTTCGTGGAACTCCCAGTAAAACGGCGGATGTTGCCTTCCGGGACGGCCCATCAATACATCTTCCATAGAAACGCCGTCCACCCGGTTTGGCGTTTCCGCGCCCGCCATGGCCGCGAAAGTGGGCAACATATCCCAGAACGCGAACGGTTGATCGCTAACCTTGCCAGCAGGTACACGCCCTGGCATCCAAGCGATGAAAGGCACGCGGATGCCGCCTTCCGTAAGGTCGCGCTTGATACCACGAAAGGGTCCATTGCTATTGAAAAACTCGGGATCGTAGCCACCCTCTTTGTGAGGTCCATTGTCACTGGTAAAGATGACCAGCGTATTGCGATCAAGCTGCTGACTGCGCAGTTGATCCATGATCGCTCCCACCTGCCTATCGAGATGGTGCATCATGCCCGCAAAACCTCGCATGGGGGCTGGCCAGTCTTTGTCTTTGTAGGGATGCTCCGAGGGCGCTTCCATTCCGTCGCCGGTGTCTCTGCCCATCTCGTTGTTTGCGTGCGGCAAGGTGCTCGGAATGTACAGGAAGAAAGGATGACCTGGCGTCTGCTGCTTCAGCCATTCCTGGGCCTTCGCCATGATCAAGTCGGGAGCGTAGCCCGTCTGCTGCTTGTCTCCGTATACGATGTTCTGGGGAATGGATACGGCCACATCATCGTCCATCAGGTGATGCGGGTGATAAGTGTGCGCTTGTCCCTGGCTGAGGTAGCCATACCAACGATCAAAGCCCTGGCGAGTTGGATAGCCATCGCGGCCCACAGTACCCAAGCCCCACTTCCCGAACATGCCCGTGCGATAGCCAGCAGCTTTCAATACCTCAGCGATGGTGACATCGCTATCGGGAATGCCCGGCTCCCCCGACACATTCCCGCGATAGCTGCAATGCCCCGTATGAAAACCCGTCATCAGCGCACAGCGGGATGGAGAGCAAACCGTGCTTCCCGCATATGCATTAGTGAAGCGGGTTCCCTCTTCTGCCAGACGATCAATATGAGGAGTGGTGAACTTCGTCTGTCCGTAACAGCCGATGTCTCCATAGCCGAGGTCATCCGCCATGATGAAGATGATGTTCGGCTTGACGGCGGTTGCCTGTTGGGCGTCTAGCTGCGGCGCAAACCAGGACGTTGCCGCAAGTGATGCCCCGAGAGACCGCAAGAGAAATTGTCGACGTGGCAACCGCCGCCCATCCGCTATGCCGGAGATAGGTGAACTTTTCATCTGAACCCGTTTCACAGCTCTGAGTGTATGTGATTCCCGTACCCGGCGGTGGGCCTCTACTGCTATACCGTTTGCATGTGGTAGAACAACCAACGAGAGGTAATTGCATGGGCTATATCTACATCGGCATCGGCGGGTTACTCATTCTGTGGGGCTCCTTCCAACTCAAGATGGCATTTCGTCCGATCCGCGTACGCCCGTTCCTACTGATTCTTCTGGGTGTGCTGATGATCTACACAGGCTGGAATCAGTGGATGCAGTAGGAGCCCGACTGTCACCGATTGAGAACTCCAGTTCAAATTCAACGCCGTAATCCTTCACTCGCCATAATCCAGAAGAAGGAAAAGGCGGAGTCACCACTGTTCGTTACACAGCACGCCGCACTCCGCCATCCACAAAAACCATAGTTCTGCGCACCGCAGCGCCGCTGGGTCTGACGCCGCTCCCAGGAGAACTTGCTAGTAGCTAACCTTGGGCTCCATACCCTTCGCCTCTTCAATCCATTTCGCAACCATGGATTCGCTGGGAACGTTGCCGGTAAGCTTGCGTCTTTCGTTTGCGGCGGCCAAGGCCGTGGCAAGATTGGCGGCGTTCCGGGTACGCAATTCCTTCACCGTGTCGACGCCAGCTTCTTCCAGCAACTCCGCATATTGGCCTGCGACTCCATAAATACGCATCAGATCCGCGTGGTTTACCCACTTCAGAATTAGCTTTCCGCTAATGCCGGTAGACGTTTCCAGCTCTTCGCGACCCTTCCGGGATCCGCCCTTTTCCAACAGCGCCTCGGTGCTTTCAATGCCAGCCTGCGTCAGCTTCGCGGCATAAACCTCGCCGATGCCTTCGATGTCGATAATCTTATAGCTCATCGAAAAATCGCTCCTCTTGTGATGCCTCTAGACTTCCCCGCCAACAAGGACTTCTGACGGATTCTTCAGAGCATAACGCAAGTTGGAAATAGCTGCCCGGAATAAGAGGGAACCACTGATTTTGTCCAGTTGAGAAGAAATGAGATGCGCTATTTTCGCGCGCAATCCATTCATTGGTAAAATCCATGACGTGAACCGACGCCATTTTCTCCACACCGCCACGGCTGCTGGCGCAACCGTGTTGAGCAGCTCCGCATTCGCGGCCGACGATCCAGTCCGAATTGCCATTATTGGCACGGGTGGACGCGGTACGCAGTTGATGAAGGAATTCGCCAAGGTTCCCTTCGTAAAGATCGGAACCGTAGTTGACCCCGATGGAAACCGCGCCGAACAGGCCGCTGGTTGGATAAAGCAGAACACGGGCACTGCGCCGAAGGCATCCGCCGACATGCGTTCTGCTTTTGAGGACCCCACCATCCAGGGTGTGGTTGTATCCAACACCAACCACTGGCACGCGCTCACCGCCATTTGGGCTATGCAGGCTGGCAAAGACGTTTATCTCGAAAAGCCTGTCTCCTATAACATCTTTGAAGGGCAGAAGATCGTCGAAGCATCGCGGAAGTACAACCGTATGGTGCAGGGCGGGACACAACGCCGCTCCTTCGGAGCCTTCCGTAAGGCGATGCAGATGCTCCACGAAGGTGTGATTGGCGACATCTACCTGAGCAAATGGGTTTTCCTCGGAAGCAGAGATTCCATCGGATTCAAACCGATTCAGCCCGTTCCGAACAACCTAAATTGGGATCTGTGGCTCGGCCCCGCGCAGGAAGAACCGTACCACGCCAACTTGGTGCACTACAACTGGCATTGGTTCTGGAATTTCGGCGGCGGAGAATTGGCAAACAATGGTCCGCACTACGTGGATATGGCCCGCTGGGGAATGCAAAAGGAATTGCCCGTAAAGGTGAAGTCCTGGGGAGGCCGCTGGGGTTACACCGATCAGGCACAGACCCCGAACACGCAATCTGTGGAATGGATTTTTGCTGATGGTTCCGCGATGCACGCGGAATTGCGCGGCCTGTATACCAATGAAGAATCCGGATGGGATTTCTTCGGCACGAAGGGCCATATGCGTCTGCCGATGAGCGGCGTTCCTGAGATCCGCATCGGACGCGAGAAGGGTCTGCAGCCTAAAGTGGAACCGCTTCCCGACGTGAATCACTATCAGAACTGGGCAGAGGCCGTACGCACACGCGACCGTTCCAAACTGAACGCCGAAGTTCGGGAAACCGCACTTTCCACCGCGTTCTGCCACTTGGGCAACATCGCTTACCGCGTCGGAACCGAACTACAGTTCGACCCCAATTCGGAACGTTTCATCGACAACGAGCTCGCGAATGCACTGTTGACCCGCCGGTACCGCGCACCCTACGTGGTGCCAGACAAAGTGTAAGTCGTTTACGCAGAAGGGGCTCTGCCAAACCGGCAGAGCCCCTTTTATTTTCCAGGTAGACGCATTAGCACGCGCCGATTCAACGCTTCCCGGCTAGCTTCGGTAGCACTCCTCGGCCAATTTCTTCACGCCGCGCAGACCTTCCATCACATCGCCCTTGGGTAGATATTCCATTCCCAGATAGCCCTGGAAATTGGTTTCGGCAATCGTACGAAATACGTTGCCATAGTGAATCTCACCAGTGCCCGGCTGGTGCCGCGCTGGCACGTCCCCTACATGGATGTGTGCCATGTGCTGGATGTTTTCCCTGATGGTAACCGTGAGATTCCCTTCCATGATCTGGGCGTGATACAGGTCATAGAGAATCTTCACGTTCGGCGAATTCACTTTGCGCATGATCTCTACGGCTTCCGCTGTCTTGTCCAGATAGTAATCCGCGTGGTTGTTGCCAGTTGGGTTCAGCGGCTCCACTTTGGCCAGCGTGTTGATCGGTTCCACGATGAGCACGACTCCTGCACGGGAGGCGAGCTCGGCGCCCCGTTTCAACCCTTCCACGATGCTGTCGTGCTGCTGCTGGCGGCTAAGGTGCTTCACCACGAAGCCGGTCAGGATCACCAGCATGCCGCATTCAAAGCGTTGGGCGGCATCCAACGAAGCTCGCAATTCAGTAAGAAACCCATCCCTCTCATCCGGATGGCAGAGTCCCATGCCTTTGGGGTTCACACTACGGTTCCCCACCATGTTCACGCATTCCAGCTTGAGTCGGTTCTTCAGTGCATTGATCTGGCGGGCATCCTGTGCCCGCCAGTCACCAAATTCAAAGCCCTGGTACCCAGCCTCCGCTACCCGTTCCAACTGTTCGGGCAGGGTTAGCTTCGGAAACAGTGGCTCCACACGAATGGACAATTTTGGCCTTCGACTGGCGACGCCACGGCTGTCTGGAGCAGCGGTGGCTGCTGCCGCCAGCGGAAGGGTCAACAGAGAACGACGCGCCAATCGAACGCTTGCGGACAAATCTGACATGGTGACTTCCTAACCCTTCATCATCTCGTCCCAAGTCACTTCCCGCTTCGCATCCATGGCCATGCGGCCAAGAATTGCGGTCAGGGTGCTCTCAGCGCCACGAATCGCAGTGTTATCCGGACGGCCTTCCGCGATGCGCTTGACGAAATCTTCCACCGCATCAATGGTCATATTCCGGGGCGACTCTTCCCGTGTGTCATTGGAGCGCGAGCGGAAGCAGCGCATGTGGGTCTCTGACGTTTCCAACATCACCTTTTCTCCGAAAAACTGTTCCAGAACCTCGCGGTAGCCTGGGGTTGCCGCCGTGGTGCCGGTCAACTGCCCCTGCGTACCATTCGGATAGGTGTAGGCCACAAAGTTGTGGTCTCTGACGTCACCCCGCCCCTGTCTGCGTGTACCACCGGAACCAATGGCGCTTACGGGCTTATCCCCGACAAACCAGTTGAGGACATCAATCGAGTGAATGTTGTTCTCGACAATCAGATCGCCGGAATATTCCTTCCAGGAATACCAATGCTCCAGCTTCTCTTTTTCCGTGGCTGGGGCATGGCGACGGGCAACCTCGGCAGCAGCGCTCTCGCTCTTCATAAAGCGCGCGGTGGCTAGTCGGATTTCGCCGACCTCGCCACGTTCCACCATCCCGTAGGCCTTTCGGTACAACTGTCCGTACCGACGTTGAAAGCCAAACATGATGTTCAGCTTGCGATCTGCGGAATCCGCCGCTTTGATGATGCGCTTGCACCCGGCGACGTCCACAGAAGCGGGCTTTTCAATATAGATGTGCTTGCCGGCCTTTACCGCTGCTTCAAAATGCTCAGCGTGTAAATAGACGGGGGTGGCAATGAGCACCGCATCCACATCGCTATCCAACAATTGCCGATAGTCGCTGTAGAACTTGGGCTTGGGTCCGCCGATCTCCTGCGCGGTCCGTTGCATGCGTTCATCCACAAGATCGCAGAGAGCGGTGATGCGGGCGGGCGTATGCTTGGCCATGAATCCGGCGACGTGCGGGCCGCGGTTCCCTGTACCAATGACACCAACCTTGATTGCATCGTTAGCCGCAGTACCTCGCACCGCAGCTAACGGAAGTATGGCAGCACTAGCAAGCACCGCACGACGAGAAGGATGCATTTTTGTGTTCATCAAATCAGATCTCCCCGGACGCACGGAGCAGAGTCTCGTGCAGTAGCAATTCGTGGTCGTAGGAAAGCTTCAAAGGCTGTCCTGACTTCAGAGCGCGTGCGAACTCGGCAAAATCCCCAACGAAGCGCGGCTGCGGCGGCAAGGTAATGTCCTGCCAGCCCGAACGATATTTGCCCTGCGCCTTCTTCAGGAAGACGCGCATGCGTGGTGGGTTGGCTTCCGGATGCACGACAAAGGTTCCTTCTGAACCGATGACTTCGAACGATCGATGGTCGCCAGCGCCGGCCTGATTGTCGGTCTGCGACAAGATACCCAGGGAGCGTTCAAACTCAAACACGGCAACGCCGTTGTCGTTCAGCTTATCTGGCTTGCTGGAATGATGCCGCATTACCGATTTCACATCTTTGGGTCTGCCAAGTATGCGCACCATCGAGTCAATGGGGTGCCCACCGAGCTCAAACAGGCCGCCACCTTTGTACTTGGCTTCTACGGCGCGCTGCGGCGCATCACGGTCGGCATTCATGGCTGAACGCACCAATTGAATTTCTCCCAGCCAGCCCTGCTGTGCGGCTTCGATGGCTGCGTTCACCCCTTCGTTGTGGCGCCAAACATAGCCGGTCTGGAACAACAGCTTTTTCTTACGCGCCTCTTCGACTAGGGCTTTGAACTCCGGCCAGCTATTGCCAGGCGGCTTTTCCAGATGCAGGTGCTTGTTTGCCGCAATCACCTTTTTGCCCATGGGAATCGCGTCGGCGACACTGCATTCCACGACGATCATTTGGATGCTCTTGTCGCCCAGCATCTCGGATTCCGTGATCCAGCGCAGCCCCTTGTAAAGAGGTGTTCCCTGAACCTTTGCTTTCAGTTGGGCATTTGGTTCACACACACCAACAAACTCATAGTCTGCGGAATCCAGAAGGGCCTTCAGCTTGCCATCCGTATGGCTGTGCTCCGTACCCCAAAGCGCCACACGAATGCGCTGATTCTGCTGGGCAGCCAAAGCGGGCATTGCCGCACTGGCGATCAGAAAGTCACGTCGATTCATCACTGCTCCTTGTACGATGTGCACTTCCGAGCGCTGTTATTCGACCAGACAAAAAAGAGTCTGGGTAGAATAACACACCGTGGTCCGGCATCCGTGGCCGGAGTGCGGGACCAATAGGTATGGGACTGGCAAGTGCACCGATCCACCGCGTTACATCAAACAAGTTACGCGAGTCTGTCTTGTTGAAGATTCTATTTTGATTTTCGGCGGCACGCTTGAAAAAACGTGCCGCCGAAAGGACAACGCGCTACCAAGTCATCCGGAGCGCCATCTGAAGGATGCGGGTATCGAACGCGCTCGTAATCCGCATGAAGTTCGCGTTGTTCAACGTGCTCACGGGAAGTCCGAGGTTGGGACGGTTAAAGGCGTTGAACGCCTCAAAGCGATAGGTAAGGCCAACGGTCTCGGTCACTTGGAAGCGCTTGAACAGGCCGAAGTCCCAGGTCGCCAGACCGGGAGCGCGGAAGCTGTTACGGCCCAAGTTGCCGAAGGTGTTGAGAGCATTCGGTGCAAATGCGGACTTCTGCAGATACTCGCTGATCTGGTCACCACGCGAGCGGTCTCCGCCGAATTCCGGGTCAGCAATCATGTCGGCGCGTTGTCCACCCGTTCCAGTGCGTGCGTTATCCACACCACTGGTTACCGTGAACGGCGGACCGCTCTGCAGAGAGGCAATCGCGTTCAGGCTCCAGCCGTTAACCAGCCATCTGGCGCCATTACGAACATTGAACGGCAGTTCCCACAGACCGGAGAGATTGAACACATGGCGCTTGTCGAAATCCGACGGGCCTTTGTCGAAGCTCTGGTCATAGGGATTCGTTCTTGCCTGCCCCGTCAGCTTGGAAGCTGACGCATCGTCAATAGACTTCGCCCACTGATAGTTCATCAACAGACTGAAGCCCTTGGAGAATCGGCGGTCTGCCGTGATCTGCAACGCATGGTAGGTGGAATTTGCCGTTGGCTCCACGAAGCTCAGGTTGCCAATCGCCGGACCATAAGGACGACGCTGATTGGTCGTTGCCGTGGTTGCTCCAGGAGCGTATACGGCGGCGTTACCCTCGCGCACCACACCCAGGCGAGTGCCCTTCGATGCAGCATAGGAAGTACGAGTGACGAAGCCCAAGCCGACTTCGCGTTCCAGCGTCAGGTTCCAGGTCTGAACATAGGGTCCCTGGAAGTCAGACGAATATACCTGATGGCTGCTGTAGTTTGGAAACACGGCTTCAGGTCCAGGGTTCAGGGATGGTACGGGGAACGGATTCGAAATGCCTGCGTAGGGATTGGCGAAGCTGTTGGCCATGCTGCCAAATGTGGTAACCACAGTTCCGAACGGAGCCTGGTTGGCGATGCTGTTCAGCGCGATGGTGTTCAACTGATCGTAGAACACGCCGTAGCCGCCACGAAGTGCCGTCTTGCCGTCTCCGAAGACATCCCAAGCGAAACCAACACGGGGGGCAAAGTAGTTGTAACGTGCATTGATCGCGCCCTTCGGCAGATCAGATTCACCTGCATAACGAATGCCAACGGGAGCATTCGGGTAGCGGGTGGATTGCTCGCCCGGACGCCACACCGCCAAACGATCTTCCAGATCCCAGTAGGGAAGGAAGGGTTCCCAACGAACGCCGAGGTTCATCGTGAAGCGACGGGCAACACGCCATTCGTCTTGAATGAACAACGCCACTCGATTGAAACGGGTATCGCGGTATTCGCCAACACCCTGCGTAAGGGTATTGAATCGGCCGATCATGAAGTCGCCAAGAGCATTTCCGGTAAACGGAGCGGTGCCATTGAAGTTCCATTGTCCGTTGGCGCGGAAGTTATTGCGGACATCACCGATGCCGCGTCCGAATTCGCCGCCGAATGACATGGTGTGACGACCGGTGGTGACACGAACCGTATCGCTCAGGGTGTATTCATCGCGAAGGAAGATGTTCGTGTCGCCAGTGTTCAATGTGCCACCTAGGTAACCCTGAATGGTAATGTGCCACTGTGGTTTGTCATCGTTGTAGACGTTCGACCCCAAACCGGCAATGCTGGACGCAGGCAGAACGGGTACGTTGTTTCCATCCATGCGGCTGAACGCGAACATCAATTGGTTGATGACGCGCGCGCCAAACGTATGAGTATCAGTGAAGTTCACGCTGCGGTTCAGCCACGTGCGACCAGTGGTGGTTTCCAGATAGTTATTGGAAGTCAACACACCAGGCGTTTCGGCGTAGCTATCCCAGTAACGGCCGGTGAACCGGTTGTTTTGCCCCAACTGTTGGTCGAAGCGCACCAGGAACTGGCGGTCATCAAAATTCTGCGCAGCCGCTGTGGTAATGCTGTTACCCACAGTCGGAAGCGGAATGTACTTCAGAACTTCTTGAGAGATCGGGCTAAGCTGAGAAACCGGAATACGGTTGTTTGCGTAGGTCCCCCCATTGACGGGATCGCGCAGCGGCGTGGCCGTCGCGGAGAAATCGCCAGCGCGTTCCGCAGCCGTTGGCACCACACGCGCCACGGTGGGCGGGGTGCGACGTTCCAAGGTCCCCTGATAGGAGAAGAAGAAGAACGACTTGTTCCTACCGTCATAGAACTTGGGAATGAACACAGGGCCACCGAGAGTGGCGCCAAACTGGTTGCGCTTCAGGCCATCGTCCGCACGACGTCCATCGGCACGCGTAGCTCCAAAGTACGGAGTGGCGTTCATCGCTTTGTTGCGGACGAACGAAAACGCACTGCCATGCAGTTCGTTCGTTCCGGACTTGGTCACGGCGTTCACAATACCGCCGGATTGACGACCAAACTCCGCACTGAACGAGTTCGTCTGCACACTGAATTCCTGCAGTGCATCTGGATTGGGCATGGGGTTCGGAACGTTCGTGTAGTGGTCATTGTTCTGTGCGCCATCCAACATGAAGTTGGTGGTGTTGGAACGTCCACCGTTCACGGATACGCCGGTGACGCCAGGATAGGTGGTGCCGGACGTGTTATCCGCACGGTTATCCTGAACGGTGCCGACAACCAAACGCATCAACTGCGTTGCGTTTCGTCCGTTCAACGGCAATTCTTCGATACGTTTCTGGTCGACGACCGCCTTCAGCGTGGGCGATACCGTATCGACCACAACCGCGTCGGCTTCCACCGTGACGGACTCACTCGCGGTGCCGACCTTCAGTTGGGCGTCGACACGGATAGTTTCGTTAACTTGGAGTCGGATGTTGCGTACGGTGAATCCCTGGAATCCCGGGGACTCCACCGTCAATTCATAAACACCGACCGGAAGGGCTGGAAGTGTGTAGAGGCCCTGCGCACTGGAGGTTGCGGTGAACCGCGCTCCAGTTCCGGAGTTCGTTGCAGCCACAGAAGCGCCAGGGACAGCTGCGCCCGAAGGATCAAGCACGCTGCCATTCAGCACGCCGTATACGTTCTGGGCCAGGCTGGCGCTGCAAAGCAGCAAAATGCCAAGCAGGGCTTTTAGTGGAATAGTAGGAAATGACATCATGGTGCCTCACGTAATCTCTCTGATCCAACCTGGGATCTGTTCTCGGTAAAGACACAATTGAGTGAACGGATAGCCGATGTTGTGCGGCGATCCTTCACTAAGCAATGCAAACTCCTTCGTCCATGCGGACGAAAGGAAGTCAACGTAGAGAGAAATTAAAAGAACTGTAGTCAGGCGCGGAAGGAAACCGAAAACTACCTCAGTTTTCGCGCCGTTAACAGCGACTACGGTTTCCAGATTGTTGCGACGATTTCCCGCTCAGCATAGAGTTTCGGCGACCAGTAGTAGATGGTCACCATCTTTCCATCCTTGCGGACCGCATCGCGTGTGTAACCCAGGTCCCAGGCACCGCCATCATCTCGCAGGACGATGTCAGGGCTCCAGGTCTTGCCGTCATCTTCACTGATCGTGGCGCGAATGCCATACGGTTTGCCGCGATGCCCATAGGTGATGGAGAGCCGTCCATCAGGCAATCGCTTCAGGGACGGTGGATTGCCACTCTTACCGCCTCTGAATTGAACTGGTTTGGCAAACTCGCGCCAAGTCTTGCCGTTGTCATCGCTTGCGTAGACGTCAATCCAATCTGTCTGCTTGTCTTTGTTGACACGCAGGGCAGTCAGAATACGTCCGCCGGGCAAGCGAACACTGGATGGCATGATAGAGAAGCCGGGAGGTTCATCACCAATCCAGCCTTGTATCTTCCACGTCATGCCTCCATCCGTTGTACGCACGCACAACGGTCGTCCTTCTCGGCCGTCGTTCTTCGCCGCTGTGACGAAAAGGAGAGCTTCTTTGGAACTGATTATCAGGTAATCGGTTCTGGCGCCGATCCCTTTGCGACCAAACATCGGGAAAAGGAAGGGCCCTTTCCAGTCGCGACCCCGGTCGTTGGAGAACCAGAAATAGGTCGGTTTATCATGTGCGTTCTCTGCACGCAATGTCAATGCGAAACCTGGAGCCGTAAAATCCATCGGCTCCCGGAGCTGGGTTGGCTGCGCGCCACCCTGGTAGGGCGGAATGAGAGCGGGAGGCTGCTCAATAGACCAGGTTTCTCCACCGTCCAAACTGCGTGCGAGCGCGGGCTCATCCGGACGGGTCTTGTCCCGCATATGATGCTCCGGATCCCCTTCCTTCATAAAGTAGGAAGCGGAAAACCCGCAAAGAATCTCATCACCCCAATTCCACAACCCAAAGTTCGCGGGCCAGCCGCCATAGCGGCCTTCTTTCGCATATACCTGAACGTGCTTCACCGCTGGCGCTCCAGAGATTGCACCGACGGCGAATGGCAACAGCAACATCGATCTTCGACTTGTCGACAGAGACATCTCCAGCTCTCCCACCCACACAAGCATCACGGTTGCCCTGACCGACAGGTTCCCAGCCTACCCGGCCCCGCTACGCCTCACATCCACATGTGGTCCTTCACCGGAGGACCTACGCTATAACACCTGAGCGCTAGTTGTCCACACGTAGCAACCAGATCTCGGCTACCTGCACGGCACGCCCATTTCCACCGAGTCCGGCCTCGCGAGAAAACTGCAGCCGCACTTTGCCGTCAGCCGTTGCCGCCTGCGGAACCAACGCTTCCACGGGAACAAACTCGCGGTTCTTTGCCTGAGGTGGATGCACCGCATACTGCTCATCCGCATCCAGCCGGATAGGGATAGTATTGCTGTCTCCGCCGTAGATCACACGCACCTTGTACTGCGCCTTCGGATCTAGATCGTTGTACTCCAACTCCAGGGGACGATCTACCTTCGTTTCCCCAACGCGACCCCAACTCAGGCGAGACCCGTTGCCATAGCCAGTCGACACCCCATTGAGCAACATGGGATCTTCATCATAGTTAGCGCGATCGACCACATGCGGCTGATTCAACGGATTGCCAAGATCGTCATAGAAGCCACCGGGGCCGGGATTCGTCCAGTTGACGACGGACTGAATCCTGGCCAAGCGGGCTGGCTCGTCACCCAACTCTCGAATCTCCGCAAATTGCTTCGTCAGCCACGGAGCATTGTTCAGCGGAACATCAATCAAATCCAAGTTAGCTCCACGGCCGACCCCAATCGCTTGATAGCGGGGAACGCTCAACTGCATGCGAATGCTCTGGAAGAGAGCCTCGGCCAGTTCGAAAGTGCGAGCACGCAACTCAGCGCCAGGACGCAGTGCCGGAATCTTCAGTGCGTCTTCCGCTGCCTTCAGAGAGACCAATGATCCTACGCTCGAAGCCTTGCGCAATTGCTGCATCGCTTCAGCTTCGCGCGCACTTTCATCCAAAGAACGAACACGCACGTAAGCGTCGTAGTAGGCACGGTAGAGCGCCTGCTGGAAACGCCAATTGGACAACTGCGCTGGTGTCGCCTTGGCTTCCAGAGAGCGGAACAAAGCAAGCGTGGCGTCAATGCCTTCGTTGGATGCCGCGGCGCCTCGCCAGTTGGCTTCAAGACCGAAAATGCCGGTCGTGAAAGATTCTTTCATGTTGCTACCGATAAACACGTTCGAATAGCTACGAATGGCATCCGTCACGTTGGCATTGGGGTCCCACCCCAGTGCGCTCCAAACGAACTTGTTGACGTCATCGTTGCAGCCTTCCGAATAGGTTAGAAAACCGATTTCCATGGTCGGCTGCACTTTGCGGACAATGACTGCCTGATCGTGCGGACGAGGGTTAATCGGCTCCCGCTGCAGCGTGCTGGCAAAAGCGATATCCCAATTAGGAACTGGATACTGAGCACGCATCGTATGGGTAATGTCCGGGTAGTGACGCACCTCATAGCGCTTTGGTACGCGCCGACGGAATTCCTCGATCCGTTCCCGGTTCTGTGGACCAAACACCACCCCCGTCAACCACGTGGGCTGCTTGTCCAGATGGCTATAGAACGTCTCCATCCACTGCTTATTGAAGCCTTGCGGAGACACCCACATCGTGGCTTTCGGATGATACTTCCGCATCACCGCAGTTTTCTCTTCCAGGACCTTCATCAGCACGCCCGGTTCGGTGTGTCCCGGATCTCCGCCAGGCACGAACACGGCATCCAGGCAGGGTAGCGATTGAAAAACTTCTTCCCATTCCTTGTTTGCATTCCGCATGGTCGCCGCATCGGTGTAGTCTTTCTCCAATGCCGGGAACCACAGCCAGCACTGCAGGCCGTAAGATTTTGTGATGCGCGACATTTCGGTCAGCATCCGCTTCTGCGAGATCGGGAAATGGGGGCTATCCGGTGCGTCATCCGAACGAGGCGTAATCAGTTCGATCGCGTTTGTGCCGAACAGGGCCAGTTCGCGGATGTACTGGTCCCACTGCGCCACGTCCCATCCATCGTAGGAGTTCGTCTTAGGACGATACCCCAACTGGTGACCGCGTAGCCGGTAGTGCGGGGCCGTCGCCACACGCAACTGGTCATCCACCGTAATAGAACCTTTGCGAAGATCCAGTTCCTGCAATAGACGCCCTACGGCAAAAAGTGTGCCGAGAGAATCATTGCCAGCCAGCACAACCATGGGTGCATCAGCAGTGCCCGTCACAACAATGCGGTAGCCTTCTGCCCCCTGCGCGATGGCTGGAAGTTTTGAAACGGCTGACGGCATGGACTTGCGAATCGCATCGTGCGTTCCAAGCACAATGGTCGCCTTCCCTGAGGCAGAGGCGGCAGTGGGCAACAGAATCTGCGCACGCTTGTCGACCTCCTGGACCAGCACCTCGGCCGAACGTCCGACTTCCCCCACGGGAACCACAACGGCATGGTTGAGACTGACGCTAGCAGCGAATCCGAGCGCCGGAATAGCGACGAACGACAGGGCGAGACTTGATACAAACTTCAACATCGTTTCAAAAACGATATCTATCGTTCAGAAAAAATGCAAGACCATTTCGTCATTGCCAAATTTGTTATATGCTTCCTACTCATGGAACGGGCCAGGTTGCAAGCATCCATTTGTGCCGTATCACTCGCGTTATTCGCGAGCTCGGCTCTCTTCGCGCAAAACGTGCGTGTTGTGAAATTTTCGGAGAGTGACCCCTTTAAAATGGGCACGGTCACTTCTCGCCGCATCGTCCACCCTGGGCACGGCGCAAAAAAAACCACGCTCAATCTCTCCGTTTCGGAACCCGGTGCGGAATTCGCGCAGCACACGCACGGGGAATCCACTGATACCATCCTGGTGCTGGAAGGGGAAGTCAATCTACGGCAAGGACCTGGATTGCACCTTTTCAAAGCAGGAGAGTTTGCCTTCGTCCCCGTGGGACAGATTCACGGCACCGTTACTGCGGGAACTGGCCCGGCAGTGATGATCAGCTTCCAGAATCCGCCTGATTTGGTTCTCTATACTGGCGCGCGCGATTCCAGCAAGGCAAACGCAGCTCCGCCGAAGGGCGACATCACCCCGGGCGCCGTAAAGTACGGCAACTTTCGAGAGAAGAATGGCGAGTTCGTAGGTAAACAACAGGGGGCGTCCCTGGTTGCGGCGTTCCACCGGAAGCTCAAAAAGGGCGAGACCTTCCGCACCTCCGTCTCAGGCGATGGCGAAGCGCTGCTCTTTGTCTGGAAAGGCGCCATTCGCGTGAAGGATGGAAGGAAAGAATATCAGGCGGGCGAGCGGGATACGGTTTTCGTGCAGGGCGACGCGCAATTGGAAGTCATCGGAGACGATAGCGGAACGGCGGAAATTATCCACGTCCAGGCGCCTCCGGCAAAGGCGAAATAGTCCATGAACCGACGTGTGTTCATCAGCACCGCTGCCTTGACGTCGCAAATGGCTTACGCTTTGCAGCCAGAGAAGAAGATCCGTGCCGCCATGATCGGAACAGGGCATGGACACGCCAACAGCAAAGCGAAAGCCTTAGGTGCGAGCAATCAATACGAACTTGTCGGGGTCTGTCGACCTGATGAGAAAGACCCAATCCGTGGCGATGCGTTCGCCAAAGCAAAGTGGCTGAATCTGGCGCAGGTTCTGGAGGACGACTCCATCGAAATGGTTGCGGTGGAAGGCGCTGATCCAAAGTGGAATTTGGACTACGCATGGCGCTCCATAAAGGCCGGTAAACACGTACATCTGGACAAGCCGCCTGGCGCGGATTACAGCGGTTTGCGCGATCTGCTGGCAGAAGCGGGGCGCAAGAAGCTTCATGTGCAGATGGGCTACCAGTGGCGATATCAACCTGCGATGGCAGCCGTACTGGACGCAGCGCGCAAGGGCTGGCTCGGTGAAGTCTATCGTTTCCGCGCTTCCATCGACAAGCAGATTCATGCTGCCGAACGAAGCGAATTGGCGCGATACAAAGGCGGAATGATGTTCTCCGAAGGTTGCCACCTGATCGATCAGGCGACAGCATTGTTCGGCAAGCCTGAAAGAGTAAAGGGATTTCTGCATCATCGGTCGTCGCTGCATGACGGACTGATGGACAATGCGCTGGTTGTACTGGAATTCAAAAACGCGATAGCTGAAATTTCCATGGCTGGGTTTGACCCCAATGGAAATGAACACCGATACCTGGAAGTATTGGGCGACAACGGCGTGATGCGGGCGCAACCTTTTTGGACTGTTCACCTGCACACCGAACTGCAGAAGCCTGCTGGCCCATATCCGGCAGGCCCGCACAACACCGAGCTGTTTCCGGACAATGGGTATCCGTACAACGCAGATTTTCAGAAACTCTTCGGCATGATCCGAAGAAACGAAAAACCGGATTTCAGCCCGGAACATGATTTGATGACGCATCGGGTTCTCTTGGAGGCTTGCGGTATGCTCACAGCCACGCAGGCAGCCCAGGTGGAGCCACGGCCGATGGACGGATCAGCCATGCAAGGTGGGCTCTAGAAAAGACCGACAAAGGCCGAGTGACCGGAGGAGGAACAATGGCAGAATTTTCGAGACGGAATATTTTGGCGGCTGCCGCTGTGGTCCCGTTCCATGCAGTACGGAGTTCCGCGCAGAACAGCACCCTGGAAGTGGGGCTGATCGGCGCAGGAAGCCGGGGAACCTATACCGCAAAAATCGTAAATGACACGAACAAGGCGCGCATCGTTGCCGTGGCCGACGTGGTGCAAGATAACGTCAAGCGCGCCAAAGAGAAGATCGGCGTACCCGATGCCAGGGAATACAACGACCTTCAGGCCCTGTTAGCCAGCAAGATCGACGCGGTGATGATTGCGTCGCCATGTTACCTCCACCCTGATCATCTGGAAGCAGCCATCAAGAGCGGCAAGCACATTTATATAGAGAAGCCCGTTGCTGTGGACGTTGCCGGGGCCAAACGCGTCATGAAGCTCGCGGACGCGATGGACCGCAAGATCAATTTGACCTACGGTTTTCAGCAGCGTTACGGCGGTGTCTATGTGAAGGCCAAGAACATGCTGGATGCCGGTGGCATCGGTAAAATCCGCGAAATCCACGGCGAATTCCTGAAATACGCGCTGACCGGCGATGAACCGATCCCCCCAAAGCCGCGCAACGAAAAGGAACGGCTGGAACAGTGGAAACTGTGGCGCGATACCTATGGCGAAATTATTGTGGAAACCTACGTACACAATTTAGACGCCATCAACTGGTTTGTGGGAGCAAGGCCTGTGAAGGCAATTGGCACCGGTGGAAGAACTGTCGAACGGCGTGGAGACTTGCTGGACCATCTCAGCGTCACCTACGACTATCCGAACAACCTGCAAATGACCTTCGCCGGGTCACAGATGACGCCGCGTTTCTACCGCTCCAACAAAGAACGCTACATCGGTGACCTGGGTGTCATCGAGACCGCGCGGGAATACTGGAGCTATAACCTGGGCAAAGGCGTGATCACCGAGAAATCGGAGCGGGATATCAGTTATGACGCGCTTCAGGGCTTTGTACAGAGAGTTCTGGAAGGCAAACCCGAAAACGTGGGGGTTCGTGCCGCAGAAAGCACGTTAACCGCACTTCTGGGTCAGATGGCGATCTATCAACAACGCCAGGTGACCTGGGACGAAATGATGGCCAGCGCATGATGAACGGTATCGAAAATCTACATTGACAACAGATACCGTTTCAATAACGAGAGGGATATTTCAGTTATTTTGCACATACTGATAATATCGTCAGAGTGGGAATTATGAATGTACAGGTGCGTGGCGTCCACGCCGCGCTTTTTACTCCGCGGCGTCCGGACGGCGCCTTGAATCTGGAAGTGTTGCGCTCCCATGCCGGATTTCTGTTGAATTCCGGCATGGACGGGCTGGTGATCAATGGCGCTACCGGAGAGTACTTGCACTCTCGCGAGGATGACTTTCCCGTGCTGCTCGATACTGTCAGCAGCATCGCCGGAAGTGGGCGCTTCATGGTGGGCATTGGCGGAACGGACGTGCAGCGTTCCATTGAAAATGGACGACTCGCCATTGAAGCAGGCGCTAAGGCATTGTTGTTGCCCGCCCCGCACTTCTTTCGCTACAGCCAGGACGATTTGATTGCCTACGTGCAGCAAATTGCCCACGGTGTGGGCGGCCCCATTCTCCTCTATAACTTGCCGCAGTTCACCAATAACACCTATGAGCCGGCAACGGTGCTGAACCTGGTATCCGCCAACGGCCCCGTCATCGGCATTAAGGATTCCAGCGGATCGCTGGAAAGCCTCCGCGTCCTCACCAAGCGGGACCCCAATGGAGCCTCGCGTATTGTCGGCAACGATCAGGTTCTGGTGCAGGGCAGACAAGAAGGCGTTAGCGATGGCGTCATTTCGGGTGTGGCAGCCGCCATGCCGGAACTGATTCGCTATTTGACGTACACCAGCCTGGATGATCCGAATTACCCCTTGGCCGCATCGTTGCTCAACGAACTGATCGAGCAACTCGGTCCATTCCCGGTACCGTGGGGGCTGAAGTTGATCGCGGAACGGCGCGGCTTGGGGTCTATGGGATTTGTGATCCCATTCGCTTCTGCCCGAACGGCACAGGTAGATACCCTAACCGCTTGGCTGGAAGAATGGTGGCCGCGCGCAACGGACATCTTGCAGTTGCAGCCACTCGAGGCCGCCGGGCAGGCAGTATAGCATTGCGTTTGTAAAACGAGCCGCAGATTGCGGCTCGTTTTCTTTTTAGGTCTCTTGCGTATTCCGTACTCATTGAGGTCTATTTAGAAATCGTTTCGGAGTGCTGGAAACTGTCGAAGTCGCTCGGATACAATTGAACGACCAGAGCCACCCGTGGCGCTGAACGATTTGCGGAGTCTGCCGATGACGCTGAGGCATGCATACTCTTTAACAAATTACGCATCGTCGAGCGCCTGCACCGCAAGGACCATGTTTGTTCACAGCGGTTTAGCAATTTGCCCCCACATCGCACCATTCTGTGGAGCAAGTCAAAAATCTCCGGTGGACACAGCTTGCGGTCTAGATAATTCAACGAGTAGACGTCTGCCCGCTTTACAATTTGGCGCGGTGGATACAGGTTTCACACTATGAGCAATGTAGCGAGCAACGTCGGCCTGGCCATTGAGAAGGAATCCTCCGAGCCCTCGGTATCGTCCCGGGCTCTGGCGAAGGGCCTGGAAATTCTGGACCACTTGGGGGCAGCGGACGAACCGCTGAGCTTGGGGGAAATCGCCGCCGCAACGCGATTGGGCAAGCCCTCTACGCTGCGGCTTCTGCAAACGCTAGCATCCCTTCAATACGTCCAAAAGGACGCCGATGGGAACTACCGGCGTGGGATTCGCATGCCAGGGTCGGACACTCAATCCTGGACAGAGCGACTGCTTTCCACGGCCATGACCGAGATGACGCGCCTGAACCATGATTTGGCAGAGACCGTAACATTGGCCGCCATGGTGGGCGACCACATCCGCGTTATCCACACGCTGGAAAGTTCACACCAAATCCGGATGTCGAACTATCCTAACCGTATCCTACCGCCCTACGCTTCCTCACTGGGCAAAGCCATAGCCTCGTTTCAGGATCCCAACCATACGCAGTTGCTAATCCAGGTTTTTGGGCTTTACCAGATCACCGACAAAACCGTGACGGAACCGCTTCTGATCCGGGAGGATCTGCAGCGGACACGCGAGCGTGGCTATGCTGTCGAATTCGAGGAGACAGTGGTTGGCGGCTGTTGTTTTGGGGCTCCCATCGTCGAACATGACGGGCTGGTGCGGTCCGGCATCAGTCTTTCTCTGCCCCGCACCCGTCTGACGCCCCAGTTGGAAGAAGCTATCCCTAAACGAGTAATGGAAGCCGCCAATCGTATTGGAAAGAAACTGCGGCGCTAGTAGAGCCGCAGTTTCTTTCCATCAATCGCCGCCCTTAGCTCTCCCTGCCTGTTTCCGCCCCGTCAATGGGATTCCGCGTGCTGGCGCGGACTTCAAAAATCCGAGCTTCCGCCACTCCATTCGATTTATGAACCAGAATCCGTAGCTTACTGGTTGTCTTTGGAGTAAACGCAATGCGGTTGACGCGTTGATGGTTGCCGGTCACCTTCGCGACGGTTTCGAAGTCACCCGCGCCGGCACTCTGCACTTGTACCTCATAGTCCCGAACCGTCTCCGGTTGTGGCGCACGAATGATGCTACGGGAGATGCCGTCGTGTGAAGTGAGCGTCAACTCCCGCTGGAAACCGGTGTCAAAGGTCAGTTGCACCCACCCCACGGTTTGCGGACGATCCCAGCTAAGCTCCAACCACGCCGGTTTCCCGTCTGCAAGAGGCGCTGCCCAGTGGTGGGTGTCGCCCTTGGGGATATCCCGCACAAAGCCATCCAGCACGTGAGCCGCCTCCCTTCCCGGTAGCTCAGCGCTAGCGCTGGCTTTGGCCGAAAGGGATAGGTCCAACCCATCCTGGTTAGTGATGCCTTGAATGCTCTGGTCATCGCGCAGCAAATCCTGCTGCAGCTTGGTCATTCGTTTCTTGTCTTTGGTGATGTCCCTCGGCAGAACTTTCTCGCGCACGCACTGCGCAGCCGCAGTACCCGCCGCCTGCCCCAGAACGGCGCAGGTCGCCATCACGCGTGTTGAAGAAAACGCCACATGGCTGGCGCTGATGTTTCGCCCCGCCATCATGAGGTTGTTGATATTGCGGCTATACAGAGAACGATAAGGAATATTGAATACTTCCTTAGTATGGATCTGCTGCGCGGGGCTCAAATCCGCGCGGTCAAAGCCTCCGGGCGGGTGGTCATCCAGCGGCCAGCCTCCGATACAAACGGCATCGTCGAAACGACCACCGCTTTCCAGGTCCTGCTGTTTCAGAATGTAGTCGCCCACCAGCCTACGGCTTTCCCGCTTGCCTGGCAGCATCCCCACCCAGTCAAGCGCCCATCGCCGTGAGTTTGGATGATCCCCACTGTTCTTGATGTAGTCCCATACCCCCATCACGATTGCCAGCAACTCGAAACGGATGCGCTCGTTATCGTGAATGGTGCTGAGCTGCCCACCCCATTCAATCCACCAGTAGCCGTACTCCCAGAATTCGGTGCTACGGCGCTTCAAGTGTTCCGCCGTCACCTTGCGCGCCCACTTGGGCGGCGTAAACGGCATCTCTTCCCGATAGAGCTTTGAGGTAAACAGAATGCTGTTACCCATCGTCTCTTTGTCGGCCTTTTCGGGGGCTAGGCTCTCCGCAAACTCGGAACGCGCCTCGCGTCCATAGCGAGCATCCGCGCCGGCCTCCAGACCAAGTCGGCTATCGCCGGTGCAATCAATGAACACTTTGGCGCCGATGCGGTAAAGATGCTCCGTACGATCACAGCGCACCATCACACGTTCGATCTTGTCGCCCTTTCGCTCTGCGGAGTAGAGAGTGCTATCCAGCAGCAGGGTGATGTTCGGTTCCGAGACGCACTTGTCATAGAGCAGCAGGTCCCACATTTCCCAGCACCGCTGTGGATTGTTCACCGCGTCGTCCAAGCGCAATTCCTCAAGAAGTCCCCCCTCGCGCCAACCCGGACGGCTTTTGTGGCTATTGGCGCCCACAATGTGCATCTTCACTTCACTGGAAGAGTTCCCACCCAGGCGGGAACGATCCTGCGCCAGAATCACCTTGGCGCCATGACGCGCGGCCGATATGGCGGCATGCACGCCCGCAGGCCCGCCACCAGCCACAAAAACATCACATTGCATCTCCACCAGACGCATGTTGGGCTCAGGGGCGGCAAGCACGGTTGTCGGTGATACTCCGGCCATCCGGCGTACGATCTGTTTGGCATCCTCGGTTCTGGGAGCAGTGTCCTGCCCGATGAGGTCCTGTGCATTTACGTAAAGTGAGTAGGTAGTGAGTCCAGCGGCTGACTGTACCCAGCGGCGACGATTCATATACACCTCGGCGACAACTAGCGCTGCGAAGATTCTTTCAGATTTTTCGCCGCTTTGCCTCACCACTATCTTTCACATTTCGTGCGGATTCCCAACAGCAAAAAAGGAGAGGCCTGCCACCACGGTCAGACCTCTCCTTTTTGCGGATATATTTGCGCTGTTGTCGTCCGGCTAAATGATGCGCAACGCGCCGCCCAAAGAAACCTGCCGCTGTCTGGTGAATGTCATCGGAGTGGTAACGCCCTCTCCCGTCGGGGTGGCGATGCTGAAGCTCAAATACCCAGCGCCGTCTGAGCCCAAAGCCGCCGAGCAAGGTGCATTCTGCACAAACAGGGTTGTATTCATGGCACGGGCCATGCGAGCCACAATTTCCAGATTCTTCGAATGAATCAGAGCCGTATGCCGATAGCCATGCTCGGCTTTCACCGCAGCGGCAATGCCCGCGTCGACATCGGGCACACGCACAATCGGCAGAAATGGCATCATCTGCTCTTCCTGCACAAACGCATGGTCTTCCGTGGTTTCACCGAAAAGCAGCGGTGTCCCCTGCGGAATGGTCACTCCCGCAGCTTGCGCCAATACATGCGTGTCTTTGCCGACTAGTTCCTTTTTAAGGTGCGCTTGCCCACAGCCCACGCCTCCCCCGTCGAAACGGAATGAAGCCTCCGCCAGCCGCTCAATCGCAGCGGCGTCCAACTCGAAGGCGCCAGCCCGCCGCATGGCCGCCAGAAAAGCGTCCGCCACGGAAGCAACCACAAAAACTTCCTTCTCTCCGATACAAAGCAAATTGTTGTCGAACGAAGCGCCAGCGATGATCGCGCGCGCAGCTGCATCCAAATCCGCTGTTTCATCCACCACCACGGGCGGATTCCCCGGACCCGCGGCAATCACACGCTTGCCGTGCTTCATGGCGGCGCGCACCACGGCAGGTCCGCCGGTGACACAGAGCAGCGCCACTTTCGGATGCTGGAATAGTTCTTCGGCCAACCGCAGATTCGCTTCCGTCGTGGTGACGATGGCGTTACGCAGGCCGGTTTGCCGTTCGATTTCCCGATTCATGATCCGCAGAGCGTGCCGGGCACAACGGGCGCCGGAAGGATGCGCACCGAAAATGGCCGAGTTGCCCGATGCAATTACGTTGATGGCATTGCTAGCCATGGTGGGCACGGAATGCGTTACGGGTAGCACCATGCCAATGACGCCCCAGGGTGCGTTCTCAATGATGCAGAGGCCAGATGCGTTGCTGCGCGCATCCGTCCGCATCACTTCCACGCCCAGCACTTTGGGAATCAGTTGCAGCTTGGCGATCTTGTGGTCGAGCCGACCGAGCTTGGTCTCTTCCAGCTCCATCCGCGCCCACGCTTCGGCGTTTTCCAGGCAAAGACGGCGTATCACGGAAATCACGCGATCTCGCCCGTCCAGATCCATTGCCGCAATACGCAGTTGTGCATCGGCAGCAGCCGATACCGCGGCATCAATGGTGGCGAAGACACCATTGCCCTCTTCGGCAATAGAAGTCTTTGCATGCGATTCCGCAGCGTTGCTGGGCGCACCAGCGTTTGGCGCGATACGCCCCTGGGTCTTCCAACGCTGCAGAACGTCGTCAACGGCTTGGGCGATGCTAGGTGGATGGGCAGACATAGTCTTTGCTTTCAGTAACCCTCATTCTATCCGCTGACCAGTATGCTTGCTGACCGCAAGCCACGCACGATGCGTCCGTTGTCGTGAAGCGACGATAAGCCCGAACCTCCTGCGGACGACAGCGTTTGGGCAGCGCCTCGCTACTCTGGCTTGGGCGCGCGATCCATCAACTCACGAATGGCGTCCGCCGCTCCACGTCCACCATTCAGAACCATCCCCATCTGCGTCGTAATTGGCAGTTCCACGCCCACAGAGGCAGCCAGATCCAAGGCAGCAAACGTGGTCTTCACGCCTTCGGCAACCATCGTCATGCCGTCCAGAATCTCGCTCAGATTCCGCCCCTTGGCCAATTCCTTGCCAAGGGTCCGATTCCGAGACAAAGAACCAGTACAGGTCAGCACCAGATCGCCCAACCCGGCTAGACCAGCCAAAGTCGCAGGCTTACCGCCCATGGCGCAGGCAAGCCGTGTAATTTCCGCCAAACCACGACTGATGAGCGCAGCTTGGGTATTGCTTCCCAAACCCAAACCATCACAGACTCCAGCGGCAATGGCGATCACGTTCTTCAGAGACGCGCCCAATTCCACGCCCACGGGGTCGTCGCTGGTATACAGGCGCAGCGGATTTCCAGAAAGTGCGCTCTGCACCGCAATGGCCGTATCGGCATCATCGGAGGCAACCACCAAAGCGGCGGGCTCTCCCGCAGCAACTTCTCTGGCAAAGCTGGGTCCCGAAAGCACGGCCAGACGAGGCGCGAAAGCAGGGGTCACCACTTCCCGAATCACCTCGGTCATGCGCAGATGGGAATTTTCTTCCAGACCCTTGGTGGCGCTCACCAAAATCGCTTCCTGCCGAAGCCAGGGAAGCGCATAAATCAGCAGACGGCGCATCGCGTGGGACGGCGGAGCCAGAATCACCATTTCCGTCTGATGCAGGCTGTCTTCGTAATCCGTAAAAGCCCTGACGTTCGCGGGGATGGCATGATCTGGCAGGTACACGGGATTGCGTTGCTGGGTATTGATGGACTCGGCGATTTCTCGCTCCCTTACCCAGACATTTACCCGTTCCACCCGATTCGAAAGCGCAACAGCCAGCGCCGTGCCCCAGCTTCCTGCCCCAACTACCGTAATTGCACGCATCAGGCTTTGCTCCCCAGTTTGTTTTCGGTTCCTGCACGCAACCTGGCAATGTTGCTCTTATGTTTGTAGATAATCAGCGCGGCACTAATCGCACTCGCCAAAAAATAGGGCAGGTTGTGGGTCATCAGCCACACCCCCATTGGCAGCACTGCCGCCGCAACAATCGAGGATAGAGACACATAGCGGCTCTTCCAAACAATCACCAGAAAGATGATGATGGTTGCGAGCATCGGCAATGGGGTGAGTACGAGGAAAGCGCCCAAAGCGCTTGCCACCGCTTTGCCTCCCTGAAAGCCCAACCACACCGGAAACATGTGTCCGCACACGACCGCTAACGCAGAAGCTGCCATCACCACAGGATCTCCGCCGCTATAAAAGTCGGCGAAGAATACCGCAGCCACGGCTTTCAAGACGTCCAGCAGCAGGGTGGTAATGCCCAGCGCCTTGCCCGTGGTGCGCAGGACGTTGGTGGCCCCGATATTGCCGCTACCTTCCTTGCGAACGTCCCGTCCTGTCTTCCACCGAACCAGGATCAAGCCAAATGGAATCGAGCCCAGCAAATAGGCGACGACGATAGAAATAGCGGCAGTCATGAAAGCTCTATTTTAGGCTACCGGATGCCACTTGGTCGGCATGAAGACGCCAGCATCATCGTGACAGATCTCGCAGCAGAAATGCGGCGCGTCTGCGATAGATGCTTCCATCACGTTCGGCAACACTTTCATACAGCCCAAACTCCGTCGCGAGAAAGCTGTCGAAAGCCAGTCTGCCCAGACGGTCGATCTCCTCGCGTAGGCCTTGCAGCGCAACCTCTGGAGAAATACGAGCTAGGGTCACATGTGGCCGAAACGGCTTCGTTTCTCTCTCAATTCCCAGACGGACAAGTGCCGCATCGGTTTGCTGATGAAGCAGATCCAGGCTCGGCGGCGCCGAAACCGCGACGTGCAGAATACGCGCATCGGGTTCACTGGGCAACCAGTCCAGCGCTGTTAGATCGATGGGAATGGAACCGATTCCTTGTGTGGCCACCTCGGCCAACGAGACTTCCACTTGCTCGACGTCCGCCGCAGCCACCTCTCCGATGAACTTGGTGGTGATATGCAGATTCTCCTGGGGACTCCAGCGCAGCGTCGCCAAGGGACGCAGCCTTGCGATCAATGCGCTCATCTTGGCTTTGGTGTCGGGAGGAATGTCGATTGCTGTAAACAGGCGCATGATGAGACATCCCCAGCTTACCCTTGCCGCGGCCCCTGGACCCAAGAGTTGTACGTAGACACGCGCCTTACACCGTTTGTTACTGGCGGGTGAATCGCCGGGCAGCAGGATAATGAAATCTGCGACATGCCTAAGTCAAAACCAGATCAGCAGCGTGTTTCCACCCCCGCAGGAACTTTGCTTGCCAATGCAGTTCCTCTGGAAAGGGCATTCTATGAGCGGCCCACCGAAGTGGTGGCGGCGGCTTTGATTGGCGCCTTGCTCGTAGTGGAAGATCCTGTTCAAGGCACGCTCGCGGGACGTATCGTGGAAACGGAAGCATACCTCGACCAGAAAGACCGAGCCTCCCATGCCGCGCCGGGGCCTACAGCCCGCAACATCGTTATGTTTGCGGAACCTGGCCGAAGTTACGTGTACTTCATCTATGGCATGTACCACTGCCTAAACGTGGTTGCCCGTGCGGACCGAGCAGCTGGCGCGATTCTGATTCGCGCGGTGGAACCCCTCGCGGGCCTGGAAACAATGGCAGAACGACGCTCCGCTGCAACACGCTGGCAAGATTTGGCGTCCGGCCCGGGAAAGCTGACACGCGCTTTCGGCATCTCTGCGGCTCATCATGACCTCTCCTTTTCCGAACCGCCCCTACGCCTGCTCGCCGCCCCCGATATGCCCGGAAACCCGGTGATGGCCAGCCCACGCATCGGCATCCGTCACTGCGCGGACTGGCCTTTGCGCTTCTTTGAAAGCAACAATCCCTGTGTCAGCCGCTCCATGTTAAATCGAACGGCACACTTGCTACATGGCGTCCCCTGGTCGCCCGAGGACACCCCCATTGTGAGACCATGATTAGCCGGGGCTACGGAATTCCAGATCTGCGCCCACCGGCGTAGCGCCCCTGCGGAGTTGAACGATTCTGATGCTGAAACCTACCGTCTTCCGGGAATACGACATTCGCGGCGTAGCGGATCGAGACCTCACCACTGAAGGTGTAGAACTTCTTGGGCAAGCCATTGGCACTTTGGTGCTGCGCAGACACGGCTCACGCGTCCATGTTGGCGCCGATTGTCGACTGAGCTCCCCCCGCCTGCGCGCTGCCATCTGCAAAGGCCTGCTGCGTGCGGGCTGTGATGTCACTGACATTGGCACTGTGCCGACGCCCGTCACCTACCACTCGGTCTACACATCCAAGGCCGATGGCGGCGTGATGATCACAGGCAGTCATAACCCCGCCGACTATAATGGATTCAAGATTCTCGCCGGCGGGGGCACCATCCACGGCGAAGAGATTCAGGAACTGCGCCGGATGATTGAAGCTGGTGATCTTGCCGAAGGCACCGGCAGCATCGTGGAAGCCGACGCGGTGACGCCCTACGTGGACGACATTGCAGCCCGCTTCAACTTCCCCCGCAAAGTGAAGGTGGTCTTTGACGCCGGCAATGGCACGGCGGGCCCAGTGCTCCACCGGATTCTTGAGAAGCTGAACATCGAGCCTGTCGAAATGTACTTCGACATGGACGGCAACTTCCCCAATCATCATCCGGACCCCACCGTGCCGGAGTTTTTGTCTCACCTGATCGCCGAGGTTAAAGAGCAGAAGGCTGAGTTGGGCGTAGCCTTTGATGGCGATTCCGACCGCATCGGCTCTGTGGATGAAAACGGCAATGTCGTCTATGGCGACATGTTGATGCTGATCTTTGCGCGTGAAATTCTCTCCCGCAAGCCGGGAAGTACCTTCATCGGCGAAGTGAAGTGCAGCCAATTGCTCTATGACCGCATTGCGGACATGGGCGGCATTCCCATCATGTGGAAGACCGGCCACTCCCTCATCAAAGCTAAGATGAAGGAAGAGCATGCCGAACTGGCTGGTGAAATGAGCGGCCACATGTTCTTTGCGGACCGCTATTACGGCTACGACGATGCGCTATACGCTGCGCTGCGTCTGGTAGAAATCGTCAGCGCCCAAAGCGCGCCGCTCTCCGCCCAGTTGGCCGATATCCCCAGCACCTTCACCACTCCCGAACTCCGTCTGGATAGCGAAGACGAAGTGAAATTTCAGGTAGTGGCCGAAGCTGCCCGCTTGTTGAAAGAACGTGGCGAACGCGTGGTGGAAGTGGATGGAGCACGCGTACTGTTTGAGAACGGCTGGGGCTTGGTCCGGGCCTCCAACACACAACCTGTGCTGGTAATGCGCTTCGAAGCCGATACGCCGGAGCAGCTGGCGGCATACCAGGCAAGCATGGAAGAAACGCTTGCGGAAGCCAGCGCCAAAGTATTGCAGCGCTAACACTTATCGATTGACATAAGAAAGGCCAGCGTCAAGAGGCAACACTCTTCACGCTGGCCTTTCTTATTGGACAACTTCAGGGGATGTCGGCACTGTCTCCAGCAAATCAATGTCTATCGAGTCCTTCAGATACCGAAGCTTCAACACCTGATACTGCCACTCTCCGCCGCTCTTAGTCGCTTCAATGTAGAGCCTGCCGGAATTCAGTGGCCCACTGATGCCGACCGACATATTGGCGCTCCCCGTATCCCCGCTCACGTTCACACTGCCCATGGGCATCCATCCATCCTCAATCGGTTCGCCGAACAGTATGCGAGCCCGCGTGTCCGCGCGAACGATCTCCAGCGCACCGCGATAGGCATCATTCGACTTGAAGATCGCGGGCAGGACGAATACCAAAGCGCTGATGATTCCACCGATCACCAGCATCACGCAACCGGTGATCAGGCATCCCATCAGCCAGACCTTGTTCGTCTTCCTGGGTGGTTGCGCGCCAGCGCCAAAGGAGGAAGACGGTGGGGGAGGAGCCGATTGAGCGCCAAGGTTGGTGTAGTCGTAAACCTGCCGATCCATTCCCGGTCCTTCCCTTCTTGTCCGGAATACACCGGCATTGCATAAAGCAAGCCGGGTACTCAGTGTATAGCGAAACCGACGGACATTCTGGTGCGCTTACTTCTTGGCAAGATAGTCATCAATCAGCTTCGTCGTATGTTCCAACAGACCGTTCCCAGGGTCGCCATGTCCGGGAATCGTGACGGCAGGCTGCGGATAGCGTGACTCCACCTTCGCAACTCCCGGCTTCCACGTACTCGGATTGATCTCTTCCAAATTGCCAAGATTTGTGGCCGTCGTATCTTTCACGAAACAGCCGCCATGCAGAATGCGTTCAGGCGCATACCAAACGACGATGTTGTCTTCAGTGTGGCCGTGACCAGGAAAGAAAGTCTCCACCATGGCGCCGTCAATGGATACGGTATCGATGGGCTTCAGGGAATGCTTGGGTACTTCATAACCGCGTTCTTTGGCCAGAACACGAGTGCGCGGAAGCGCATAGGCAGCGATGCCACGACCGTTCGACTCACGAATGCCGCCAATCCGGTCACGATGCGCATGGGTCACGATCAGCTTCTCCACGGGCTTATGAAGGGTGTTCGCAGCCCAATCAAGCAACACCTTAGTCTGGGCATCATCCGCCGGCGTATCGAGAAGGATGGAACTCCGCGTCCCCATCACAATCACCGCGTTGGATGTCACCGTACCGAAACTACCAAACTCAGCCAGGAACTCAGCCACCCATACATGAGGGGATAGCGGATACACGCGAACACGCTGACCCAGATCTTTGGATTCCCGGTTCGTCTGTCCGGGTAGCGTGGTAACCAAGCTGAAGATCAACACGCAGCCAATGGCAGATCTCTGGAGAAATTGAAGGAGATGGAGGAAGTGCCGCATCTTGTCGAATTGTACGAAGAATGATGATCTTATCGACAGTTACCCCTGCTTGCTTTTTGGATCTGAACGCCACGAAAAAGGAACCACGGATGGTTTGTCCGCAGGGACAAATCAGACAAATCATGGAAGGGTCGGCCTCCTGCAACCACGCCGCACTCACACCAGATATACTTCCCGCATGCGCACGCTCTTTGTTCTTGCCCTTCTGGTTGCTGGCCTTGTACAGGCCCAACCGCTGCCCCTTTCTTCACCCGAAAAGCAAGGATTTTCCAAGGAGCGGCTTGCTCGCATGCACCAGCGCTTTCAGGAAATGACAGACGGGCAAAAACCGGCGGGCGCCATCACCATGGTGGTCCGCAACGGACAGATCGTCGATTGGAGAACCTTCGGTTATCGGGATGTCGAAGCCAAGCTGCCGATGGAAAAGGACACCATCTGCCACATTTACTCCATGACCAAGCCGATCACCAGCGTTGCGATCATGATGCTGGTGGAAGAGGGGAAGCTTACCCTCGCCGACCGGGTAGACAAGTACATCCCGGAATTCAAGGACCTGAAGGTGTATAAGGGCGGCACGGTCGACAAACCGGTCCTCGCGGCGCCCGAGCGGCCCATGACAATCAAACACCTGCTGACCCACACCGCTGGTTTCACCTATGGCTGGGGCAACGACAACGTGGCCGCCATGTACCAGAAGGCGAAGGTCTTCGAGGTGGACTCACTGCATGGTTTCATCGAGCGTCTTGCAAAACTCCCCCTGGTGGCCAACCCTGGCGACAAATACGAATACTCCGTCGGCATTGATGTGCTTGGCTATGTCGTACAGGTAGCCTCCGGGCAACCCTTTGACATCTTCGTGCAAGATCGCATTCTGACTCCGCTCAAGATGAACGATACCCATTTCGTGCTGCCCGAATCGAAACGAGGACGACTCGCTAAGATCTATGGTCTGGAAGAAGGAAAACTAACCGTACAGAAGGGTCTGGCCACCAAGGGGGTACCCTTCGGAGGTATGGGACTCTATGCCACCATTGCCGACTATTCGCGCTTTGCACAAATGCTCGTTAACAGTGGGCAGTTGGACGGCACACGCCTGTTGAGCCGCAAAACCGTGGACCTGATGATGATGAACCATCTCAGCGGGGTCGGCGCTGGCAACATCGGGGGTGAGGCCGCAGATAGTTTTGGGTTGGGAGGCTCCGTTCGCATTGCAGCCGAAAAGGCTGGGCGTCCGGGCACGGAAGGGCTCTTCGGTTGGGATGGCGCAGCATCCACGCGCTTCCGGGTAGACCGTAAGGAAAAACTGGCCTATCTGCTATTCACCCAATGGATGCCCTTTGATGGTGACATCCTGAACCTTTATGAAACGCTCGTGTACCAGGCCATCGTGGATTGATCTGAGACCGGAGCACGGGCGCATCTCTGGTCTAAGTCGGCGGAAAAAGCACAGTTCTACCAGCACCCGAGGAAACCGTTTCCAAATCTAACCGAATAGGCAATTTGTTACCCTAGCGGTAGTCGAGCAGTTCGCCGGACGCTGGCACATCCCATCCGGGAAGACTCCTGTTTTGCTGCGGTCACAGCCTGTGTAGAAAGGCGGCCACATCAGAATAGGCAGAGTACGGAAGTGTCTGAAGGCAGGAGCGGCAGATGCGACAAAGCGGGGCATTGGTTTCGGGGAATCACAGCAAATGGAGGCTTCGGCTGAACAAAGCCGGATGCATCATGGCAAACACACCTGGCTTCACGGGCAGTGTTCTGCGGAAGCGCTCCCGTATGATCGCGGCCTACGGTGTTCTCGCCCTCGCGCTCTTTGTCGGTCCGGCGCAATCCCAAACGCTGATTGAGGAAATCCGTCTGCGGGTTCTAGAGCCTTCCGGCGGGGCAGTGCGCCCGCTGGAACAGGCCGTGGTGCAGGTGCAGGTTTACGGCAGAATCGTCAGCAAAGAAGGTCGTGAGACCCGCGGTCTATTGCCCGTTGATGGCGCGTTCATGGCCTTTGAAGAGAAGAACTCCGGGTGGCTATCCAAGGCATACCAGTGCCCGGACTTCCGTCAAGCTGACTACGCGAGGGAGCGCAGTGGGGGCTGGAAGGACGTTTTAGCTGGGGTGCAAGATTTTGCATTGAAGAATTGTTTCCTCTACACAGCGCCCCCGAAGACCGGCAAGTATCTGCTGCAAGCCAGCATCAACGGCATGGCGGGGGACATCCGGCTGGATGTCAGCAACTCGGCGCCCTCCACGCGTCAGCCGGAAAGTATCAACTTCCCGCCGGAAGCCCCATCGAAAGATCCTTACTTCCCCTTGGTCGAGCACTACGCCCCTTTCATCGCCCAGGAGACATGGTTCAACCCAGCCGCCGATGAAATCGCCCGCTTTGACTATGACGGCGACTTTGATGGCAGCAACAATTGGGACAACCTGGGGCAGGGCTCCTCACAGGCCTATGTGTATTACGCGGTGATGGAGACAGAGACCCACTGGTTTCTGCACTACAATTTTTTCCATCCCAGGGACTACTCGGATGTATGTATGGCAGGAACCTGCCATGAAAACGACAACGAGGGACTGATTCTGGCAGTACGCAAAGATGGCACGCCTTTCGGCAAACCGGAGGCGATGCAGACGTTGGCCCACGACATCCTTTTCTCCTATACGGCGGACGAACGGATAGCGGATGGGGCTCACGAAATTCGCGGCCCCCTGATTCTGCATGATGGCTCGCATCCGATGGTTTTCATTGAAGCGGCTGGGCACGGTGTGCTGGGCGTGAACGACCAGACCTATTCGCTATTTGAGTATCAAGTGATGGAGTTCCTGCCTGGTTCTACCGGCATCACCTACCGCTATAAGGGCGGCGTTGCGGAGCGGCCGGGACACGCAGGGGCGACCGAAGTTGGCTACGCACTGCTACCGATCTATGAACATTGGTGGCTACGCAGCGATCCTTCGCACAACGAACGGACTTTCTCCGACTACTACACGTACCAACCTTTGGGAGGGCGCCCTTTGCCGACAACGTCTCAGTTGGCTGGCGCCTTTCTCGGCATCAAACAAGCGGCCAATAAAGCCAAACCCTTCTGGGGCTGGCATGACGACCGCACCTTGAGGGCGGGCATTCTTTCCCGAGGCCAGTGGGGCTTGGACCCGGCCTACGGATTCAGCGTAAACCTGCGTTTCCCAAGCGAACTGCCCGTATCGTTAAACTACCGCTTTAACCCCTACTTGGGAGTCGCTGCACCGCAGGGCATGCAAGCCGCGACCACCACTGCCGTTCGCGGCACCTTCCAGGTCGCCCCAAATGGGTCGACAGCGGGAACCACCGCATCGACACCGGGGACAGCAACACAATCCGGACAGCCCGCGACCTCGTCCACCAAACCAAGTCTGAGTGGATGGGGCGACGCGCCCTCGGGAGCCAACCAGACTGGCACGCCTCCATCGGGCTCCACCCAATCGGGAACTCCGCAGACCTCTGCTCCCCAAGGTTGGGGCGACCCAGTTAGTCCCGGGCAGACGACCAGACCGGCACAGGATGGCCCAGCCGGCTGGGGACCTACGCCTCCCAATTTGAAACAAGATGGCGCAAATCACGAAACGAAGCCAGATTCCAGTGGCCCGCAGGGCTGGGGTCCGCCCGCGGCCTAGCTCATTTAGATTCATGATTCCAAATGTTTTACCTGCAAAGGCACCACGATGAGTGTCCTGGTGCGCGCGCCCAACTGGTTGGGCGATGCCGTCATGAGTCTGCCCGCCCTTTCTGCGCTTCGGCAGCACTTCGCCAATCAACCGCTAGTGGCTTGGGCTCGCGCTGGCGTGGCTGACATCTACCGCCTTAGTGGGCTCTGTGACGAAGTTCTAGTGATTCCTTCCCCAAAGTCCAAGGAAGGATGGAAGGGAGTAGCGAGAGCCGCCGCGACGCTACGCCCCCGACGCTTTGAGGTCGGCGTTCTTTTCCCGAACAGCCTGGAATCTGCCCTTTCTCTGCGGATCAGTGGCACTCAGGAGCGCATTGGGTATAGCCGTGATGGCAGGGGCATTCTGCTGACCAAACGGATTCTGCCACCAGGCGCCGGGGAAACGCCACGGCACGAGGTCTACTACTACCTGGAACTGCTGCGGCGTGCAGGGTTACTGGCTGAACTGCCAGCGGATGCGGTGCCACGTTTGCACTTGAGTGCGGAATCCCAAGAACTCGGCTGGCAGGTTTTACGACGGCACGGTATTGGTGAGGCTCCGATCGCGCTCAGCCCAGGAGCCGCCAACAGCCGCGCCAAGCAGTGGCCTCCGCGTTATTTTGTCGAGGCCGCCCGTGTGGCTGCCGCACACACCGGGCTTCCGGTGGCCATCTTCGGTACTCCGCAGGAAATGCAGCTCTGCGAGGAGATCGCGGACCAACTGCAATCTCTCGGGGTCGCAACAGTCAGCTTGGCGGGACGCACCAGCCTGCAGGAGTTCATCTGCGCCATCGCCCAATGTCGCATGTTGATCACCAATGATTCCGGGGGCATGCACGTGGCCTATGCCGCCGGATTGCCCACCGTGGCGATATTTGGACCCACGATTGAAGAGGCCACGGGACCTCTCGGCAATCACAGCAGGGTCATCCGGGAACCCGTGGAATGCAGCCCGTGTATGCTGAAAGATTGCCCGATTGACCATCGTTGTATGGAACGGGTGGTCCCGGAACGGGTCGCCCATGAAGCCTTGGAACTGATTAAACTGCGATGAGTGATGCCCCAGATAACCGGACTGCTCCCGAGCAGGAGATTGATTTCTCCCGTTATCGCGTGCTGGTGGCAGGTAGTTTTCACGGCAGCCTGCGGCAATGGGCGGGCCTGACGGAGTTGGGTCCTCAGGTGACGGTAATTGGCATGGCTTCGGAGGCGGAGCAGAAAAAGATCCGTCAGCTCAATGTGCAGGAAGCCAGATTTGTGGATGGTCCGTCTGAGTTGGCAGCGGAAGCCTACCCCATTTCGGCAGGCGCCCATTTGGTAGTGCTGGTGGGGGATGCAGCCGAGGACTTGGCGGCCGTGCTGCGCCCGTGGATGGAAGAGGAAGCTGCGGCCAGCATGCAGAGCCTGCTCCCGCTGGTGATGGTGGATGACCCAGCCCTGCGTTTTCTACGTAATGGCGAACAGTGGGCCTTCTTTCTGTTGGGGCGGACCCTCGGACTGCCCCCAAGAAAAGCTCGTGAATTCATGGAAGAGTGCTGTGGATACCAGAAGCAAGATTCTTGAAACTGATGACGCCGTACCGGCAGCTCTGGCGGCAAAAGCCGAGGGCAAACGCCTGATTGTTTCTTATGGCGAATATGACCCCGTGCTCGCGGCCCATGCCGAGCGCCTCTCGTCCCGTAAACCGGCAGGCGTAACGGATGCCTGGCATGTGGTGGCGGTGCTGCCGAACCCCGGCGCCTTGATGCCGCTGCGTGCGCGCTGCGAGGTAGTAGCGGGCTTCGCCTGTGTAGATTGCGTCGTTCCCTTTGACCAGGACCCGTCTTTGCTGGGAATGGCTGCGGGCAAAGCCGAGTTGCATGACGACCGAGAGGCAGATGCCCTCACGCGAGATCAGCTGATCGCACACATTCATGCAAAGCAGAAGCTGGCCCAGAGCGAATAGCGCCAGCTAGCGGATCTGCCCGACTGAACAACAAACAGCGAATGTACCAACTGCAAGGGAACGAGCGGGTGTTGGTGGTGCGCTTGGGCGCCATGGGCGACGTGCTGCATGCGTTGCCCGCGGTGGAACTGCTGCACCGCGCCTACCCATCGACACGCGTACACTGGCTGGTGAAACCGCAGTGGATGCCTCTGCTGCAAGGCAACCCGCATATCGAGAGATTGATCCCTTACCGACGAACGTCTTTTGGCGAGTTGCGTACTTTGGCTGCAGATCTGAAGCAGCAACGTTATGACCTGGCAGTGGATTTGCAGGGGCTGATGCAAAGTGCTCTGATTGCCTCGTTATCAGGAGCCCGTCGGAAAGTGGGCTACGCCAGCAGCTATGCACGGGAATCCTTGGCGGCCCTGGCTTATCACGACAAGGTGAGGCCAGATGGCTCGCATATTACGGAGCATCACCTGAACCTGATGCGTCAGTTGGGCGCCGAGGGCCCAACTTCTCCTTGCTGGCTGCCCAATGGAACCGATGAGGGGGAACTCCCAGATGGTGGTTTCGTGCTGGCCTCCCCCTTTGCGGGGTGGTTGAGCAAGCAATGGCCCCTGGAGTTTTACCCGGCTCTGGCGCAACGGCTGCAGCAGGAATTTGGCATCGAGTTGGTGCTGAACGTGATGCCCAAAGAACGGGAGCGCGTCCAAGGCCTGCCCAAAGTCCGTGTACACTGTTCGAGTATCTCTGGACTGATTGGAGCCACAAGGCGGGCTCTCGCAGTGCTTGGCCTGGATAGCGGGCCGCTGCACTTGGCGGCGGCCTTGGGCAAGCCGGGGCTAGCCCTTTTCGGCCCCACGGATCCCGCAAGGAATGGGCCCTGGCCGGTTGCGGGCAAGGCGGGCCAACCCGGCCAGATTCGCGTCTTGCGAAGCGAGGGTGCAGCCACTAGCTACGGACGTGAGAAAGAGATTGCGGCTTCGATGAGGGCTCTAGACCCAGACCTCGTATTCGACGCGCTACGAGCCGTGTTGGATGAGACAGGCCGTGTTGAATGAGACAAATTGAGGGCTCAGCGGACAGAGTTCGCAAGCGTAGGAAAGGTACCCGTTGACGACAACGACTTCACAGCCTGGATTCCAGTTCCCAAAGGCCTATTCCGATTTTGTAGCGCGACTTCGCGTGCCAATCGGGTTCATCCTGGTCGCCGCCTTTGCCTGGTTCTCCACGCCGAGCATGACGAGCCTTTGGGCCGGAGCCCTAATCGCTCTGCCAGGATTGTTGCTGCGCGGTTGGGCCGCCGGACATCTGCGAAAGAACTCCACCCTTACCAAGAGTGGTCCCTATCGCTTTGTGCGCAACCCGCTCTATGTGGGCACCCTGATTGTGGCGCTGGGCATGGCGCACGCCACCCAGCAGGTTGGGCTGCTGATCTTGTTTCTTTCCGTCTTTCTGTTGGTCTACCTACCCGCGATCACCTTGGAAGAGCAGCACTTGAACAATCTATTCCCCGACTTTCATGCCTATCGCCAACAGGTTCCACTTTTGATTCCGTATCGCAAACCTCTGCCAGTTGGACGTCCGTTTGAGTTCAGCCTCTACATGCACAATCGGGAATACGAAGCGGCACTTGGCTTTCTGATTGGCATGGGCCTGCTCTTTGCCAAAGCGAACTGGATGGTTTAGACCACGCAGGTCCTGCACCCGCAAAACGCCAGATGCAAGCCCTAGACGGGCAGCCGATGTTCCAGGCGTTGCAAAATCTGCAGGCACTCAATCATGGCTCGTCCGTTGTGGTAGGCGGACTTCCAGTTGTGCCCTTTTCCGCCACTGGGCACCCCCGTCTCGGAAACATCACCATGCCACTCGCCGTGCTGCGTATCGATCATGGAGTGACGCACAAAGTTCCAAGTCTGTTCAAATATGCCGAGATAGCGGTGATCTTCGGTAAGTTCAAACATGGTGAGCGCGCTGACCAACGCCTCAGCCTGCACCCACCAGACTTTGCTACGTTTGGACGCTGGCTGGTTGGGGTCCCCGGAATCGTAGAAGCCGCCAGATTTCTCGTCGTATCCATAACGAAGCGAATAGGCCCACAGACTGCGGAAAAGATCCAGCAAGGGATAGCTGCTACGTCCCAAATTACGGTTGGCATCCACGAGTAGCCAGACGTTTTCAAGGTCGTGCCCATAGGAGATACGACCGTTGGCTCCGTCCAGAATCGGAGTCCAGTTGCGCTCGTATTTGTCGGTGCATGCGCCGAGCTGTGGGCGCACGACGGCAGTGGATTGGATCTGCACAAGTTCGTCCAACCGTCGACGTCCGAGTGGTGTCTCATGGGCAGCCACCCAAGTACTGAAGGCCTCCATCAGGTGCAGGTGGGTATTCATCAGCTTCCAGTGGGCGGGTCCCAGATAGCCGCGCGTCTCTTTGGCTGGCTTGGCCCAATCCGGTTCGAAATGTTCCTGATAGCCACCGAAATGGGCATCGTGCGCATGCTCCTCCAGCAGGTTTACCAAGACCTCGGCTAGCCCACGTGCCTCTCGTTCACCGCTAGCACGGTAGTATTCCGCCAAGCCGTAGAGGGCAAAACTCTGCCCATACAGGTGCTTGCCTGGCATCAACACTCTCTCGGCGGCGGGGTCGATCATCCAGAAAAAGCCACCATGTTCGTGATCCCACATGATGTCGCGCAGGAATTCCCATCCATGCTTGGCAGCGTTGAGCAGTTGTGCTTTGTCCGGTAGTTCGACACCGCCGAAATCGTTGCGGGCAACACGGGAGAAGAACCAGAGCATACGCGCTTGGGTCACGATCCCCTTGGTGTTGATCGCAGTGCGTTTGCCTGATGCGTCCAGGTGCATCGCATAGCCGCCAGATTCTCGATCAATGGAACGATCCAGCCAAAATTGAAGGATGTTCTCCCGGAGAACCTGATTTAGTTGACTGCGCCATTCGGCGGAGCGGGATCGAGAGAAGGAAGCCGTTTGCTGCGCCGAAACTAGGCTCGCCGACATACACGCCATCAGACCGAGACTCCCAAGCAAATCGCGTCTATTCTGCATGTGTCGCCTCCATGATGGTGGTGTGTCGTACGCCTAGCAACTACGGGTGGGCGTATGCGTGAGCCGCTAGGTTGCGGTGCCCACTGCTAGATCAGCGGGATATGCCGAGTCGATGCGAGATACCTGGGTAAACGCTTTGGCCACGTCAGCGTTATGCGATAGTGACAGGCATTCCGTTCGATGGCAAGGTTCCGCAGCCACGCCATGACCGCGGCCCAAAGCCAATGATAGACTCATGCGTTATGTCTTCGCAGAGTCTAAGCGCTGAGATGCTCGCTGAGCTGGTGGGCACCTTCATTCTGATTCTCCTCGGCCAGGGAGTCGTGGCCATGGTGGTGCTGTTCGGGACAGGTGTACCCGGAGAGGTTGTGAACGGCGGGTATACGAATATCGTGCTGGGTTGGGGGCTGGGTGTCACCTTCGGCATCTATACGGCTGGCAAGGTGACCGGCGCGCATCTGAACCCGGCTGTCACCTTAAGTTTGGCCTGTCTTCGCGGATTTCCCTGGCGGAAGGTGCTGCCCTACTCTGTGGCACAAACAGTGGGCGCGTTTCTGGCCTCTGCGCTGGTTTACTGGAACTATCTGCCCGCGTTCCAGGCCTTCGATCCGCTGAAAGAGAAAACCGCAGGTATATTCACTACCTTCCCTGCCTTTCCTGACATGCTCTCAGCTGGTTTCCTGGATCAGGTGATTGGCACTGCCGTGCTGCTTTTCCTGATTTTTGCTTTGAGCGACGAGCGGAATCAGCCATCGGGCATCCTGACACCTATCCTCGTCGGTCTGGTTGTTGTTGTAATTGGCATCGCCTTCGGCAAGATGCATGGTTACGCGATCAACCCGGCGCGCGACTTCGGTCCCAGGCTGTTTGTCACCCTGGCTGGATTTAGGAACAACGGGCTGACCGATGGCAGCGGCGTGTTTCTGATACCGATCTTCGGACCTCTAGTTGGAGGTGTGCTGGGCGGCCTTGCCTACGACTGGACCATCGGCAGAACGCTGCGCGGAACCCGAGGTTGATGCCACGGATGGGCGAATGGGGGTAGGTTAGCGCCCATTAAGCTGGTAAACTGCGAGGTTATGGCCCGTAGTGTCAACAAAGTGATTTTGATTGGAAACCTCGGCAAAGATGCCGAGACCAAGTTCACCCCCGGTGGACGCTCCCGCACCACCTTTACTCTCGCCACCAGCCGCAGTTGGAAAGACGCCCAAACGGGCGAACAACGTGAGCAAACGGACTGGCACAACGTTGTGATGTGGGGCCAGGACCGGCTGGGTGAGTACCTGAAGAAGGGTAAGCAGGTTTTTGTAGAAGGCCGGTTGACCAGTCGCTCCTACGAAACAAATGAAGGCAAAACCGCCTACATCACCGAGGTTGTTTCCGACAATCTGATGCTGCTGGGCTCCGGTGGGGGCGGCGGCGACGAAGCCGGTGGCGGATACGGCGGGGGCTACAGCCGTGGCGGTGCAGAGCGCCCTGCTGGCGGCGGCGGTGGACGTGGCGCACAGCTGGCTCCGCGGGACATGGACGACGGCGGCTTTGCCGCGTCTGATGACGACATCCCGTTCTAGGAGCTTGGCATAAAGTCAAGTTTATGACTGATCCGACTAGAGACTCCCTTCTCATTAGAAGCTGGATCGGTCATCGAAACCTGAAACAGTAGAACGAACCGATACCCCGGTTTGCGGCTTTCCTTGCAGCGTGGCGCGGCAAGTTCCATGCCAACGATGCGGCAAACCGGGGTTCACCTCTCTGGGAGCAGGCTAGGAGTACTAGCGAAATCCAGAAGGATCATCGGCCAAGAAGTACGGCTATCATGGTAAAGTGCCAAGATTTAGCGCCTTGCCTGTCGGACGAACTCAGACAGCTCCCCCGATAGAGTCCGTGGCGGCTCAGCCGCAACCGATTGAGCAGGAACCTCTCGTTCCTCTAGCCCTGCCTTCGCTAGGACTATCCTCAATGGAAGCGGCGACGCGAAGCCCCATGCAGCCGCTAGCGGCCTCAATGGCGATTTTACTCCTGTTTGTTCACTTTAGTAACATCACCGAATTGGCCTATACGTTGACCCATGTCAACATGCGCATCATGTATCTCGTGGCACCGTTTGCCTATATTGCAGTTCTTTTCACTGGTGGCATTCAGAACACTTTGAGCTCCAAATGGGCGGTTAGTTTTCTACTGTTTACGGTGTTCGTCGGATTGTCCGTTCCTTTTAGCACGTGGATCGGGGATTCCATTAAGGTTTTTAAAGATTTCTCCATCGTCTCCGTGCCGCTCGTTCTGGTGACCACCGGGCTTTTACTGCGATGGGATCAGATTAAAAAGGCATTTAGTATGATTGCTCTAGCTGGCATGCTGGTCATTCTGAACACGGCGTTTTTTGGGCAGGATATCAGCGGAGATCGGCTATCACTCTCTTCGAGCGGTATGTTGGGCAATTCCAATGACATCGCGTCTCACTTGGTACTTACTATTGGATTTCTGTTATTTGTCGTCTTGGACACCAAACGCGCCTTCATCTTTCGGCTCGCAGCCACCGGCGCTATCGGATATTCGCTTCTGACGATTCTGAAAACGGGCTCGCGCGGAGCGTTTCTGGCCCTTCTAGTAGGTGCGGCTTTCGCCCTTTGGAAAGCCCCCATGAGAATGCGAGCAGCGCTCCTAATTTCCGGTATGGTCGCTGCCCTGACTTTACCGATTTTGTTGCCGGATGGCGTAAAGGCCCGTTTAGGTGCTCTCTTCGGCGAAGAACACCAGGAAGCAGCAGAATCTGAAGCTTCACGAAGCTATCTTTTTTGGAAGAGCGTGGAGTTTAGCCTACACTATCCGATCTTTGGTGTGGGACCTGGGCAGTTCGTCAACATGGAAGGACAGACGTCCGTGGCATCTGGGGTGCGCGGCAACTGGCACGAGTCTCACTGCGCATGGACTCAGATTTCCAGTGAGTGTGGAATCCCAGCACTAACAGCTCTGCTAATCGCCATCGCAGGATCGTTGTGGGGAGTGAAGCGCACTTACGATCTGGCGCTGAGCGCAGAAAATAAAGAAGTGGCGAATACCTGCCTGGCTTTTATGGCTGGCGTTATCCCTTTTCTTGTCACGATCACCTTCCTTTCCAATGGCTATCGATTCTACCTGCCCACACTTATTGGACTAAGCATCGCGTTGGCGCGGACGGGACAAGTAGAACTAGATAGGACCAGTGAGAGTCACGAACCCCAGGAAGTCCTTATAGCTGGTCCAACTAACCCGCCAGCGCGCTTTCGCCGCACGACTGCCTAAACAGCCCAGATCGATGCGACTCTAGCAGGTATAAGCGGAGAAGCACTGATTGTGCAGCATGCCATATGGGGCTCGCCCCTACCCCCTACTTCACTACGCTAACGCTGAGGCCGCCACCTTCGCCGTAAATCATCGTTTCCAGACCCGGGTTCGCTCTCGCCTTTGCCAGATACTCGGGAATCATGGGCGTATTGTGCGCCAGAATCAGACCACCGGAACGAACCATCGGCAAAAGCTGGTCTAGATAGGTGACATAACCTTCCTTATCCGCATCCAGAAACACCACATCGATGGGCCCCTTTAGCGCTTTAAGAGTCTGACGGGCGTCACCGACCACCTGCGTCACAAGTGCGCTGACACCTGCTTTCGCGAAGTTGGCCTTAGCCCGGTCGGCGCGCCCCTGGTCAATATCGTGGGTAATCAGCTTTCCACCTGTACGTGCAAGAGCGAGCGCGAAGAACAATCCGGAGAATCCGGTGCTGGTGCCCACCTCAACCACCGTTTTCGCGTTGCTTGCCTGAGCCAGGATACGCAACCACTTCCCGTCGACAATCGGCACGCTCAAATAGGTGCCACCTTGCTCCGACATCTCCCGGATAACCGCAAGAATGCGAGCCTCCTGCGGGTCTTTCGCCTCAGAGAGTTCAGCGGCGGATGCACTGGATCCGCGACGTTGCTGCGCGGTCACACAGCCAGCGCCGCCAGCAAGGGCAAGGGCGGCTGGCACTTTCAGGAATAATCGTCGAAACATCGTGGGTGATACCTCCAGGATCGTCAGCACAGTGACGTACGGGGCCACAAGCCGGGTTATCTGCATGTGCTGACTAGATAGCCAGCTTCCTTGCCGCGAATGCCGAAATGGGCAAGGCCGATGGTGGCAACGCGGACATCGGAGACGAGAGATCGCATTGCCATCAACGATCTTTGCGGCAAAGGGGGAACAATCGCTCGGCCGCAGTCTTGGCCTGCAACAGACTAGGTCGCTCGGTGGCCTGCATGCGAATCAGCTTGATCGCCTCGATTTTGTGATCGGCAGCAAGAAGAGAGAAAAGTTTATCCACAGCGCCTGACGGCAAGGTGATTTGCATACCAGACAGCTCCTTCCGAAAGGAGTCGTAGGCATGGGCGGAATGCGCCGACCGGTACGCGTCTGATGGCGCCGAGGAAGTTTGTCCGATCGAGTAAGCCGAGGCCGGCTCCTCAACATCGGGGTAAATCAATCGGCGGAGCCACTTCCACATGAGGCCATTTTAGGTTGATTCAAGGGATTTAGAGCCACGGATAGATAGCCTGGGACATAAATGCGCAAGCAGTTGATCCGGAAGGCGCGCAAAATCCGTGATTCTCGATGGAGTTTAGGTGGGGTCTATATAATACTGGGTACGATACACCGGGCCGATCGGGGGAGACCACTGCTGATTCTTCCTACGTCGGACCGGGCTTACTCAGCCGGGTTCGGGGAACCGTTGATCGCATGAAACAGTTGAGCAAGGTGGTGTGGACCGAGGGGATGTACTTGGGTCCGCATCATTTCCAGGCCCAGAATCGCTATCTGGAAGACGCGATTCACTTTACAGCGGAAAGCCTGTTTTTTGAAGGCTATGGCTTCGCCGGGTTGCTGGTGGATGCCGATGCTTTGAGGAACGGCACGCTGTCTGTGATTCACGCGCGCGGTCTTACGCGGGATGGCGTGCCTTTCCAGATGCCGGAAGCAGATCCTCTTCCCAAAACGAGAGAGATCAAGGAATTGTTCCCCCCCACCAGTACCGCGTTGATGGCGTATCTCGCCCTGCCCGAACACCGCGACAATGACCGCAATTGTAAGCTTCCTGACGAGGGTGGCTCCAATGGCGTACGCTATTCCGCTTTTGAGCGGAAGCTGGTGGATGAGGTATCTGGGCGCGACGAAAAACCCGTCACGTTGGGCGAAAAGAATTTTCGTCTGTTGCTGGAAACCGAAGATATGAGTGGCTACGTGGTGCTGCCTCTAGCCAGAATTCTGCGGGACGGCGCGGGCAATTTCGTGTTTGACCCCGGCTTCATCCCTCCGCTGCTGGATATCTCGGCAAGCGAAGCCGTACTGATGATTGTGCGTCGGCTCTCCGAAATGATGGAGGAAAAAAGCCGCATGCTGAGCGGCGAAATGCAGGTCGGCAGCCGCTTCCAGCAGTCGATGTCAGGTCGCGAAATTGCTACATTCTGGTTCCTGCACGCTATTCATAGCGCCATTCCGGCGTTCCGGCACATCTTCCGCGCACGCCGTGGACACCCGGAACTGCTCTACCAGGAGATGGCCCGTCTGGCCGGGGCGTTGTGCACCTTTGGCGCGGATACACATCCACGGCAACTTCCCCTCTATGATCATTCCACGCCGGAACTCTCCTTCCACGGGCTGGATGAGCACATACGCAGGCACTTGGAATATGTGGTGCCTTCGAACGTGCTGCACCTGAAATTCCGTCAGACTCAGCCAAACTTCTGGTCCGCGGATGTCACCGACGACCGTTGCTTTGGACGTTCCCGCTGGATCTTCGGCATCCATTCCCGGATGGGCGAAGCGGACCTCATTCGACGAACGGACCAACTGGTGAAGGTCTGTTCCGAAAAATTTGTCCCCGAACTGGTGCGCAGAGCACTGCCAGGAATGCCGATGAAGCACTTGAGCGTTCCACCGGCAGCCGTGCGGCAAAAGGTGGAAGCGCAGTACTTTTCTCTGACAAAAACAGGCCCGTGCTGGGACCACCTGACGCAGACCAAGGTTGTTGGCGTGTACGTTCCGTCGGAGATTCCGGATCCCGAAATCGAGATCCAGGTGATCCTCGACACGGCATCTTGACGCTACCTAAACGATGGCTCCGATTTGGCGCGAAAGACGCTGAAGGAGCGATATGCCAGTGGATTAGCGCGGATGGGGCGTCAAACCAGCACCGATCCTGAGTCTGCATCCATATAGGTAGATGGGCTGCCTGAGTTTTCGCGTGGCGTTCGACTGGAAGCGCCGCAGCCGCTTCTGGTCAAAGTCTGGCGGTGTGCTTTGATGTACGCACGAGCTTGGTTCGGACGGGTGTTCCTGGCATGGGTGCGGGAAAACCATGACGAACAGGTTGTCCGGTTGTAGTCCCGATCTGGGTAGAGGGAGAAGAGCATGAGTAGCGAGAGTCCTTCCGCGGCACGCCACTGGCAAGGGTTGCTGGCGCGTCCGGAGAACATGGCCCTGGCTTTCCAGGAAGTCTTCACCGTGGTGGCGCGCCTGAAGGGAAAACGCCAACAGGTAACCAATGCCGAGCAGTTCCGCGGGATCATGCGCGAAGCACTGCGGCGCTCCAAGGAAAATGCGAAGCGCTCCGGCTACAGCGAAGAAGATGCCCGCCTGGCGGAATTTGCCATGGTGGCCATGCTGGACGAATCCATCTTGAACTCGGGCAATCCGGTGTTCAACGAGTGGCACCGCCGCCCCCTGCAGGAAGAGTTCTACGGACACCACACCGCGGGTGAGCATTTCTTCAACTATCTGCGCAACCTGCTGAACAAGCCGGATTCCGAAGAAGTGAACGACGTGCTGGAAGTCTATCATCTGGCTTTGGCCATGGGCTTCCGTGGCCGCTATGGCCTGAGTGGCGGTTCTGAACTGGCCAATGTCATGAATGAAATTGAGGCGAAACGGAATCGCATTCGCCCCTTCACCATGCTGATTTCGCCGGAAAGCGCTCCTGCCGGCGACGTGGCGCCCCGCAAGTTAGCCGATCCCTGGCTAAAGCCCCTCCTTTTTTCCGCCATCGGCATGTTTGTGCTGGTGGTTGTTCTGTTTGCGGTGTACTGGTTTGCGCTGGATTCCGGTGTGGGCGATCTGAACGCCTTGACCGTCGCGGCGAAGAAATAGAGCGCGGGTAGAATTCGCGACGAAAGGCTAAGGAAACCGAACATGTGGTTTTACATCATCGTTGGCGTATCCGTGGTGATCTGGCTGGTGCTGTCGTGGTTTGTCCCGGCATGGCTAGGCCTGACAGATACCGGATTGTGGGTGCTGCGCGGCGGCATGGCGCTGATTGGCGTGCTGGGCGCGTTGGTGGCTGTGCTGATCCGCGTGAAGAAGCAGCAGGAAGCCAAAGCCCGCGCCGGAGCCCAGGCGCCCCAAAGTGGCGCTGCCGCAAGTGAACTGATCGCCGTTGTGCAGGAAGCCGAAAAACGCTTATCGGGCAGCCAGTTCGCCAAGGGGCAGAAGCTGAACGAATTGCCGCTCTACTTCCTTCTGGGAGAATCAGGAAGCACCAAAACCAGCGTAATGGTGCATAGCGGGTTGGAACCTGAACTTCTGGCAGGGCAGGTCTACCAGGAAACCAATATCGTGGCCACACGGATGGCGAATATCTGGTTTGCCCGTGGCTCCGCCTTTGCTGAGGTTGCCGGGCACGTGCTGGACAACCCGCAATTATGGGTGAAATTCATCCAGAAGCTGAAGCCAGGCCGGGCATCCAAAGCCGTGGGCGGTGAACAGGCGCCCCGTGCCGCCATCATTTGTGTGAATAGTGAAATCTTCTTGCAGCCGAACGCGCAGGACCAGTTAGCGGCGCTCTCCCGCAAACTGCATGCGCGCCTGCTGGAACTGGCGCAGGGGCTGGGCATCCGCTTCCCGGTCTATGTGATGTTCACGAAGATCGACCGTCTGGCTTATTTCGCGGATTTCGTCAGCCATTTGACGAATGACGAAGCGGGCCAGACCGTAGGCGCTACCCTGCCCTACGTGGACACTGCCAACATGGGCGTTTACGCCGAAGAGCAGACCCGGCGGGTATCCGATTCCTTCAACCGGCTGTTCCGAAGTGTGGCCGACAAGCGCCCGATGCTGATTCGGCGCGAACCCCAACCCACCACCCAGCCAAACGTTTATGAGTTCCCGCGTGAGTTCCGCAAGGTACAGAACGCGATGGTCAGTTTTTTGGTGGACCTGTGCCGCCCAAGCCAGCTTTCGGTTGGACCCTTTCTGCGCGGCTATTACTTCAGCGGCATCCGACCTGTGTACATCACAGATGTGATTCCTTCACAGCCAAAGGAAGCACAGCAGAAGGTGGATTTCAGCGAAGCCACCAGCATGTTCAACGCCGCGCAATTGCAGCAGTCTATCCAGCAGATGCAGCAGCCCAAGGCCACTGGCCCGCGTCGCGTGCCGCAGTGGGTCTTTCTGACGCAACTCTTTAACCGTATTCTGATCGGTGACCAGACGGCCCTGCGCGCGTCGTCCACCAGCACAGCCAACAGCAAGACACGCCGGATGCTCTTCGCGGCGGCCTGCGCGCTCTTCCTGATCTATGGCACGTTCCTGACGATTTCTTTCTTCAAAAACCGGGCCATGGAGCAGAATGTTATTCAGGCCGTGCGCCAGTTGCCCGCCACGCCAACCTTGGGTGGCCAGCTAGCGACGCTCGATCAGTTGCAGCGCCTGGAGCAGGTGCGCGCTTCGCTCGATGAATTGACGCTGCACCAGCGCGAAGGCAAACCACTGCTGATGCGTTGGGGCATCTATGCGGGCGACAAGCTGTATCCGCTGGCCCGTCGCGCCTACTTCCAGAAGTTCCAGCAGCTGCTGCTTGCCGGTACTCAACAGAACATGGTGCAGCACCTGACGTCCCGCGCGGGTGAACCCGATGCGGAAGGGTTCCGTTACACCTACGACACGCTAAAGAGCTATCTGATCACCACCTCGCACGCTGACAAGAGCAAAGAGAATCAGAACTTCCTTCCCTCTGTGTTGATTGATCGTTGGCAGATGAGCCAGCAGTTGGATGCTGAACGCGCGGACCTGGCCCGACGTCAGTTTGAGTTCTATTCGCGAGAACTGCAGTACGAAAACCCGTACAGCGCGGATAACGACAAAGGCTCCATTGAAACCGCACGCCGCTACCTGCTGAGCTCGCAGCCGGAAGAGCGCATCTACCAGTTCATGCTGTCGGAAGCCGGAAAGAAATCGGGTGACGTGAACTTCCCGAAACTTTACCCGGATGCCAACAAAGTGCTGAGCGTTACCAAGGTGGTATCTGGCGCATTCACACAGCCGGGCTTCAAGTTCATGCAGGACGCCTTCAAGAACATCCAGCAATACCTGAGCGGCGAAACCTGGGTGCTGGGCGAACAGAGCGGCCCGCAACCCGATCCCAAACAGCTGGAAGCCACGCTGCGGACACGTTACCAGAACGACTATTTGAAGGAATGGCGTGAGTTTGTGTCGACCTCGCGGGTGCATCGTTATGCCAGCCTGAAGGACGCAGCCACCAAACTAACGGTGTTCGCAAGCAATTCTTCGCCGCTTTTGGCGCTGTTCTCGGTGGTTTCGAAGAATACGGCGGTGGAAGACAAGGCGATTGCAGACGCCTTCCAGCCCCCACAATTTGTGGTGCCACCGGATAGCGTGGATCGCTATGTCGGTGCATCGAACCAACCCTATATGAATGCGTTGACGGGCTTGCAGACTTCGGTGGAAACGGCTGCGGCTGCACCTCCCGAAGATAAGGCTGCCGCGCAGATGACGCTCGATCAGGCAACGCAGGCAAAGGTAGCCGCTCGCCAGATTGCACAGAACTTCGCAGTCGATGCCGCCGGTCGTGTGGATGCTTCTTCACAACGTTTGTTGGAAGAACCCATTACCAATGCCGAGGCGTTGATTCGGGCACTGGGCCCCGCCCAGTTGAATGGCAAGGGCGCAGGCTTCTGTCAGGTATTCGGCACGTTGTGGTCGAAGTACCCCTTCAGCGGAAATCCTTCATCCCCGCATGCCACTCTCGACGACGTGAACAAAGTGTTCCAGCCGGGTACGGGCGCGCTGTGGACCTTCTATCAGGAAAGTCTGGCGGCAGCGCTTGTGAACCAAGGCGGTCGCTACGCACCGAAGCCGGATAGTGAAGTGCGCATCAACCCGCAGTTTCTGGCATTCTTCAACAACTCGGCGGCGCTGAGCAATGCGCTCTACCCTGCCGGCGCGATGTCGCCTGCGCTGAACTACAAGCTGACCGCACAACCCATGGAGGGTGTACGCGCCATGGACTTGAGCATTGCCGGCCTGACACTGCAGGCTAGTGGCCGTGGCGGGCAATCCCGCGACTTCATGTGGCCGGGCCGTGCCCCCTATGCGGTGGTGCTGCGCGGCGACTTGGGCGGCAGCAGCCTGGACTTCGTGTCGCAGGAAGGTTTGTGGAGCGTGTTCCAGTTCTTCGGCGATTTCGACACCTGGGACGCCAACAACAATCTGTCCCGCGTCCTCCGGCTGGGCAAAGATCCTGTCCGCGTGGAAGGCCAACCGTTGACGGTGCGCTACCAACTTGATATGAAAGGTGCGCCGCCCGTCTTCCGAAAAGGTTACCTGAGCAGCTTGCGCTGCGTGCCACGCGTGGCCCAGTAACAACACAAATCAGAAAGGGCTCAGGCTTCCTGAGCCCTTTCTGGTACTGACGGTGGCATACGGCCTGTGGATATGGCCCATAGCGTGGCAAAATAAACAGACCGTTTCAACGATAAGAAGAGGGAAGACAACGCTCCAAGATGAACACTTGGCCCCTGCCCCATCAGTTTGGTCGCTATGAGCTCGTCGAGTTCTTAGGCGGAGGCATGTCGCACGTCTACCGCGCACGGGATACCGTGATTGGCCGCATTGTCGCCGTGAAGGTATTGACCCCGGACGGCGCATCCAACGAAGACGTACGCCAGCGCTTCTTGCGTGAAGCCCAAACAGCGGGACAGATCAGCAGCCATCCCAACGTCATCTCTGTATATGACTATGGGCAGGAGCAGGGCCGTCCTTTTATGGTGATGGAGTTCCTGAAAGGGCACGATCTTCGTCATCTGATTCAGCGCAACGAAAGCGGCGATGCCTCGCGGAAGCTGGAAATCGCCATCGAAGCGGCGAAGGCGCTGGAGTTCGTCCATTCCCAGGGCATCATTCACCGGGACATCAAGCCGGATAACATCCACGTCAGCCATGCGGGCGTGGTGAAGCTGATTGATTTCGGCATCGCGAAAACCGACGACTTGGCTATCACCAAGGTGGGCTACACGGTGGGCACCGTGTACTACATGCCGCCAGAACAGGTGACCGGTCAGGGCGTGACGCATCTGGTCGATATCTACGCCTTCGGTATTCTGCTGTTCGAGCTCTTCACGGGGAAACGCCCGCTGGATGGCGAAGGCCCGCAGCAGATCTTCTACAAGATCCTGAAGGAGCCCATCAACCTGCTTCCGCTGAAGGATGTGAATCCACCGGAAGGCCTGATGGAGCTGATTGCCGCTTGTACACAAAAGGCAAAAGAACAGCGCCCCCCCAGCTTCACGGAAGTGATCGACCACCTGCGGAAGATCAAGCAAGTGGCCACCGGCGAGATGCCATCTTCGGGTTTGAGCGCCACCCGCATGTTGATGAGCCCGACGGAGCTGGAAACGCGGCTGAACCCGCACAGCGCGTCGGAAGCCACGGATGCGAATACCGCATTCTCGGAACTGGCTCCCCCCACGACATCCGCGACGCAGCAAAGTCCGCAGCAGAAACCGCAAGCCCCGATTCAATCGATGCAAGGGCAGAAAGCTGCGCCGAATACTGATGCGCAGGCAACGGCGATCACGCCCGGCGGGTCCGCGGCGCCCACCTCCAGTCGGAGTTGGGTTTATGCGCTGGCGGGTCTGTTGGTGCTGTTGATTGTGGGCATCGTGGTTTGGCAGGTGATGCGGCAGCCCAGCACCACGACGCAGCAGGAAGAGCAGCAGGCAAAGAAGTCGCCAGATTTGCCGAAGTCCCTGGATACCCCCACGGGCCGCATGTTGCTGATTCCGGCTGGCCCTTTTGCCTTTGGGCAGGAAGACAAAGAAGTCACGCTTCCGAACTATTACATTGATGAGACCGAAGTCTCTAACCGTGCCTACATGGCCTTCTGCGCCGCTCGCGGCAAACCACTGCCAGAAAACTTCCAGTCAGACAAACCGGATCTACCGGTGACGAACATCACGTATCTGGATGCGCAGGAATTCGCGGAATGGGCAGGCAAGCGCATGCCGACAGCGGAAGAGTGGGAAAAGGCAGCACGTGGCACCGACAAACGCGACTATCCCTGGGGAGAGGACCATGACCCCACAAAAGCCGTGGTGTCCGACAATCAACAGTTGAAGCCCACCACGCCGCAACCTGTGAATTCGCATCCGCAGAGCGCCAGTGCCTTCGGCGTGCTGCACTTGGCGGGCAATGTTTGGGAATTCATCAAAGAACCCAAAACTCCAAGCCAGACGGCGCTAGCTCACTATTCCAAGGTGATCGACCCACCGCCTTCCATCCGGGAGCCCTGGTACACCATTCGTGGCGGCGCCTTCAACACGCCGTTACCCGAAGACGTGAACGTGGAGTTTGCGTCCATTCCGGCGCGGGTGGCCGATCCGGCAATCGGATTCCGTTGTGTGAAAGACCCGGAATAATCGCGAACTACGTTTCATTCCGGTGACGCGACCGATACCTTCCACCGCGTTGTTGTTAGCGGCAAGTCGCTGGCAGCAACGCGGTGATTTCATTCATCACCAGCGCCGCCACGTCCATACCAGCCGCGCGTTCCGCCAATAACCGTTCCGCCGTAACTGGCGGCCCAAAACGCAACGCCAAACCCGGAGCTTCCGCGACAGCGCAAGGCACAACTGGAAGGCCGCGCTTGGCAAGTTGCACCAACAGCCGGTCAATCCCGGGTAGCGCAGGCGTCAAGGCGCCCGCCGTGCCCGCCACTCCTTCCGGAAACAAACCAATCGGGCGATTAAGGGTAGGAGCTTCCTGCAGAATGCGTCGAATGGATTGGGCGGTGCGTTTCGGATCTGCGCCGGCAAATGGAATCGGATAGCAGTGCAGGGCATGGGCGACGCGCGGCAACAGACGGTCACCGGGCGATGCGAAGCTCCAGGGACCAATGCGCCAGGGTGGCCAGTTTGCCGTCACCACCCACCGCACAGGAGGGTCCCCGGGACCGTAGTGTTGGCGTACCGCCTGGGTCAGCGCTGCCGCAGTATGCAGAATCCATAGACCCTTGCGCTGGTAGTGGTTGGCCACCAGCAAAAAGCGCGGGCTGGTCGGTAAATGCTCTGCCCCTTGCACATCCGGCGGAAGCGGCATCTGCGCCACTACCTGCCGTGTGAAGTCATCGACATTGGTGCGTGTGCCCGCGCGCAGATGCGGAGTCAGCCCAGCCACCAAACGCCAAGGCACAGGGTATTGGATGGGGGCGGGCGACGCGGACGGCGAGGTCATCCGACAGGGCGCCCCTTCCAGTCTGTTTTCGCTCCGAAAAGGGTCTTCACCATACCCACTAGCGCAATCACCTGGAAGAGATAGATGGCCACGGGAGCCATCCAAAGCGCGCCAATACTTCGATACCAGGGGAACATGGCCAGACCGGGAACAAGGCTAAAGCACGCGAAAGCGACCCACTGGTGCAGGAAGGCTAAAACCAGCATCAAGGGCAGATAACTGGTATAGGCAATGCTGGCGACAATCACCAGTAGTCCGCTGACGGGGTTCACGAGCAGAAAACGGAAGGAGTTTTTCTCAAAGCCCTTCCGTATCTGCTGAAAGCTTTCGTACATGCGTACGGATCCAAGCGTCTCCGCGCGAATCACCCGGCTGAGTATCTGTTTTTTCTTGGCAAGGCGCGCGAGCGCGACATCCTCAATCACGCTATCGATGACGGCCTTGTGGCCACCCAGTTTCAGATAGGCATCCTCGCGAATGAGAAGGCACTGCCCATTGGCAAGAGCCTCGCGCGAGACACTCGAATTCACGTTGCCGGCGTTCACCCCAACGAAGTAAAGCCCAAACGCGTAAGGCAGCAGGATGCGTTCGGGAAGGCTCAGCGTATGCTGGCGTAAAAAGACGCTGACCATTTCCAATTGTTCCTGCTCCGCGTACTGCACAAGGCTAGGAACAAAGCCGGCTTCATACCAGGTATCGGCATCCACAAACAGTAACCAGCGGGTGGGAACAGCGAGGGAGCCGTACTGGCAGGCGTGAGGTTTGCCAAGAGCTCCTTCGGGCAGGTCGGGCGCGTGCATTACGGTAGCGCCCGCAGCTCGGGCGATGGAAGAAGTGTCGTCCGTGGAGTGGTCGTCCACCACCACCACAGCGAGCCCGGAAAGGCTTTGCACCAGACGCCCGATGCGTGGCGCTTCGTTCCGTGCGGGCACGATGACGGTGACATCCGGGAAGGGTTTCCCGGAGATGCGAGGCAACTCCGGCAGGCGCAGAAAGCTCATCCGGGATTTCCATCCCACAATCAGCATCGCTGCGGCCAGCAGCATGGCGGTTGCCAGGATGTTCATGTCAAGACAACTTGCGTACGGTCGGTCCTGCGACGCCCGCAGGGAACATCTTTACGATCTGTTCCGCCTGCCACGCGCCAGTTCCATCCATAGCGCGGGCCTGAACCGTAGCGGGCCGGGGTTGGTTGGGAACTGCGCCCCGGTAACGCACCCAACTATACGGCGAATGCGCGGCTTCCATTTCGGTTGGCTGCCAATCGCCCTGGTCGGCGCGAACTTCCACTTTGCGAATACCGCGACTTCCCGCAAAAGCGATGCCACCCACCAACAGGCTGTCGCCTTGGCGGCGCACAGTGTCGATGGTGGACATGGTGTGCACCGGAGCCTCACGGCTGTAGCCCATACGCTGGTAGGTACCCTCGTAAGGCGTGTCGACAAACCGGATCGACTGCAGCCACTTGATGTGCTTGAAGCCGAAATAGCGGGGGCACAAGACGCGAATCGGGAAGCCGTGCTTGCGGTCGAGAGTTTCCCCATTCATACCCAGGGCCAGCAACGTTTCCTCGCTGAAGGCGTAGTCGACGGGCAGGCTGTCGCCATGCCCATCAACTCCCTCAAACACCACAGCAGTCGTGCCGCCGGGAACCTGATCGCGACTGACCAACTGATCGAGGCGAATACCACTCCAGGCGGCATTCCCCATCAGGTTGGAACTCAGTGTGTTGCTGATGCAGCGCAGGGTGACGAAACGCTCCTCACGGGGCAACTGCATCAACTCTTCATATCGAATGGACCGCACCGTTTTCGTGCCGTTTGCGATGGCTAGAGTCCAGTTCGCCGAGGAGATAGACGGATCCACGGCATTCTTGCTCATCACATAGAAATCCTCGGTTTTGGTAAGCCATGGCCGCACGAGAGCATCGGCAAACCGGGGATCTTCGGCAGGCAGCTCCATGCGGAACATGGAGGATGGCGTCTGGGAGTTTTTGGCTTCAATCGCTTCCCGCACGTAACTTTCTACCGCCACGGCGATGACGCCACCACCCATTACCAGCGGCAGGGCATACTTCCCCATACCCGAGAGGAAATGGCGGCGCGGCTTTCCCTTCCCCACAAACTGCATGGCATATTCCGAGGCCTCACCCCAGTCTTCGTCAATCAGTTCCAGGCTCGGCTTACCCACAATCAGCAGGGTGAGCAGTGCCGGAAGCCAGAAGGTCCAGGAGCCCATGCGGGAATGGTATTCAAAGAAGCGCTGAATCAGAATGACTGCCGGGATGGAGAGAACGACCAGGATAAAGAAGCGCTCGTACTTCCGGTTCCGCCAGTAAGAAAGCAGGGAGGGAACCCATAGACAGAAGCCCAGAATGAACAAACCACCGGTGACGGCAAAGGGCTTGGCCCAGGCGCCAAAGTTCTCCAACAGCCACAGCGCTGCGGCCGACGGGGTGTTCTTCATGATCCATTCCGCGATGGAATCCGTCAGTAGCGCGGAACCGAACAGGTAGTGGGCCAGATAGTGCGGCGCCAGGCCGATGAGGGTTGCGATCGAGGAATCGCGAATCGTCTTATTAAGCATCCAAAGACTTCCAGAACGCAAGACGGAGCAAAGCATGCCTCGCCATGGGTCGAGCCATATTACGAGCCGTGATCCAGTACTTACGGGTAGCAGGCACTACAGCCCGCCGAGAGAACACATCGTAGTCATTATCCACGATCTCTTTCAGGATGCCACGATATACGTCCGCCGCCACACGGACGGCAAAACGACCATCCTGGTTCAATAGCTGGATTCCCGGATAGGCGCGTTTGTAGTAGTCGTGGGCGCGGGCGACCTGGAACTCCATGAGTTCGCGAAACTGATCGGTGCGTTGGCCGACATAAAGTTGCTGCAGCGGGTAGCCGAACTGGGCAAGTTCGTCACTGGGCAAATAGATACGACACCGACAGAGATCTTCCCCCACATCCCGCAGGATGTTGGTCAGCTGCATGGCAATGCCAAGGTCGATGGCGTAACGCAGAGCGTCTCCGCGATAGCCGATAACGTGACTCATCATCAGCCCTACTACGGAGGCCACGCGGTAGCAGAAGAGCCGCAGATCGTCGAAGGTCTGATAACGGACGCCATGGAGGTCCATGCGCATTCCTTCAATGAGCTCCAGAGGGTATTCGAGCGGAATCTCATACCGGCGCGCGGTCGTCACGAACAGGTGCAGAATGGGATCGGCGGAGGCGCCTCGATCCCAGGCACGCAGTAGATTCTTATGCCACGCCTCGATCACCTCGGAACCATGGGCGATGGACGGCGCCTCGTCGACGGTGTCATCGGTATGCCGACAGAACCAATAGACAGCGTGCGCAGCCCGCGCCAAATCCGGCGGGAAAAAGCGCGTGGCGAAGTAAAAGCTCTTCGAGCCCGTGGCGGTAGCCAAGGCAGCTTGTTCGTAACAGGCCGCTAACGGGGGCGGCTGTTCCCCATGTGGGGGGCCTAGATGGGCAGTTTCTTGCAAATCAGGTCCTCCGCAATCTTGGCGGAACTCAATACCCCGGGAATTCCCGCACCCGGGTGTGTGCCCGCACCGACAAAGAAGAGATTACCGATGTCTTCACTTTCGTTGTGCGGCCGGAACCATGCTGACTGGGAAAAGACAGGTTCAAAGGAAAAGGCCGCTCCCAGATAGCTATTCAGTTGATTCTCAAAGTCCAGGGGACTGATGAAAAAGCTCGGCCCCAGGTTATCTAGCAAACCCGGCAGGTACCGCTCGTCCAGAAAGCGCAGGATCTTTTCCATGTAGCTCTGTCCCACCGCGCGCCAGTCGACCGATGCGCCCAGATGCGGAACCGGGGAAAGCACATAGAAAGATTCACAACCATCCGGGGCCATCGAAGGGTCGGTAGCGGTAGGACGGTGCAGGTACAGAGAGAAGTCGTCAGCCAGCACCTTGCGCTCAAAGATATCGTCCAGCAGTTCGCGATACCGGTTGCCCAGAATAATGGTGTGGTGGGCGATGTCTGGGAACTTCTTACGCGAACCGAAGTAGGCCACGAAGAGGGACATGCTGTAGCGCTTGGATTCCAATCGACGATCCGTATTGTGCTTGCGCGCTTTGGCCGGAATCATCTTGCGATAGGTGTTGGCGACGTCCGCATTGCTAACCACGGCATCCGCGGGCACAACCTCGTCAGCTTGCGTCTCAACGCCAATGACCTTGGACTGCTCATCTAGCAAGATTCGTTTCACGGGGCAGTTCAAACGTAGTGTCCCGCCGCGTTCCTCGAAGAGCTTGGCGAAGGCCCTAACTAGAGCGCCAGTTCCACCCATAACGTAATGCACACCCCATTCGCGTTCCAGGTGATGGATCAGCGCATAGATGGAAGTGGTTCGAAACGGGTTTCCGCCAACCAGCAGGGGGTGAAAGCTGAAGACCTGCCGCAGATAAGGGTCCTTCACATGCTGGGCTACGAAGCGATAGACGGTTTTGTGGGAATCCAACCGAATCAGATCGGGAGCGATCCGGATCATGTCCGCAAAGCGCAGGAAGGGTCTATCCGAAAGCTCGACGAAGCCCTTCTGAAAGATCGCCTTTGCCTTGCGGATCATGGCGCGATAGCCTTCCACATCGCCCGGGGCGAACTGACGGACACGTTCTTCGGTCTGGGCGGCATCCCCGTTATAGGAAAAATGGCGGCCATCCGGAAACTCGATGCGATAGAAGGGGTCGAGCGGGACAAGCTTGATGTAGTCAGCGGTCTTGCGACCGGCAGCCTGGAAGATATCGTCGATCATGAAAGGCGCCGTGATGACCGTGGGACCGGCATCAAAACGATAGCCATCCCGCTCAAACACGCGTGCACGGCCACCCGGCTGGTCCAGCGCTTCCAGTAAGGTTACCGAGTAGCCACGGGCTTGCAGGCGGCAAGCTACGCCAAGTCCGCCGAGCCCGCTACCAATGACGACGATGCGTTTCATAGACAAAGATATCCAGCAAGCCGGAAGAGTGAATCGAACCAAAGGGGAACTACAGGCTTGACGGAATGTCGAATCAACGACAGACGCAACGCCAAACCACCATGTCCAGTCCGGGCAAAGATCTTGCCAGCGCAGAAGATAAGGCCGCTGGCGGGAGGAATAGGATAAGGACTGGAGCCAACAATTTCGTGGCTATTTGTTGATCAGTTTAGCAACAAAACGAATGTGAAATGCGAAGACGGGTACGTGGGTTAGGCACTAACCAGGAACCCGGACATTGGGGAATCAGGAAGGCGCGATCAACAACGCGTGGGGCGAAGGGCGACTGTTATAATAGCTTTTCCTCATGGCTGTCCTTGATATCGACCAAATTCGCAACATTCTGCCCCACCGCTATCCGTTTCTGCTGGTGGATCGCATCACGGAGCTCGAAGACGAGCGTGTCGTTGGCATTAAGAACGTCACGGTGAATGAGCCGCACTTCATGGGCCATTTTCCGGACTACCCGGTGATGCCCGGTGTGCTGATTATCGAAGCCATGGCCCAAGTGGCTGGCGTGCTGGTGCTGAAATCCATTCCAGACCGCGATAAGAAGCTGGTATTTCTGGCGTCAGTGGAAGAGGCGAAGTTCCGCAAGCCCGTGCGTCCTGGCGATCAGTTGGTGATTGAGATGGTGATGGTGCGCCGCAAGAGTTTCGTCGCCAAGATGGCGGGGAAAGCCACAGTGGATGGCGTGGTGGTCGCTGAGGCTACCGTCATGTGCTCCTTGCAGGACAAACCTGAAGAGTAGGCCTCCAAGCCCGAACCCGGAGTCTTTCATGGCAGCAGTTTCCGGACCCAATATCCACCCGAGCGCCAGGATCCACCCGAGTTCTGTCATCGATCCGGCAGCCGTGATCGACGAAGACGTGGAGATCGGCCCGTTCTGCGTCGTAGGAGCCGAAGTGCATATCGGCGCGCGCACCCGGTTGATGGCAAACCTCTACATTGAGGGGCCCAACTGGATTGGCAAAGATAATCTGTTATATACCTTCAGC
>Ga0182745_1000198_pt1 | contig 76355 bp, 63 predicted proteins | sample eDN3rd30CKraftBY_FD_128523 | JGI IMG/M metagenome (GOLD analysis project Ga0182745, IMG submission 128523) | Enriched backyard soil microbial communities from Emeryville, California, USA - eDNA 3rd pass 30_C Kraft BY (version 2) (version 2) | ecosystem: Environmental > Terrestrial > Soil >...
AGCCACCGGGCAAGGCCAGCCACCGGGCAAGGCCAGCCACCGGGCAAGGCCAGCCACCGGGCAAGGCCAGCCACCGGGCAAGGCCAGCCACCGGGCAAGGCCAGCCACCGGGCAAGACCAGCAGCCGCGGGCACGTCATCCGGTTCCGCGGGGCGTCAAGGAACCGTGAGCACAATTTTTCCGGCGACTTGACCGCTGCCGTGCAAGGTCGCCGCTTCTTGTAGGCGGTGCGCCTCGGCAGCTTGATCAAGTTTTAGCTGATGTGAAATTACCGCTTTGAGTTTCCCTTGGGACATCCAGCGATTGATGTCCGCCGCCGCCGCAGCAACCTCCTGATGTGAGGCTTTGAACATCACCATCCCGTGCAGCGAGCATTCTTTGAGATAGAACGGCCCGACGGGAAATGCCGGCCGCGCCTGCCGGCCGGCCATCAAGATCATCCGCCCGCGCGGAGCCATCGCGGCGACCGCTAGGTCAAAGTCGGGCTCGTGCCGCGTCTCCCAAAAGACCTCGACGCCGTCGGGCGACAGTTCCGCGATCTGCTCGCCGATCGGTGTACGGTGATAGGCGATCACTTCATCGGCCCCAAGTTTGGCGGCCGCTTCGGCCTTCGCATCCGAACCGGCGGTGGTAATCACCCTCGCGCCGGCCGCTTTGGCCATCTGCACCACCATTGAACCGACGCCGCCGGTGCCACCGATCACCACAATCGTCTCGCCGCTTTGGATTTTTGCGTCGCGGAACAGCCCCAGGTGCGCCGTGATCGCCACCAACGCAACGGCGGCCGCATCGGTCGCCAGCACGCCATCGGGCAAGCGATGCAGCCAGCAGGCATCGACCGCAGCAAGTTCGGCAAACGTTCCTTGCCGGCCCAAGAGTCCCTGATTGGAGGCCCAGACCCGCATGCCCGGCACAAATCCGGTGACTTCCGATCCGACCCGCTGCACGACTCCGGCCAAGTCGCAGCCGATGATAAATGGGTCGGGCAGCGGCATCGCAGCGGTGCCGCTGCGGATGTACGTGTCGATCGGGTTGACCGATACCGCCTCCACGCGGACCAGCACTTGATCGTGCTTCAGCGGAGGTTCGGGCAGATCGCCGACGCGGATGACTTCGGGCGCGCCGGTCTGGCGAATGTAGGCTGCTTTCACGTTGGTTCCTCAGGTGGAGTTCAGGGGCGTCGATCGAAGCCTCGCTGGCTCAACCAGTGTAAGGAATCGTCAAAGCTTATGGGAACGACCGCCGCCTGCGCCCTTCGTCGCGGAGTGATTCGAGAATGCGATCGGGCGCTAGAAGGTCGAGTTGATCGCGCCGCGTCGGATCGATCAATTCGTACCGTTCGCTCAGCGTTGTGCCGCTGCGGCGGAAACTCATGCGGCGAATCGCGTCCTCGGCCCAACTGCGGAGCAATTCCTCACGCAGCATCTCGATGTTCGAGGCTGCCGCGAGAAAGTCGGCGATTTCCGCCCGCAACACCGATTCAATGATCCACAATTCTTCACCATTGAGCGAACCTTGAATCTGTTCCAGCAGCGGCTGAATGTCGCGAAATGTCGGTGCCGTAAAGTCGATTCTCGGCTGCGGCGGAGGCGGCGGCCGGTTGGGACTGCCACCGCTGTCTAGATCGCGCCGTGCAGCGCCGTCCTCCAGCGGCGGCGGTCCGACTTCGCGGGGCTCAAACAGCCGCCGCAAGAAGAACGCCTCCATCCGCGGGTCCATCGCTTGCTGGTCGGTTCCAAATGCCTTCAACGTGAGCTGGGGGAGCGAGGTGCCTTCGAGTTGCAGCGAGTTGATCCGCAACCGCGCGATCTGCCGCAGCGCCTGGTAGATCGTTTCGAAGTCTTCGTCCGACAGCATCCGCGACGTCTGCTGAGTCCACTGCCCGGTGGTCCGCTGAAGCAATTTGGCGATCTTCGCCTCGCGCTGCTGTGGATCGGAACTGGCGATGTCGTCCTTTTCGATCGGAGGCAAGGTTTGCCACCAATGCGCAAATCGCGCCATCGTCGCCAGCAAGGATTCGGCATCGGACTGCGCGGAAACTTGCTTCGCAACCTTGAGCACCGCCTGCTTTTCTTGATCGCCAAGCTGCTCAAACCGCTGCCAGGTTTCGGTCACAACTTGTTGATCTTCGATCGGCAATTCCGGCAACATCTGCTGGCGTTGTTCGGGCGTCGCCAGACTGATCGACCGCTGCAGGCCAAAGTTCCATTCGCCCAGTTGGTCGGCGATCGCGACCGCTTGTTGCCACTGCGGCATCTGCATCAGCGATCGCATCAGTTCAAGATCCGCGCCGTGCAGGTAGGCATCGACGTACATGGCGACCGGGAGTTGTCGCAACTGGTTTTGAAACCGCACGTGATCGGCAACCCGCACCGCCACGGCACCGCCGGCAAAGCCAATCACCGACAACAGGCACACCCAGAGAGTTTTGGAAGCGCTGAACCGTCTCAACCCGTGGATTCGCTGGTATTGTCCGGACGCGTCGCGGTGGCCTTCCCCCGTGGCTTCGATCGCCGCCATCCGCAGCGTCGATTCCAATAACACCGGGCTGGGCGTGGCCAGCGGTAGCTCATCGAGCAGATCCCATCCCTCTTGCAGCGTCCGCAGCCGGTCGCGTAAGCCTGCATCGCGGCCAAGCTGGACCTCGAGTTCCTTGCGATCGTCCGGTTCGAGCTCGCCGTCGAGATAGGCCACCAGCCGTTCATCGAGTTCATCGACGGGCGAATCGTCGCGCCAGACGCCCGCCAAGGGGCCGCCGTCACTAGGATTCATTGGCTTGCCCTTCAACCGGTTCAATGTATTCCGCCAACGCCTCTTTCAGGTTGACCCGTGCGCGGCTCAACAACGACTTAACGGCTTTTGTCGTCAAACCCATCGCTTCGGCAATTTCTACGTAACTCATGTTCTCAAACCGTGACAGCATCAGCGCCATCCGTTGCCGTTCCCCGAGCGATTCAACCGCCTGGCGGACCATCAGCGCTCGTTCCTCGCCTTCGACCACGCGCGCCGGCATCAGCGAACTGGCGTCAAGCGCCATCCCAGCCATTAGACTCGGTTGCGAATCTTCAGCCACCCGCCGCGTGTCCGCTTCATTCACCTCGCGGCGCCGACCATGCGAGCGGGCCGCATTGCGGGCGACATTGCCGGCGATGGTGAACAACCAAGTGGAAAACTTCGCCCCGGCTTCATACTTCGACCGCGAACGATAAATCCGCAGAAAAACTTCTTGCGCTAAGTCCTCAGCCAGTTCCGGGCTCGGCCCGATGTGATGAAACAACCGCACGAGTCGACCTTGATAGCGCCGCACCAATTCTTCAAATGCCCCCGCGTCGTCATCGCGCACGCGCAGCATCAACCGCACGTCCGGATCAGACTGCTGATAACGCATGGCGGTTGACGGGCTGACAGACAAAACGACTCCGAAATCAAACTGAGGTTGGGGACTCCGCGTTTCCTGAGTCGTATTCTAGAAGAATCAACCCGCCAGAGCTCACCGGGTTCCGCAGGAATGCAGTGGTTCCCCCCGAAGTTGGCTGCGGGTGGTCACTTGCCGATGCAAAATCGCGAGAAGACGCGATCCAGAATGTCGTTGGTGTAGATCTCACCGGTGATCTCGCCGATCGCTGAAAGTGCCAAGCGGAGCTCGCTGGCGACCCACTCATGACCGGTTTGAGCGGCGATCATTTCTTCGGCGGCCTGCAGCGCTTCAGCGGCTCGGGCGATCGTGTCGCGGCAGCGGGCCGCGGTGGCCGATACGCCGAGTTCCGCATGCTGTACCTGGGTATCCAACTCGGCCGCAATCCGCTGCTGCAGGAACTCCAAACCCAATCCTGTAACGGCGCTGGTCACCAGCCAGCCGCTGCGACGAAGTTCGTCACACCGGGCCGCAGCGACCAGGTCGCACTGCGTCGCGACCGGCACCAGCGGCCCGAGGGCGTCGGGTTCAGTCGGCTCGTCGCTGAGCGTCCGGCCGTCGCCGCCGCGCGGGACGCACAGCAGCGTCACGGCCGCCGACTTCTGGCTCTCGCGAGCTGCGGATTGACTTTGCCGCGTGATTTCGTCGCGTTCCTGTTCCAGCCCTGCGGTGTCGATCAAGCGAACCGGGTGACCGTGAATCGTTGTCTCTCGCCACAACACGTCGCGCGTCGTCCCCGCACGGGTGCTTACCAGCGCGACGTCTTCGCCGATCAACGCATTGAGCAAGCTGCTTTTGCCGGCGTTCGGCTCACCGCGCAGCACCACATCGCTCACCGCGGCTCCCCGATGCCGCGCCGACATCTGCCTGGCTGCCGTCGCGATCACTTCGGAGGCGCTGCGCAGTTGCACGGCGACGGTGGCATCGTCGATGAAGTGGATATCTTCCTCAACGAAATCGAGTCCCGCCTCCAAATCCGCTAACAGGTTGAGCAACTCGTCGCGCACTTGGCGGAGCGGCTGCGAAACGTTGCCTGCCAATTGTGACAGCGCCGCGTCGAGCTGCTCGCGACTGGCCGCGTCGATCACGCCCAGCACCGCCTCGGCTTGCGGCAGGTCGAGGCGGCCGGCAAGAAAGGCCCGCATCGTGAACTCGCCCGGTTCCGCGGGCCGCGCGCCAGCACGCACCGCTGCCGCGACGATCGCTTCCAGGATCGGAACGGAACCATAGGTGTGCAGCTCGACGCTCGGCGAGCCGGTATAGCTACGCGTGCCTGGCCAGATCAGCGCGGTCGCGGGTAGCTTTCCGAGCGGCGATTCGAGTTCCAATTCCAGCTCGCGGCGAAACGCAGACTGCGGTTCCGGCTGAGGCCACTGCAGACTTGGCGCCATCGTCTGCAACACCGCCGCCGCGTCCTCTCCGGAGATGCGAACGATGCCGCGAATCGCCGGAGCGGTCGAGGAAGCGATGGCGACAATTGTCGAGCGGGAATCAGCGGTTGCGATCATGAGGCTCAAGCACGGCCACGTTCGCGGTCGACGGCGTGATGCTGGGGCCAGCCTGACGCAGCGCCGTCAACACTTCGCCTTGGCTGACCAAGTCGCGGAGGATGATCGGGTTGGACGGATCGTTGCCGGGAAAAATCGCCAACACCGGAATCGAGTTGCTGTCGAGTTCCTGTAGCTTGGCGCGGATCGCTTCATCATGATCGGTCCAGTCGGCCAGCATCGGCACCGCATCGAGCTCTCTCACCAGCCGGCCGGTTTGTTCCGTGTTGATCGCGACGTTGTAATTGACGATGCAGTTGACACACCATTTGGCCGTGAAGTCGACCAACACCGTACGTCCCTCACGCTGCAACTGCTGCAGCCGCGCCTCGTCGTAAGGTTCCCAGGCCATCACGATCGGACCGGCCGACGTGGCCCAGAAGGCAAGGAAACAAGCGGCCGCGGCAGCCCCGACGCCACCGGTCCAAGCGGCCAGCCGCTTGGGCAGGGTTTCCCAGTTTGGCACCCGGCCGATGATCCAGCACCCAAACCACACCCCGATCAGCGAGCCGAAGACCAGCACCATGTCCTCCTCGGGAAAAAAGGAGAAGATGAACGCGACGGTTCCCAGCAGCAAAAAACCGAGCAACTGCTTGAACGTGTCCATCCACGCGCCGGGCTTGGGCAGGAAAACGATCAGCCGCGGGAACACCGCAATCAGCAAATAGGGCAGCGCCATCCCCAGCCCGATCGAACTGAAGATCGCCAGGATCACCCACGCCGATTCGCCCAAGGTGTACGCAAACACGGTCCCGAGCAGCGGCCCACTGCACGGCGTGGCGAGCAACGTCGTGAAGATCCCTTTGAAGAACGCACCGGAAAACCCTTCTTGTCGCTGCAACTCTTGAGTCGATTTGCCACCGACAAAACCGGGCAACGGGATCTCCCACACGCTGAGAAAACTCAACGCCAGCGCAAACACCAACAAGATCACGCCGTAGCGGAACCCGAAGAACTGAAATTGCTGGCCCCAAGACATTTGGCCTTCAATCCCCAGGAACTCGCGGCCCCAGGAATAGGTCGAGACGATCGCCAGCGCCGCTAGCGCCCAGAACACGATCAAGATCCCCAGCGTGTAGGCCGCGTTCAGCGCCAATACTTTGCCGCGATCTTCCCCAGCCTGCGACGCGAACGACATGATCTTCAATCCGACGACCGGCAACACACACGGCATCAGGTTGAGAATCAAGCCGCCCACCAACCCCATGCCGAGGATCGCCAGCAACGAGAACGAGACCGCCGGCGCAGCACCTTGCGCCGCGCCGCGCTGCTCGACTGCCTCGGCCGGCGTCACCGCACCGTTGGTCTCATCGGGATCGGCCGCTGCTGCTTGCGCCGGCGCCGATACTGGATCGACCCACCGCGTTTCGGCCGCCGCGTCCATCGTTGCCGCGAACGCGGCGGTTTCAAACCGGACGGGGCGCACCGTGCTGGTACCGCCTGCAGCCGGCGCAACTTCGACCTCAGCGGTGAACTTCAATGCTCGCGGTTGCAAGCAACTGGTGTCGGTACACGCTTGGTAACCGATCAGCCCGGCGATCTGCTTGGTTCCCGCCGCAACGTCGTCACCAATCTCGATTGGAATCGACCAAGTGACCTCGCCTTCGTGGTAATGCACCGGCGGCAGCGCGGGCAGCAGCGTCTTGACGATCACCTCGCTCTGCGGCTGCGGTTCGCCGAATTTCAGCCCGCTCTTTTCGGTGATCACAAAGTTCGTGCGGCTGGCGGTATCGTCGACCGCGGCAGCATAGACGTGGTAGGTGGCGTCAGGCTTGGCGGTCACCCGCAGCGTTGCGCGGCTGCCCGGGGCCATGATCGCTGGCACGATTTGGCCGCTCCACTGGACGACCGATCGGTCGTTGCGAAACGTGACGGGCCGGTCGGCCTGCTGATCCGTTGGCGCGGCACTTGGATTTACAGCCGCTGCCGCACCGGATCCACCTGTAGCCTTCGCCTGAAGCTTCTCGTTGAACGGGATGCAGGAGCCGTCGGTCTTGCACACCAGCGCAGCGACCGTGACTTCGATCGGGCCACTGAAATCAGCCGGCACTGACACCGGAGCGGACCAGGTTACCTGGTTGTAATGTTCTTCGATCGTCAGGCCGGGCCACGCGTCGTGGGTGCTCTTTTTGGGAGCGACATCCGCCTTGAATTCGCCCAGCAGCTTGACTCCCGCCGGGCCGGTGACCGTCAGCTTGGTCGGCGTCGGTCCACCGGCAGCCTGCGTGACCGAGTAGACGTGCCAGTCCGGCTGCATCGTCGCGGTAACCTTGAGCGTCCCCCGTCCCGCATCGCCCGGCAAGTACGCCGCTTGCATCTCAGCCGGCTCGCTCGGCGCGTTGCCCAAGTCGCCCAGCGAGAGCGACGGAAAAACACCCAAATCGTCGCCCAGGCCGGACTGCGCGGCGCTCGGGCCGCCTACCGCGCACAGCAGGGCCAGCGCGAGCACCAGTGAAACGCCGCGCAATACCAGTCGTCTCAGTTCCATGTTCATTCTGGTTGCCCAAGCAGTGATGCCGGGAATCGAGTTCCGTGACGGGTGGGAAATGCCTGCTGAGTCAACCGTCGTCAGCGACCGTTGATCACCAGGCAAGGACTACGTCGCGTCCGAGCTGAGCGTGTCGGCCAACATTCTACGCAATAATTCTGCGACGCGCCGCTGAACTAATTCCTCCGATGCCGAAAAATCACGCTGCCCCAGGGCAATCCAAACGACCCAGTTTGCCAGCGAGATCACGTCCGAGACCTCACCAATAACCCTTACTAGCCGTTGTTCGCAAGTCGACAGTGGCAGAACCCGGCTGTATCCCACCTCCGCCGCGCGGAAAATCGCGTGCGGATCCCGTCCCGGTTCAATGAATCCGCTCAGCCACCGCGCCAGATCCGTCGCGACCGTATCGCGCCCCAGCGCATCGAAATCGACCAGTCCACTAACCCGCTGATCCGTGAACAAAACGTGCTCGCGATGTACGTCGCGGAGCACCACTTGGGTTTGTACCAGCTCGCAAGCGTGCTGGCTGAGCAGTTGGTGGCTGCGAGCAAGTCGCCGCTCGCCTTCGCACCGCAACCAGTCGGCGGCGGTGCGAAGCGGCCCGGTCAACACCTGCTGCCGGGCGAGCGCCAGCGGCAGTTCGCCCCGCAGTTGTTCGACCCGGCCCAGCCGCCGCAGCACGGCCGGAGCCGGCGCACAACCACTGCCAAATCGCCGGACCGATTCGTGAAAGTCAGCGATCGCTTCCGCTCCCGCCTCGACGGCCGCCAACCAGTCGTGAGCAGCGGCGGAAGAAGCCACATTGGGTCGCGACTGGACGATCCCGCCGTCCCGGCCTTCGGCACCGTACGGCGCGCCTGGCAGCCAGCGTGTCAACTCGTAGTGATACGATTCCCAGCCGAGCCGAGTCGTGCCCAGCGGCGAACGGACCAGTTCGGGAACCAACGGCAAGGTTCGCCGCGACTGCTGCAGCACCTCGTGCACTTCATCGACCCGCCCAGCGGACGTGCCCGCTGGCCATCGCTTGAGCGCAAACGATTCGCCGTCGACCTGACAGGCGAAGACTGCTGCTCCGCTCAGCCCACCGCCGATCCGCTGCAGCGCTAGCGCACCAGAGGCGGGCAGAAACATCGAGGCGATCTGACGGGCGGTCGCTTGCTCGCGTTGATCGACTTCTGAATTTGGCCCCGGCGTCATCCGCTGGCCCCGTCGCTGCTTGGCAACTCGGACTGAATCGTGTGCAGGACCGTCATCAGCGCCGCGTCGCTGCTGCGCGCCCGAATCGTTCGCGGCGCTGGTTGTGGGTCGGCAGGGGAGGCGGCGTCACCGGTGTGCTCATCGATTTCGATCTCCAAGAACAGCGTGCGGCCAGGCAGCGAACGGGCGATCCGCTGCGGCCATTCCACCAGCACCAGCGCCTCGTCATCGAACAGTTCCTCGCCGCCCAGTTCGATGAACTCATCTTCGTCAGCCAGCCGGTAGGCATCGACGTGATGGATGCGGCGGCTGCCCTCGTAGTGCTGCACGAGCGTGAAGGTGGGGCTGGTGACGTCGCCGACGTCGATCCCTGCGGCCACAGCGATTTCCTGAGCGAAGCGCGTTTTGCCTGCTCCCAGTGTTCCCTGCAACGCGATCACGACTTGGGGCGGCAGGTGGCGGTGCAAGCCTAGGGCGAGGGAGCGCAACCGCTGCAAATTGACGCCGCGAAACTCGACCACGGCACCTTCGTCGCTCACGAGGGTGTCCCTTTTTTCGCGTTCGCTGGTGTCCCCTGTTGTCCGACCGTGGACGGCGCGGGCACGTGGTCGCTCGCGCCATCGCGCCGCTGGCCGTGAATGAAGCCGCTGGCGAGCATCCTCCGCAGGCCGCGCTCCCCGCGACTCCAGAGCCCGGTGCGGCCGATAAACGTCCCGACGCGGACCAGCCCCAAATCCGGCCGCGTTTGGCTGAGCTGCACCCAGTCGTCCGCGCCGATCGCCAGAATCAATTCGAAATCCTCGCCATCGCCCAGGGCGTGATCGAGCGGACGACGACCGGTCTGTTCGGCGCGGGCCACCGCGTCGGCGTGGATCGGGATGTGAGCGGTCTCAATTTCGACCCCGACGCCGCTGGCCGCACACAGCCGGTCGAGGTCGAGCGAAAACCCGTCGCTGATGTCCATCGCGGCATGCACGTCGACGAGGCCGCGAAGTTCTCGCGCCAAATCGAGCCGCGGGATCGGACGCAGGTGCCGTCCCAATAGGCTGCCGCCAAGACTGCCGCTAACGACCAGAGCGTCGCCTTCTCGGGCTCCGCTGCGGAGCCACGCACCGCCGCGAGGAACGCTGCCGAGCAAGGTGATGCTGATCGATAGCGGCCCGTCGTAAACGGAAATGTCGCCGCCAGCGATCGCCACGCCGTACCGCTGCGCCGCTTCCAAGATGCCTTCGTACACGCCGGCAGCGGTTTCCGTGGCGCGCCGGTTGGGCAGCGACAAGGTGACCAACGCCGCTGTGGCCGTGCCTCCCATCGCGGCGATATCGCTCAGATTGATCGCCATCGCCTTGTAGCCGATGTCGCTCAGCGCATGCTCCCCGAGCACGAAGTCGACCTGATCGATGATCGCGTCGGTGCTGGCGATGAGTTGTTGTTCCGCAGGCAGGTCGAGAATCGCTGCGTCATCGCCGATGCCCACCGCCACGCCCGGTAACTGGCGAACTCGCCCCTTGAGCCAAGCTAAAAAACTCTGTTCCATGTTTCTATTTCAAACTCTCGGCACGCCCCTATTGGTGGGTGAGCCAGTACAAGGATGTCAGCGCTGGATCGGCGAGTCGACCGCAGGTGCGCGGCCCACCGCCCACGATCGAGCCTGCCCCGTGATTGAGCCAAGCAGGAAGGCTGCTCTACAATACCTTTCCGAGACCGAAACCGCAGCGGCCCACACCGCGAGCTGTGCCGCCGCGCCGCGCGGTTGGCTGCCCTGCGGCCGACTGGCCATGTCCCGCCGCCCATCTATTTTTTTCGCAGGAGTCTGCTCATGTCGACCACGCTTGCCGGACCAAAGTCCGCTGTCGAGATCCATCACACCCAGTGTTTCATCGATGGACGTTGGGAACCGGCTGCGAGCGGCAAAACGTTTGCCACGTTCAACCCGGCGACTGAAGAGGAAATCGCCCAGGTGGCCGAAGGCGACGCCGCCGATGTGGACCGTGCCGCCCGCGCCGCTCGCAAGGCGTTTGACGACGGGCCCTGGGCGAAAATGGATGCCCGCGACCGCGGCCGCTTGCTCTACAAACTCGCCGATGCCATCGAGTCCCAAGCCGACGAACTGGCGGCGCTGGAAACGCTTGACAACGGTAAACCGATCAGCGAAAGTCGCAAAGGCGACCTGCCGCTGGTGATCGACTGCCTCCGCTACTACGCGGGATTCGCCGATAAAATCCAAGGCAGCACGATCCCGATTCGCGGCAACTTTCTCTGCTACACCCGCCGCGAACCGGTCGGTGTCGCCGGCCAGATCATCCCCTGGAACTTCCCGATGCTGATGACGGCCTGGAAGTGGGGGCCAGCACTGGCGGCCGGGTGCACGATCGTGATGAAGCCGGCCGAGCAGACGCCGCTGACCTGTCTGCGGATGGCGGCGCTCGCCCAAGAAGTCGGCTTTCCCGACGGCGTGATCAACATCGTGCCCGGTTTTGGGCCGACAGCCGGGGCAGCCGTGGTCCGGCATCCGATGATCGACAAGATCGCGTTTACGGGTGAGCACACCACGGCGCAGATCATCACCCGCGACTCGGCGGCAACCCTCAAACGGCTGACGTTTGAGCTTGGCGGCAAGAGTCCGAATGTGGTGATGGCCGACGCCGACTTGGACGCCGCGGCCCAAGGCGCTTATATCGGCCTGTACCTCAATCAAGGCCAATGCTGCTGCGCCGGCAGCCGGTTGTTCGTCGAGTCGAGTATCCGCGACACGTTCTTAGAGAAACTCACCAAGCTGGCTGAAAACCGCAAAGTGGGCGACCCCTTTGATGCCCGCACCGAACAAGGACCACAGATCGATCGCGCGCAGTTCGATAAGATCATGTCTTATATCGACCAAGGACAAAGCGAAGGTGCGAACCTGCTGACCGGCGGCAAGCGGGTCGGCGAGCGCGGGTACTTCATCGAACCGACGATTTTTGACGGCGTCAGCGATGAGATGAGTATCGCCAAGGAAGAAATCTTTGGGCCGGTGCTGAGCGTACTGACGTTTGATGACAAAGAAGATTTGATCCGCCGCGCCAACCAAACCTTCTATGGGCTGGCCGCTGCGATCTGGACCCGCGACATCTCTACCGCCCACGATTTCGCGGCCCGCGTGCGGGCGGGGACAGTGTGGGTGAACTGCTACGACGCCTTTGACGCAGCCGCTCCGTTTGGTGGCTTTAAGATGAGCGGGCATGGTCGCGAACTCGGAGAAGAAGGCTTGCGGGCCTACACCGAGAACAAGACGGTGACGATCAAGTTGTGAGCAACCCAAAACATGACATTAGGAAGAATTCTATCAGCCGGCACGCGTTAGCGTCCGGTTCTCACGAGCAATGAGCCGCACAGCGGCGACCGATTTGACCGAGAGAATCATCCCGAGTTGCTTAGCACGCGCGCTGTTGAGCGATGCCCGTTGCTCTCCCCGTTGGAGTTTCCTGTGCGGTTTCGATCTGTTTCAACCCATCACCACCTACTGGCGGCCGCCTGTTCGGATGCTGCGATCGGGCGGCGGCAATGGCTCCTCGGCGCAGCCGCCGGAGGCCTGGCGTCTGTGCTCGGCCCGGTGGCATCGGCGACCGGTCAACGTGCGGTTGACGCCGGAGCCGAGGCGGGCTGGTGGACCTGGCGCGGTCCGTTGGGCAGGAGTATCGCAGCCACGGATGCGTTCGCTCCCACCTCGATTTCCGCTGAGCATGTACTGTGGCAAACGCCGGTCCCGGGCCGCGGCCATAGTTCGCCGATCGTCACCCATGACGCGATTTATCTGACCACCGCCGACACGCAGCAAGGCACCCAGTCGGTTCTCGCATTCCGTCGCGACGACGGCCGGCCGCTGTGGAGCGATGTGGTCCACCGCGGCGGATTACCAACCGCCAATCACCGTAAGAATTCGGAGGCAAGCCCCACTGCCGCGTTTGATGGATCCCGGCTGATCAGCTTGTATTATAACTCCGCCGCGCTCTGGTTGACGGCCTATACACCCGACGGTGAGCGATTGTGGCAGCGGGAGATTGGCCCCTATGATCCGCAGACTTATAAGTTCGGCTATGGCGCTTCGCCGGCGCTCTACCAGGACACCGCGATCGTCGTGAGCGATTATGACGGCGACTCGTTCATGGCAGCCGTTTCACTAAGCAGCGGTGAGCCGGTGTGGCGGGTCGCGCGGCACCACCAGCAAAGTTACTCCTCCCCGATCATCGCCCATTTGCAAGGCCGTGATCAGTTGTTGCTCAGTGGCGGTGACATGATCGCCAGCTACGACCCGGCCAGCGGAGCGCTGCTCTGGAGTGCTCCGGCGACGACGATGGCGACCTGCGGGACGCTCGTCTGGGATGACGATTATATCTACGGCAGCGGCGGATATCCCGATGCGCAAACCGCCTGTGTCCGTGCCGATGGATCGGGTGAAGTGGTGTGGACCAACAACCAGCAGTGTTACGCGCAGTCGCTGCTGACCACCAGCGGTTTTCTGTATGCGGTCACGGATCAGGGCATCGCCTACTGTTGGCGTGGTGCGGATGGTGAGCTGATGTGGCGGCAGCGTTTGGGCGGCAACTACAGCAGTTCACCGCTGCTTGTCGGCGATCGGATTTTCGTGATCAATGAGGCGGGCGAAGCATTCACATTCCGCGCCACGCCAGAGCGCTATATGGAACTCGGCCGCGGCCAGGTCGGTGACGAAGGCTTTGCCACACCCGCTGTGGTTGGCGACACGATGTACTGGCGCACCGCCCGCGACGAGCCAGCCGGCCGGCAGGAATACCTGATCGCGCTACGGTAAGCACCGCGGCAGGCCGCTCAGAACCGCCCGGTTCATATTCTGCGAACTTGCGATTGTTAGTTCGCGTTTCGCGAACTAACAATGAGCGAAATGCCGATATGAGGGGCAATGGATGCGGGGGGGCAGGAAGGTGTCAGGTACCGTTGCTGGGCTTACGGTACCTGATCCTTTTCTGAACACAAAACAGAAGGATCGGCAACCGATAACCGCTAGGACCAGTCGAATCGTCGGTCACAAAACAACCTCGCCAAACCACTCACCTCCCCCCAGCCTGCCGCCGTTGGAGTTCAGGCTTCAGCCTGTCCTAAGGAATCGATGTCCTAGCCCGCGCGCTGCCGCGTCTCACTGTCGATGAGCGAAGGCGGCACAGCCTGAAGGCTGAACTCCAACGTCGCTGAAGCAGCCTGAAGGCTGAACTCCAACGAGGAAGGTGTCAGGTACCGTTCTTGCGTTTGCGGTACCTGACACCTTCCTGACATGACACCTTTTCTGGCACGAGGTCGCCGCGACAGGGCTTAAATTCCTTACGCCCTTCTATTGCGGGGGGGCATTGCCGCAGGATAGGCTACCGCGCTGATCATCTTGCCAGCCCACGGTGGCTGGTTCCGAGGATCGTTGTACCCCGGTGTGTTCTGCCATTCTTCGTTCTGGAGTTGTGCCATGAAACGCGTCGTCGGATTGGTTGCAGCGGTATGCTTTGGATTGGTCAGTCTTTCTTGCGCATCTGCAGGGCCAATTTTATTACTTCGCACACTTGGATGGACCGAGTGAGTCGCCGCCGAACGCTTCCCCCGGCAGAGGCTTCGCGACGTTTGCCTTCGATCCCGTCGCGCACACGTTGGCAATGGATGTCACGTTTAGCGGACTACTGGCCAACACAACTGCCGCACATATCCATGGTCCGACTTCGATTCCAGGCCAGGGCACGACAACCGTAGCCACTACCCTGCCCTCGTTTGATGGCTTTCCCCTCGGTGTGACCGCTGGCAGCTTCAGGAAGGTCTTGGACACCCTGGCCCCGACAACTTATAGTCCAGCATTCATTGTCAACAATGGCGGGACAACGGCGGGCGCGGCGACAGCTCGGCGGTGCTATGTAGTTCACCTTGCTGGGACAGTAGACCGCCCGCGGCGCATTGCAAGCGGGCGCGAGCAGCACCGCGCAGTTTGTCTCTGGCGTTCACCGGCGCGCTTTGCTATTTACCTGACGCTACCCAGAAGCCGTTCCCGCTTTGGAGGTTGGAGTCATGTGGCGTTCACTCTCTCTCATTTTTGCTTCGCTCGCCCTGGGCACGTTGGCCGCGCTCGCCGGGTGCAACCGCTCTGCCGATGGCAGCTTCATCGAAGCGGGCGGCTTCGGCCGTTTTGACGGTGAAGTGGTCGCATCGTGGGCCGATAACGGCCGCGACATGGTGCTCCGCGAACCGTTCCACTACATCGACTCCACCAACCGCAAGTGGACGGCACCGGCGGGCTCGGTGGTCAACGGAGCCTCGATACCGGCGCCGTTCTGGTCGCTGATCGGAGGTCCTTTTGAAGGTCGTTATCGCAATGCGTCGGTTGTTCACGACGTCGGCTGTGATGAGATGATCGCTTCGTGGGAAGATGTCCACTGGATGTTCTATGAAGCTTGCCGCTGTGCCGGCGTGGACGAGTTCAAAGCCAAAACGATGTACTACGCGGTCTATCACTTTGGGCCACGCTGGGAACCGATTGTTGAAACGGTGGTGGAGCCTCAGGCCGGTAGCGATGGTCAAATCGTCATGCAAGAGGTTCCGGTTCAGCGGATGGCACGGCTCGATCCGCCGCCGCCGACCGCTGCCGAAGTCGACCAAATCCGAGCCTATGTCAGTGAAGAAAATCCGCATCCTGAGGCGATGCGGCGATTGAAACGCGACGAATTGCGGCAGCGGCCGGGTCGTCGCGGTGACCAGTCCGGACGGGCAAGACCGGCCGAACGCAGCGGCCAACATCCGTCCGAACGGATGACGCAGCGATCGATGCGCACCAACCGTCCGGGCCCTGCGGCACAGCACGCCAGTGAACAGGACTTCATTATCGATCAAGTCCGTCAGTACATCGAGACTCAGGCCGGCGAACCACGCCCGGCAGACTATCGCGTTGAACCGGGCCGCGGGACGTACCGAGTCCACGTACAGTATTTGGCCAGCGACGACGCGCCGGACGTTAACAGCGGCAGCAGCACGGCGCTGGTATCGCGCAGTGGGCAAATCCTCGAGTTCGTCAACACACCGCGGTGATGGATGTCTGCAGCAGCCGTCGAATGAACTCGTTGAATGACCAATCCGTTTGCCCCCGTGACGAGCCTGCCGGACGAGCGCGGGGTCTTTGCCGATGGAGCGACGCGGCGGCAGTCAGGCTTTGTTTATCGCGTGATCGAGTTCACCGCTCCATTTGTCGGAGAACTGATCTATGATGGTTGGTGGTTCCGACAACAGGTCAGCATCAATGGCCGAACGCTCTGGCGGCGGATCAGTTGGGTGCGGTTTTATCGACAGATTGATTTCCCTTTGCCGCCGGAAATCGACGCCGCCCAGCGCCCGCTGCGGATCGAAATTCAGTTTGGCCCCGGGCTCAGCATCCGCCGGTTTCAAGTCAGCGTTGCGGGTCTGATCGTGTACGATGAAATCGTCTGATCTGCCGTTCCCGGCAGGTGTGGCTTCATCAGATGGGTTGAGCCATCGCTTCCACGAGCGACTGTCGCAAGGTCATCAGCAGTTTGGCGAATCGCTCAGAACTGCCGCGAACCCATTTTTGATTGACTTCTAGCTCGATTCCAGCATATCGCGGATCGGGAAATGTCATTCGCAGAGAAGTCGTGTGGCCGTCATCGGTGCCCAGGTAAGGGTAGTTCATTTTGACACTCAACCGCGGCCAGCGACGCCCCAGTGATTCACTCCAGGCCGATGCGAGTGCCGCCTCTGCGGCCCGCGCTGGATCGAATAGCAGCCCGATATCGGCCGTGCGGCGGTCGCCTCGGAGCACCGGCGTGAATGTGTGCACCGAGACGTGCAGCACGTCCCAGCCACCTGCAATCTGCTCAGCGATCGCGGCACGAACGCGGTTGCGGAATGGGCGATAGTGTTGCTGTAAGATTTCCTCTCGGGCTTGATCATCCAGCCCGCGACCATAACGAGAGAACAGGCCGCCGAATGATTCCGAACGGTTCAAATCGACAACCAGTCGCGTGATCGTGCTCAGAAGCGGCACGCTGTTCAACTGCTCGCCGAGCGCCAAAGCGATCTCGCGCGCGCCACGATCGTACCCGCGGTGACTGGTCAGAACCTTGTTTGGAATCGCGATCTTGCCAGCAACTTCCGCCGGGATTTCATAGCCGGCGTGCTCGCAGGTAATCACCACGCCGCGCGGCCTTGACCGCGCATGCGACGTTCGCGGCGCGAGCTCCAATGGCTCAATGGGTTCCATGCAACATCCGGCCCTGAGCCAAACACGTGCACAAGTCGCCACAGAGCTGCGCCAGTTCATCCGCCGTCGGTTCAGCGGACACCCGCCGCGCCATCCGTCGCGCCAACACGCCTTGATTCAAAATCAGCTCGATCTCGGGAGGCAAATCGGAACCGCTGCCCGCTCGGCGAGAGACTTGTTGGAGCAATCGCTGCCAGACTTCGCGGGCGGTCAGTGCTTGGTTGCTGACCAATCCCAGCGCAGCCAACACCCCCGGCTGATCGACCGCCGCTTCATCGGCCTCGCGGATCGTCCGGCCGAGCAGCTCCACCAGCTCCGCCTGCGGCACGCTGCGCTGCTGCGCGTAATCGGAACACGTTTCCTGCACCAAAAGTTGCAGCGCCTCGCGAATCACTTGGAGGATCGCCAGGTCGGCGGCCGGGCACTCCTGGATGTCGAGCACCCGGATTTCGATCGCGTGCCGGTCCCAGCGCGCGATCGCGCCGCGCGCGTTGAGCCACTCGTGCTGGAGCGTCCCGTCGGCATCAAATGGAGCGATGTCGCGGTACATCCGCTGAAAGATCTCGCGATCGTAATCGCTGCGAGTGAACACCGGCTCGGGGATCACTTGCCCACTGATCGATGGTATTTTCGCCGCGTTGCCGCGATAGACATCCAGCCGCGTGTCGAGCAGGCCGCTGCGGCGACCGTCGATCAGCGGCGAGCTGGCCGCCAGCGCCGGCAGCAGCGGCAACAGCAGCCGAATCGCCGCATGCAGCCGACCGAACTGCGCATCGTCAGCAAACGGCAAATTCAGATGCACGCTCTGCAAATTGGCCCAGCCATGGCCGCGACAGTCGAAGACACGATTGAACGCTTCGTAGACCGTGTTGTAATCATGTGGCCAGAGTTGCATTTCGCGTGCTGGATTCATCGACGGGTGCATCGCGGTCGGCATCAGTCTCGCCTCTAGCGGCGCCAGCAACGCATTGATCCGTCCGACGTGTTCCTGGAATTGTGCGGCCAGCGGCTCAAGTTCCCGCGCCGGCTCGGTCGTCTTGAGTTCAATGACATGCAGTGCCAATTCGTTGGACCACGAGATGTCACCCCATTCCATGTCTGAGACGATTTCACCGGCAGCGCTCCGCAGCAACTGGTCGGCGATCGGGCGAACGCTGAGCGAGCGGGCGTCGACGATCATGTATTCCAGTTCGACGCCATAGGCCGCGAACAAGCCAAGCGGCTGCTGCGTCATCCGTTGGTCCCCAGGCCGGCTTTGCGCTGTTCGATCCGCGTCAAAAACGTCTGCATGATACGGCGATACAATTCATCACGGAGAATGCTGTCTTCAAGTCCCGAGTCGATGGTCGGGTTGTCGTTGACTTCGATCACGTAAAACTGATTGCCCGATTGTTTGACGTCCACACCATACAAGCCGTTGCCGATCAGGTTGGCGGCTTTCAGCGCGACGCTGACGACTCGCCGTGGTGCGACTTCAACAGGAATCGTTTCTACCCGTCCATAACGGTGCTGATCATCCGTGTCCTGCTTAATGATCTGCCAGTGCTTGGGGGCCATGTGGTATTTGCAGGCAAATAGCGGACGGCCGTCGAGCACTCCGATCCGCCAGTCAAACGTCGTCGGCAGGAATTCTTGTGCGACCACTAAGTCGGATTCGTCCAACAGACGTGTGAGTTGATCTTTGAGCTGCAGCTCATCGTCGGCTTTGGTCACGCCGGCCGAAAACGCGCTGTCGGGTTTTTTGAGCACCACCGGATAACCGAGTTGCTCGGCTAGCCCATTGATATTGTCTTTATGAACGACCACGGTCTTCGGGGTTGGGACCTTATTGCGCGCCAGCAACTCCGCCAAGTAGACTTTATTCGTACATCGCAAGATCGAGACCGGATCGTCGATCACCACCAATCCTTCACTGGCAGCGCGACGCGAGAAACGGTAGGTATGATGATTCACATACGTCGTCTCACGAATAAAGAGTGCATCAAATTCACTCAGCCGGGCATAATCGTCGCGAGTGATCAGTTCCACACCGATACATAGCGCGTCGGCCGCCTTGATGAACTTTTGGATTGCCTTGGGATCGGACGGCGGTTGGGGATCATCGGGGTTTTGGAGGATGGCGAGGTCGTACCGCGGGATCGCTTTGCGGCGCACCCGTCCGGTGCGGCCGGCAAAATGTTCGGCCGCCACCGATGCAATGAACTCCCGGTGCGAGGGCGGGATCTCACTGGTCGCGATCGTCGAGATGCTCTTCAGTTGCCAGCGATCTTTTTCTTTGGAGAACTGTGCTCGCAGCAGCGGCGAGCGGAACATATTGAACAACTGCAAGCAGAGTCGATCATAACGCCGTGTCAGATTGCGCCCAAAGTAAATACTGAGCGTAAACTTTTTCGACTGGATCCGCGTCAGGCTCGACTGAATCAAATCGTCCAGTTCCCCGGATACCAGACGCATCATCGCCTGACTCTTCAGGTCCTGGATTGTCATCACATCGGGCAGCGGACGATGGCCGCGGGCCTCGGCCAACAGCGACACGTAGTATCCGGCGCTCTGGTAACGATAGGAGCGACAGAGATTGAACAGCTTCGCCGACCGCAGCTCACTGTACTCCGGCTTTGTCAGATAGTTGCGAGCCGAGACAAGCTCGACATCCGGAATCTGAAAAGGCCATTGCCGCGGATCATTGACGACGATCAGAATCGCCACGAACCCTTCCTTTGTGCTGGTTGCCAGGAGTCAGAATCAAGAGATTCGCGTCGTAGGTGAGCACGCCCAACAGGATCGCGCACACCAACCGGTCGACTCCCACCCAATAATAATTGTCGCTCGGAGCGTAGGGGTTGGTCAGGTACGGATCGGCGATCCGAACCATCTTGGTCGCCAGATCGTAACCGCACAACACCACAAAATGCCCTTGAGGCACCCCGCGCACGTCGTCTGCGTCACACTTTGGGCCGTACTCGCGGGCATTTTGGTAAAGGTACGTCGAACTGAGGCCGGCGAGAATGGGCACGGAGCGGACGAGGTATTTGCGAATCAGTTCGCGGGTCAGGTCTTGCATGCGGATCTGCCCGCCGCGTTGCAGGAACTCCAGATAGGCCGTGGTCGCGGTCCGCAACTTCGGGTCGTTTTTGAACTGGAGCTGCGAGCGCAGTTTCGCTGCCAAAGGCGTCTCGGGGCTGCGAAACCAGGTCGGATCGAGCACCCGCAAGTTGAACGTATAGAGTTTGGCGTCGTACCCTCGTGCGAGGGCATGGCAGCCGAGCCAGCCAGCCAGCGTCCCTCCCTCTTCGAGCTGGGCGATCTGCTCGATGATTTGCTCCAAAGGGACCGACTCGCCAAAGTAACGGTACATCGCGTGCAGGCAGGTCGGCCCGCAGGTCACGTCGTCCGGCTGAGGCAGGATTTCGAGATGGACCGCTTCCACGCTGCAGACGCTTTCGCAAACAGAGAACATCGAACTCGCCGCTAGTTTATCCTTTAAGCGATGCCGCTCCAAGGAGCTAAACGCCATGAAGTTTACGACCCTGATCCGACGAACCGTCCGCCGTTCAGAACCCTTGCCAGTGCGTCTTACCCGAGGTGCCTGCTGATGACGCCCCCTCACAGAGTCTCGCGATTGGCTACCCCACGGGCCGCGGACGCGGGTCAAAACCGGCAAGCCGAAAGGCTCGCGTCGCTGCAACTGGCGGCCGTATTGGGCTTGCTTTGGCTGGGGCTTTTTGGCGGACAGCAACTGATTTTCGGGTTGCTCGCAGTCGTCGTGGTCGTGGTTGTCTGTCGGCACGTGGTGCCGCTGCAGCCAATTCGCATTTCTTGGATCGGTCTGTGTTCGTTCACGGCTCACTTTGTCGTTCAATCGCTCGCCGGCGCTCTGGATGTCGCCTACCGCGCGTTGCACCCGCGCGGGAAGTTGGAGGTCGGCCGATGGCAGTATCGGGTACGATTGCCCGCGGGTCAGGCGAGATTTCTGTTTATCGCTTGCATCGGCTTGATTCCCGGCGCAGTTGGCCAGCGGCTCCGCGACAACGAATTGACGATTCACAGCATTGCCGGTGATCCCCAGCAGGGGCTAGCGGCGCTCGAGCAGCAAGTGGCTGCGCTGTACGGTTTCACGCTGGGCAGTGGGGCCGCATGAACGCGCTACTGGTCGCGGCCGCAGTGTTCCTGTTGCTCAATCTGCTGATCGGATTGGTCCGGATTTGGCGCGGTCCAAGCCCAGCCGATCAAATGCAGGCACTGCTGCTCTTTGGTACGACCACCGTGGCCATCTTGTTGTTACTGGCCTATGCGACTGCACGCCCTGTGCTGGTCGACGTGGCGCTGGTCTTCGTGATGTTAGCAGCGATCGGCACGGTGGCTTTTTCGCGTCTGCCGCGCGGGATCCGGGAGGAAGACGTATGAGCGTCGCTGAAGCGTTTGCCTTGGTACTGGTCGCTGTCGGTTGCAGCTTCTACTTTGCTGGCACCGTTGGACTGCTGCGCTTTCCAGACACCATGAGTCGGTTGCATGCGTTGACCAAAGCAGATAATGCGGGCCTAGGATTTATCTGTCTCGGCTTAGGATGTTATGACGGTCACTTCATCTCCATGATGAAGTTGCTGTTGATTTGGATTCTGGCCCTAACCTCCGCTGCAGTTTCAGCCTTTCTGCTGGCGGGCTGGGCAGGCGACTCTCCGGAGGACGCTAAATGAGCATGGCCTCATGGTTTGATGTCATCCTCTGCCTTGGGTTGTTAGGACTGGCTTGGGGGACGCTACAGTCAAAAGGATTGTTTCGCAGTATTGTGTTGTTCATGGCCTTTGGACTGCTGATGGCGGTCGCCTGGGTTCGGCTTGAAGCGCCGGACCTGGCGCTAGCCGAAGCAATCATTGGGGCCGGAATTACTGGCGCGCTGTTGCTCAACGCCTGCCAGGGTCTGGTGCTTGATCGACCAGAGACATCGGCTTCCGCGGGTGGTGAGTTCGTGCCGGTTCCCCGCTGGCTACTGGCTGCCGGTTGCACCGGTTTGGCAGCCGGGCTCGCGTGGCTATTGAGTTCTCTGCAGCCCGCTCGCGTCACTGCAAATGCAGCCGATCACCTGCTGGCCGAACACGTGATGCGCAACCCGGTGACGGCCGTACTATTGGACTTTCGTGGTTACGACACATTGCTGGAGATGGTGGTCCTGCTGCTCGCACTTGTTGGGATTCGAGTTTTGAACCTGCAGGAGCGACTGAATGATCTCTATCCCGCCGATGCCCCACGATCACCGCTGGTCGAACCGTTCACTGCCGTGATCGTCCCCGTGGCAATGATCGTCAGCGCCTACTTGTACTGGGCCGGCAGTACGCGACCTGGCGGAGCGTTTCAAGCCGGAGCACTCTTAGGGGCGGTCGGAATCTTGTTGCGGCTCAGCGGAAGCCTATCACCTTCACAACGGCAGCATCCGTTGTTGCAATTCGTTGTGGTGCTCGGTGTTCTCGTGTTCAGCATCTTTGCGCTCTCAGGGCTGTTGTGGTCCGGGCACGCCATGGCATTTCCAACCTCAGGGGGTTATTACATCATGGTGGCCATTGAAGGCTGTTTGACCCTATCGATCGGGATCACACTGGTGCTGCTGTTCGTCGCTGCTCCCGGACTGAATCTGCGGAAATCCGCCGCCAACGCACAGGAGCTCCAATGAGCAATCTTGTTTTTCCGGTGACCGCAGCGCTGCTACTCGCGTTAGGCATTCACGGCGTGCTGTCGCGGACCGAGCTGATCCATCGGCTGATCGCGACCAACATCATGTCCTCCGCCGTCTTCCTGTTGTTGGTCCAGATGGCGGTGCGGCAAGATGCAGCCCCCGATCCGATCCCACACGCCATGGTGTTGACTGGGATCGTGATTGCGATCAGTTTGACCGCGTTCGCGCTCGTGTTGAATCGCCGTTTCCGCCATTTGACCCACCGCGTTCATCTCGCTGAGGATCAGGAGGCTGACGGCAGCGATGTTTGAGAACGCCGAAACCGTTATGGCGCTGCTGATCTTCCTGCCGTTACTCGCGGCGCTGGGATGCATCCTGGCCGGTCCAGCATGGTGGCAAAATCTGCTGATGGTGACGACGGTGGCATTCCAGATGGTTTTGGCGTATCAGCTCGCTGGGATCGTGCGCACGGCAGGAACACAAATCGCCACGCTCGGCGCGCACCAGCTTCCACTGGCGATCGCGCTCCGCGCGGACGGACTAGCGACCTTGATGATCGCGTTGACAGCGGTGGTGAGCTTTGCCACGGCGGCTTATGCCTGTGGCTGGGCCACCACCGAGTCTGCCGGGCACGGAACTGCGCTGCGCTCGCTGCTCTTGATGTTGTTATCGGGGATTTCTGCGCTTTTCCTCGCCGATGATCTCTTCAACGTTTATGTGACTTTGGAAATCACCACGCTCGCCGCCGTCGCGCTGGTGATCTTAGCGCCAGGTGCAGGTGCGGCCGAAGCCGCGATGCGGTATTTGCTAATGGCCATCTTCGGCTCGCTGCTGTACCTGCTTGGTGTAGCATTGCTCTATGCAGAAACGGGACAGCTCTCGATGCATCAGCTCACCGGACAATTGCCTCCGGTGCTGACGTTGCAAGTGAGCCTGCTACTGATGACTGCCGGATTAGGTATTAAGGCGGCCATGTTTCCGGTCCACGCGTGGTTGCCCGCGGCTCATGCGTCGGCACCGAGTGCCGGCAGCGCCCTGCTTTCAGCTCTGGTCGCCAAAGGAGCGGTGTATTTGATCTTAAGGATTTGGACCGGGCCCTTCGCCGGAGTGTGGACGGCGGAGGCGGCGCAGATGTTTGCCGCGTTAGGGATCGCCGGCATGCTCTACGCCGCGATGCAGGCACTGCAGCAAAACAGCATCAAACGGGTTGTCGCGTATTCGACAGTGGCACAGATCGGCTACTTGCCGCTGTTGATGGCGCTACCAAGCAGCGAGGCGTGGCTGGGCGCAGCCTTCCACGCGATGTCGCACGGCCTGGCAAAAGCGGGGCTATTTCTGGCTGCCGGAAATTTAGTGGCAGTGCATGGCGACGACCACATTTGGCGGCTGAGCGGATCTGGACGACGGATGGGGTTGAACACACTCGCGATCGGCATGGCGAGCATCAGCCTGATCGGGCTGCCACCGAGCGGTGGATTTGTCGCCAAGTGGTGGCTCGTCCAGGCGGCGCTGGCGACGGGGCAGTGGTGGTGGGCGGTCGCTTTGGGAATCGGCAGTTTGCTGGCCGCAGCCTATTTATTGCGATTGTTGGGATACGCGATGCGCGAGCTGCATCCACATGAATTGTTGGTCGAATCGAGCGAGGCGCCGCTGAGTCAAGCGATGCTCTGGCCCCCGTTCTTGCTGGCGTTGGCGGCGTTGTTGGTCAGCCTGCTTGGTGAACCGCTGGGACGGCTCATTTTGGTTGGCGCTCCTCCAGAGTGGACGCCATGAGTTTCTACACCACCTTGCCGTTGCACGTCGTCTTGACTTCGTTGGTTGCCAGCATCGTGATGTTGTGCATTCCGGAGCGGCTCCATTATTGGCGGATCGGGGTTAACCTGACCGCGGCCATTTTGAAGCTGCTGTTGGTCGGCATCATGCTCATCGGCGTCGCTCGCGGTGACGAATTCGGATTTCGCTTTGAGATGATGCCCGGCATCTCCTTTTACTTGCACGCGGATGCGTTAACGATGTTGTTATCGTTGCTCTCCGCACTGCTTTGGTTGGTGACAACCATCTATGCAATCGGATATTTAAAAGGCACCCCTAACCGCCGGCGGTTTTTTGCCTGCTTCAGCCTCTGTGTGGCGGCCACGATGGGTATTGCCGTTGCCGGCAACCTGTTCACGTTCTTTATCTTCTACGAATTGTTGACCATCTCCACCTGGCCGTTGGTGGTTCATACGGGCACGCGGGAGGCACTGCGAGCCGGTGCCAGCTACCTCGCCTATACGCTCTTTGGCGGCGGCCTGTTTCTGCTGGGGATTATCGGTCTGCACGTGGTCAGTGGCGAAAGCCAGTTCACCCCAGGTGGATTTGTAACGCCCGAGATGGCAGACCCATTTGTCCTTCGCGTCTTGTTCTTGTTGCTATTTTTTGGAACGGCGGTCAAATCAGCGATGGTGCCATTTCATGGCTGGCTGCCGAAAGCCATGGTGGCGCCATCGCCAGTGAGTGCGCTGCTGCACGCAGTGGCGGTGGTCAAAGCGGGGGCGTTTGGAATCGTTCGTCTGGTGTATGACGTCTATGGGCTGGACATGACGCTGGCGCTTGGAATGAGCACGGTGGTCGCGGTGATGGCGGGAATCACAATCATCTATGGCTCTCTGCGCGCTCTGTTTGAAGACGGTTTGAAGGCTCGACTGGCCTGGTCCACGGTCAGCCAGGTTTCGTACATTGCGCTGGGCATCGGCATCGCCGGACCGCTGGCAACCATCGGTGGGTTGGTGCATCTGGTCCATCAAGGCTTGATGAAGATCACGTTGTTCTTTTGTGTCGGCGCGATCACTCATACCACCGGAGTCAAACGCGTATCGGAAATCGATGGAATGGGACGTCGAATGCCGCTGACCATGCTGGCGTTCTCTGTGGCAGCCCTCGGGATGATCGGACTGCCACCGATGGCGGGCTTTGTAAGTAAATTGTATTTGGGGGTCGGTGCCGTGGAACGCGGCGCATGGTGGGTACTGGGAGTGCTTGTGGCCAGCACCCTGCTCAATGCGGCTTATTTTTTACCGATACTGGGTCGCGCCTGGTTTGCCGAACCGGTGGACCACCATCTCCGTCGAGAAGCGAGTGCACCGCTGTTGTATCCAGCCTTGTTCACGGCCAGCTTGACGATCGGAGCCGGAATTTTGGCTGGCATGTCCTATAGCCCGCTGCAGTGGGTGATTGTGATCGCCGGCCGGTTTTATCGTTGAAGGATGAGAGTATTTGAGGAATGACTACTTCTGACCAGGACTGAATTCAACATTCGACAAGATGCTATCAGCCGGCACGCGTTAGCGTCCGGTTCCTACGAACCTTAGGTCGAACATTAGTAGCTGATTTGACCGAAAGACTTATCCTCATATGTCGTTAGAAGACACCGTCCCCTTGTTCTTCGTGCTTGCTTTAGCCGTTTTGGTCGTTCCGCTGATTCTCTGCCTAGCGCTCTTGGTGCGCCGCTGGCGAGTTGCCGTGATGACAGCGGCTGCCTGGGTTCCGCTGACCGCATTGCTGCTACTGCCATTCGCCGACCAGCAAGCATATTACCCTTGGTTGCTGCTGGGAACGAGGCTGGGGGTGGACGCGGTGTCGCTCCCCTTTTTGCTGCTCGCAGTAGTCGTCTGGACGGCCGCAGGTTGGCATGCCCGCAATCGACTCGCGCCGCTCTACCGAACCCGCTTTTTTTTGTTTTGGTTGCTAACGTGGACCGGTAACCTCGGCGTGTTCATGGCGCTCGACGCTGCTGGGTTTTATTCGGCATTCGCACTCATGAGTCTGGCAGCGTATGCGCTGGTGGTACATCATGGTACGGTGGCGGATTATCGGGCCGGGCGAGTTTATTTGGTGATGGTGCTGGTGGGCGAGGGGTTGCTGATCGCGGGATTGATCTTGGTCGCTCGTGAAGCGGGCAATGTTGATTTGCAATCGATGCAGGAAGTCTGGCGGACCGATCGCGGCTCTCAGATCACCACCTTTCTGTTAGCCACGGGGTTCGCAATCAAGATCGGCATCTTTCCGCTGCACCTCTGGTTACCGCTGGCGCATCCTCAGGCGCCTGTTCCGGCCAGCGCCGTGCTCAGCGGCGTGATGTTGAAGGCGGGGCTGATCGGCTGGTTGCGGTTTCTGCCGATTGGATTTGAAGGTTTTGATCGAACGGGTTATTTGATTGTTGGCATTGGATTGTTCACGACATTTTATGGGGCGCTTATAGGATTGATGCAGCAGCGTCCTAAGGCGGTGCTGGCCTATTCAAGTATCAGCCAGATGGGGTTGATGGCCACCGGGTGTGGGCTCATGTTGTTAACATCAGCGGACATCCAATTGCTGGTCGGCGTGGTCGGGTTGTTCGCCTTACATCATGGCTTGGCCAAAGGCGCCTTGTTTCTAGGCGTCGATGAATTGCAACAACATCCACGGGTTGCCCGTTGGCTGATCTTGTTGCCGGCGGCGAGTCTTGCCGGTCTGCCGCTGACGTCCGGTTTGTTAGCCAAATCAGCTCTTAAAGATGCCTTGCCGGAATCGCTCGCCTGGATCAATTTATTGTTGGTGTTGAGTTCACTATTGACCGCACTGCTTCTACTGCGGTTTCTCGCGTTGGTGTGGCCGCAGGTTAATCAGGAGCGACTCACTTGGCCGTCGAGTTGGCTGTTCTTGTTGTTGTGCGGTTTGGTGTTGCCCCCTGCCTATGCAGGGTGGGAATTGGGTAAGCCGGTGTTATTGGATTTCGCGCCCGGGTACCTGTGGGCGGCGATTTGGCCAGTGCTGCTGGCCGGAGTTCTGGCGGGGCTTGCAAGTCGAGGCAGCGACCGGTGGCAGTGGCCGATCATTCCCGAAGGCGACCTGATCGCACTGCTACCTCGGGACACAATCGAATTGCCGAAACGGACGTGGATCGAGCTGCCACCGATGCAATGGCCCCGCGTCGGTCACGGGCTCCGTTCTGCCGAATGGAAACTCACCCGGACAACCTTAGCGGCTTGCATGTGGTTGGTACTGCTTGTCGGCATGCTGTGGTTGATGCAGTAGCCGCACGGGGTTGTCAGCGATCAATTGCGATTTTCAGCGGCACCGCTGGCAGCAAGCAGCGCACGGATACCGCCGCTGAGCAGCGTGTCGATTTGTGGATCGCACCAAGCGACGCTGACCTCGTACCCGCCCTGATCATAAGCGTCGGCGGTCGGGATGTACCAGGGACCGCCATCACCATAAGCGGCACAGGCGACAAACCGGTCGGCTGCGGCGGCTTGCGCGCCGAGCTGGTACTCGATGAAACACTCTGCCGGCAGATGCAGCATCGAAACTTGATTGATATGCAGCGCGGAGAGCGTGATCGGCGTGTGCTGGCGGAAACGCCGCAGCCAGGCGACGGTGTAGGCTGGGCGGTTGCGGGCCACGACCGGACTGGCATTGTTTTCAATCTGTTGCAAGATCGCGGCTTCATCCCAGCGCGGGTGGGGTGGCGGTAGGAGATCGTGAGTCGCCCAATTGATCGACTCGATCGGTTGCGGCTTCAACGGTGTCTCTGAGGCCGCCATGGCATCGTAGATTCGCCGTGTCAATACCGGCCGCATCGCCTTGGAACCATCGTTATATTTTCCGGCGCCAATGTTTCCGCCGCAACCATTAAAGTAAATGTGTGTGCAGTCAGGTTCCTCTTGTTGCCGTTGCCGGCGAGCCAGACCACAGAAATCAGCGCTGACATGACCGTCGCCATAGTAGCTCATCGGGTGACAGGCATAATAATGACAAGCGGCCAGCTTGCGGTCACCTTGATAAAACGCGACGGTTTTGAGCAACGGGTCAATCAGCCCTTCTGGCAATCGATGATGCTCCGGATTAGCCGAACTGCTGCCCCGTTGTGAGATTACCTTGCCATCGGGGCCGAGGATGCGGCGGTTAGCGGCGACTCGATCCACGCGTGCTTCACCGTGCGCAATCCCGGTGATTGGCTGGGCGTGCCGAAGCGCTTCGGTTACCGCGGTGCGACCCGCATCGAGACAGTTTTGAAAAAAGTCGAGCTCAACGATGTGTGGTAGATTTTCTTGAGCGAGCACAATTCGCTCTGCCTCTAGGCAGGCGAAGGGTGCATTGTGCTGATGCACGCACTGCACAGCGACTCGTCGTGGACTTGTCCCAGCGGCCTCGGCGAGTGCTAGCCGCCACTGCAGATGCGCGTCGTTGAGCAGCCCCGTCCAGTCGACCGCGCAAATTACAATCGGTTCGCCTGCTCCCAGGATGATGAGTCCAATCGCCTCCAGCGGATCATCGATCGCCTCAACGGGTTTGATCCAGCCACCGCAGAGCGAGTGGCCCAGCGGTGGCGTCACGTCAAAGCGAAACCGTGCCAGGTGCAGGTTCCCAGTATGAGCGGATGCTTGGGCAGTGAGAGCGTTGAATGGCAATCCTAAACCGCTGGCCAGGCCAGCGCTTGACGTGGTGAGAAAGCTGCGTCGATCGATCGGCATCATGGCTGGAATTCCCTGGATAGGTTCTTAGCTGTGAGTGCGATTGAGAATGTCTTCTACCACTCGCGCCGGCCGGTGGTTGGTGATCTGTTGATCTTGGCCATTGTGGTTGTAGGTCAGCCCCGTGTAATCCAGGCCAAACTGCCGCAACAGGGTGGCCTGGAAGTCATTTGGGGTGACAATATTTTCGATCGCCTTATGACCGAACTCATCGGTTTTTCCATATGCCAGGCCACCTTTGATTCCACCACCTGCCAACCAGATGCTGAAGCCTTGACCGTTGTGATCTCGCCCAGCTTTCGAAACGTCTTCTCCTTGACTTTCGATGACGGGCAATCGCCCGATTTCTCCGCCCCAGTGGACGATGGTCGAGTCGAGCATGCCGCGCTGCTTGAGGTCCTTGACCAGCGCAGCGGCAGGCTGATCGGTCCGGCGACAAATACTCGGCAGCCCGCTCGCGATGTTGGAGTGATTATCCCAGGGCTGGCCATTGTGGAAGAGTTGCACGAAGCGCACGCCGCGTTCCACTAACCTGCGGGCAATCAGGCAGCGCGTGCCATACTCACGCGTTTCCTCTCGGTCCAGCCCATACAGCGTGTGTGTTGCCTGTGTTTCTTGAGAAATATCCAGTGCCTCCCGGGCCGCGGTCTGCATCCCGGCGGCGAGTTCGTAACTGGCGATGCGGGCTTCTAAATCGGGTTCCCCGGGATGCCGCGCCAAGTGGCGACGGTTGAGCATTTCCAGCAGCCCTAAATTCTGCTGTTGTAGCTCGCCTTGCAAATGAGGAGGCGCATCCAGATTGAGAATTCGTGGTTCCTTAGGCCGCAGCACGGTCCCTTGATAAAGTGGTGGCATAAAGCCATTGGTCCAATTGTTGACTCCATCGACGGGCAGGCCGCCGGGGTCGGTCAAAACCATATAAGCTGGCAGGTTCTGGTTTTCTGAACCCAACCCATAGACCAGCCAAGAACCAAAGGTCGGACGCCCCAGCACCCCGGGAATTCCGCCGTGAAAGTAGCGGATCGAGACCTCGTGTCCATTGGCTCCGGTATGCATCGAACGGATCAAGCAGACATCATCAACGATCTCTGCCAGGTGCGGTAGCAATTCCGAGATTTCTGTGCCACACTCGCCCCGCGGCGCGAACTTCCAGGGGCTGCCCATCAACTGCTTGCTGGCGCGATTGACGAAGCTGTACTGAATGTCGCCGGTGTAATCGGTGCCACTGTGTCGGGTCAGTTCCGGTTTGGGATCGGTGAGATCCATATGCGACGGCCCGCCGTGTTGAAATAGCGAGATCATGGCCGTCGCTTGAGCGGGCAGTGGCGGCGTTCTGGGCTTCAGATCATGATGCCGACTATTTGGATTCAACTTGGTCGGATTGGCCAACAAACCTTCTTGCTGCAGCAACCAAGCCAACGCGACGCCACCAACTCCCATGGCGTTCTCGGCAAGAAACTGACGGCGTGAAAACGGGGACGTCATGGCAATTCGTTTAAATGAAGGGACATGCCTGCGAGGTAGGCCAGTGCGCGGAATCAGTCGATGTATAAGAACTCGTTGGATGTCAGCAAAATCTGACACAGGTTGACCAGCGGCTGGATATCGGGAGAGCTGTCCGCGGGCAACGCATGTGCTCGCAAGCTCATCGCCACCCGCTGCCGATTGATAAATTCAATCGCCAATTTGAGTTCGTCACGTGCGGGCGGGCGACAATAGGCCAATTCCCAGGCGCGAACGATGTGCCCAGCATGTAAACTTTGGCTGCTGGTCCGCGGCCCCAAAAAACCTTCCTTGGAGTTCCAAATGGCTGGACTGCCATCGGCCAACGACAGCGTGATCTCAACCGTCCAACTGAACGAATCAGCATTCACGTCGCCCCGGCAGTCGGTGACGAAGTCGATGGTGTCGCCGGCCTCGACCTTGAACGGTTCGGCGAGCGTCACGGTCTGATTGTTATGGGCGATCCAAGCGCCAGCGAGACCATGACGGCTGGACACAATCCGCCCGCGGACCCCGTCGCCGTTGGCGCTCCCATGTCCCAGTGTTCCGCTGATGCTGATCATGCCCGGACGCGGCGCAGTCCACCGACGGATGGCAGCGAAATCGGGCGGGTTGCCGGTATGGCCACCGTTGGCGTTCAACAGCACCCAGCCCAATTTGGGGTCGGGGCGCTGCGGTCCACCTTGCCACGTGCCGGCTTCGAAGTGCGGCAGGGGATGAAACTGTGTGAGTTGACCGCTGGTCTCAGCGATCTGTCCGTAACCATATTGCCAGGCTGGCGGCGACGGCGGTTGAATGGAAGGCAGTCCAACCGTCAGTTCACTTTCAACAACCCACCCCGATTTCAAATCGTGGAGTACGCGTTGTGCGAGCCGATTTGCTGAATCGAGTGCAAACCCTCCATTCATTAACATCAGCGACTGGGTGGCCACAGTCGACGCAGGGCGCCGTTCGCAATTGATCTCCATCACAGGCGCGTCAAATGCCTGCAGTATTGCCACGGGTTGGCTACGCCGCTGTTGGATGTACAGGCTGCGACGGCCGCTGTTGCCTTCGACAACGACTTGACCGGTTTCGTCTTCTTTGGCGGGCACTGCCGGACCGAACAGCGCGCGATCGATTTGCCCACTGGCCGACAACATCCGATCGCGCACCACTTCAGCCTCCAGCCGTTTGACCGATTGCCGCCATCGATAATGGTTCGCGTCATCGATCGCCTGTTTTTCGTCATCGCGCTGGGCAACTTGCCGATAGGCCGTCGACAACACGATCACGCGGTGGAGCCGTTTGATGCTCCAGTCCTGGGCTATCAATTCCGATGCTAGCCAATCGAGCAATTCAGGATGAGTCGGCTTCGCGCCCAGCCGCCCGAAGTCGGCCGGAGTTTCGACCAATCCGCGTCCGAAATGATGCATCCAAATCCGGTTCACTAAGACGCGCGCGGTGATCGGGTTTTCTGGACTGGTCAGCCAACGTGCAAAGGCGAGGCGGCGACCGGTTGTCGGCAGTTCGGGATCGTCAGCCGGGAAGGGATGATAATCGTCTTCGGGGCAGAGCACCGTGGGCGCTGCTGGTAACACCGTCTGCTTGGGTTGCCGATGGTCGCCGCGGTGAAAGAGTTTTGTTTCAGGCGCGTGACCGGGCGTTTCCGTCACGGCGCGGATGAACTGTTCAGGCGGCTTTTGAGCGCGGAGGGCTGCGACTTGGTCGGCGTCCTTCTTGAGGTCGTCGGCCGCCGCCTGGTTGTATTGATAAAGCACTCCGGGTGTGATGTTGACGCTGGGATGTTTGGTCAGCAATTCCTTGTGCTGCTCCGACCGCTCAGCGGCTGGAGTTTCATAGGCTGCTCGCAACTGGCTGCGCAGCGGTTCTGCAAACTTTTGCAACTCCTTGTCGAGCGCTTCAGCCAGGTACTTTTTCTGCTTTACATCTCGCTGGGCGAGCAACTCCTTGGCCTGAGCTTCGATTTCGGCCGCACGCTCCCGTTCAGCTTGGGTGTAAAGCGAGACATAACGCTGCTGCGGTGTTTTCCAAGCCTGCCAGTCGAGTGCTGGCTCAAGAACCGCACGTAAGGCAAAGTAATCGGTATGGGAAATCGGATCATAGCGGTGATCGTGGCACTGGGCGCAGGCGAAACTGAGGCCCATCAGCGAGCTGCTCACAATCTGAATCACATCCGCGACGACCTGATTGCGTGCCTCCGGCGAATTATCACCGCTGCCTGTCCCATCGGCCGCCATCCGCAGGAAACCGGTCGCTGTCAACAGGCGTGCCTGTTCAGCCGTCAGTTCATCGCCGATTGGACCGGCCAGTTCATCGCCAGCGAGTTGGTGGTGAAGCATCTCATCCAGCGGCACATCGCGGTTGAAAGCGTCGACAATATAATCGCGATACTTATAAGCCCAAGGGCGCGGCGCATCGCTGCTGGTACGGCCCTCGGAATCGGCATAGCCGGCGACATCCAACCAATGTCTTCCCCAGCGTTCGCCATAATGCGGAGACTGCAACAGGCGATCGACCAACTGCTCATAGGCGGCCGGTGAATCATCTTGTAAGAACCGCTGCAACTCATCTTCGGTCGGCGGCAGCCCGATGAGGTCAAAGTACAATCGCAGCAGCAACGTGCGGCGGTCGGCTTCCGGCGAGAATGACAAGCCCGGCGGCATCGCCTCGATCAGCAACGCGTCGATCGGAGTTCGCACCGACGCGTCCACAGTCGGTGCCGCGATGGTGGGCCGCTGAATCGGCTGGAACGACCACCACTGGCGATCTTCCGGCAGGATCGGCAAGCCGGGCCCGATTTCGGCAGGTTCCGGCCGGGCGGTTGGTGCTCCTTGGGCAATCCACCGCGCGAGCATCTGGACCTCGGCATCGGGGACTTTGGCCTCGCCCGGAGGCATGTCGCCCTCGCGGACGCGCTGCAGCAGCAAGCTGTCTTCCGGTTCGCCTGGAACAATCGCGGGACCGGAATCGCCCCCGGCTTGCATCAGTCGCACCAACCGCAGGTCGAGGTTTCCTTCCATTTCCTCGATCGCGCCGTGGCAATCGAGGCAGTGGGCACGCAAGATCGGCCGAATGTCGCGTTCGAAGTTCAACTCAGCTTCGGCCGCAGGAGCTTGGGCCGATGTGACTGAAGGGGGGGATGTGATCGCTGCTAGTAAGCAGACGGCAGTCAACCAACGCCGGAGTTCCATGGCGGTTCACTTGTGTACGGACGTGGCCGACAGCGGGTCGGTTAGGTGGGATTGCAACTGCTTAGCTTACTCTGGATCGCCACGCCACTCAAGTCAGGGTGTGCTGCCCCCAGCGGTGAGGCAGTGCTCACGGAACACCTTGTCGACACACTCAGCCAACGGCTAACGACGACCGCGCTCCACGTCTCGCCCGTGGCTGAGTGCTCGGTGTCACGACTTGGGGACGCTCATCAAACCGCTCAACCAACTCTTCGTGCTCCAGTTCTGCAATCGATTCCACAATCAAATCGGGAGAGAATGCGTAGCGCGTTAAGTCCTGACGCGATGTGCCGCCGCTGAGCACCAGAATGGTGCGATAGCCCATCTGCACACCACCGAGGATGTCGGTGTCCATCGTATCGCCAATGACGATTGTCTCAGCGGACGATAGTCCTAATTCTTTGCGCGCCGCGCGGAGCATGACTGGGCTCGGCTTACCGACGCTAAACGCCTTCACACCAGATGCGGTTTCCAGCATAGCGACGATCGCGCCGCATCCCGGCCGGGTGCCCGATTGCGTCGGGCAGTTAGGATCCAGGTTGGTGGCGACTAACTTCGCGCCGTTGAGAATCATCCCCAGTGCCGCTTCGGCCATCTCAAAATTAAGTGAACGCCCTTCACCGACCACCACAAAGTCAGGATCGCGGTCGACGATCGAGAATCCGGCCGCGTGCAGAGCGGTCATCAGTCCACCGTCGCCGATTACGAATGCGGTTCCACCCGGTTTTTGTGTTGCTAGAAAACGAGCCGTCGCCATAGCGCAGGTATAAATATGCTGCTCTTCCACCTCGATTCCCATGCGCTGCAACTTGGTGACAACATCTCGGCATGTCCGCTGACTATTGTTGGTCAAGAATAGAAAGGGCACGTCGTTCTGTCGCAACTGGCCGATGAATCGCTCGGCTCCAGCAATCAGTTCTGAGCCGCGGTAAACGACACCATCCATATCAATCAAATATCCATTCATCTCGTTTTCCAATCCAATCTTATTACAATGCGACTCTTGAGGCTGATTCGAACGACGGCCGTTTCGCCATCCCACGCCGAGTCGTATTGCGATCGGCATACCAAGTACCGCCCCACGCGTACTTGCCCAGAGGCAGCGAGAGCACTCGCCCAGGTCACTCGACGAGAGGTGGGCACTGGGCGTAGGATGCAGCGAAAATTCACGCCACTAGCCGGCGAAGAAGTTTGGCGAACGCAAACGGAAATGATCGCTCCGACTGAGTCCGGTCTTCACCTCGGACCGAAATGATGCGACATCCCTGAGCAGTCGGTGCCTACTGTTGAGGCGATTTGGCCAATGAGGGGGATACGGCCGATCCGCGGCAACCGGTGGACGCTCCGCCGAAAGCATCGGCGTTTGCGCAGTGAGAAAGGTAGGCTGAATCTAAGGCTCGTTGAGATAGAGTATGAGGTTTCCGGTCGCTCGTCCGCCGGCGACGATGTCGGGCCGCCCATCACCGTTCAAATCGCCAACGACAAGATCTTCGGTTGCCATGCCGCCGGCATCGATCAGGTGTTTCTGCCACTGTCCGGTGGCAGCATCGACCAGTTGATAGACGATCACGCCGAAGGTTCCAGGCGTGTCGCTGTGCCCGAAGACGATTTCATCTTGTCCGTCGCCGTCGAAATCGGCGGTCCACAGTCCATGCCCGCGGCGGAAACCGTCATCGATCACGCTGCGTTGCCACTGGTCGTCGCCCGCTGTCGGTGGCAGGTAGACGGCCACCATGCTGCCGTGCATCGGCTCGACTGTGGTTAGAAAGAAGCTGCCGTCCTGCATCCGGCCGTGCTTGATCTCACCCGCACCGCGCTGGTCCGGTTGATCCGCGGCCGCACCATCGGCGAGTTTGGTGCGCGTCCAGTTACCAGCTCGCCGGCTGATCCGGTGCACACCTTCACGGCTGGCGGTGAGCGTGTCGATGCGGTCGGCAGCGTCGAGTGAGGTGTGCCAATGGTTGTGCATGCGGTTGAGCGTGTCGTCCATCACCACCGGACGCCAACGCTCGTTCACGGGATCGTCGGGGATTTCGAACGCCGTCAAACGCACCCCGGGCGCGACCGAAGCGTTGAGCGGCGAAACGATCAACTGCGGTTTGCCGGTCCCCAAGACATCGGCGAACCGCATGCGATGCACGGAGCGTTCCTCGGCGATGAAGTGCACGGTCCAGCGATCGTCGAGCGCTTGGCCGCGTTTGAGCCAATGAATCGTCCCAGTCCGCGTCCAACCGGCACCGAGGGCGAAATCGATCTGCCCATCTCCATCGATGTCGTGGGCGTCGATGCAGACGTTATCCAGCGGCGTCTGGTCCTCGATGATCACACGTTTTTGCCACGTCGGATTCTGATACCACAGCACGCGGTTTTCACTGACTGCAACGACATCCTGTTTGCCATCGCCGTCTACGTCGGCCAGCGTGACTGCATAGCAAACTTCGCCGACCGCCGGATCGAGCACCTGCGGGGTGAACTTCGGGAAAGTGCCTTGGGCGGCGGCCGTTGCTGCGCAGCCGAGCAGCAGCGTTAGGGCAATCGTCGTCTTCATCAAGCGGTTCCTGCGGGGAGCACGTGTGGAAGGTGGGAAGGGGACAATCGTCGATTGTACCTGCGGCGGCGGGGCGGTGGCGTCAGCGGTAGATGCGGACGCCACCGATTGTGGTCTCGCAACAACTGGTTAGGAGGCCGGTTGCAGATCGATTATGCTCTATCCGCGTGTTGGTCGCGTGTCCCTGTTCCTGACTTGAAGGTAATCGGTTGATGAATCCGTTGTGGAAATTATCACTTGCTGTCGCATGCACTGTTTTGCTGACCGCGGAAGTTGCATGGGCCGCGGAAGTCGCCACGGTGGCGGGAACCGGTGAAAAGGTGGCCGGAGGCGACCGTGGCCTGGCAACCGAGGCCGCGGTCGGCGAACCGTACGGCGTGGAGATCGGTCCCGACGGAGCGTTGTACGTCTGTGATATCGCCAATCACGTGATCCGGCGAATCGATCGCAGCAGCGGAATCATCTCGACCGTGGTCGGTAGCGGCCAAAAAGGTTACAGCGGCGATGGTGGGGATGCACGCCAAGCACGGCTGAATGAGCCCTATGAAGTCCGCTTCGATCGCCAAGGGAACATGGTCTTTGTCGAGATGAAGAATGCGGTCGTTCGTCGAGTCGACGCTCGCAGCGGCATCATCACGACCATCGCTGGCACCGGTGAAGAAGGGTTTGCCGGCGACGGCGGCCCGGCCACTGAGGCGAAATTCAAACAGCCGCATTCCATCGCGCTGGACGCCGCGGGCCATCTCTACATTTGCGACATCGGCAATCATCGCATCCGCCGGGTCGACGCGGAGACCGGCATCATCAGCACGTTCGCTGGTACCGGCGGGCGCCAAGCGACCCGCAATGGTGCGCCGCTGGATGGTACGCCGCTCAATGGTCCTCGCGCGTTGGACTTCGACGGTCAGCACACGCTGGTGCTGGCGCTGCGCGAAGGGAACGCGCTGTACCGGATCGACCTGAAGTCAGGCACCCTGCACCACCTCGCTGGCACGGGCAAAAGCGGGTACAGCGGCGATGGCGAGGATGCGAAACTCGCCCTGCTCTCGGGCCCCAAAGGAGTCGCGATTTCGCCGCGAGGCGACGTCTATTTCGCCGATACCGAGAGCCACACCGTCCGGGTCGTGCGCGCGAGCAGCGGGATCATTGAGACGGCAGTCGGCGATGGGACACGCGGGAACGGTCCCGATGGCGATCCCCTGCGCTGCCGGCTGGCTCGTCCGCACGGGGTCTGCAGCGATGCAGAAGGCAACGTGTACGTCGGTGACAGCGAAGCCTACCGCGTGCGCGTGCTGCGCGGCGACTGATAAGCGGAATTGACCGGCGGCTTGGCTTTCGTGCGAATCCGCAATTGTTTGCCCACTTCGCTGGCGGGTTCTGGCATAATGAAGGTCCTACCACCCGTTTCCACTTTTCTGGCTAGTGGCAGATCGGGCCTCGCTCGCCCCCAGCGAGTGAGGCTTCACAGCCCAACGACACCGAAACAGCCTGGTCAGGCAATAAGCTCCGAACTTGTCGCCAACGACGACCATCGCGGTAGAGATCGATTTTGATGAACCGAATGAGCAAGACGATTGAGATGAAACCAAAAGCGGTGGCGTTTCTCGGTTGGTTGGCGGTCGGTTCCGCACTGGCCGTGTGCGTGCCGGCCACTGCGGATGACGCCGTCTCGTACGATCGCGATGTCCGCCCGATTCTCTCCGATACCTGCTTCCGCTGCCATGGACCGGACGCCCAGACGCGTGAAGCCGGGCTGCGGTTGGATCTGTCGGCTGAAGAAGGGGACACTCAAGCCATTGTCGCCGGTGATCCCGACGCCAGCCCGTTGATCCAGCGGATTCTGTCGGCGGACGAAGGCGAAATGATGCCGCCGCCCGATTCGGGCAAGTCGCTCAGCGAAGAGCAAAAGCAGGTTTTGCGGCGGTGGGTCGAGCAAGGGGCGGTCTATCAACAGCACTGGGCGTTTGAGCCGATCACCAAACCGGCGATTCCGGCGGCGGCGTCGACTGAAGCGGAGACTCATCCTGTCGATGCGTTTTTGGCAGCACGCATGCAGGGGAAAGGGCTGCAGCCGGGCGAGCGGGCGCGGCCGGAGGTGCTGATCCGCCGGGTCAGCTTCGCACTCACCGGGCTGCCCCCGACGTTGACGGAGATCGATGCCTACCTCAGCGACACGCAGCCGGGCAGCTACGGCCGGATGGTCGATCGCTACCTGGCATCGCCTCGCTTTGGCGAAGAGATGGGGCGTCACTGGCTCGACGTCGCTCGCTATGCGGATACGCATGGCTTGCATTTGGACAACGAGCGCCAGATGTGGCCGTATCGCGACTGGGTGGTGCAGGCGTTCAACAACAATTTACCGTTTGATCAATTCACACGCTGGCAGGTCGCTGGCGATCTGCTGCCCGAGCCGACGACCGAACAACTGATCGCCACCGGCTTCAATCGCTGCAACGTGACCACCAGTGAAGGCGGCGCGATCGATGCCGAGTTCACCTATCGGTATGCCGTGGAACGCACCACGGCAGTGGCCGAGGCGTGGTTGGGGCTGACCGCTGGCTGTGCGGCCTGTCACGACCACAAATACGATCCGTTGTCCACCCGTGAGTTCTACTCACTGTATGCCTTTTTCAACAACGCGGCCGATCCGGCGATGGACGGCAACATCGACACCACGGCGCCGTACATCAAGCTGCCGACCGCGGCACAAAAGGCGGCCGCCGAGGCCGCCGGCAAGGTGGAGCGTGGAGCGTTGGAATGGTTGCAATCGATCGCCAGCCACACGACCTACGTTGAACCGACCAAGCGGCCCGAAGACGCCTCGCCTACCGCTCATGATGCGGATGCCAGCGGCTGGGTTCGCGATGCGCTGTTTGATGACGCATTTCCGGTCGGTTCGACGTCGCGCAGTTCGTCGCGAAACGCTGTGGTTTGGGAACTCGATCCGGCGTTTGGCGCTGCGTCGGGGCGGCGGGTGATTCGCCAAGCTTCCGCACAAGGGCTCACTGACACCATCGAGTTCAAACTGCGGTCGTTGACGGTGCTGCCTGAAGGAGCGCTGGAAGTTTCGCTGCGTGTCGACCCGGTTAATGTGCCGACTTCGGTGTCGCTAGCGGTGCCAGGCAAAGGCTCCGTGACGTGGAGCCGCACCGATGCGGGATTTGTGCGCAGTGGCCAGCAGGACGTTGCGTTTCAGCCGGGCCACTGGGCACGGGTCCAAGTCGCCGCGGCCGACCTGAAACTCCAACCCGGCGATCGTCTTGCTTCGCTCAGTTTGTCGCAGAACGGCGGAGTCGCCTTCTGGGACAGCGCCGTGCTGATCGGCCAGCCGAATCCGACCAGCGATCCGCGCGAATCGTTTGAGCTGTGGCGCAAGGCGATCGGAACTACGCCGCCGCCGGACCTGCCCAGTGAATACCACGCCGCGGTCCGCGCAGGCGCCGAGGGCGAAATTGCCTCCGAGTCACTCGAGGCGCTGCGGCAATATTATGTCGCGGTTGTCAGCCGGCCGGCGACCGCGGAACTGGCTGCGGCGCGGGGAGTATGGGAGACCGCGCGGGAGTCGCGGATCGTGGCAGAAGATTCCCCGCCAGGCACCTTCATCTACCGCGATGCACCGACGATCCGGGAATCATTCGTGATGCTTCGCGGCCAATACGACGCTCCGGGCGAACCGGTGCAGCCGGCCGTTCCCGCTTTCCTGCCGCCGATTCAAGGCGAACCGGACCGGCGGTTGACGCGGCTGGACCTGGCGAATTGGCTCGTTTCCAACGAAAATCCGCTCACCGCGCGCGTGACGGTCAACCGCTACTGGCAGCAGTTTTTCGGCACCGGGCTGGTTAAGACCAGCAACGACTTCGGGTTGCAAGGCGATCCGCCGACCCACGCCGAATTGCTCGATTACTTAGCATTCACCTTTCGGGATTCGGGCTGGAACATCAAAGCGCTGGTGCGGTTGTTAGTAACTTCCGAAGCGTTTCAGCGTGACGCGCAAGCGACTCCCGAATCATTGCAAATCGATCCCGAAAATTTGCGCTATGCGCGCGGGCCGCGGCTGCGCTTGGATGCTGAACAGGCACGCGATAATGTGCTGTTTGTCAGCGGACTGATCAGCCTACAAATGGGCGGCCGCGGGGTTAATTCCTACCAACCACCCAACATTTGGGAACCGGTTGGCTACTCCGACAGCAACACGCGCTTTTATTTGCAGGACTATGGCCCAGCGCTGTACCGCCGCAGCTTGTATGCGTTCTTAAAACGCACGGCGCCGCCACCGTTCATGTCCAATTTCGATGCCCCCAATCGCGAGCAGTCATGCACCGCGCGCGAGCGCAGCAATACACCCTTGCAAGCACTGCAACTGATGAATGATGTGCAACACTTCGAAGCCGCTCGAGCACTGGCCGAGCGAGCGCTGAGCGAAGCAGGCGAGTCGGCTGAGCAGCGGATTGCCTTTCTGTACCGCACGGTGCTGGCCCGATTGCCCGACGATGAAGAGTTGCGGCTGGTGAATGAAGCGTTTGCTACACAGCTCAAGTTATTTGAAGCTGACCCCGAGTCGGCGGCTGCAGCGATTCGCGTTGGTCAGTCGCAACCGCGCGAGCTGGTTCCGGTCGAACACACGGCGGCCTGGACGATGGTTGCCAACCTGATTCTCAACCTCGACGAGACGATCAACCGAAACTGAGCCGCGTTAAGGCTCACGGTCACGTCTTCGCCCTCTGAACCACGTACCCCGGTGTTCGCCATGCATCCGATCCTTCAGCAACAACTCGCCCTCACCCGCCGCCAATTCTTCGGTTCCAGCGGGATCCGCTTGGGATCACTGGCTATGGCTTCGTTGGCCGGAAACGCAGCGGCCAGTGACTTAGCCGCTGCACCCGCGGTGCCGACCCAGATGCACCCACCGCTGCCCGGACTGCCGAATTTTCCACCGCGAGCCAAGTCGGTGATCTACCTGCACATGAACGGCGGGCCGGCGCAGATGGATATGTTTGACTACAAACCATCATTGGCTGAGCATTTTGACAAAGACCTGCCCGACAGCGTGCGGCAGGGGCAGCGGATCACGACGATGACCAGCGGTCAAGCTCGGTTTCCCGTCGCCCCGTCGATCTTCAAGTTTGCTCAGCACGGTGAGTGTGGGATGTGGGTCAGCGAATTGCTGCCGCATACGGCCCAATGTGTCGATGACATCACACTGGTCAAGACGGTCCACACCAACGCCATCAACCACGATCCGGCCTGCACCTACGTGATGACCGGCAGCGAAGTGCCAGGCAAACCGAGCCTCGGTTCTTGGGTGTCATATGGGCTCGGCAGCGAGAGCAACGACCTGCCGGCGTTCATCGTGCTGACGCCGACCTGGAGTTCCGGTGCAGCCGCGCAAGCGCTGTTCACCCGGATGTGGTCCAGCGGGTTTCTCTCCAGCCAGTACACCGGAGTCGCGCTGCGTCACATGGGTGACCCTGTGTTGTACGTGCAGAATCCCGCCGGTGTGAGCGCGCGCAGCCGCCGAGCGATGCTCGACACACTGGGCGAGCTGAATCGGCGGACGTTCGAGTCGCTCGGCGACCCGGAAACACTGACGCGCATGGCCCAGTACGAGATGGCGTTTCGGATGCAAACCAGCGTCCCCGAGCTGACCGATCTGTCGGGCGAGACGCAGGAAACGCTGGAAATGTACGGGCCAGAGGTGCAAAAGCCCGGCACGTTCGCTGCCAGCGCGCTGCTGGCCCGCCGCCTGGTCGAGCGCGGGGTGCGCGTTGTACAGATTTTGCACCGCGGTTGGGACCAGCACGGGAATCTGCCCCGCGACATCCGCGCGCAGTGCTACGACACCGATCAACCGACGGCGGCCCTATTAAAGGACCTCAAGGCCCGCGGGCTGTTGGATGAGACGCTGGTCGTCTGGGGCGGTGAATTCGGTCGGACGGTTTATTCCCAAGGGCAACTGACGGCCGACAACTATGGCCGTGATCACCATCCGCGCAACTTCTGCATGTGGCTTGCCGGTGGCGGTGTCAAAGGCGGCTACGTGCACGGTGAAACCGACGATTTCAGCTATAGCCCGGTCTCGGATCCGGTGCACATCAACGATTTCAACGCCACCATCCTCCGCTGCTTAGGGATCAACCACGAAACGTTCACGGTGAAGTTCCAAGGACTCGATCAGCGGCTCACCGGGGTCGAACCCTCGCGCGTGGTCGAGCCGCTGCTGCTCTAGTTGCAACGGCGAAGCCGGTGTCGGCTGAACCGCCCGTTTATAAAGAACGCGCTACGAGCGATGCGATCGGGTCGCTGCAGAAGTCAACGGCAAAGGCGCCAGCCGGGCGATGGTTGCCGCTGTGGCCAACTCCGCCAAAGGGCAGTGAACTGCTGGCTCCGGTCAGCGGCCGATTCCAGTTGATCACGCCGGCGCGGACCTCGCGGCGAAACCGTTCGAACATTGCCTCGCTGCCGCCGATCAAACCCGCGGCAAGTCCAAATCGTGTCGCTGCCGCCAAACCGACCGCCTGATCCCAGTCCGGTACGTAGTGCAGTTGCAACAGCGGCCCAAACCACTCGTCATCTGCCAGCACGCCGCAGGGTGTCGCGTCAATCAGACCACACCGCAGTAGCGTTGGTCCCCAAGCACCGCTGGCAAACTCGATCGGCTCCAGCGGAGCTAGTGACTTGCCACCGGCTTTGATCCAGGACGATTGCACTCTCAATAGTTGTTCGACTGCCGCCGGTGAAATCAACGGCCCGACGTCGGGCTGCGGCACGTCGGTAGCAATGCCGTAGGTGGTGTTCCGCAATCGTTGCCGCAACGCATCGACGACGCCGCGACCATATTCGTCATCGACCACGATCAGTCGCCGCGCACAGGTACAGCGTTGGCCGCTCGAGGCGTAGGCCGAAGCGAAAATCTGCGCGGCGGCGGCTGTCGGATCAGTGGCCGACGACTCCTCCGGGCGAGTGACGACCAGCGGATTGTTGCCACCCATTTCCAGTGCCAACAGCACCTCGGGACGCCCCGCCAACTGCTGATGAATGCTCTGACCAGCCGCATAGCCGCCGGTGAAGAACACGCCGCCGATCCGCGGGTCATCGATCAACCACGAGGCAACCTGTCGATCGCCCTGCACCAGATTCAGTGCGCCCGGCGGCAAACCGGCCTGCGTCCAGCGGTCTACAAGCCAGCGGCCGACCGCCGGCGTCAACTCGCTCGGCTTAAATACCACCGTGTTGCCAGCCAGCAGCGCTGGAATGATGTGGCCGCCGGGCAGGTGCGCCGGAAAGTTATAGGGCCCCAGCACGATTACCGGGCCGAGCGGCCGGTAACGGGTTTGAGCGGTGCCCTGCGGGACTTCCAGATCACGCCCGGCGCGGCGTTCCAGATGAGCTTGAATGGTGATCTCCGCTTTGGCGATCACCGCCTTCACCTCGCCCGCGGCATCCGTGGGCAATTTACCGGTCTCGCGCGAGATCAGTTGTGCCAGCTCGTCGCTCTGCGCGGTGACGCGTTCGGCAAATCGCCGCACGATGTCGGCGCGCTGCTCCAGCGTTGTCTGCTCCCACAGCGGTTGAGCCGAAGCTGCGGCCGCAACGGCCAGCGAGACCTGATTCGCATCGGCCGCGCGACCATCGAAGACCGCTGTCCCATCGGCTGGGTTGCGGCTTTGAAATGCCGCTCCCTGGCCCGCGACGTTCTGCCCATTGATCCAGAGCTGATGGCGTAGAGGTACCATACTCATCCGTCACTCCTGCTGTCGCACGGGTCACCACAGGTGGCTTGCTGCGACGTTGCGATGCTAAGCACCCGGACACAAGTTTGTTTCATGAGCGGAGTTTTCCACACCGTGCGAACCGTGCTGAAAGACGGCATTCATGACTAATGATTTGTGTCCGGCCACTTAAACCGGTCGGGTCAAGGTGACCCGGCTGCGTCAGCGTTCTCCGCCGGTGATTCAGCGGTTGCCTCGTCCTGTGCGTCCGCCGTCGCATCAGACGCGTCTTGGCCGCTGGAACGCAGGTAGCGGAAGTAATCGGAATCGCCTCCGATGACCAGCGTCACGCCGCGCCCGAGCGACTTGGTATAACTTTCCAGTGTGCGGTAAAAGGCATAGAACTCAGCATCGCTGCCAAACGCTTCATTATAGATGCGTGTGGCTTCGGCATCGGCGAGGCCGCGGACGATGTCAGCATCGCGTTCCGCTTCCGACTTGATTTCAGCGATCAAGCGATCGGTTTCGCCTTCAATTTCGGCGGCGCGGCCTTGGCCTTCGCTGCGGAATTGTTCAGCGATCCGTTGCCGTTCAGCGATCATGCGATCAAAGACTTGTCGCTGGACCGACTCGACATAGTTGATTCGCTTGATGCGGATGTCGACCAGTTCGATGCCATACTCTGGCATTTGCACTTGTGCGGTCTCCAGGATCGATTTCACCAGCTCGGCGCGTCCCGAGACGACCTTTTGCAGCAAAATCTCTTCATCTCCCTCGCTCGCCATCGCGCGGTCCAGGTCGTCCTGCGAGATTTCCCAGTCTTTCGAACGCACAATATCGACCAGTGAACTCGATGCGATCTTGTCGCGAACGACCGAATCGAGAATGTCATTGAGCCGGTTCTGCGCGCCGCGCTCGTTCTGCACGCTCTGCAAGAACCGCAGCGGGTCGATGATCCGCCATCGTGCGGAGGTATCGACTAAAATGAATTGCTCTTCCACTGTCGGGATCTGATTCGGATCGCCGGACCACGAGAACAAGCGTTTATCAAAACGGTGGACTTCTTGAATGAACGGGATGCGGAAATGCAGTCCCGCGGCGGTAACCGGTTCGCCGACCGGAGCGCCAAACTGGACAACGATCACCTGCTCGCTCTCATCGACCGTGTAGGCCGAGGCGACCAACAACACGATCGAGATGAACACGACCACCGCGATCAAGACCGGAACCGCTTGTCCGCGGCGGAGCCGGCGAACATTGGTGGGTGAAACGAAGGGCTGGTGGCTCATGGGCGTGCTCCTGTGCGAGCGGATGGGGTGCCGGATCGGTTGGGGACCGCTGGCGAGGCGGCGGGGGCAGCGGCCGAAGTTGCCGAACTGTCAAGATTCAACAGCGGGAGGGGGCTCATTTGGCCCTGCTCAACGACCACCACGCGGCCCAATTGCGGCAGTACATCATCGATCATTTCCAGATACATCCGACGCCGAGTCACTTCGGGCGCGTTGCGGAACTCTTGCACAATCGCCGTGAACCGCGATGCTTCGCCGGTCGCACGATTCACCCGTTGGGCACGGTAGCCTTCGGCTGCTTCGACCAATTGCCGCGCTTCACCGCGGGCGCGCGGCACCATCTGGTTGCGCCGCTTCTCCGCTTCATTGATCATCCGCTCCCGTTCCTGCTCCGCCTGATTGACTTCGTTGAAGGCGGGTTTGACGGGGTCTGGCGGCGTCACGTCTTGCATTTCCACCGTCCCGATCGTGATGCCCATTTCGAACGAGTCGAGGATCTCCTGCAGTTCTTGTTTGGCAGCGGTCGCGATTTGCACGCGTTTGGTCGTGAGCACGTCGGAACCGAGCGAATTGCCGACAATCCGTCGCATCACCGCTTCGGAAACATCTCGAATCGTTGCGTCGATGTCGCGCACGCGGTGCAGATAATGATCGGGGTTATCAACGCGGTACTGCACCACCCACTCGACATCAACAACCTTCAGGTCGCCGGTTAGCATCAGCGACTCATCATGATGCGCCGGGCTTTTGCGATATTCGCTGCTACCGTCAGGAGACTCTCCGGTGGTGCGGAAGCCGAACTCGTGTTTGAGCACGCGCGCCGTCGGCACAAAGATCTGCTGGTCAATGCCGAACGGCAGCTTGAAGTGCAGTCCAGGCTGCTTGATCGCGATCGCCCGACCAAAACGTTTCACGACCGCTTGGCCCTCTGGCTGGACGGTGTAGTACGAGGTCATCGCACCCCAGATCAGCAGAAACACCAAGGCGAAGAAGGCGATCGAAAACGCGCCACTCCTCCAGTCGGCGTTTTTCCAGTCCGACTGGGCGAGCCACTGCTCAATCGGATTCGGTCCGTTAGGTCCTCGACTCATGCACTCTTCTTCTTGCTCGAACTCAGGCCGGTAAACTTGTAGCTTAGCCTACGTCCTGCTGTCCGGCGCGTCCAACGGGGACACTCGAAGAACGCCCATAAATAGCGTCGATGATGCGGGCGACCTGAAGGCAACGTTCCACATCGCGGTCGTATCCGCTGCCCGCGCGGAGGCGATCGACCCAGTGCTGCACCGCGCGGCCACCCCAATCGTCCGGTGGCGCGGCGAGTTGCCGCCGGCTTGTCCCCTGATGGTGTTCGACTGCGAAGTCATAGAACGAGCCGTCGACATTCTGCAGCACAGCCGATCCCGAGCTGCCGTGGAAGCCGGCGCGGATCACCGCGTCGCATCCGATCGAAGCGTTCCAAGAACAGGCTAGACGGACGTGGACGCCGTCGCCCAGCAGCCACTCGGCAAAACCCATGTCCTCAATTTGTTCTGTCGGCAGCCGCAGTCGATCTCCCTGGCTGTACAAGCGGCTGACGATCTGATCGGCGGGCAAATCGCCGGTCGCCCAAAAGGCGAGATCAACCAGATGCGTCGCTAAGTCGATCATGCAGCCGCCACCGCTTTGAGCTGCGTCCAGCGCCCACGATTTGTTCGGTCCATAGGCATTATGAAACACCAGGTCGATCGCGACCAGCGTCCCTAACTCGCCGCTTTGAACCAATTGTCGCAGTGCGTCCATGCCGCGGACGTAGCGGTAGCAATAATCGACCGCCAGCAGCACATCGGCCGCCCGGGCGCTGTCGATCAACCGCGCCGTTTCGTCGGCGGTTCGACTCAGCGGCTTCTGGCAAAACACCGCTCGGCCGGCGCGGATCGCCTCAAGCACTTGAGCGTAGTGCTGACCGCTCGGGGTCGCGATCACGATGCCATCGAGCGACTGGGTTAGCAGTGATGAAATCCCCTCGCCGCAAGCGGCATTGGGGAACGCTTGCTGTGCGACCTGGCGAGCTGCGTTGGCGGGATCCGCGATGGCAGCGATCTCAACCTCCGGGTAGCCACTGAGCGTTTGCAGCCGGTTGAGGCCAATCCAACCGAGCCCAAGAAAGCCGAGTCGAACCGGCCGAGACGCCGAACACGGCGGCCGCCTGGCCTCCGAGAGCCTGTTGTCGCCACCGGTTGGTCGAGAATCTGAGTTGTTCTGGGTAAGCGGATCAGCAGCCACAACGGTACCTTGGGGACAAACGGAAAGTTAGACAGGCAACCGCGCCGTATAAAATCGGCGACGTGCGACGCAAGCATTCGACCAACAACCCCTGCCATTTTCCCTGTTCCGACCATTTTTGACGCCGGCCGATGCCGTTCTGCGGTCGGCGTGAGCGGCGGGTGGCTGCTTCTTCATCAGACGGCAACTGGCGGATTAGCAAGCAAATGAGTTGTTCCTGCGCGGGAAACGCACGCCCGCTATCATTGCATGCCGATCGTCTGTTCGGTCTCATCCGGTCGCTGCAACGGATAAAAGGGCGTGTCAGTCGAGGCATCAACGGGAAATGCGCCAGGCTGGCAAGTGCAATTGTACCTACCTGGCAGGGTGCGCTGCCCGCTGTCGAGCAATACGGCACGGACTATGCATCAGCAGCAGCCGTTCCATTTTTCACACCATGGCATGCGCAACATGAAGAGAGTGCTCATTACCGGTGGAGCCGGTTTCATTGGTTCACATCTAGCGGACGAACTGCTGCAAGCTGGCTACCGAGTGCGACTGCTTGACGTGCTTTCGTCGCAGGTTCACGGCACCGATGCGGCGAGGCCTGGCTATCTCCACCCTGAGGTCGAGCTCATCGTCGCCGACGTTCGCGATGCCGATGCGGTCGGCGCCGCGTTGCAAGACGTCCAGCAGGTGGTGCATTTTGCCGCTGCGGTCGGTGTCGGACAAAGCATGTACCAGTCGCTGCACTACACCAGCGTGAACTGTGATGGTACGGCAACCCTGATGGAAGCGCTCAGTACCCGCAACGTTGAGAAGCTGCTGGTCGCCAGCAGCATGAGTGTTTATGGCGAAGGGGCCTACCGGCTCGCCGGCGGAGATCAAGTTGCCGTTCAAGAGCGCCGCCGCGAACAGTTGCAGCGTGGCGAGTGGGAAGTATTCGGGCCCGGCGGCGAGGTGCTCGAGCCGATTCCGACGCCCGAAACCAAGATCCCGGAGTCGTCCTCGGTCTATGCGCTGTCCAAGTTTTATCAGGAGCGGATGTGCCTGATCATGGGGGAAGCGTATAAGATCCCCACGGTGGCGATGCGGTTTTTTAACGCTTATGGATCTCGGCAGGCACTTTCCAATCCTTACACCGGGGTGCTGGCGATTTTCGCTGCCCGTTGTCTCAGTGGCCAGCCGCCGTTGGTGTTTGAAGACGGGTTGCAACAGCGCGATTTTGTGCATGTGAGCGACGTAGCGCGGTGTTGCCGCCTAGCACTTGAGCATCCCGAGGTCGGCGGGAAGGTGTTCAATGTCGGCAGCGGCCAACCGGTGACCATCTTGCGTGTGGCCGAAGAAATTTGCTCGGTTCTGGGGCGGGCTGAGCTGGTACCGGAAATCACGAAACGCTATCGCGTCGGCGATATTCGTCATTGCTTTGCCGATATTTCCGAGGCCCAGCGGGTGCTCGACTACAGACCCCAGATGTCGTTCCAGGAGGGCTTGGTCGAGCTTGCGAATTGGCTGGAGGGTCAAATCGAGTTTGATGGTGAGGGCTCGGAACGGGCAAAAGAAGAACTCCATGCGCGAGGACTGGTGGTATGAGCGGGCAACGTTTTTATGGTCAGATGTCGGCAAATGGCCAGCATTCCGAAAAATCTGCTCCGCGTTCCTCGCAACGTGATCGGCAGCCCAAGGTGCTGATTACCGGAGGCGCAGGGTTCATCGGCAGCAATGTCGCGGCGAGCTTGATGGCAAGCGGCCAACGGGTCATAGTCTATGATAGCCTCGCTCGTCCAGGTGTTGAGGAAAATCTGCATTGGCTGCAAAGCAACTATAGCGATCAGCTCGAGGTCGAGTTACACGATGTTCGTGATGCTGCCGAGTTAACACGGTGCATCCAGCACGTCGACGCGGTCTATCACTTCGCCGCCCAGGTGGCAGTTACGACGTCATTGCTCGACCCCACCTTTGACTTCGACGTGAACGTTCACGGCACGGTGAACGTGCTTGAAGCCTGTCGCCAGCGTTCCACGCCACCGCGTCTGCTGTTCACCTCGACCAATAAAGTCTATGGCAGCCTAGCCGACGTGCCGTTGCGGCGCACCGCAGGACGCTACCAGCCCCAGCAGTCGACCATTTTGCAGTACGGCATCAGTGAGTCTCGACCGCTGGAGTTTCACAGCCCTTATGGATGCTCCAAAGGCGCAGCGGACCAGTATGTTCTGGATTACGCACGGTGCTATGGAGTGCCAACCGTTGTCTTCCGCATGAGCTGCATCTATGGACCACGGCAGTGTGGTACTGAGGATCAAGGCTGGGTCGCGCACTTTGTGCGGGCGACGCTGCGAGACGAAGAATTGGTGTTCTACGGTGACGGCTGCCAAGTTCGAGACCTGCTGTATGTTGACGATTTGGTAGTGGCGATGCGGCGGGCGATGCAGCAGATTGATCAAACCGCCGGTCGCGCTTTCAACGTCGGGGGCGGCCCGGCAAACACGCTGTCGCTGCGCGAGTTGGTGACGATTTTGACAGAACTTCATGGAGCGGCGCCGCGCGTTCGCACGGCACCCTGGCGCGAAGGCGATCAGCGTTACTATGTATCGGATACACGGGCGATCCAGCGGCTATTGAATTGGTCACCTCAGGTGGCTCCACCGGCCGGGCTTGCGCGACTCTATCAGTGGTTGCAGAACAACCTGCCCTCGGTTGCGGCGGCCAACTGAACGCGTTGCAAGCAATCCATTGGACGAGCGAGAGCCCTTTCGGCTAAGCACCAACCAAATGGAACTCCCTGCATGCGTTCAAGCAGCTCGTCTCGCGTTATCTCCAACATCTTTGAATTGGCAACTGGAGTCATGAATGACCATCGCAGCGAGTGCCGGCATGCAGCAGCGTGAACGCAATCCCGATCAGCCGATGATGCGTGTCGCTACGATCGTCGCCCCTGGATGCGTGGAGCTGCAGCAGCACCCCTTGCCCCATCCGGGACATGGGCAGGTGCGCGTCGCATTGCATGGTTGCGGTGTATGTGCGTCCAACATTCCGGTTTGGGAAGGACGACCCTGGTTTCAATACCCGCTGCAGCCAGGTACACCGGGGCATGAAGGCTGGGGAACGGTTGACGCCGTAGGCCAGGGCGTTGATTCACTGGCCCCTGGCGATCGTGTTGCCATGCTGTCCTACCACGCTTTCGCGAGCCATGATCTCGCCGCAGCGGATGCTGTGGTCAAGTTGCCGCCGAACATCGACGGGCCCTTTCCGGGCGAACCGCTCGGCTGCGCCATGAATGTGTTCGAGCGCGGCGACGTCTCTCCAGAGCACACGGTGTGCATCGTGGGTGTTGGATTTCTCGGCGCGCTGCTGATCCAGTTGGCTCGCCACCGTGGGGCGCGGGTCATTGCTGTCGCGCGGAGGCCCCGGGCCTGCCAACTCGCGGAAAACTGCGGGGCGGATCATGCGGTACGACTGCAAAACGTGGCGGATGCGGCACAGCAGATTCGAGCGCTGACCCACGAACGCGGGTGTGACCGGGTGTTTGAGGTCACCGGACACCAGGAACCGCTCGATCTGGCCGGTCAGTTGGTGTGTGTGCGCGGCAAGCTGATCATCGCAGGGTATCATCAGGATGGGCTGCGGCAAGTTAACCTGCAACAGTGGAATTGGAACGGCATCGATGTAATCAATGCCCACGAACGCGCCCCCGAGCGTTATGTGCATGGCATCGTGCAGGCTGCTGAAGCAGTTTCACAGGGCTACCTCAGTCCGCAGGCGTTATTCACGCATCGGTATCCTCTGGAACACTTAGCCGAGGCACTCGATATCGCTCGACGCCGCCCCGACGGCTTCGTCAAAGCGTTTGTCCTGATGCCAGGACACGCGTCATGCTGAAAGTCCTAATGAATGCTGATGCGATCGGCGGGGTCTGGACTTATGCGATTGAGTTGATCGCTGCTCTGAGCCGACATGGCGTGAAGTTTGTGCTGTGCAGCACCGGTCGCCGACTCACTGCAGAGCAGCGCAAGGCGGTGGCTGAGCAGGGCAACGTCCGCCTACTGGAAAGCGCCTACAAACTGGAGTGGATGGATGACCCTTGGGATGATGTCGCTGAGACTCGCCAGTGGCTCCAGGAAGTCGCGGCCGCAGAACGGCCCGATCTATTGCACCTCAACGATTACGCGCACGCCGCTGCCGACTGGCCGCTGCCGGTGCTCGTCGTCGGGCACTCCTGTGTCCTCTCATGGCATGAAGCAGTCCGTCAGGCCCCAGCCGACGAATGTTGGTCGACCTACCGTGATGTCGTGACCCAGGGGCTGCAGAAAGCCGATGTGGTCGTCGCTCCCTCGCTCACGATGCTGGAAGCGCTCAATTCCCATTATGGCCCCTTCAAACACAGCAGGGTGATTTACAACGGACTTGGTGGAAGGACCGACACACCTTCCTTTCCCAAGCACCGCCGGGTATTAACAGCCGGCCGCTTGTGGGACGAAGCGAAGAACGTCTCGGCGGTGATCCGTGGAGCAGACCAGATCGATGCCCCGATAGTTCTGGCCGGTGACGCCCTGCTGTCCGAGGGCCGTCAAAGCACCCGCGACAATGTCGCCTATCTCGGGAGACTGACGCCTCAGCTATTGGGCCAAGAGTATGCGACTGCTGCCATTTATGCCCTGCCGGCGCGTTATGAGCCATTCGGATACACACCGCTGGAAGCAGCGCTGCATGCCTGCGCCCTGGTGCTGGGAGATATCCCCAGCCTGCGAGAAGTCTGGGGCGATGCGGCTCTCTTTGTTCCGCCAGATGATGAGCAGGCCTTGGCTGCCACCATCAACGAGTTGCTCAACAATCCTGATCTGCTGAACTACCAGGCCGCCGCGGCACAGGCCCGTGCGCAATTGTACTTGGCGGATTCCATGGCTGCCAACTACCTAACCCTTTATCAACAGCTTGCCATGAACGCAAACTCGGCAAACCATCAACGGAGTGAATCATGCGTTTTGTAATGTTCTATCACTCGTTGGTGTCTGACTGGAATCATGGTAATGCTCACTTTTTGCGGGGCATCTGCACTGAACTGTTAGCCGCTGGCCACGAGGTTGCGGTCTACGAACCCCAGAAGGGATGGAGCTTAGACAATCTGCAGCGCGACCATGGTACAGCGCCACTGGCTGCGTTTGCTCGTTATTATCCACAGCTAAAGACATCCTTTTACGAGGATCAATCGCTGCAGTTGGATGAGGTTCTCAGTGGCGCCGATGTGGTTCTGGTCCATGAATGGAATTCTCCAGAATTTGTTCGTGCGATCGGCATCCATCGTCGCAGCCATCATTACAAGCTGCTGTTTCATGACACCCATCACCGCGCAGTGACGGCGCCGCACCAGATGGCCAAGTATGATTTAACGCATTACGACGGGGTGCTGGCATTCGGGGACATGCTAAAGGATCTGTATCTGAAGCAGGGCTGGGCCGAGCGAGCTTGGACCTGGCACGAAGCCGCCGATACGCGGCTGTTTCGGCCAGGAGACAGCCGTCCGCTTGAAGGAGATTTGGTCTGGATCGGCAACTGGGGCGATGAGGAACGAAGTGAGGAGCTCCGCACCTGTTTGATCGAGCCCGTGAAGCAACTGCGGTTGCGAGCGAGTGTCTATGGCGTTCGCTATCCGGCGACCGCACTGTGGACACTGCAGCAAGCGAATATTCGCTATGGCGGCTGGCTGCCGAACTTTGAAGCACCAGAGGTGTTTGGTCGCTACCGAGTCACGGTGCATATTCCGCGGCGTCCCTACCGTGAATCGATTTCAGGGATCCCGACAATCCGTGTTTTTGAAGCGCTCGCCTGCGGCATCCCGCTGGTCTGCCTGCACTGGGACGATTGCGAAGGCTTGTTTACACCGGGCAAAGACTACCTGGTCGCGAAGACGCCCGCGGAGATGACGCGGTGTGTGCGCGATATTCTGCACGACCCAGCGCTAGCGCAGCGTCTGTCACAACATGGGCTGCAGACGATCGCTGCTCGGCATACATGTGCTCACCGAGTCGCGGAACTATTGGCGATTTGCCAAGAGCTTCACGACCAACGCGATCCTCAGCACGATCGCCATCGAACTTTGCCTCTGCCGCCAAAATCCTCACGTCCTCAGTCCACCTCCGCTCCTGCGAGTCGTTGACATGCATATCGCCTTTTTGGGGTCAAGCCTCGTCTCTGCGTACTGGAACGGTGCGGCAACTTACTACCGCGGCATTCTAGGCGCCATGGCTGCGCGTGGCCATCAGATCACGTTTTTTGAACCCGATGCATTCGAGCGGCAGCGACACCGGGATATTGAAGATCCGTCTTGGGCGCAGGTTGTGGTCTATGAGAACAGTCAACGCGGGGTCTATGGCGCGCTGGATGCTGCCAGCGGAGCGGACGTGATCGTCAAGGCAAGCGGGGTGGGGGTTTTCGATGAGCTGCTAGAGCGGGAAGTGCTCGCACTGAAGCGCCCACAGAATCTTGTCCTTTTTTGGGATGTGGATGCTCCGGCGACATTGGAACGGGTCCAGCAACATCAGGCCGATCCATTTGCCACCTTGATCCCCAGGTATGATCTCGTTCTGACCTATGGAGGCGGCCCGCGTGTGGTCGAGGCTTATCGCCACCTAGGAGCGAAGGACTGCATTCCGATTTATAATGCACTGGATCCAATAACTCACTTTCCAGCGCCGGTGGATTCACGGTTTAGGGCGTCGCTCGGCTTTCTCGGAAATCGCCTCCCGGATCGTGAGGAACGGGTAGAAGAGTTCTTCTTTAAGCCTGCCCGCGCGTTGCCGGAGTTGAGGTTTCTGCTTGGCGGCAGCGGGTGGGACCAGCATGCCCCCGAATTGCCGAATGTGCACTACCACGGGCATGTTTACACACAGGATCACAATGCCTTCAATTGCACGCCGCAAGCGGTGCTAAACATCAGTCGCGACAGCATGTTTCGCTTCGGCTTTTCACCTGCGACCCGTGTGTTCGAGGCTGCCGGGGCGGGGGCCTGCCTGATCACTGATGCCTGGGATGGAATCGAAGCTTTCCTAGAACCCGCGACGGAGGTACTGGTCGCCGTCAACGGCGAACAGGTCATCGAGCACCTGCAAAGGTTGACGCCACACCGAGCGCAGCAAATCGGGCAGGCCGCTCGGCTGCGCGTGCTGCGCGAACACACTTATGCGATCCGAGCGAAGCAACTGGATGAAGTGCTGCAGGGGCGACAACAGGTTATTCGCACACCCGCAGCGAAAATGAACGAAACCGCTCAGCTCCACCAAGAACCGTTTGAGGACAATGTTCGGGTGACTAACGAAACTGCAGCGGGCGTGGCTGAAAGCAAGCAAGCGATGGACATCGTCATACTGGGACTATCGGTGACGTCCTCCTGGGGCAATGGTCACGCCACCACGTTTCGAGCACTGATTCGAGGGCTAACCCAGCGCGGCCACCGAGTGCTGTTTTTGGAACGCGACATGCCGTGGTACGCCGCTCAGCGGGACCAGTGGCAGTGCTCGGGGTGCACGATCGAGCTCTACCGTTCGTTCGAAGAGCTGCGCGACTACACCGCAGCGGTCGCCTCGGCTGACTTGGTGATGCTCGGCTCATTTGTTCCCGAGGGCGTGGCCGTGGGGCGTTGGCTGTTGGAGACCGCGCAAGCTGTCACCACATTTTATGATATCGATACACCCGTAACGCTCGCGAAGCTAGCACGCGGTGATTATGAGTATCTATCGCCGGAATTGATCGAGAACTTCGACCTCTATTTGAGTTTCACCGGCGGCCCCACGCTGTTGAGGCTGGAGCAAGAGTTTGGCTCACCGCGCGCTCGCGCATTGTACTGCGCCGTCGATCCGGAGCTGTATTTTCCTGAACCCGGTGTGCGGTCGTTCGATCTGGGATACATGGGTACCTATAGCCCCGATCGGCAGCCCGTCCTCGACAGACTCTTGCTAGAACCGGCCCGGCGGTGGACTGCGGGCTCATTTGCGGTTGCCGGCCCTCAGTATCCCACGGACATTCGGTGGCCAACCAACGTGGAACGGATCGATCACATAGCGCCTGATCAGCACCGGGCTTTTTATAATGCTCAGCGTTTCACGCTAAACGTGACACGTCAGGACATGACTGCTGCTGGCTACGCACCGAGCGTGCGATTGTTCGAGGCTGCGGCATGTGGCACGCCGGTCATCAGCGACTGGTGGCCAGGGCTGGATGAGTTTTTTATGCCGGTCAAAGAAATCCTGATTTCTCGTTCGGCTGATGAAACCTTACAGTATCTACAGAAGACCCAACAGGCAGAACGGGATACAATCGCGGCCGCGGCTCGCGACAAGGTGTTGTCGCACCATACTTGCCAGCGACGTGCTGAGGAGCTTGAGCTGTATGTTCTTGAGGTAATTCAAGACGACCCAGCGGGCATTCAGGCGGCGCACTCGTGAGCCACAGAACTAAGTAAACTCGTCAATCGCTAAGAGAGAACGATGACACCCGACCAGCTAACGGATACGACCGATTCGGTCATGCGGGAGATCGCGGAGCTGGGACCGTGGTTTCATAATCTACACCTTCCTGGTGGGATTCAGACGGCGCCGGACCATCATCTGGGTGACTTTCCGGCCTACAAATTTGCGAAGATCCAGCGATGTCTGCCTGAGGACCTTAATGGATGGACCGTGCTGGATGTTGGCTGCAATGCCGGGTTCTACAGCTTCGAATTGGCCCGTCGCGGCGCTCAGGTCACGGCGATCGACATGAATCGCCACTACTTACAGCAAGCCCGGTGGGCGGCCGAACAACTGGGGCTTCAAGATCAAATCCATTTTCGGCAGGGTCAGGTTTACGACGTCGCTGCAAGTGACTCCAAATATGATCTGGTGTGGTTCATGGGAGTGTTTTATCACCTGCGTTACCCTTTACTGGCACTGGATCTGTTGGCCCGCCGCACCCGCCGGTTGATGATGTTTCAGACGATGACCTATCCGGATGATGCAACCTGTGAAATCCCTGAGGATTTTGGGCTTCCTCAGCGAGGGCTCATCTGCCAGCAGGGGTGGCCGAAAATGGGATTTATTGAACATCGATTGGCTGAAGACCCGACGAACTGGTGGGTCGCCAACGTAAGTTGCGTGGAGGCCATGCTGCGCTCCAGTGGGTTAGAGATTCTAGCGCAGCCTGCACATGAGGTCTGGCTGTGTCAGCCCGATCCTGCGGCGGAAGCGATGCCGTGGATCGAACAAGAGCTGGCAGCAGCGGTATGTCCGGGGCGTCATGCGAACGCTGTGTGAGCGAGGCTGCAATGATTGTTTCCGTGGTACGGGCCGATCCATCCACCGGATGTCGTGCCGCGTCAAGATGAGATCCTAGATGAAGACCGGAGGCGACTGATGGCTGAAGCTAGAGACAGCATGGGAATCTGCCAATGGTTCCATTACCAGGACTATCGGTCGGTGGAGCGGGCCATCGAATTGATGCATGATCTTGGGATTCGTCATCTGCGTACCGGAATCTCCTGGGCCGACTATCACCGGCCGCAGGGACGAGCATGGTATGACTGGCAAATGCAAGCGCTGAGTGACTTTGAGATCCTGCTATCGATTTGGCACACACCGCCATCGCTGGCAGAAGGCAATTGCTGTGCATCACCGCCGCGGAGGCTGTTGGACTATGCAGACTTTGTTGCTCAGGTGATCGATCAATATGGCGATCAGTTTTCATATCTGGAATTGTGGAACGAACCCAATAACCTCTACAAATGGCGGTTCGATGTTTTCGATCCTGATTGGGCGAAGTTCGCTGAGATGGTGCGCGCAGCGGGTCAACACGCCCGCCGCCGCGAGATGCCGACGGTGCTCGGTGGGATGATGCCGGTCGATCACCGTTGGCTCCAGCGGATGGAAGATCAGGGAGTACTTGAGGCGGTCGAGATCGTCGCGATCCACAGTTTTCCGATGATGTGGTGGGAGAATCAGCCTTGCTGGGATCAACCGCAGCATTGGCATGGGTGGGATGAAAAGATTGAGTATATCAGTAGCGAGACGGCGGAGCGTTCCATTTGGGTAACGGAAACCGGGCTCGCAACCTGGGATGTGCAGGAGCAACGCGAAGGTCGGCTACAGATGCAAGTGCAGATGCTCCGTGCTGCCATGGCCGCGCCGGCGGAGCGCGTCTACTGGTATTCGCTGATCGACCTTGACCCATCGCGCGAGGCGATCGAAGGTTTTCATGTCGATGAGAACGAGTATCATTTGGGCCTGGTTCGCTGGGATGGCACGAAAAAACCTGCCTGGTACGCCATGCGGCAACTGCTGCGCAGCGATCGGCCTGCGGTGGCTGCGGTCCCACATTCTTGACGTGCATCTCGGCTGCCACCAAGCCAGGATCGCTGGAGTGGTGCCTCTACAGATGGGGATCGCCGGAAGCCGGTGAGCCGCTGCCGTCAGCAGAGTCTTCGGCGTTCTTTCGGGCAGCGTTGCCGACGTCCGAACCACCGCGCGTCACAATCACACCTTCGCCTCCATCATTTTGCCGGCTGTCGACCGGGTTTGACTGCTGGGCGGACGGATCGCGCTGCGTCTCAGCGCTGGAATGCTGCGGTTGATTGCGTTTCATCGGGTCAAACTCCTCGTTAGTGCGTGCCGCCGGAGCGGCGACAAAAGTGATCGTTGGCGGTGCAAACGGCGGACCTTCGTCAACGGTGGAGCGGCGTGAGCACCATCTTCTGCTGTAGCGCTATCATTCTCACGACCAGCCCCAGTCGTGCGGGCCGCGTCGCTGAGACGATCCCATTCCAACAGAGAAGTGCACATGCAGAACGTAAAGACAACAGGGCAGCGCGAGCTGCGTCTAGTTGGTCTCTCCCGCAGCGGAAATCATGCCATCATCAACTGGTTGCTCGCCCACATGGAGGGCCGCACCTGCTTTCTCAATTGTGTGCAGCCGCCGCAGAATCCCTTTGCAACGGCTCGAGAATCGGATAACGGCCAGGCGGCAATTTGCAACTACCAGCCGTTTGATCTCGATGCCGAACGGCGCGGAGTTTTCTCGCAGAAGGACTGGTTGCTCTACAGCTATGAAGACTGTTTCATCACCATGGTCTGCAGCAGATGCTTTGAACAGCGCCACGACGAGTTTTTGGGACCCTCACAGGATCGAACCGACCTCGTTATTCTGCGTGATCCGTTCAACCTTTTCGCCAGCCGATTGCGGTCCTCCTACAGCGGAGTAACCCCATTAACAGCGGTGAGGATTTGGAAGCAGCACGCACGTCAGGTGCTCGGCCAGCGAAAGCTGTTTACGCAGCCGTACCTGGCGATTCTCTACAACCGCTGGGTGAGCGACAGGGAATATCGCCAACAGGTGGCCGCAAAGTTGGGGCTGCCGTTCACCGACGCCGATTTTCATCGCGTTGCCTCCACTGCCGGGGGAAGCTCGTTTGATGGGCTGCAGTACGATGGTGCGGCACACCGCATGTCGGTTCTGGATCGCTGGCAACATTATATTGATGAGCCGGCTTATCTGAACCTGTTCGACGAAGAACTCCTGGAACTCTCCGCCGCGATCTTCGGGGAGCTGCCGGCCGCCGCAGCGGTTAGCCGCCGGCTCAAACGAACTCTGCGATGCTCAGCCGCGCGAAGGGTGACTAAACCTTCGCGGCGTCGGGTACTTCAAAGCCCGCGCGGTTAGCGTCCTTAAGCAGCACATTGGCCTGGGTCGCAAGCTCGCCGATGTGCCGTTCGCTCTGCGGGTCAAACGTCAGCCAAGGACCGACCGTGTACTCCGCACCATCCTCAGGGACACCCACGCCGTCATGCATCACCGCATGCAACTTCTGGAAATGTTCGGCCGCGTCGGCGTTGTCGCCAAATCGACCTGCTTTCGAATTGAACGGAACCTTGCTGCCGAGGCGATAGGAGTTGTTCATCAGGTGTCCAAGAACACAGCCATAATGAGCTTCCAGCGCGTTGCCGTTGGCTAACTCGGGCTTCCCTTCGCGACAAGCGGTGACGAAGCTCGCCCAATTGCCGCCTGGGGTGACTTTGCCATTTGGCACGGATACCTTGTGGCCTTCATCGCTGCCGGCGGGGTAGTACAGGCCGCGGACGATGCGACCGCCGTCTTCGAAGTAGTACTCGTTTTCGACCTGGTGTTGATAGCCCTTATAATTCACGTTTCGCACGTTGAAGAATACCGATTGTCCATTGGGATATTCCGCAACGGCCATCATCGTATTGGGCGTTTCACCTTGGTCATTCCACTGGAAGCGGCCGCCGATGGCCATCACGCGGGTCGGGTGGGTGACATCGGGATCGAGCGCCCAGCGGGCGATGTCCAGTTGATGCGTACCTTGGTTGTTGAGGTCGCCGTTGCCGGTCTTCCAGAACCAGTGCCAGTTGTAATGCACCAGGTTGGCGTGGAACGCGTCGATGTCCGCCGGTCCACGCCACAGGTCCCAGTCCAAATGCTCCGGTGGAGCGCTGACCGGTTTAGAGCCGATGCCGTTGCGCGGCTTGCAGCAGTACCCGTAAGCGATCTTCAGTCGACCGAACTTACCGGCGTGAATCGCTTCGTGCAGTCCGGCCAAGCTGGCATTGCTGCGCGCCTGCGTGCCATGCTGGACGACGACGCCGTATTTCCGCTGGGCTTCAACCGCCACACGGCCTTCGGTAATGTCATGGCTCAGCGGCTTTTCAACATACACGTGCTTGCCGGCCTGGGCTCCCCAGATCGTCATCAGCGCATGCCAGTGATTTGGTGTTGCGATTGAGATGGCATCAATCGATTTGTCTTCAAGGACCTTGCGGATGTCGGTTTCGCCAGTGCACTTGCTGTTGCCGCCCGCTCGTTCATGGACCTTCTTCAGCGAGTTATCAAGCACGCGTTGGTCTGGGTCGACCAAGCAGGCGACTTCGACGTTATCCAGGCCGCTGTAACCGTCGATGTGCGCTTGCCCGCGACCGTTGACGCCGATCACTGCGATTCGCAATCGATCGTTTGCCCCGAGCACGCGGCCCGATGCCTGAGTACCGGCCAGGATCAACGACGCACTGGCGGCAGAACCCGCCTGTAGAAACGTACGGCGGTTCAATGCGTGACGGGAGATCGGTTTCATTGCTGGACTCCGGTGAAACGAGAGGCGGTCAGAGGATGATCGCGATGTTGCGGTCGGTGGGAAAGCAAGCCGTGAGAGGATGTAAGTGGGAAATCGCTCGTAAGCAGCTCAGGACATGCTATTTGGCAAAATTCAATCAGCCGGCACGCGTTAGCGTCCGGTTCAAAAATAAGTCCCTTGTTCGGATTGCCTTTGCCATCCCGCCCCGCGGGAGGGCCGGACGCGGTGGCGGCCGGGGAGGGCCAGGGCAACCCCTCGCCTCTCCCGGAGGGAGAGTGAACTGTGGAAGTTATTTTTGATCTGCTGCTTAGCTAACTGTAACCTATTGAAAGAGCTACCTGTGCCCCCGTCAAGCAATTTGATGATCGTCGGCGGCCTGGTCCTACTGATTCGTTAGCAAGGGAGTGGGTTGCGTTGCCAAGGGGCGAGCCGCCAACCGCTGGCGCCCATCGCGAGGCCTGGTACAGTGGCGTCATGGGAACGTTGAACGTCAAAGTGGTGCCATCTTCATCGCGCGACCAATTGGCCGGATGGCTCGGCGAGGCGCTGAAGATCAAGGTCATGGCGCCGCCGGAAAAGGGCCGCGCCAACGCCGCGGTCGTGGTGTTTTTGGCGCGGCAGCTCGGGGTCGACAAGCAAGCCATCGAAGTCGTCAGCGGCCATAGTTCACCCGCCAAAGTGCTGCAAGTCGACGGACTTGAAGCCGAGCAGCTCACAGCGCTGCTCAATCAGCGGATGCAGCGCTCGAAATAGCTGGCGACGAACCGATCATCTGCGGCGGCCGCAGCAGTTCGTAAATCGCGATCGCGCCGGCGACCGCGACGTTGAGCGAATCGACGCCTTGAGCCATCGGGATTTTGGCGCGGACCGAGCACGCGGCCTGAACCGCGGGCGGCAATCCGTCGGCTTCATTGCCCATCACGATCATCCGCCGCGAAGCGTCAAAGGCCGGCTGACTACTGACCTCGCTCAGCGGGATCGAATCCGACGCGAGCGTGGTCGCCACGGTGAACCAGGCTTCACGCCGCCGGTTCTCGGTAAACCAGGCGAGCGGGTCGGCCAAGTCAAAGTAACGCATTTTTAGCGATGCCCCCATGCTGACCCGCAACACGCGGCGGCAGAGCGGGTCGATGGTCTGGCGGCTGAGCGCCAGGTGGTCGATCCCCATGGCGGCAGCCGAACGAATCAAACTGCCGAGGTTTTCCAGGTCGCTGATCGCAATCGCTGCCAGCGCGGTCGCCTGGGGCGGCGCGGCGTCCAACAGCCGCTCGGCCGAGGCGAAGGGGATCCGTCGTCCGCAGGCCAGCAGTCCGCGGTGAAAGTTGAACCCGGCGACTTCGCGAATCAGACCTGGCGGCACGACCAGCACCGGGATTTCCGGCTTGAGCCACGGTTGCAGGCACGCGACGCGGTTGGGCTCGGCCAGCACCGACACCGTTTCGTAATCGCTCGCAAGCAGTCGCTGCACGACCAGCTTGCCTTCGGCGATGAACAGTTCAGCCGGATTACGGACATCCTCCCGCTTGATGTCGCGGTAGGGGACCAAGCGGGGATCGAGTGGGTCGTCCAGTGGGATGAGGTTCATGGCTGAGCCGAGGGAGGCGGAAAGGGGCGGGATGAGACGCCCGAGTCTCATCCCGCCGAATCCTTTTCTCGCGAGGAAAAACGTTCAAGCCCTCCTGCCCCCGCGATCCCACTCGCTGAGGCAACTCGATCCGCTTTTCCAAACCTAGCGTGGAGGAAACCACCCTGTTTCCTCTCGCCGGCTCCAAGGGTATCGGACGGCCGACGACGGGAATTAGAACAAACCTTTACAACCGGTACGAGCCGCACGTCCGGCCGTGCGCGGCGTTCCGTTTACGTCGACTTTGACGGCGCGCTCGCTCTGTGACCGCGCGGTTGTCCGAGTTAAGATAGGCAGGGTCCGGTCGCCGCGGCCGGCATCCCCGAAAATCGACCTCCAGGAACTGATTGAGATGACTCCACTGCTGTCGCGCCGCCGTTTCCTCGTCACATCTTCGCTCGCCGCCACCGCGGTCGCCGGTCTGCCCCGTTTGACTTGGGCCGCTGCGAACGAAACGGAAAAACCGTTCAAGATTTCGCTGGCCCAATGGTCGTTGCACCGTTCGATCCGCGACCAAAAGACGGTCGAACATCTCGATTTCGCTAAAGTCACCAAAGAAGAGTTCGGCATCGAAGCGGTCGAGTACGTCAACCAGTTCTTCAAAGACAAAGCCCGCGACGAAGCGTACCTGGCGCAGATGAAACAGCGAGCCGAAGACCACGGCGTCAAAAGCCTGCTGATCATGGTCGATGGCGAAGGCCAAATCGGCGATCCCGATGAGCGGAAGCGTGCCCAGACGGTGGAAAACCACAAGCAGTGGGTCGATGCCGCCAAGTACCTCGGCTGCCACTCGATCCGCGTCAATGCCGGCAGCAGCGGCTCGTTTGAAGAGCAACAAAAGCTCGCTGCCGACGGACTGCGGCGGCTGAGCGAATACGCCGCGGGAGCGGGGCTGAACGTGTTGGTCGAAAACCATGGCGGCCTGAGCAGCGATGGCAGTTGGCTCGCCGGAGTGATGAAATTAGTTGACCTCGACAACTGCGGCACGCTCCCCGATTTCGGCAACTTCTACATCAGCCGCGGCGACAATCCGCGCGTCTACGACCGCTACAAAGGGGTCAACGAACTGATGCCGTTTGCCAAGGCCGTCAGCGCCAAGACTCATGATTTCGATGACGAGGGCAATGAAACCGCGACCGATTACGCTCGGATGATGAAGATCGTGCTGGACCACGGTTACAACGGTTACGTCGGGATCGAGTACGAAGGCCGCAACCTGAGCGAGTTCGAAGGGATTCGCAAGAGCAAGGCGTTGCTGGAGAAAATGCAGGAAAAGTTCGCTCAGGCCCCGCCGGCAGCGAACTGAACCTAGCCAATTTGTCTTGACCACGTCAGCGATTTTCCGCTATCGCAGGCATTATGGAGAGCTTGCGTGGTCGAATCATTCGGATAGGCATCGGCGTCATCGGTCTGCTGCTGGGCGGTTGCCAAGCAGCGGCACCGATCCACGTCTGGGCTCCGCCTACGATCCAATCGGCAGTCGCCAAACGCATCGCGATTCCGCCACTGGCTGGTGATCCTGAAGTCGCCGGTCCGCTGCATGCGGCGATGCTGCGGCAGCAACCGCGCGGTGACGGCTTGCAAGTGATCGCATTGGATGCCAAGACGCTTGAGAGCAATCAGACGATTCGCCTCGCATCAGCAACCGAAGGCCAAACCAGCGACATTGCGCTACTGAGCCTGGCGCGGAGCAGCGGCGTCGACTTCATCCTGCAGGGCGAAGTGATGTCGACGCGCGATGCAGCGGTGCGGCGATCCGTGGCGCGTCCCGATCCGATGCTGCCTTCGCGACCGAACGTACTCGACCCACTCGCCGGAATTCCTCCGGAAATCGAGACTGAAGAATCGCTGCTGCGCGTCTCCTGGAACCTGATCGAGGTGGCCGGAACCCAGCCGCTCAGCGGCCAGCCGGTCGTCACACGTCGGTTACTGGGGCAAGACGAGGCCGCCATGGTCTCCGCCGCCGCGGAAGCAGCCTGGCAACTCGTGATCCCACATGTCGTCCAGGACCAGGCGCAACTCGCCGCGCCGCGACTGGCACTCGGCTCGGCTGCGATTCGCCGCGGCAATGAAGCGGCTGCGCATGGCGACTGGCTGCAGGCCGAGCAGCGCTGGTCCGAAGTTTTGCGGCAGCGGCCGCGCCAGCACGCTGCGATGCACAATCTAGCCGTCGCAGCGGTCGCTAGGCAGGATTACCAAGCCGCCCGGCGACTGATCGCCCAAGCGCTGCAGCTCAGCTCGTCCCCTCTTTATCAGGACAGCGCGGTGTGGATCGAGCAGCGGCAGCGCGATTATCACCTCGCCTTCAGACTGCCTGATCCGCCCGGCGGCTGGGCCGCTACGCGCCGCTAGTCAACGATGCGGGATATTCATTTCCGCAAAATTGGTTCTTCCCAAAATTTCGTGGCTCATCGTTTTGGACACGGACGCGGCTCCTTGGGGTGGCACGTCCCTGAGGAACGAAGGGCGTGCTGAGAAGAGCAGCACCCAGCAACTTTTGGCCCGGTTCTTTGGTCGACTTTCGTCGTGCTGCAGTCGGCGAAGTCGACAATGTAGAACAATTGTCCCCAATTGTTCCGCAATATCGCCCCGTACGGGATGAAGAACAATTGAGGACAATTGTTCTCCTCTTCGAATCGCCAGCGATTCAGGAACTGAGAAACTGCGAAAGTCGAACTTTGTTACGAGCAAAAAACTTGCATGAGAGAGCTTGACTCACTAGGTAAGCGGTGTACTATCAAGGTGTAACACCTCAGCAGTTTCCGCAAGGGGCGTGCGATGTTCTTTTCCATTGAGCCCAACAACGGCGTGGCGATCTACGAGCAGATCGTCCGGCAAGTCAAGTTTGCGATCGCCGAAGGGACGCTTCGGCCAGGCCAGTTGCTCCCCAGCGTCCGGGTGCTCAGCCAGCAACTGGCGATCAATCCCAATACGATCAACCGCGCGTTTCAGCAGTTGCAGGCCGACGGCGCGCTCGAATCGCTTCGTGGTCGCGGGCTGGCGGTCCATCCCGATGCGATTCGCGCCTGCGTCGAAGCCCGGCACACGCTGATCGCCGATCGGCTCCGCGGAGCGCTCACCGAAGCCCTACATGCTGGGCTGGCACCGAATCAGATCCAGCGAATTGTCAGCCAGCAACTCGAGCAACTCGATGGCACCATCGCGACAGTCGCTTCCCCGGCCACTACTTCCTAATCGTCTGCGGCACTTCTCTATAAGGACCACCTCATGTCAGCCGCCACACCTGTCCCGGTGATCTCGACCGCTGGACTGACCGTTTCCTTTCCCGGCTGTGATGCGCTGCGGGGCGTGGACCTGGAAGTTCCCCGCGGGACCGTGTTCGCCCTGCTCGGGGAAAACGGCGCCGGCAAGACGACGCTGATCCGCAGCTTGACCGGGTTCTTGAAACCTACATCCGGAACCTGCCGCGTGCTGGGGCTCGACCCGACGAGCGACGCGCTAGAAATTCGCCGCCGAGTCGGTTATGTCGCTGATGCACCGGCGCTATATGACTGGATGCGGGTCGGCGAAATCGGCTGGTTTACCTCATCCTTCTATGAGGCAGGATTCTTAGAACGTTACCGCGAGGCGATTGCGCGTTATGAGGTTCCTGAAGAACGCAAGATCCGGCATCTCAGTAAGGGACAACGCGCCAAGGTGGCGTTAGCGCTCGCGTTAGCACATGATCCCGAACTATTGATCCTGGATGAGCCGACGTCGGGACTCGATCCGTTGGTCCGCCGTGAGTTTCTCGAAAGCATGCTCGACCGCGTCGCCACCGGCCGCACGGTGTTGCTCTCGAGTCACCAGATCGCGGAAGTCGAACGTGTCGCCGATACCGTCGCGATCCTGCATCAAGGGAAATTCCGCATCATCGATTCGCTAACGCACTTGCGCGAGACCGTCAGCGAAGTCACGGTCAGCCTCGACGATCCGCTGGCGCAGTTGCCGCAGGTTTCGCCGCCGGCCGAAGTGCTCAGCGATCAGACTGAAGGCCGGCAGCGGCAAATGATCATCCGCGATCTGAGTGCAGCGGATGTTGAACAGTGGAAATCGCGGCCTGGCGTGGCCGGCGTTCGCATCCGCAGTGCGAGCTTGGACGAACTGTTCGCCGCCTGCGTGCGCGGCGGCGGCAGGCAGCCGCAGGTGTCGGACATATCGGCTGCCGAGGTGATGGACGTAGCGTAAGCCGCAGCCAGAGGTTTTGCCGCCAGCTTGTAATGCGGCGGAACCCAAGCAGTCAATCCGTTTGAATCGCAACATCGGGAACTTGAGTGATGAATGCTCGACTGGCCTTGCAGCGCTTGTGGTGGAAAGAGCTTCGGCAGTTGTTGCCGCTGGTCACCCTGTTGCCGTTGTTAGTCTTACTGCTGTACGGATTCTACCTGCTCAACGGAGACAGGCCGGTCGAACGTGTTTTCCAGGGCGGAAATGTATTTCTCCTGTTGATGTCTCCCGCCTTGTTCGCGGTTGGTGCCGGGACGCTCTTAGTCGGCCAAGAAAAAGAGCAGCGGACGCTGCAGTGGTTAGCGAGCCTGCCGATCCCGAGTAGCTCGATTGTTCGCGTTAAACTCGGCGCGGGGTTGCTCGGTCTGCTGGCGCTATGGCTCTTCAGCATCCTGCTGTTCGCTCCTGCGGGGCTTAATGCAAGTTCCTCCACCGGAGACGTTCAGTGGTATTTTTGGCATCTCAACTCACTCTATGTGCTACTAGCCGGCTATGCGCTGGCATGGTGGTCACGGTCAGCGCTGGTCGCATTGTTATTGGTTGTCCCCGTCGCAGCCGTTCCGTATTTACTGGCGCTGTTGATCGACCGCTTTGCACCGTGGGATGATTCCGCTCACAATAATCCCGGTGCCTTGACGCTCCTGACCTGCCAATTGGTCTGCAGCTTGGTCGCGCTGTGGCTCGCCGACCGGATCGGACGGCGAGCACTGGCTCCTGAGTCAGTTCGTCCACAAACGCTGCAGTCTTGGTTGCCGGCTCGCGATCGGTACCGCAGCGACAACGCGCGGGCGGGCTACGGCCGGGTCCAAGCACCGTTGCCCGCATTGCTATGGCAATTCATCCTGCAAAGCAAGGCGATGCTCGTCGGCACGGCGAGCATGTTGCTGATCGCGGTAGGGCTGATCGCGATCAATGCGGCGCGGCATGCAACTCAACAGAGTCAGTTTGGCTGGATGCCATCGCTTGCCTGGCTACTGGGTTTTTTAGCGACCTGTTGGCTGGGAGTCAGCGTCTTTCAAAGCGACTCGGTTCATGGCCGGATCCGCTTCCTCGCCGATCGTGGAATCCCGCCGCGTTTGGTTTGGCTCACGCGGCACGTGGCGCCGGCCAGCATCGTCGCTCTGTTTGCGATCCTGGTTCCCACCGTGCTGGTCATGCCGAGTGCATTGCGTTGGCAACCACTCGACGCGTCGGCTACAGCCTTATTAATCGGTTTAATTGCCCTGGTTGTGATTTACATCTTCACGCAGTGGCTGGGACAGATCATTCCCAGCCCGATCGTCTCCACGGTTGCTGCGCCGTTTGTGGCCATGGCCGCGATCGGCTACGGGACATTTTCCTTGCACTCGCTCGGTGCACCGTGGTGGCTGATGTTGCTTTTAGCCCTGCTGCCGCTGGCCGCGACGCTGACGATGACCCGCCGCTGGATGGACCGTCGGTTTGGCGTCAGCTACTGGTTTAGCCATTTCGGCTTCCTCGCCGCAATCATCGTCATCCCTTGGATGCCGCTCCTGTTGAGCCTTGCGCGTCAACCTGGCATGCCTGCGGACGTGGCCCAGCAACTCGATGCCATCGCCAGCCAATCGCCGAACGACTCGGGCGCACTCGTGGAACTGGTCATCGGTCCGGTGAGCGACGGCAAGGGCGCAGTGTCGCTGGAATGGCAAGACGCAGCACCTGTGGAATCGCAGTGGGACCAGCAACTCGCCTCGGTCGAGCGGCAAATGAGCCTGTCGGCCGGCAAGCCGCTCCACGCCAGCAGCGTCCGCGTGCTCGATCGATTGTGGGCCATTACCCTGCTGACGCGACTGGCGTTAGCACAAGAGGTGACAGCCGATACTGATTCACAGGGGATCACCGACCAGCGGCAACAGACGCATTCCCAACTCTACAGCCGGTCGATCAGGCTGCTGGCTCAAATCGCCCAGCGCATGCGGCTGAGCCCGCGAATCGTGGAGCAAGATGTCGCCGACCGGATCGAAATCGCCTTGCTGCAGCAACTCCGCGATCCACAAGCGGTGCAGTGGATGGACGACTCCGTGTACCGCACGACGGCCGCGATGCTGGCGAATCGAGCCGGCCGCGAACAGGCGCGAGCGCAAGCGATCGCTCATAGTTGGCGGGCGTTTGACGAGGAACTCCGCCGCGATTCGCATCTACCTGGAATGTTCGGTGGCTACAACTTGGACGATGAGCCGATCAGCGCCGGCACCATTCGCGGCAGCCTGCTGAGCAGACGCCGCGTTGGCGCAGCGGTCGCCGAACTTTGGGAACTCTCCCAAGGCAAGCGGCAAGCGGCAACGCGAGAGCGGCTGACCAACATCGCTACGTACTGGCAGCAGCCGTTGAGTCATTACGGCATTGGGATCGCTGGCCGGTACCTGCGGGCCGATGATCTGGACCGCTTCGTCCACCCCGGCTTTGGACAATCCAGTCGCGGCATCGCCAGCCAGTGGTACGCCGACTGGGAACGGCAAGCAGGTGAACTCACTGGTGGCTAGCTCTCAGGATGGCGCGCCTCATAATTTTGAGCGGCCCAGGTCATGATCTTTGGAAAAAATTCTATCAGCCGGCACGCGTTAGCGTCCGGTTCCTACGAACCATAATGCGAGCAGCGGCGAGCGATTTGACCGGAAGACTTATCCTGACCTGCCTTTTGTTGTTAACGATAGGGCGCAAGCCCCCGGCCTGACCAAGGTGAAATTTTACCTGTAACAGAACACGAGTCCGCTGAACGTCGATCGCAATCCAATCTAATTAAAAAAACTCTTACCTGCAGCAACTGCCATGAATCCGCAGCTTACACCGATGTCGACGAAGAAGGCCATTTGGCTGCGCTGGCCATTCCTGTTGACCGTCATCCCGCTGACGCTGCTGCTTCTAGCTGCTACCGCACTGGGAATCAACGAATGGCGGGCAGCAGGGCGCGTCGAGTCCGAACTGGCTCGCATTCAAGCCGCTGGCCACCCGATCGATGACGCCTCGATGTCACGCTGGTTCTTCGACCATACGTCGCAGGAAGGTACGGCCCAGTGGAGCAACCTGCTCAGCTTGGTGACCGTCGGATCTAGCGGCTTTCAGCTCGAACAACTTCCCTATCTCGGAAATGCACCGATCCCCGCCGAAATCGTGCCGGCCGAACCGTGGGATGCGGAGCCCGCGGTTGCGGAGTTCTTGCAGTGGATGCAGCCCGTCATCGAGGAACTGCACGCAGCCACCGAGTACCCGACGCCAGTCTGGCAACCGATTGAGTTCCGCGGCTTTGCGACGCTGCTGGAATCGTTGCAAAACTCACGCAGTCTCGCCCGGCTGCTCAGTTTGGAGGTGGAACATGCGCTGTATCACGGCGACAGTGATCGGGCGCTGCGGAGCCTCCAGACCATGCAGGGCGTGGCAGCCGCATTCGAGTGGCAGTCTTTCATGGTCGCTGATATGGTGACCTCGGCACTGCATCAGTCGCATCATGCGATGATTCAGCGGTCGTTGGCAGTTGCCCCGTGGAGCGAGGAGCAACTGCAATTGCTGCAAGACCAGGTGGCGATCCCACGTGAGGTAGCGAGCCGGTGGGGAAACGTGATCGCTGGTGAACGAGCGTTCCTCACCGCAACCCTGTCGCAGATCAGCAACTCAGGAGAGAGTTCGTTCGAGTTAGGAGGGATTGACTGGCTGTGGCGCATCCCCAGCCTGCAAGAGGGGACGCTGTCCGCATACCGCGAGATAGAAGCCGTCGGAGCCCAAGGGCTAACGGGATTAGTTGAGCGAGCCAACCTTCTCACGGAAGATTGGCGGCGTCCAACGGGGCCGGAGCGGATCTTCAACAGTTTGAATCGTATGTTTCTGCCCGCCTTCGAGAGCTACGCAGTAGTCATCGAGCGGGAAGAAATGTCGCGGCGATTGACATTGACGGCGATCGCGATCAAGCGCTTTCAGCTCGGCACAGGCCAGTGGCCTGAGCGACTCGATCAACTCAAACAAGTTGGGCTCGAGCCCGCCGATTGGCACACCGTCTCCGCGGGCGCGTTCGGCTACGAGGTCGGCGACAACACCGCCTACCTCTGGAGCTTTGCCCACGGCAAAGAATCCGCCGTTCCCGCCAACCGACCGGCACCCCCTGACTTGAACAGCTCCCAACCCACCACACCGACGGTCGTCATTCGGTAACCGCTTCCCACGATTTGCCTGTCCTCTCTGCTGAATTAATCCTGCCACAGGCAAACATCCTCTCAACCGGCAGAGCGGCGAAAATGGCTCGCCATCATCGATTCCATCCCAAAGGGACACACGCAACTAACCGGCGGTCGAGCGCAGCTAACACCGCCGGAAAACTTCAACCTGGGAGAAAACCATGCGCCCGACCGGAAGTGCAGCGGAGCTGGCAACCCGACGCAAAGCGGCGGTGCGGCGCCTCCGCGCCGGAGAGCGGGTTGCCGACGTGGCACGGGCTTTCGGCGTCAGCCGATTTGCCGTGTACCAGTGGAAACGCAAGGCAGAGGAACAGGGCCTGCGCGGGCTCAATGCGACTCCGCCCTACATGCCCCAGTCGCGTCTCTCTCCCGACGATCGCCGGCGACTGAGGCAGATTCTGCTCCGCGGTGCCCTGGTGTGCGGATTCCCTACCGATCACTGGACCCGCCAGCGTGTCGCACAGGTCATCCAGCAGGAGTTCGATATTCAGTACCACCCGGGGCATGTTAGTCGCATTCTCAAGGCGATACGGTTCTCCTGCCAAAGGCCGGCCAAGCGTGCTCGCAAACACAAGGAGCGTGCGGCCTAGGCATTTCTTGATCAGTGGTTACCTCAAGAACCGATCATCCGCGACGCTCAAACAGGCTCGAAGCCGACAACTACAAATTCGAGGTGCACATCGGCCGGTGTGCCGGTCCGCCGACCCGGTAGGCTCGGGCACTCAGCGAATATTTTGGTATCGCGACAAGCCCCCGCAATTTGTAGGATCACCTGCCCACTCCACACTCACAGGGATGTTTACATGCTTCGCGCGATACTCTTGATTGCAATTGCCGCCACCGTTTTGGCGGCCAGTAGCGACCGGTCGTTCGCAGCAGAGACTGCCCCTGAGCCGGCAGATTCCGGCATCATCGAGCGGCTGGATGCAATCACAAAACGTCTGGACGCAATCGAGCGTCAACTTCCAGAACAAGCATCACCAGCAAGCGGTTCCAAACTGCCAGACCCTATTTCGCGACTGGCTAAAGAATTGGTCCAACTCGCTGAAGAACGAGTCCATCTCGATGAACAGCTTTCATCTGAAACTGATACTGCTCAAGAACTCGCCCCACCTCCAGCCGCGAGTCAGCCCACGTTGGTCAAGCTGCGCGTGAATCAATTGAGGACACAGCGAACGATTGCTGAAATTCAAATGATCATGGAGAAATGGGATAGCGCTCTCAAACTGAAACATGAGCCGATGAACCATGCCCTTCACAACAGGATGATTTTCTGGAGCTTTTAGGATTAACTTAACCAACGATCACCTGCGCGCAATCGGCTCGTTGCCATGCTGAGCGGGCATCATAGCAAGAGTACTGGCGTTTAAAGATACATCACTGTATCAGGCAGCACGGAACATGATATTCGTGAAAATTCAATCAGCCGGCAGGCGTTAGCGCAATGCCACATTTTGCACTCTACAGAGTGGTTACATCAGCCGGCGGGCGTTAGCCCCCGGTTCCCGAGCGCTGCAAATCGCAGCAGAACCGGACGCTAACGCGTTCCGGCTGATTCACGTATGTAGCTCCCGTGAGTTTAAAGTAGGGGGCATTGCGCGTTAGCGTCCGGTTTTCACGAGCCATGAGCCGTACAGCGGCGACCGATTTGACCACAAGAATCATCCAGCGTTGCCTATCGATGCCCGATTCCACTTTGTCGGTATTCCCAGACGCCCATCTGGGAAAATCGCAAGTTGTACTGCGGCGCACGGCTTGTGCAACAGAAAGACACCTGTGCTATGGATCCTCCTGATGAGTAGGGCAATTGAAACTTTAAACTCAGCCTTGCAAAAAGCGATGGAAGTCCGTCCGAAGGTGGGCGGCTTCCCGTATCTCGCTGAAGCTTTGCGTCGCGCTGGTGTGACACGCAATTTCTGGCATCTGCCCGCCTGCCAAAGCCTCTATTTGACTCAGCAAGGGCCAGTTGTCATGCAAGGAACGCCCCTCATTACCGGCATGACGGACGTGCCGCCGTTCGACCGTGATGCCCTCATTGCCGCACTGCGAACTGACCAAGCCGGAGAAAGCACGTTTCCAGAATTCTTGATGGCGGCGTGGAGAGCTGGCGTCGTGAGCTACGACGTCGATTTTGCCGAGCGAACTTGTACCTACTACGGAGCGGCTGCGGAAACGTACGTGGAAGCTTATCCTGCCGTCGAGTTGTCAACCTAAGCCGAACTAAGATTTGATAGCGGCCCTGCACCAGCCGAAAAACCCCGCAAACGCACGACGACTGAACGCCAAGCCCAAGTCCTTGCCAATCGAGGGGCAGGGTGTTACTCCTCCGATCTTGCTTCCGACGCGGAGGCCGGCGATAAATGAGGTCACAGTCTGCCATGTTATCGCCACCGTGATCCGCACGAAATGAGCTAGCCCCGAGGTCTATCACGTGAGTCAAAACACTGCTATCGTCGTGCAAACTGAAGCAGGTCGGTTGCGCTGGGGGCTTGGCGAATGGTTTGGATCGATTCTTGGCGGAACTTCTTGGTTTGCTTTTAGCGCGGTCGTTCTTGCCTGGAAAGGTCATCCGTTAGGAGCGTCGGTGTCCGCCGCATCTTGGTTCCTTGCGATTGCTCTCGCATGTTGGCTGTGGCGTTATCGTGATCGCATCGCACCGTTTCGTGCCTTTGCATATGTCATGCTCCTACTGTCCTTGTTGATGCCAATTGTCTGGTTTACTTGCTGGGACGTTCCCCACGACCACCGCTTACCATCGCTTCACTGGGTGCGTACCCTGCGATCGGTTGGGGCATGCCTACTTTATCCCTCAGTGTTGCTGTGCTTTTTTGTTCGCGAACGTCTCGCATCTCGCGATCGCTACGCAACTTAGAAGTGCACCCGTACGGCGGAATGACCAACGCGTGAGCGCTAGCTGTGGTCTGAGCCGCTGGCGGCATCTGTGACGTCGCTGCGAATGCGGCCGCGCTCGGTTCGTTTGCGGCAGGCGTCGCTGTCGTCCTGCCGCCTCGGTCCGCGGACTCGCCGGCCGCAGCCGCACCGGCGATCCGCCTATCGATGAGTCACGGATTCGCGGCCGTCCGGAGAGTCACTTTCCGCTGGGCCTCACCGATCGGCACCCCCAGCGCCTGGTCGCTCTACAAATCGCCCCACGCGCTGCACCGCATGCTCGCGGATCAGCTCACCACGGATCGGCCCACCGAGACCAGTGGTCAAGGCCGCACGCTCTACGAGCGGATCACGCCACCCGGAGCCGACAACCGCTGGGGCGACGCTCTGCGAACGGCCGTCGCCGCCAACATTTCCGGCGTCGCCGTCCCTGGCGAAGGCAAAACCCGCTCGACCGCCAGCAAGCAACCGACCGAAAAACCCCGCAAACGCACCATGGCCCAGCGCCAAGCCAAAGTCGAAGCCAAAAAACGCAAGGCCGTCTAGGTTGGAGTCCAGCCTTTAGGCTGCCGCCAATACAGGGAAACGCTGCCAAGCGTTACGAGAAACCACGCCGATTTTTCGGCGGCTCGGTGCCCCCCCCGCTCTTGCCTCCGACGCAAGCATCCGCGACAACTTGCGGAGTGGCCGGTTAGCGATGATGCGCAACCGCGAACCTAACGCATGGTAAATCGGGAATCATACCAAGTATCTACAAATGACTTCAATTGACGATTTAGCTGGAATAGGCAAACTTGCAGACTCGAAGGTTATTAACGCCCTCTATCGCGATGGCCTTTCAAAGGCTGCAATTGAAACAGGGAATACATTGGGGGATTTAGCTAAAACGTTTCGGTTGTTTCTGGCACCGATTCAGCTTCTGGCAGTTGCCCAGGACAGGCTGGCGTCATTCTGTGACAGAGTGAGGAGTTCGGTTCCTCCAGAACGCCAAATTGAAGCTTCGGCATCGATCGCGGCCCCGGTCCTCTTTGAGTTGCGATACATGGAGGACGGCAACCCAATAACCAACTTGTATCTCAACCTCCTGCGAAGGGCAATTGACAGGGACCGTGTAGCGGAAGCACATCCGGCCTTCGCAAAGCTAATTGGACAATTATGCCCCGATGAGGCTCTGCTTCTCCATCACCTTAACAAAGCCGCGATTCAACTTGTCGAATACCATTACCCTCTCCACGAGGGTGCGGGAGTGCACCAAGTTGCATGGAGCGATTGCCCAATTGTTAACTTACAGACAAGCATGATGCTGTCTATTTACCTGAGTCATCTTGAAAGCCTAGATTTGGTTGTATACGCACACGCCTCTGGCCCCAGAAACCATGACGTTCCAGACCTGGCTGGTTACATGACGCTTCCCTCCTGTGCGAAGCTAAGCCCTTTCGGCAGGCTCTTTGTGCAAGCGTGCGAGCCCTGAGCTCAAGATCGTTGCGGTCTCGTGACGTTGCTGCGGGTTAATTTTCCAAGATACCGAGTTGCCGTATGTCGGTAAGTTCCCGCGTTGCATTACGGCGACGCGGGGCTCGTTTGCGGCAGGCGTCGGTGTCGTTCTGCCGCCTCGGTCCGCAGACTCGACGGCCGCAGCCACAGCGGCACTCCGCCCATCGAGGAGCCACGGATTCGCGGCCGTCAGGAGATTCACTTTCCGCTGGGCTTCACCGATGGGCCCCCCCGGTGCCTGGTCGCTCTACAAATCGCCCCACGCGCTTCACCGCATGCTGGCCGACCAGCTCACCACCGACCGGCCCACCGAGACTAGTGGCCAAGGCCGCACGCTCTACGAGTGGATCACGCCACCTGGAGCCGACAACCACTGGGGCGACGCCCTCCGCATGGCCGCCGTCGCCGCCAGCATTTCAGGCGCAGCCGCCCCAGCGAAGGCAAAACCCGCTCCACCGCCAGCAAGCCATCAGCCGAAAAGCCCCGCAAGCGCACCATGGCCGAACGGCAAGCCGAAGCATTGGCCAAACGCAGAGCGGGGTGATACCCCTCCGGCCTTGCCTCCGGCGCGGAAATCCGCGATAACCCGCTTGGCTATCGGTCTACGATAATGCGAATCCGCGAAATAGTAGCCTGATAATCATTATCCCCGGGCACCAATCTGGAACAATGACAAGTTCTGCCATGACACAAGAAGGGGATTCGTAATTGGAAACGTCTGACGAGCGGCAAGAAACGCTGGTTGCCAAGCTCACTGAGACGGGCGGCAGACTGCGCGTCAGAAACGCGCTGAATCCGATTCTGTGGCTATGCGGCCTGATCGTAGTTCCGTGCTTCGCCGTTCTTGCGTGGAACCCAAAGCCACATATCATCATTCCAGTCATCCTTGTCGTTGTTGTTGGCACCGCCATTATTGGTATTTTGTTTCTATTGCTGTTCGACCGAGATCGCCTCCACTCTGAGGAATACTTGACCAAGAATCGCACGCTTGACCTGATTGAGGACAAAGGCTCCAGCAAGGCAATTGATGCAGCTACCGTAACGGCAATTTCACAAGCAGATTTCTTGGCCCTCCCCGATGCTATGGAGGGGCAAGAGTATTGCGCAAGGCATAGTAACCGTACACCAGAACCAGTCGTGCGGCTGGTCTTGACTACTTGCTGAGACGACGGCGGGCGCGGCGGGTCCGCTTGCGGTCGGCAGCCTGCCGGCGCTCGTCCTGGCGGTACGTGCGAAT
>Ga0182745_1000199_pt1 | contig 76317 bp, 53 predicted proteins | sample eDN3rd30CKraftBY_FD_128523 | JGI IMG/M metagenome (GOLD analysis project Ga0182745, IMG submission 128523) | Enriched backyard soil microbial communities from Emeryville, California, USA - eDNA 3rd pass 30_C Kraft BY (version 2) (version 2) | ecosystem: Environmental > Terrestrial > Soil >...
CGCCCGCGCCAGGCTTGGCGCCCTGATTCGCTTGCTCACCCGCGCCGGGCTTCGCACCCTGATTCGCTTGCTCGCCCGCGCCAGGCTTGGCGCCCTGATTCGCTTGCTCACCCGCGCCGGGCTTCGCACCCTGATTCGCTTGCTCGCCCGCGCCGGGCTTGGCCCCTTGATTGGCTTGCTCGCCCGCGCCAGGCTTCGCGCCCTGATTGGGCTGAGCGCCGGCGCCAGGCTTCGCGCCCTGATTGGCTTGCTCACCCGCGCCAGGCTTCGCACCTTGATTCGCTTGTTCACCCGTGCCGGGCTTCGCGCCCTGATTGGGCTGGGCGCCGGCGCCGGGCTTCGCGTCTTGGGAATTACCCTGGCTCTTCTCGCCTGGGTCGCCATTCTGGGGCGGGGAAGAGTTCGAGGACGAATCTCCGGGGGTTGGACTTCGAGAGACGGACGGAGAGTCAGAACCGGAAGCTCCCGCTCCCTGCGAGTTGTTCGAGGATTGCGAGGTATCACCCGAGGAATCGGATCGTGCGTTTTGGTTCGAGGATGATCCTCGCGCGGACGACGCACTTGCACCCGAGCTGGAATTGCCCTTGCTCCCGGTTGGGTTGGGTGGCGAATTCCCACTCGGCGAGGATTGATTTCGCTGCGCCTCGGCCGTGTTCCCCGCGTCGGACTTACCTCCGCCCCGGTTGTTGGGACGATCCATGCCGAGCGACTTTTGCAGATCACGCAGTCGTTGAAGATCCCGCGGTGACATCGGGGGCTTTTGTGGATCCTTCTGATCCCCCGAGTTGTCCTTTCCCTCCTCCGGATCGACCGCAGCCCGATCGGGATTAGGATTTCCATCCGGCGGGTCGTTTTTGGGATCACGCGCACCTCGCTCGGCCGCGGTCGAGTCGTCCCGTGGGTCCGATGGGTCGGACGAAACGGATTGCCCCGTCTCGCTTGGATCAACCCCACCTTCCTCCGTCACCTCGTCCTGCTTCGCCGATTCTTGACTTTGCTGGATCTCTTCCTGTGCTCGCCGATCCGCTGCCTTCTTTTCCTCGGGACTGAGTGGAGCGGTGATCCGAATCTTCTGACGCCGAGTCTCGAAACGATTGGACTGAGGCTCCTTCGTGTCACGCACCGTGAGCCAGTACTCGACTTCAGAGCCTGGAGCAACCTTCCAAGAAGCGAGATCGAGTTGCTCGGTTCCATGAAACCTGGGAGTGGGGGGTTGAAGCTCGAGCAGATTCTTGGACAGAAGCGTTTCACCCTTCTGGTGAACGTGCAGCGTCACGTCTTTTACACCATGGTCATCGCTTGCCTTCATCTCGAGCGGGACAATCGCGTTGCTGGCAGCCTCGAGCTCCGGCACGTTCGGCTTCTCGAACGACGCGGTCGGAGGCAGATCCGGCAAAGAGATAATGTCATGAACAACCGGGTCCGGGTTCATCTGCCCCCCGGTCGTTCGGAACTTGATGGTGTAGCTTCCGGATTTTTCGACCCGGAACCGCCCGGTCAGAATCTTCGGGTTATTGGTGTCCACCTCCATGGCCACCTGCTCGGCATGAGTGAACGCGAGTACGGCCGACCGCGCGGGCTCATTGGTTCGCGCGTGGACCGTGACGATCGTCCCCTCGATCGCCTCGACGTTGCCCCCTTCGATGTCCGTCCGTTTCGGGAGTTTGAGATAGGCGGGGAAGTCATACTCGAGGCCAACCGAGGTCACCATCGGCGCGGGGGTGACTTCCAGTTGGTACTTCAATGACTCGGCATCGCCCCCAGTCAGGTAGTATTCCAGACTCTGCTGTTGGTTCAAAAGGGCGGTTTGCCAGGCGTCGTACCGATGCTTGCCTGGGGTGAACGGCTGGGTGGAGTAATATTTGCCGCCGTCCACGCTGTAGTGAAGCAGAACCTCGCGCGGGCGTACCCCTTGCACGTCGACCGAGAACGTGACGTGGTTCCCCGCGACCACACGCGAGAGCTCGCGATCATCCCCCGGCTTGATGTTCGATAAGCGCGTGTTCGTGGGACGGACCACGTCGGCCAGGAGGGCGCGACGGGTCGAGTCGAGGATGCTCTTGGGCGTCAAGGTGGCGTAGATGCAGAAGAGGACCACGACCCCGGCGAAGCCATAGGCCACTTGCATCAACCTGCGTTGATTGACGATGGCGTCGATCTCAACCTTGGCCAAGTCTTTGACCGCCTTCGCCTCGATCGCCCGCATGGCGGACTTGGGGATTTCGCCCCGGCGATGTTTGAGGTCAAGATAGTTGATCAGACTATTCTTGAAGGCAGGGTCCGCGTCCTCGATGGTGCGAGCGGCGTACAGACCGTTCACCCGACCGATCAAGGGAAATAAGATTCGCGTGACCGCGTAGTACGCGCCGGCGGCCAGGCTGGTCACGAGCACCAGCCGCCTCAACCATCCTGGAAGGCCGATCGCGTGGTCGAGCACGACCTCGACGAACAGGACCGCCACAGCCGACGCGACCAGGAGCATCGTCGAAGTCACGACATCCGTCATCTTGATTCGGGATCGCGTCTTATCGAGCTGGTGATCGATATACTGCTCGTAATCCAGCATCTTGCCATATGGCTGTGCGCTCGACGCCATGGATGCGGACTCCCTTATCTTTATGTCAGATGTGAGACCGAGAGAGGGCTCCTCCTCATTATAGGAGGTCTACAGGTCAAAAGGCCAACCCCGCCCTCGTCTAATCGGGGTCGAACCGCGACGATGGGTCAAAGTCGCCGCGGCCCTACCTCCTCTTGCCTTCATCGTTCGTTCGCCACCAGACCGTTTCATCGCCCCGAGATCATCCCTTCCGAAACGAGACGAGGGGCGACCGTGGTGATCACCTTATCGGTTCGAGAAGAGATCTGCGCAGTGGGAAAATACGTATTAGGCGCAAAGTCGTCGATCGACCAACGGGCCACGGCCCTGAGGAATGGGCCACCGTCTCGACCAATGGTCTCGATTGCCGCGGGCAGGGTTTTAACAACCTTGCCGTCGGTGTCGTGAATCCGAATATTGACCGCGCCCGCGATGTCGGCGAACGAAGGGGGAATCGCCACCACGGCCTGCACCTCGCCCCGCACCTGTTGAATGGCGGGGGTATCTACCCAGAAGGGGAACGCCGCGGGTCCCACGGCGGGGAAGTAGTCGGGGTCGAAATCTCTGACGAGCTCGACCAGGGCCTGTGAGGCAGGCTGATGAACCGAAAGTGGCGAACCATACGCGAAGGCCCGATCCATCCGTTGCTTGCCGTCGGCGTAACAAAGTTCGGCATCAAGCGCCAGCAACGCGCCTAGCTTCGGCTTGAAGTCTGGGAAGTTGCTCCACGGCAGCTTGAACTCCAACTCGTACCCTTGCTCATCCTGGGTCGCCGCGATCTCCACCCCCTTGAGCACCACGTCGCTCGTGGCAATCCCCTTTCTCATCGTCCAGCGCGGGTCGAGCTTGGTTCCTTGAAAGGCCGAGAAGTAGAAATGAATCGCCCCTGGCCCCCAATCCTTCTGCCGCAAGGAATCGCCGGAGCGCGTGTCGAGATAGAACTCCACCGCGTCGCCATTGAACGTGCTACTCACCGGCGCATTGTTCCCCTGGTGCCGGTCGAGGCAGCGGAGGCCCACGTACAAGGCCTGGTCATCCCACATATAGAAGAACTGCCCCGCGCGCTCCTCGGGAGTCTTATGACTGTAACCCAGTGGAGTGCAGAACGCGTTCGTCCATTCCTTGAGTTGACCATCCACCTCGACTGGGGTCTTCGCCAGCGTGACCAGTCCACGAACGCCCTTCGCCAGGGGCGTTGGCTCTTGCCCCCTCGCCGGCCCGGCCGCAATGGCAAGCAGAACGAGAGTCATCCCGTGAAACATGCGCATCATGAAAGTCTCTTGTTGCCTTCACATTAGCAATGCGAAGAAGTGTCGATTCACGCCTCTGCGAACCAGTCGATGCTAACCCTCAAGGCCCCTCGACGCAAGCAAGCCGGACTCCCTGGCGTACCTGCGGCCGATCGCGAGGAAGGGTGGATCCCGCTTGGCCTCAAGCCCACTCGACCTGGCCGTCTCCGTCGATGATCTCGCCGATCACCCAGGCCTTGAGCTTGGCCTCGGACGTGATGTATCTGGCGATCGCGTCGGCGTAGTAGTCGGCCACCACGAGGACCAGGCCGATCCCCATGTTGAACACCCGGTCCATCTCTTCCCGAGGCACGTTGCCGAGCTTCTGAAGCCAGGGGAAAACCTTGGGAATTTCCCAAGAGCCCCGGTGGAGCCGGACCGAGCAACCTTCGGGCAAGATTCTCGGGGTGTTATCGACCAGGCCTCCCCCGGTAATGTGGGCGATGCCATGCACGATGCGCTTGACCCGGTAATGCCGATAGACGGTTTTCATCGCCCGAACATAGATCCGGGTCGGCTCAAGGAACTCGTCGGCGACCGTTCGACCCAACTCCGGCACGAACGTCTCGGGCTGAAGGCCCGCGGCATCGAGCGCGATCTTCCGCGCCAGGCTGTATCCGTTGGAATGAAGGCCGGAGCTGGCGAGACCGATCACCTTGTCTCCTGGTCGGATCTCCTTGCCGTCCAGAACATGCTTGCGTTCCACCACGCCCAGGCTGAAGCCGGCCAGGTCGTATTCTCCCGGCTTGTAAAAGTCTGGCAAGATCGCGGTTTCGCCGCCGAGCAAAGCGCACTCAGCCTCGATACAACCGTCGCTGATCCCCTGAACCACCTGACGCGTGAGCTCGGGGTCGTCCTTGCTCATGGCCACGTAGTCGAGAAAGAGCAAGGGTTCGGCCCCAGCGCAAAGGCAGTCGTTAACCGACATTGCGACGAGGTCGATTCCGACCGTCTTGTGCCGGCCGGTGGCGAAGGCCAGCTTGAGCTTGGTCCCCACTCCATCGGTCGACGCGACAAGCACGGGATCGCGATAGGTCCGCGTCAGGAGTCCAACCTTGGCATCGAGGCGGAAAAGTCCGGCGAAGCCGTTCTTCCACTCGATCACCCGCGCGGGGGAAATCGGGTAGGTCCGCTTTAGCAAGGGGGGGAGCTGGGCCATCGTTTCCTCGTAGGTATCGAGGTCAACGCCCGCGGCCCGGTAGTCGATCGACTCGGACATGGAAGAGATCCGGGGTCTTGATGGTCTGCGAGACTCGAGACGAGGCTCATGCCCCTTAAGCTTGGCGCGTCTCGGTCACTCGGATGGTTCGTTTCAGATCCGACGCCAGGCGGGATCCGGCCATTTCCAAGATGAAAAGGAAATGAACTCAACCCCATGATTGTACCACTGTAACGGTGGCTCGAGTCAGCTCAAACTTGGTAACCCTTCTCGCTTCACCGTCGCGGCGCCGAGACGCGAAACCGCTTTCCTGGGCTCATCCGCTTGATCGAGGTAGCAGTCAGGGATATCTTTTGAATCTCACGCGCTCAATGGTGGACTGCCAACACACGGGCGTCCACCCCCGCCGAAAGTCGTTCGCAACCGATTTTCCACACCAGACTTAGCTTAGGAGCCGGTATTGATGATTCGCAAGTGGATGCTCACCGCAATCGCCATGTGCGTTGGCTGCGCCTCGGTCGCAGGTCTCTCGTTCGCCGCCGACGAGGGTGGCCCCGTCCATGAGGCGATGGAGGCGATCAACAAGCACAGCGCCGCGATCAAGAAGGCGACCCGCTCGAAAATTGGTTACGCCAAGGCTCAGAAAGAGTTGCCGAGCCATGTCGCGGAACTGATCAAGCTGGGCAAGGAAACGCGCGAGCACGCCAAAGACGCGGTGAAGAAAGCCAAGAACGTCAAGGATGGCGAGAAGCAGTGGGTCGAGCTGTGCGACCATTTCATCAAGGAGCTCGAGAAGTTCTCCGAAGTGGTCTCCAAGCCCAGCACCGACCAGGCTCAGGCGAAGTCGGCCTACGGTCCCGTCAGCCAGAGCTGCACGAAGTGCCACGAAATCTTCCGGGTCGAAGAAGATTTCTGATTGACCTCGTTGATCCTCATTTTCCCGATCAAGCTTGATCGGACGCCAAGTGAAACCAAAGCAGCCCTGATTCTCTCGCGCTGGCTCGCGGAAGGATCGGGGCTGTTGTCGATCCAGAACATGCCGCCCCCTCCCGAATTCAACATGCGATACCTCGAGCGTACCTACCCCGAGATTGTGCCGAACCTGGCCCTTGATGAAGCCCTGCTCATTCAGGCAGAGGAAATCCACCCAGGGCCCGCGATGCGTGTTTGGGAGGCCCACTCTCCGGCCGTGGTGCTGGGCGCGTCGGGCCGACGGTCGGAAGATGTCCTGATCGAGGCCTGTGAACGGGACGGGATTCCCATCACCCGCAGGTCGAGTGGCGGTGGAACCGTGCTTATCGGACCAGGGGCCTTGAACGTGACCTGGGTCCTGCCGATCGACTATGCGCCCGGCCTCGCCTCGGTCGACGTCGCCCAACGCTACGTCCTGGAGCGGACCGCCGAGTCACTCCGAGAGCACACACCCGGGGTCAAAGTGCTCGGCCTGGGGGATCTGACCCTGGACCAACGGAAGTTTTCCGGGAGCGCCCAACGCCGGCTCCGCGACCACTTCATGGTCCACACGTCGATTCTTTACCACTTTCCGCTTGAGCTAATCACCCGCTACACCGCCCTCCCTCGACGCCAACCCGACTACCGCAACCAACGCCCCCACGCCGACTTTCTGATCAACCTTCCCCTCGGTCGAGATACCTTGTTGCGTGCCATCATGGACGCCTGGATGCCAGATGGACCGGTATCGGAACTCCTTTCGGTATCGGAAGATCGAGTGCGGGAGCTGGTGGAGACCAAGTTCTCCCGACCCGACTGGATCGAGCGATTGTAAAAGTTTTGCCCCTGATTCTTATTTTGCGGCCGAGTATTCGCCGAATCAAATCTCGTCGGACAGGTCGGTCTAAGGGTTCGGATCACTCATTCCTTGGAAAATTGCGGACCGGCCCCGAAATCAACGCAGATTTCGAACCAATCCCCGTATTACCTCTAGTGCTTGGTCGGCGTGTTACCTCTCGTGCCTGATCTACACGAATAGCGGTGGTTGGCACGAAGTCGCTTTACCTGAGAGCGCGGGCCCCCAGAATCAAGCCATTGCAAAGCACTAGAGATGAAAATGGAAGGGTTAGGGGTTTGGGTCCGTGAAGCTTTGAGGTATGCTGAGACCATGCGTGTCGTCGCGTTGACGCGTTATTCCGACCAACGTCCTGGATTGCCAAATTGGCAAAGGGTCAGGTTATGCGCCTCACCCAACTAGGGATTTTTTCCAATGAATCGCTCGACGGTCGCGAACCGGTGGAATCTCGATTTAATCGAGGGTAACTACCAGCGATGGCGGACCGACCCCGCCTCGGTCGATGAATCGTGGCGGCATTTTTTCGAGGGATACGAACTCGCCCAGACCGGAGACGGATCAGGCCGAACCGACGTCGACCTCGACGCGGCTCGAGCTCAAGCCGCCGTCACCCGGCTGATCGATGCGTACCGCGAGATCGGCCACTACCTGGCTGACCTCGACCCCTTGAAGCTTAGCCCCCAGCGCGACTCGCACGAGTTGCTCGATCTGGAAGCGTTCGACCTGAGCTCGAACGATCTCGACAAGCCCTTCTACAACCGACTCAACAATCCCCCGCAATCCACGCTCCGCGAGCTCATCGCCGTCCTCCGAGAGACCTACTGTCGGAAGATCGGCGTGGAATACATGCACATCCGTAATGTCGAAGTCCGCCGCTGGCTCCAATCTCGCATGGAGCCCAACCGCAACCGGCCGGATTTCGACCTGCGGAAAAAACGCCGAATTATCCTCAAGCTCAACGCCGCCGAGCTCTTCGAATCCTTCCTCCACAATCACTACCGAGGGCAAAAGCGCTTCTCCCTGGAAGGAGGAGAGATGCTGATTCCCTTACTCGACGCGATTATCGAGGGATCGTCGAAGTTCGGAGTGCGCGAGATCGTCATGGGCATGCCCCACCGCGGGCGGCTCAACGTGCTGGCGAATATCCTCAACAAGCCCTACGGGATGATCTTCGGCGAGTTCGAGGGGAACATGCCCGAGACCGTCGGGGGCGACGGCGACGTGAAGTACCACCTGGGCTTCTCGGCCGACCACGTCACGACCGACAAGCACTCGATCCACCTCTCGCTCACCCCCAACCCCAGCCACCTCGAGGCGGTCAACCCGGTGGTTGAAGGGCGGATGCGGGCCAAGCAGCGCCGGTTCAAGGATCGGAACCGCAAGCACGGGATTCCCATCCTGATCCATGGCGATGCCGCCTTCGCCGGTCAAGGGCTCGTGGCCGAGACCCTCAACCTCTCCCAGCTCCCCGGATACCGGACCGGCGGTACCATCCACATCGTCGTGAACAACCAGATCGGTTTCACGACCGCCCCGAACGAAGGGCGATCGACTCGGTATTGCACCGACGTGGCGAAGATGATCGAAGTCCCCATCATCCACGTCAACGGTGAAGATCCCGAGGCCGTGGTCTACGCCGGCGAGCTCGCGCTGGAGTTCCGCGAGACGTTTGGCCAGGATGTGGTCATCGACATGGTCTGCTACCGCCGACATGGCCACAACGAAGGGGACGAGCCGGCGTTCACCCAGCCGCTCATGTACGAGAAGATTCGCGACCGCAAGACGATCCGCGAGCTCTACACCGAGACCCTCGTGGCGTTGGGTGAACTCTCGACCGACGAGGTGGAGACCATCGCCGAAACCTTCCGCGACAAGCTGGAAGAAATCTACACCGAGGTCCACGGCAGCCAGATCGCTCCCAAGACCCTTCAGCCCGGTTTCGCCTCGCACTGGCAAGGCTTCACCCCGCACTACTCGTTCGCGCCGGTGGAGACGGGCGTTCCGTACGAAACCCTGAAGAGTCTGACCGAGAAAATGGCGGTCGTTCCTGAAGGGTTCGCGGTCAACCCGAAGATCGCCCGGATCTACGCCAACCGGGTCAAGACCATGGAAGTCAAGGGGGGGGTCGACTGGGCCTTCGCCGAGGCCATGTCCATCGGCTCGCTCCTGATCGAAAAAACGCCGATCCGGCTCAGCGGTCAGGACAGCCGACGAGGTACCTTCAGCCAACGCCACGCGGTCATTGTGGATGGTCAGACCGGCGAGCGCTATTACCCCTGGAAGAACCTGGCCCCCGACCAGGCCGAGGCCTGCATTTACGACAGCCTCCTCTCCGAGGCGGCCGTGCTCGGCTTCGACTACGGTTACTCCCTGGACGAGCCCAACATGCTCATCCTCTGGGAGGCCCAGTTCGGCGACTTCGCCAACGGCGCACAGGTCATCATCGACCAGTTTATCGCCTCGGCCGAGTCGAAGTGGGGCCGCGCCAGCGGGCTCGTCATGCTCTTGCCGCACGGCTACGAAGGCCAGGGGCCCGAGCACTCCAGCGCCCGGCTCGAACGGTTCCTCCAGCTCTGCGCCGAAGACAACATTCAGGTCGTGGTTCCCTCCAGCCCCGCGCAGTATTTTCACATGCTCCGCAGGCAGGTCCGACGTGACTTCCGCAAGCCCTTGATCGTCATGACGCCCAAGAGCCTGTTGCGGCACAAGATGGCGATCTCCCCGGTTGATCAGCTCGTTTCCGAGCGGTTCCACGAGGTTCTCGACGACTCGATCGAGGCCGATCGGGTGCGCCGGGTGGTGCTCTGCTCGGGGAAGGTCTACTACGACCTGGTGGCCAAGCGGGCCGAGACCGGCAAGGCCAACGAGGTGGCGATCGTCCGCCTCGAACAGCTCTACCCCTGGCCCGACCACTCGCTGAAGTCGGCCCTGAGCCGCTACACCAAGGCCCGAGAGTGGGTCTGGGCCCAGGAAGAGTCGCAGAACATGGGAGCCTGGACCTTCGTTGCCCCTCGCCTGCAAGAGCTGATGGGGGTCAACTTCCTCTACGTCGGCCGAGACGCCAGCGCCAGTCCGGCGACCGGGTCTCACGCCGTTCACGAACGCGAACAGAGCGAGCTGGTCGAAGCCGCGATCGGCTCGACGATTTCCCACATGGTCCACGCCCACCCGGTCCACCCGGCCGTGAGCCTGCCGCTCAAGCAAGGAGTGAGCTGAGATGCCCGTTGTCGACGTCACTGTGCCAGGGGTCGGAGAGTCGATCACCGAAGGCATCATCTCTCGCTGGCTCCAGCCTGACGGCGCGTCCGTCAAGTCTGGCGACCCGCTCTTCGAGCTCGATACCGACAAGACGAACCAGGTCATCACCGCCTCGGCTTCGGGCGTCTTGAAGGTAAACGTTCCGGAAGGGCAGACCGTCGATATCGGCTCGAAGGTCGGTAGCATCGACACCGACGCGGCCCCCGCCGCGTCGGCAACGGCCGAATCATCGAAGCCCGAAGCCAAGGAGGCTCCGCGACAAGCCGCGGCCCAACCCGCGACAGCGTCAGGGGGAGGCCCCGACCTTTCCCCCGCCGTTCGGCGGATCGTCGCCGAGGAGAAAGTCGACCCCTCGCAAGTCGAGGGGACCGGCCGGGGCGGAAGGATCACCAAGGGGGATGTCCTCGCCCATCTGGACGGCCCTCCTTCAACGACGAGCCCGGCCGCTGGCGCCAGTAAGCCCGCGGCGGCGGCTCCCGCACCTCCGGCGCCTCGTCGTCAGGAAGCCGGTCCGCGCGAGACGCGTCAGCGCATGTCGGGCATTCGGCAAAAGATCGCTCAGCGCCTCGTCGAGGCGCAGCACACCGCCGCGATCCTGACCACCTTCAACGAGGCCGACATGTCGCGGGTCATGGACCTGCGAGCCAAGTACAAGGACTCGTTCAAAGCCAAGCATGGCGTGGCGCTCGGTTTCATGTCGTTCTTCCTCAAGGCCGCGGTCGAAGCCCTCAAGGCGTTCCCCGCGGTCAACGGGCGGGTCGAGGGGACCGACATCATCTTCAACCACGCCTACGACATCGGCGTGGCCGTGAGCACCGAGCGCGGACTGATGGTTCCCGTGGTCCGCGACGCAGACCAGCTTAGCTTCGCCGAGATCGAGAAGGCGATCGGTCACTATGCCGTCAAGGCCCGCGAAGGCTCGATGGCGGTCAGCGACCTCCAGGGGGGGACCTTCACCATTACCAATGGCGGAGTGTTCGGCTCCCTTCTCTCCACGCCCATCCTCAACCCGCCGCAAAGCGGAATTCTGGGGATGCACACGATCCAGAAGCGGCCCGTCGCCGTGAACGATCAGGTTGTGATCCGGCCCATGATGTATCTGGCGCTCTCCTACGACCACCGAATCGTGGATGGTCGCGAGGCCGTCAGCTTCCTCGTGAAAATCAAGGAAGGGATTGAAAACCCGGAACGCCTGATGTTGGAAATCTGAAACGGTCGTCAGACCAAAACAACGGGGGGTGCCCAACACCCCCCGTTGTCGTTTCTCAATCCCACATCCGACAGCATCCGAGGCCCAACGAACCAAGGGCGGTCGCGCCCCTCATTCGCATTCCCAAATCGTGAAACCAAGGAATGTCCATGTCTTCTGAGACGAATCGCTACGACCTGGTCGTCATTGGTGCTGGTCCAGGTGGATACGTGGCCGCGATTCGAGCGGCCCAACTCGGCCTGAAAGTGGCCTGCGTCGAAAAACGCGAGAGCCTAGGCGGAACCTGCCTGAACGTCGGTTGCATTCCGAGCAAGGCCCTGCTCGACTCGAGCGAACTGTACCACCTGGCCAACACCAAGTTCGCCAAGCACGGGCTCGTGGTCGATCGCGTCGGGCTCGACCTCCCCGCGATGCTCGGGCGCAAAGATTCGGTCGTCAAAAGCCTGACCGACGGCCTCAAGTTCCTGTTCAAGAAGAACAAGATCGAGCCCGTCTTCGGCACCGCCCGGATCGCCTCTCCCACCTCCGTGGTGGTGAAACACGCCGACGGCACCGAAACCACGCTCGAAGCCAAGCACATCCTGCTGGCCACCGGAAGCGAGCCCATCAACCTGCCGTTCATCCCATTCAACGGCAAGACGATCGTCAGCTCGACCGAAGCGCTCGCCTTCGATAAGGTCCCCGAGCATCTCGTCGTGGTCGGTGGCGGTGTCATCGGCCTGGAGCTCGGCTCGGTCTGGAAGCGGCTCGGAGCCAAGGTCACCGTCATCGAGTTCCTCCCGCGCATCGTTCCCACCGCCGACCTCGAGGTGGGCACGCTCCTGCACAAGAGCCTGATCAAGCAAGGACTCGAGTTCCACCTCGAAACCAAGGTCACCGGCGCGAAGGTGCAAGGGGACCGCGTGACCGTCGAGGCCGAGGGCAAGGACGGCAAAAAGCTTCAGTTCCCGTGCGACCGCGTCCTCGTGGCCGTCGGCCGCCGGGCCTACAGCGATGGGCTCGGCCTGGCCGAGGTCGGCGTCAACTTCGACCCCAAGTCCGGCAAGGTGGCCACCGACGCCCACTACCGGACCAACGTACCCACCATCTCCGCCATCGGTGATCTGGTCGACGGCCCCATGCTCGCTCACAAGGCGGAGGACGAAGGGGTCGCGTTCGCTGAAATGCTCGTGGGCAAGGCTGGGCACGTCGACTACAACACCATCCCCAACGTGGTCTATACCTGGCCCGAGCTGGCCAGCGTTGGCATCACCGAGGAACAGGCCAAGGAAAAAGGGATCGAGTACAAGGTCGGCAAGTACCCGTTCCTCCCCAACGGACGGGCCAAGGCGATGGACGAGTCGGAAGGGATCGTCAAGATTCTGGCCGACGCCAAGACCGACCGAGTGCTCGGCGTGCATATCGTCGGCCCCAGAGCGTCGGACCTGATCGCCGAGGCGGTCACCACGATGGAGTTCTCCGGAAGCGCGGAGGACATCGCGCGCATCTGCCACGCCCATCCCACGCTCTCTGAAGCCATCCGCGAAGCCGCGCTCGCCGTCGACCGCCGAGCAATCCACGGTTAAGCCAAGATGCCTCGCGGATCGTGACGGCTCCTCGCCATGATTGACCTCCTTCCTCCCAACACGATTGCGGGGAAGGAGGCTTCAACACCAGGCTGCCGGCCTCTCTCCAAGGGCTAAGTCGCCCATGAGCAAATCGAGCTATCAACGACTTCAAGCCCTATTCCGGGCCTTGCTCATCTTCCCCTTCGCTCTGATCGGAATCCTGCTCACCTGGATGTTGATCGACTTCGCGCTGGGGTCGATTGAAGTGGCTCATTTCATCCAGGGCCAGCGTCCATTCATCGCCCGACGCCTGGCGGATCCCCAGGTCCATACCCTTTCCCTTCGTCATGCCCCTGGGCACTGGGAAACACTTCAAATCGAAGTCGACGTGGAGGATCGGGCCACGTTCGAGAGGCTCGAAGCAGACCTCGAGCCGACACATCAGTTTCGATTCCCTCCTCGGTGGATCATCATTGTCCGAAGCAAGGAAGAGTTGGACAATGATTTCGGAGCCGCCGCGGCCGGGATCGGCGAGGTCTTCGAGTTTTTCCACAGGGTTCTGATCTCGGCCGGCCTGGCCGCCGCAGCGTCCGCCGTCTACCTGGTGATCAGGCTCAGAGAACTTCATCCGAAACGAGTCGAGCCTGATCTCCTCTCCTAATGGGAGCCCTGGATTAAGTTGCAGACTCCGAGGCATCGAAGTTCCGGCTTCCCTGGGAACGTAGTATCTTGCACGCTCTTCGCATTTTCCCCATTGCGGGCGGGACGCCCGCGCTCCCAGGGAAGGCGAACGTTGGCCTGGAATCTCCCGGCGAATCCAGGCGGGTTACCCGCTCGCTTGCAAACCGCCAGGACCCCAAGGAAAACTTCGAACATTCTGACTGACTTCATCATGACTGAATTTCAAGAAGCAGACACCAATTGGCCCTTCCCCGACGATGAATCGACCGAGGTCATCACCCTGGACCGAATTCTGAAAGGGGAGTCCCCCTTACGGCTCGTCACCCACGACGCCGACGACGGATGCTGGCAATTCCTTGACGGAGAGCACGTCTTTGAAGAGGATGCCGTTCTGATGACGCTCGGTGAGATGGTGCAAATTTACCCGAGCCTGCTCGAGTTGGCCGACCTGCCACGCGACGGCTATGCCTGGCGATCCAGCTTCGCGGATCCCTGGCAGCGAGGCACGGGCGACCCTCCCTTGGAAATCAGCGAGCCTTCCGAGTGAACACCTCACAAGTGACGTGAGAGTTGAGATCAAGACAACGTTCAACTATCTCATTGAATTCACATTTAAGTCATTACAAATTCACTAAATTTACCAATTTGATCGTAGTTTGCCGGCCATCGGCTGGCGTGGCAAGGATGACACCGCCAATGTCGATGCACGACTCGCAACTGGAGCAAGCCTGGCAGTGGCATCAGAACGGTCGGCTGGCCGAGGCTGAGCAAGGCTACCGTGCCGTACTCCAAAGAGTTCCCGACCATGGCCTCGCCTGGCGCCTGCTAGGATTCGCCTATCACGGGCTCGGCAACGTTGAAGGCGCGATTCAGGCCCTCCGGCAAGCGGTCAGGTCCCTGCCCGACAACGAGAATCTAGAAGGCCTAAACGCCCTGGGCATGCTACTCGGCCAGTGGGGAGTTCTTGACGAGGCGACCGATTGCTTCGAACGGATCTTGAAGGTTCGGCCCGACTCCCTCGATACTTACAAGAACCTCTCGGTCACTCACGAGCGGGCCGGACGCCTGGACGAGGCGGTCGCGTGTGACCGCAAGGTGATTGAGCTCAATCCGCAACTGGTTGAAGCCCACCGGCATCTCGGTTCACTCTTGCGCAAGCAAGAACGCTGGGACGAAGCGATCTCGGCGCTCGAACAGGCCCTTCGGATTCAGCCCAACCTACCCGACACCCTGAATGACCTGGCCCTGTTGCTCGAGATGACCGACCGCCTGGAGGAGTCGCTAGCCCGCTACCAGGCGGCCCTCCAGCTTCGACCGGACTTCGCCGACGCCTACAGCAACATGACCGCCGTGCTCCGTCGGCTCGACCGGCTCGACGAGGCGGTGGCGGCCGGTCGTCGGGCCGTCCAGATCGCGCCCGAATCGGCCTCGGCGCAGAGTAACCTGGGCGTGGTTCTGGAAGAAGAAGGTGACTGGGACGAGGCGGTCGCTTGCCATCAGCTTGCCATCCGCCTCGAGCCCGGCTTCTCGGAAGCCTACGAGAACCTGGCGAGCGTCCTCTCTCGACTGGGTCGCTTCGACGAGGCCGATCAGGCGTGTCGCCAGGCGCTCGCTTTGAACCCGAACTCATTCGGCGGTCACCACAACCTGGCCTTCGCCCTCTCGGAGCGAGGGTGGCTGAACGAGGCCGAAGCCCACTACCGCCGCGCGATCGAGCTGAAACCCGACGCCCCCGACCCCTACGTGAACTTGACCAGCTTGCTCGGAAAGTTTGGCCGGCTCGACGAGGCCGAGGCTTGTAGCCGAACCGCGATCCGCCTCGATCCAAAGCGTTCCGAAGCCTATGTGAACCTGGGCTTCGTCCTGGTCGAGAAGGGGTTGATCGCCGAAGCCCTCCAGACCTACCGCGAGGCTGAAATCCTCGACCCCAGGTCGAGGCCGGTTCAAAGTTCCTACCTCTACGGCCTGAACTATGATCCCGAGGCCACGCCGTCGTTCCTACTGGCCGAGCACAGGAGATGGGGCGAACAACTCGAACGTGAGACCCAGCCGCTCGCCTCTCCAAGTGAACCGGCCGTGGCCGAGGGTCATCCTCGCCCGCTCCGCGTCGGTTACGTCTCGGCCGACTTCCGCAAGCACCCGGTGGCCTTCTTCCTCCGCGACGCACTCACCCACCATGATCGGAACGCCTTCGAGCCCTACTGCTACTCCGACGTCACCGCTCCGGACGACATGACCCGTCAGCTCGAACAGCGCTCTCATGCCTGGCGTCCCATCTTCGGACTCACCGATGAAAAAGTCGCGGAGCTGGTTCGCCAGGACCAAATCGACATCCTCGTCGATTTGGGTGGCCACACGGCCCGGCACCGCCTGGGCCTGTTCGCGCTCAGGCCCGCTCCGCTCCAGGTCACCTATCTCGGGTATCCGAACACGACCGGGCTGACCACCATCGACTACATTCTAACCGACCCCATCGTCGATCCCCCCAGCCAGCCCGCCTGGTCCACGGAGACCCCTTACCACCTGCCCACCGTCTTCTCGTGCTTTTCTCCGCCCGAATCCGCCCCCCCGGTCTCCCCCCTGCCCGCCATTCTGAACCGCATTATAACATTCGGATCTCTTCACAAGCTTTCCAAGTTGAACGCACTTGTGGTCGAGACCTGGGCCAAACTCTTGCAATCAGTTCCCAACTCTCGCCTCTTGCTCTATCGCAACAACCTCGAAGGAAGACGCCGGCAGGAGTTGCTCGACGCCTTCCTGACGAGGGGAATCGACTCGACTCGACTCGACTTCGGCAATACCCTGTCAGGCGAAGGGGGGCATTACCAGGTCTACCACGAGATCGACGTTTCCCTCGACGTCTTCCCCTGGAGTGGGCACACCACCGCCTGCGAGTCGCTCTGGATGGGCGTACCGATCCTCACCTTGCGCGGCGACCGCCACGCGGGGCGCATGACCGCCAGCATCTTGAATAGCCTCAACTTGAACGAATGGATCGCGGAATCGCTCGAAGATTATCTCGCGCGGGCTCAGTCAATTCCGAACCATCTCGATGAGCTCTCGGCCCTGCGGCAATCGCTTCGAGAACGAATGACGGCCTCGCCCCTCTGCGACGGAGCCAGCTGGACGCGAGACCTGGAGGAAGCTTATCGACTAATGAAAGATGAAAAAAATCACAAGAATCAATAATTTACCGGACTTTCCTTCTTTACAAGCCCGAAGCGCCAGCGAGTGAATCTCTTCTCACTAACTCGACCCCAAAACATAAATCAATCTATCTAATCTTTTTAATTCATATACTAAACTATAATTTCATTAACTGAAAACGTATAATACCGACACGTCAGACAGAAATTGGTCACGCCAGTGCCGAATTCGCCCCATGGAAACCGGGGACACGGATTGATCCAGACACGCAAAAAAGCCAAGTTTTACAATTTCAGAAGCAATCACCAATTTCAGGAATCGCATCGCATTAGTTTATTGTCGAAAGGAAATATCGAAGAGATTCACTCGCTGGCGCTTCGGGCTTGTAAAAACAAACACAAAAGAGAATCGAAGAGATTCACTCGCTGGCGCTTCGGGCTTGTAAAAACAAACACAAAAGAGAATCGAAGAGATTCACTCGCTTGCGCTTCGGGCTTGTAAAATCAGAAGGCACGAATTTGATGGAAGAGATTCACTCGCTTGCGCTTCGGGCTTGTAAAATCAGAAAACATTCATTCGTTTGCGATTCGGGTTGGCTGGGAAGAGAAGGAGTGAAGGGATTAACAACGAAAAAGGGAAGGCCGAGGCCTTCCCTTTTTCGTTTTGCTTCGTCCTCGACATCAAATCAAATCAAATCAAATATGAACCGACGCTCCCAGGCCCTGGGCCGCGGCTTCCATCACCGCTTCGGAATAGGTGGGGTGCGGGTGCATGGCTTGAATGATCTCGTCCTCGGTCGCTTCAAGCTTCTTGGCCAGGACCAGTTCGGCAATCAACTCGGTGGCCTGTGAGCCTAGAAGATGAGCGCCGAGGAGCTCGCCATACTTGGCGTCGAAGATCAGCTTCACAAACCCTTCAGTCTCGTCGGAAGCGACCGCGCGGCCGCTCGCGAAGAAGGGGAACCGGCCGACTCGGATTTCATGCCCCTGCTCGCGCGCGGCCTTCTCAGTCAGGCCCACGCTCGCGACGCCTGGATCGGTATAGGTACAGCCAGGGATGTTCGTATAATCAACCTTGTGATCAGCATGACCGCACAGCTTCTCGATGCAACAGATCGCCTCGTGATGCGCGACATGGGCCAGCCAAGGGGGGCCGATCACGTCGCCGACCGCATGGATGCCGGGGACGTTCGTCTTGTACCCGTTCTCGCGGTCGACCTTGATGTGGTTCTTCTCGATCTCCACCTTCAGGTTGTCCGCGAAGATCCCTTCAACGTTCCCGAGCACGCCGATCGAGACCAGCATGGTCTCGGCCTCGATCGTCTGCGCCCCTTTCGGCGTTTCGATCTGAACCTTGACCCCATTGGCGGTCTTCTCGACCTTGCCCGTCTTGGAGCTGGTCAGGATCGTCATGCCACGCTTTGCCAGGCTCTCCTGCAAACCCTTGGAGACTTCTTCATCTTCTCCAGGGAGAATGCGATCCATGAGCTCGACAACGGTGACCTTGGTTCCGATCGCGTTGTAGAAGTAGCCGAACTCCAGGCCGATGGGCCCGCCGCCGATGATGAGCATCGACTTCGGCTGCTTCGGCAGGTTCATCGCTTCCTTGTAGGAGAGGATGGTCTTGCCATCAAACTCAGCGCCGGGCAAGGGGCGAGGGCGAACGCCCGTGGCGACCACGATGGCGCCGGCCGTGAACTTCTCGTCGCCAACCTGGATTGTGTTAGGCGCGGTGACCTTGGCGGTCCCGATCTTCGAGGCGACCTTGTACTTGCGGAAAAGCCCTTCGATCCCCTTGTTCAACTTCCCGGCGACCCCGCGACTCCGCGAGATCATCTGCGAGAAGTCCCAGGTTGCCTCGCCACTATAGCCGAACGTTTTCCCGTGGTTCTTGATCAGGTCCACGAGGTGGGCGTTGGTCAACAAGGCCTTGGTGGGGATGCAGCCCCAGTTCAAGCAGATGCCGCCGAGCTTGTCGCGCTCGACGCAGACAACCTTCTTACCTAGTTGAGCCGCTCGAATGGCTCCGGCATAGCCCGCCGGTCCGCCCCCAATGACCGCAATATCGTAGTCGTGTGCCATGGAAACCTTCAGAAGGATGAACCCAAGCGGACCGAGACCGACCGGCTCGCCCTAGGAAAGGAAGGATGAGCGAGCCTGGCCCGGTTGTTCCTTTCTTCGTCTTCAAGATCCCAACGACCCCAAGGGAAAGGACCAAACCGGGCAAGCCGGGGTGACACGCGTCGAGCGAGGATCTTAGAGCAGCATGGAGGCAGGCTCTTCGAGCAGTCCCTTGATGGTACGGACGAACTCAGCCGCGAGCGCTCCGTCGACCGCGCGGTGGTCGGCGGTGAGGGTGACCGTCATGACGGTTCCCACCACGAGCGAATCGCCCTGCACCACCGGGCGCTTTTCGGCGGCTCCCACGGCCAGGATCGCGACCTCGGGGAGGTTCAGGATCGCGTCGAACTGGCGGACCCCGTACATGCCGAGGTTGCTGATCGTGAAGGTCCCCCCCGTCAGTTGCTCGGTGCTGAGGCTCCCGCCACGCGCCGCCTGAACGATCGCGTCGCTCTCGATGCGGATCTCGCGCAGGCCGAGTTGGTCGGCGTTGCGAATGACCGGAACGATCAGGCCGCCGTCGAGGGCCACGGCGATCCCGACGTTCACGTCGCCGTGCTGCACGATCGCGTCCGGCTCGTACGAGGCGTTCACGCCAGGGTGGCGGCGAAGGGCCAGGGCAACCGCCTTGGTCACGAAGTCGCCCATGGAAAGCTTGATCTTTTCGGCGGCGAGCTGCTTGTTGAGGCGTTCCCGAATCACAACGAGCTCATCGACCCGAATGTCGACGGTAACGTGAATCTCGGGGGCGGCCTTCTTCGACTCGACCATGCGCTGGGCGATGGTTTTGCGCATCCGGGTGTGGGGGATGCGCTGGGTGGCGCCGGACGAAACCCGGGACTTGGCGGGAGAGGCGGACCGAGCTGCGCCCGAGCCTCGCGACCCACCCGACTTGAGAAACTTCTCGACATCGTCGCGGATGATGCGTCCGCCGGGGCCGCTTCCCTTGACCTGGCCGATATCCACTCCCGACGCGGAGGCGACTTTTCGGGCCAAGGGGCTCGACTTGACACGTCCCCCCGCCGACGCGCCACTCTCGGCACCGACACCCACCGCCTCGGACTCATGTCGGCCTTGCCCGTTGCTCGAAGCCGTTTGCTCCTGGTCCTCTTCCGCCTCGGACTCGGACTCAGACTCAGCGGCGGGCTTGGACTCTTGCTTCGGCTTGCCCTTGGATTTCGCGCCCGACCCGAGCTTGCTCGCCACCTCTTCCGGCTTCTCCCCCTTGCCGGCCAGAACGAGCACGCGGTCGCCGAGTTGGATCTCGTCTCCCACCTCGTGGTCGAGGAGTGCCACCACGCCGTCGTCGAACGCCTTCATCGGCATGGTGGCCTTGTCCGTTTCGATCTCGGCGAGAAGGTCTCCCTCCTTCACCTGATCGCCAACCTTGACCAGCCACTGGCTGAGAACCCCGCTCTCCATCGTCGGGCTGAGCTTGGGCATCGTCACTTCGATGGGCACAGGAACTCTCCCCGGCAGTCGCCGACTTCAACGAAAACAAACGGATCTTCAAAAAAGGGTAGGGCGAGCTCAGTTGTTGTGAACGAGCTCTCCCCGCGTCTCATTCTAAGGTTCAAGCAAGATAGCAGAGGAGCAAAACGGGCCTTGTTCCATCAACCCCGCGGAATCCATCGCGTTGGAGAACGCCCTCTGATCCACGGAGTAAGAGTCGGGTCCCAACTAACGAAAGGGAGGGTCCCGGGTCGATTGGCTCGACCGAGGACCCTTCGTTCATGCCAACGACCGGAGTGTCCAGGCCCTTTCGCCTTACTTCTTCTTGTACAGGACGTCGTGGACCTGGTCGATGATGCGCCCAACGCTGGGGAGCATGGAGGCTTCCAGCGATCGATTATAGGGAATTGGCGCATCACGTGTGTACACCCGACGGATGGGTGCGTCGAGCTCGTCGAACGCCACCTGCATGATTCGGTCCGCGATCCCCGCGCCGATCCCGCAGTAGGGCCAGTCTTCCTCGATGATGACCGCGCGATGGGTCTTGAGGACCGACTCGAGCAGGGTGTCGATATCGAGGGGGCGGATGGTCCGCAGGTCGATCACCTCGGCGTTGATCCCTTCCTCGGCGAGCTTCTCGGCCGCCGCGAGGGTGGTCTTCAGCGACCGGGAATAGGTGATCAGAGTCACGTCATCGCCCGCGCGCTTGATGTCGGCCTTGCCGATCGGCACCAGGTGTTCCCCTTCGGGAACGTCCCCCTTCTCGCCGTAGAGGTTCTCGTGCTCGATGAAGACGACCGGGTCGTCCGACCGGATCGCGCTCTTGAGCAGGCCCTTGGCGTCGGCCGGGGTGGCGGGCAAGACCACGGTGAGGCCGGGGACCTGGGCGTACCAAGCCTCGAGCCGGTGGGAGTGGGTTGCACCCAGGCAACCGGCCATTCCCGAGCTACCGCGGAAGACGATGGGAACAGCGAACTGGCCGCCGCTCATGTAACGGACGTTGGCGGCGTTATTGACGATCTGGTCGATCGCCACCAGGCTGAAGCTGAAGGTCATGAACTCGACGATGGGGCGCAGGCCGACCATGGCGGCCCCGATTCCCATCCCGGCGAACCCTTCCTCGGAGATCGGCGTGTCGATGACCCGGCGCTCTCCGAACTTCTTGAGCATGCCCTGGCTGACCTTGTACGCCCCGTCATACTGGGCGACTTCTTCTCCCATCAGGAAGACGCGATCATCGCGTTCCATTTCCTCGGTCATCGCCTGATTCAGGGCTTCGCGATAGGCAAGAACGGGCATGTTCACTCCTGGGGAATGTGCGGGGCGACGGAGATGTGCTGGAAGACCGCGTCGAGTTCGGGCTCCGGGCTTTCCTCGGCGAAGGCGATGCTCTCCTCGATCTCGCGCTTCACTTCCTCGGTAAACCGCTCGATGGTCTCGTCGTTGAGCCAGCCTCGCTCCTTGAGCAGGTTCTGATAGTTGATGATGGGGTCGTTGCGGAACGCCTCATCCAGCTCTTCCTTGAGACGGTACTTGGCGGGGTCGCTGATCGAGTGCCCCTTGTACCGATAGGTCTGGGCGTCGATAAACGTGGGCCCTTCGCCGTTCCGCGCCCGGTTGACCGCCTCGCGGGTGGTCCGGGCCATCAGCTCGATATCGTTCCCATTAATCGAGACGCCCGGAATTCCGTAGGCGGTGGCCCCTCGAATGGTGAGGTCGAGCACCGCGGAGGAGCGCTCCAGCGAGGTCCCCATGGCGTACCGGTTGTTCTCGACGATGTAGATGACGGGGAGCTTCCACATCGCGGCCATGTTCAAGGCCTCGTGGAAGGCCCCCTGGTTGATCGCGCCGTCGCCAAAGTAGCACAGGCAGACCTGGTCGCCGCCGCGGTACTTGATCGCCAGGGCCACGCCCGCGGCGAGCGGGATATGGCTGCCGACGATCGCGTGGCCACCGAGGAAGCCCTTCTCCGCGTCGAAGAAGTGCATCGAACCACCCTTACCCTGGGAGCAGCCGGTCGCCTTGCCGAGCAGCTCCGCCATGGCGGGCTTGGCTTCCATCCCTCGGGCCAGGGCATGTCCGTGGTCACGATAGGCCGTGATCACGTAGTCATCCTCGCGGAGAACTCCGATCGAACCGACCGCCACGGGTTCCTGTCCACTATATTGGTGAAAGAAGCCACCGATCTTTTGCTTCTGGTACATCATCTCCGCCCGTTCCTCGAACCGGCGGATCGTCATCATCTGCCGCAGCCAACCAAGCGCCTGATTTCGACTTACCGCAGGCTTGGCCTCGGTCTGCAACTGGGACATGTCATACGACTCCTGATGGGATCGGGGACCGGGCGGTCGCCCAAGTCGTCTGCGACTCGGCGAATCTGCGCGGGGCTCTTTCGAATCGACGCCAGGTTTGAGAGAGACGGAAGTTCTTGCCAGGGTTGGAGTTGGCAAGGACCGCCACCCTCGAAGCGCCACCTCCTTGACCAGCTTGACGAACACTGCGAACATCCGTGCCCTCTCAGGGCTCGTCGGAGAGGTGGATCGCCAGAACGATCTCGATCAAAACATCTTACCCTGACTACGTCATTTCTTGCCAGGCAGGGTCAGAAAACTTTCGGCTCGCCAGGAATTCGCCTGGCTCGGTGGGTTGGAAGCTCGACTCAGCGGCGAGCCCGTGGTCCAACAGAACTGGAGTCATCCCGCGGAAGCCCGATCCGGCGCATTGCTTCGCCAGATCGGACGTGATTCCTGGAGAGAGGAGGGGGATGCGCTTCGCTCTAGGCGTTCATTCCCCCCTCCCCTTCAAGAATGACCGCGGCCTCAACGACCGGCGAGTAATTGCCGAAGGACGTAGGGAAGAATTCCGCCATGCTCATAGTAGCGGATTTCCTGCGGCGTGTCGATGCGGACCGTCGCCGTGAAACGGTGCGATTGCCCGTCGGCGCGTTCCGCGACCACCGTCACATCTCGCCCGTTGGCGAATCCGCTGGCGATCCCCTCCGCGAGCCCTTCGATCGAGTAAACCTCTTCACCGGTCAGCCCCAGCGATTCCACGTTGTCCCCCGCGCCGAACTGGAGCGGAAGGATTCCCATGCCGACCAGGTTGGAGCGGTGAATTCGCTCGTAGCTTTCGGCAATCACAACCTGGACCCCCAGGAGCTTGGGGCCCTTGGCCGCCCAGTCGCGGGATGAACCCGACCCGTACTCCTTGCCGGCTAGGATCACCAGGGGAACCCCGTCGGCCTGGTAGCGCTCCGAGGCCTCGAAGATCGAGGTCACCTCGTTGGTGGGCAGGTAGCGGGTCACTCCCCCTTCCGTTCCGGGCGCGAGCTTGTTGCGTAGGCGAACGTTGGCGAACGTTCCGCGCACCATCACCTCATGATTTCCTCGGCGGGAACCATAGGAGTTGAAGTCCGAAACTTCCACGCCTCGTTCCATGAGATAGCGCCCCGCGGGGCTCTGCACCTTGATGGAACCGGCCGGCGAGATATGGTCGGTGGTGATGCTATCGCCCAGCACGGCCAGCACCCGCGCTCCCTTGATCTCCGAAACCGGCGGCGGCTGATCGGGCATGCCGACGAAGTAAGGCGGATTCTTGACGTACGTGGACGAGTCGTCCCACTCGAACAGGTCGCCAGCGGGAACCGGCAACTCGTTCCACTGGTCGTTCCCCTTGAAGACTTCGCCGTACTCACGGACGAACATCTCCGACCGGACCGACCCGAGGATGGCCTCCTGGACCTCGTGCTGAGTGGGCCAGATATCCTTGAGGAAGACGTCCTTGCCCTCGGGATCGACACCGATCGGCTCACTCGCGAAGTCGATGTCCATCGTTCCGGCCAACGCGTAGGCGACCACCAGCGGCGGAGAGGCGAGGTAGTTGGCACGAACCTCGGAGTTGATTCGCCCCTCAAAATTTCGGTTCCCGGAAAGGACCGAAACGGTGACCAGGTCTTCCTCGTGGATCGCCTTGGAGATCTCGAGCGAGAGCGGCCCCGAGTTCCCGATGCAGGTGGTGCAGCCATAACCGACCAGGTTGAAGCGGAGCTGGTCGAGATAGGTGTCGAGCCCCGCCTGCTTCAGGTAAGCGGTAACCACCTTCGACCCTGGAGCCAGGCTGGCCTTGACCCAGGGCTTGGTGGACAACTTCCGTTCAACCGCCTTCTTGGCCAGAATTCCAGCGGCCAGCATCACCGAGGGGTTCGACGTGTTCGTGCAACTGGTGATGGCGGCGATCACCACGGAACCATTGGTGATGAACCCCGAGCGGAGCGGGCTATACGCCGCGGCCGGGGCGTTGGGGTCCTCCGCTCCCACGGCGGTACCGCCCCCCCCTTCCGCTTCGAGCCGAGCTTCCCCCTTGGGATCCACGGCAGGAGGAGTGGGAGGGGGCGTTACGACCGTCAGGCCGCTGGGGGCGGGACGGTTCTCGGTCATGACGGCGAGGGCTTTGTGCCAGCTCGCCTTCGACTCGCGCAAGGTGACCCGGTCTTGCGGGCGCTTGGGACCCGCCAGGCTTGGCTCGACGGTCGAGAGGTCGAGCTCGAGCGTGTCGGAGTACTCCGCCTCCGGGCTTCCCTTCTCGTGGAACATCCCTTGTGCGCGGAAATACGCTTCGACGAGCTGGATCAGCGACTTGGGCCGGCCTGAAAGCTCCAGGTAGCGCAGGGTTTCCGCGTCAACCGGGAAGATGCCGCAGGTCGCCCCGTATTCAGGGGCCATGTTCGCCAGCGTCGCGCGATCGGCCAGGGGAAGGCTGGCCAGTCCGTCACCGTAGTACTCGACAAACTTACCGACCACGCCTTTGCGGCGGAGCATCTCGGTCACGGTTAGCACGAGGTCGGTCGCGGTGGCCCCTTCCGGCAGAGCCCCGGTGAACTTGAAGCCCACAACCTGCGGAACGAGCATGGAGACCGGCTGGCCGAGCATGGCCGCCTCGGCCTCGATCCCTCCAACACCCCAGCCGAGCACGCCGAGGCCGTTGATCATCGTCGTGTGCGAGTCGGTCCCGACCAGTGTGTCGGGATAGGTCAACGGGGTCTCCTGACCGTCGTTCTCTTCCAGGTCGTCGGTGCTGAAGACCACGCGCGCCAGGTATTCCAGGTTCACCTGGTGGACGATCCCGGTATCGGGCGGGACCACGCGGAAGTTCTTGAATCCGTTCTGGCCCCAACGGAGGAAGGCGTACCGTTCGCCGTTGCGCTGGTATTCGAGCTCGGCGTTGGTATGAAAGGCCTGAGGCGTGCCCGCTTCATCCACTTGAACGGAGTGATCGATGACGAGCTCGACGGGTTGGAGCGGGTTGATCTTCTTGGGATCACCCCCCATGCGCTTCATGGCGTCTCGCATGGCGGCGAGGTCGACCACCGCGGGCACACCCGTGAAGTCCTGGAGCAAGACACGGCTGGGTCGGAACGCAATCTCGCGAGAAGGGGTGGCTTTGGAATCCCAACGCACGAGCGACTCGATATCGTCGGCCGTGACCGTGGTCCCATCTTCGTTGCGCAGCAGGTTTTCCAACAGGATTCGCAAAGAGAAAGGGAGGCGTGAGACATCGGGCAACCCGGCCGCCTGAAGCGCGCCGAGCTTGTAGAATTGATACGTCCGGCCCTCTACGTTGAAGGAGGTGAGGGCATTGAAACTATTGGGCATCGTAAACTCAACCTTGGTCCAAAAGTTCTCACGGAAGACATTAAAAGAATGGGGAGGTCGCGCGTGATTGTAGGCCTATCATCACGTTCCGTGGCCCGCGTTTCAACCCAGCGATGAACTCTCGGAGCCGGCCGTTGCGAGCGGTGGGGCCAGCGGGGTCCAACCTCGCGCGGATTCCCCGGAGCACTCGTCGCTCCTCGCTTCGACATCGGCCGATCATCTGGTTCCTCCCGCGAGGGACAAAAAGGGGGACCGAAGCAGGAAGGCCCCCTTTGTTTCCTCATCGGCCCGATCAATCGTGGTGATCCAGAGCGAATCGCCTTCGAGTGACGTCTCAGATGATCCAGCTCGGGCGCGAAGCCACATGAAGAGAGGGGCTCTCCTCCCACTTCAGTTAGCCGACAAACCGCACATCAAGCCCTTGGGGTACCAGCCCCGCCTCGGCGGCTCGAGCCAGGAGGGTCCGGACCGCCTCGCGCCCCTTGGGTCCGTAGTCCACGGTCCAGTCGTTCACATACATCCCGACAAATCGATCGGCCAGGGCGGGGTCGAGGTCTCGCGCGTACTGCAACGCGTACTCGAGAGCTTCTTGCCGGTGCTCGAGCGCGTAGACGATGCTCTGCTTGAGCAGGCTCGCAATCAGAACGACCTGGTCGTCTCCCAGATCCTTCCGAACCACGTTTCCTCCGAGGGGGAGGGGAAGTCCAGTCTGCTCGAACCACCATTGGCCAAGGTCGACCACCTTGTGGAGTCCGCGATCGCCGTAATAGAGCTGCCCCTCGTGGATGATGAGGCCGGCATCGACTCGCCCTTCCGCCACAGCGGGAAGGATCTGATCAAACGGCATGACCGTGATGGAGACATCCTTGCCGAGGCAAAGCTGGAGGGTCAGATAGGCGGTGGTCAGAAGCCCCGGCACGGCAATGGTACGCGACTTCATCTCTTCGAGCGTGGCCGGCTCGCGCGTGATGACCGTGGGGCCGTAGCGATCGCCCATGCTCGAACCCGAGGCCAGCAACGCGTACCGATCCGCCAGATGCGCGAAGGCGTGAATGCTGACGGCCGAGACCTCCAACTCTCCGTTGAGCGCCCGGCGATTCAGGGTCTCGATGTCCTCCAGTTGATGGACGAACTCGAGCCCTTGCGTATCGAGCTTGTTCTGAGTTAGGGCGTAGAACATGAACGCGTCATCGGAGTCTGGGCTATGACCGACCCGAATCGTTCGAACCGCTTGAGGCTGAGTCACTTGAGGTTACCTTCCATTCTTCGAGGGGCTGACGAGTGCGCGCTTGGCCTGGTACGTGCCCAAGACGGACCGCGAACTCAAATCAAAACCCGCGATCGTCTTCCGAAACGAAACGGGCGGACGTGCGCGGCGGATGGCTGGGCTTTGAATCCAATTCCTTGGTTTAAGACCGATACAGAGGTTGGATCTGAAACGGCCGCTTCCAAAAAAGAGAAGGCCGAGGCCCCAAACGTTGGGGCTTCGACCATTCGCTTCTTGCATCGAGACGAACTCCAGTCGGCGTTGACGTGCTGGCTCATCGCATCAGCCCAGCTCCTTTTTCCGCCACGTTTCGTTCCTCGAATTAGTTGGATCGAGAGGGAGATGAAGTTGAAGAGCCGGCTCCTTGACTTTGGGTCCCGGGGGATCCCACGCCTCCTCGGCTCGCTTCGCCTCCATCCATCCCTTTCACACCAATCTGTTCCAACACATCGAATGGGTCGACGGAGGTATCTTGTTCCGCGGCGGCCAGTAGCGACTTGAAGGGAAAGTTCTCCGGCTCGGGCTCACCCAACTGGCGCAACGCGCGGACGTAACGCTTCACGATCACGCCCGTGTCTCGCTCGTTGAATTTATCGTCTCGATAGTAGTGGAACGGCTTGAGCACCTCATCCCAAAGGTCGAGTCCCTGACGGAACTTCTTCGCCGCCAGTTCCGGGTCTCCCTTCAAAAAGGCGATGGTCCCTTCGTAGAACAACTGACGAGCCTGGACCCCGTCGTCGGTCATCTCCGCTCGCGAGCGGTCTTTCCAGTAGGTGTAATTCATATCGCTGGCCCAGCGATTCGTCCAGTGGCGCTGGTTGTCGGTCAGCTTGTTGAACTTCTCGAGGTTGAAGATATCGTCGATCTGAACCGGTTGATCGACGAGCACCCCGTCCTCATTCTTGACCTGGTTTGGGGTCATGAAAACATGCTTCCCCATTTTCTCCCACTCAACCAGGGCCTTGGCCCACTCGTTCTTGGCAACCTCGCCAAAGGTCGCGGGGATTCCGAGGATGCTCGCTTTTTCCAGGGCCGTGGCATAGCGCGTTTGCGCGTGGGCCGGCATCGTTCGGAACGCGAGGTCACCCGGCCGACCCTTGCGCTGAGGTGAAGGGTCGACGAACTCGGTCTCGCGGACGCCCCCCTGGAGTCGTTCGGCCCCTTCGTCAACCAGGGCGACGGCCCGGCTGAACCAGCCGAACCCGAGCTTGAAGTTGTCGTTCCCCACCACGACGGGAAGTTGGGGCACGGAATAGTCGGTGTACTTCTTGAACTCCAGGTCGTCGTCGTCGCGGAAGAATCGGCGGAGAATGATACTCTCGTCGGCGAATCCGAGCTTGTGATAGTACGTCCAGGCGGTATCCCAGATCAGGTCTGGCGAGCGCTTGTTCTTCTGCACCCCCTCCTGAAGGAACTGGATCCCCTTTTTGATCCAGACATACTTATCCTCGGGGGCATCCCACTCCACCGAGACATTATAGGCGAGGTTCCACCCCTGGAACGTCCAGACCGAGAGGAAGTGGGGTTGAAGCTTGGTAATCAGGTCGACCGTTGTCTTCATCCGGTCCCAGTCGTGCTCGCGCTTCAGCTCCTCGGCGCGGGTCCACAGGACGTTGGCCGCGATCCCGCGGGCCCCTCCCAGCAGGGCCAGCTTCAGCATGAAGCTTCCCGTATCCACCTGGCCGATGGTCGCTTCGCCCAGGTCTTGGCGGATCTTTTCGCGTTTCAGCCAACCGGTGTAGGGAGTCATCGCTCCCAAGATCACCACGATCAGCAGCGCATAAATGATCTTGCGGCTCAGGTTGGATTTCATGCGGCCACCTCACGATTCTTCAGCACGAAGTATCCGGCAATGGAGAAGGGCAACGCATAGGCCAGGGCCAGAAGCAGGTTGGCCGCCATCAGCGACCAGCTCACCTCGAAACCATCGGCCACGGTGTTACTCACGTCGAGCGCGGTGAAGTTAGGAACGAGATAGACCAGCCGAGACATGACCGGCATGACGATCGCGTCGAACGTCTTGGCGATCACCACGGTCAACGTGGGAGCCAGCTCGGTCATCTGATTGTCGTGGGTCAAGAGGCGAATCAGCGACTCGAACGGTCCGCCACCCACCAGGCTCTGCCGGCTCAGCTCCACCAGGAAGGTGAACGCGGCCTGACCCGCCACGAAAAACGCGACCGTCGTCAGCAGGGCCACGGGCCAGCTCAGGAAGGTTCCGGCGAACACGCCGATCGACGTGAGAACCAGGGTCTGGAGCCAGATCCCAAACAGCCCCTTCATGTAATTCGGCCCGAATTGACCGGCCGTCGCCAGGATATACAGGTCGTTCTCGGCCATGCCAAGGTACTGCGTCGGACTCAGGCAACGAATCTCGACCTTGAGGGCCCCGCGCGAGCCGGCCAGGATCGCGGCGGGCACCGTCTGGGAGTTCGTGTAGTACTCCCGCACGGGGAAGATATTGTGAGTCGCCTTATAGTCCGTGTTGGGGTTGGACACGATCATCTCGGCCAGCACGGGATCCCCGACCTTCGCGTCCCCCGCGGCCTTGGTCGTGCGGTAGACGTTGAAGGTCATCTCGAACGAGATCGGGGGGGAGTGCAGGGAAGCGGCCTGCCGACGCAAGGTCTCGGCTTCGCTCGCGCGGCCGGCGGCCTCGGCGGCCTTGGCCCGAGTCTCGTAGTCATTGGACTCGGCCGTCATCTTCTGGTAGGCACTCTCCGCGTTCTTGAGTTCTTCGCGATTGCGCGCCAGCGTTGAAGTGAGCTTGGTCAGCTCCGCCGAAGGAAGTTCTCCCTGGGTTTGAGCATTCTCCGCCAGGGCGATCTCAGACTTCAGATTCTCGATGTTATCGAGGTAGGCTTCGATCGTGTCGGGCGTCAAAAGCCGGCTGACCGGAATTCGCCGATCAATGATGAGCTGGGGATCATAAGGATCTCGCAGCACGCCGAATTGCCAGATCGCACTCGCGGGAGTGTTCCCTTCGATGTGGCTTCGACGGGTCTGCTCCTGCCCCACGTCGATTCCCTGGAGGTGCGGCGTCCCCTTTGAGTCGAGGAAGGTGAGCGAGCCCATGACGGGGTCGCGTGCCTGCATGCGGACGCGAAGCTGGTCGGCCTCTTCTCGCAGGTGTTTGGCCTGCGCATGATTGTTCCGCTTCGCTTCTTTATCCGCCCGCGCCTCGGTCGCCGCGATCGCCCCACCCACCGTGCGCTTCAAGTACAACAGGCTGATGCCGCCGAAGACGAGCACGAGCACCGTGACGATCGTCATGAAGCCGAGCATGCGCCCCCAGATGAGCTCGATCCGCCGCACGGGTTTGGAGACCACCGTGTAGATCGTCTGGCTCTGAATGTCGTTGGGCAGGCTGAGGGGAGTCAGCAACGTGACCATGACCGTTAACAAGAGCGAGCAGAGCAAGGTGAGCGTGCCCACGAACAGCCGCCCCATTTCCGCCGCCCGTGGGGGTGTCAGAAACCAGTGCGTGAACGAGAGAACCACCAGAAAAACGGTGATGACGACCCAGGGGGCCCACATCCGCCGGTTCGACTCGGTAATGGTCAGAAGCGCGATGGAGTAGATTCTTCTCCAACGAAGGGCGACCAGCTCGCGAAGGACCTGGGCCACGACCTTCAGCAACACGACGTATCCCATGTACGTCGCGCTGAGGCGGGCTCCATACATCACCCCTTCTTGCCAGTTCGAAGCTAGCTGCCCTTCGGCCGCCGGAACATTCCGGCTGGACTGCTGCAGGATGATTCCGATGCCCATCCCCAGTAGAAGGGCCAGGTGCACCCCCCCCAGGATCAACAGGTCCGATTTGTTCCCAAGCCGGCCGATCGTCCGCCAGAGGGTGGTCTCAACCCAGATGAAGAGAACGGCGGCACAGATGATGGCCAGAATGGCGACGGCCGACGTTCCTCCCACGCTGTAGATCTTGGTGATTCTTCCGGTTGTCTCCATGACCTGGAACACCATCGCCACGATACTGCCGATCAGGGCGACCAGCGCGGCGATATCGAGCCAGTTGCCTTGCGCGACCGTTCGTTCCTTGAACGCGTGAGCAACCCACGACACAACCCAGCCAAGCAAGCAAAACAAACTGATGATCTTGATCCAGGTAATGAATCCGCCCAGCAGGCCGGGCTGGGTAAAGGCCGGTTCGCCAAACAGGAGAAGCCAGAGCAAGATTGCCCGCCACCTCTCCGGCACTCCCGGCAACAGCGCCTGCGCGATCAGCAGGGGAAGGTTCAAGAGCACGGACATCGTGGGAATAGCTCCTGGAGCACTACTGGGGCATTTCCAAGGCTGAAGGAAATTAAAGCAGAGGAATGAATGGATCCGGGCCTACCGGACCGATTGAGCGGGAACGCGCTTGGGCCGAGGCTTCCGCCTCGGTCCTCGCATGCGCCGGGATCGTCGGTGACTGATGAGGCCCTGGCTCCGTTCCAATGCTGACCTGAGCCAGAGCTAGCTGATCGAACCGAAGATCTTCTAAGTTGAGATCACTGCCATCAAAGAGGCTCATCAGCCCGGGTTTTGACACCGACCAAGGCGAAGGGCGCTCCCCGTTTACCGCTCGGTTGAGGAGCGACCTGGGTTGGTCGGGGGGGGCAACCAACCGCCTTGGGAACGTCCGCCTCCGGGGTCAGGAGCTCGACGGCGTGCCGGCGAGTTGGTCGGGGGCATTCGATCCGCCCGAACCCGTGGGATCCGCCACTCGGCGGCGGCCCGGGTGCAGGTCGCTTTCGCGCACGATTCGCAGGAAGAGCTCTTCGAGCGTGGTTGTTGGGTGATCGACCGCGACCAGCTCGGCGCCATGCCGGGCGATCACGTCGCGGATCTCGTGGAGCGCCGCTTCGGGCAGCTCTCGGAGTTTGATCTGCGTCACGTCCTGAACCGTGAGCAGGTCGGAGACCTTGCCGAGCTCTTTCAGCTCACCACGGTGCAGAATGGCGATCCGGTCGCAGATGTCCTGCATGTCGGCAAGCAGGTGGCCCGAGAGGACGATCGTCTTGCCCTGGGCGCGTAGCTCGCGAATGAGCTCCTTGATCTCCGCCGTGCCGATCGGGTCGAGGCCGGAGGTGGGCTCGTCCAGCAAGATCAGTTCCGGATTGTTGATCAAGGCCTGGGCCAATCCGATTCGCCGCTGCATCCCCTTGGAGTATTCACGAAGTTGACGGTGCTTGGCCGCGTTCAACCCGACCATGTCGATGAGCCGACTCACTCGCTTGGTACGTTCGGCCCGCGAGAGCTTGAACAGACGCCCATAAAAATGGAGAGTCTCTTCCGCGTTCAAAAACTTGTAGAGGTAAGACTCTTCAGGGAGGTATCCAATTCGTTCGTTCTTGGCAACGTTCGTTGTCGGCTCATTGAAGATGAGTGCGTCTCCCTCGGTCGGGAACAGCAGACCGAGCAAGAGCTTCATCGTGGTGGTCTTGCCCGATCCGTTCGGACCCAGCAGGCCGAAAATCTCGCCTTGATGAACCTGCAGGTCGAGAGCCTTGAGGGCCTGAACTTTCGGGCGTCCCCAGAAGTCGCGATAGACCTTGGTCAGGTTCCTCGTCTCAATGATGACATCACGACTCATCACGCGGGCGCCTTGTGAATGAGGAGAAGAGTCTCTTACTCGGCGGGCAACACCAAGACCGATGGCAACGAGGCAATCGGCGGTCGGTATCGACCGAGGTCGAGCATTGAATCAGGAAGAAAGAATAGATGTATCAATCAAATCTCGCCAGAACCCGAAACCTCGGGCTAAAGATTGACCCGATGGTGGCTACGAAATAGGGTTCCAGACGGTTCGGGAAATTCTCCCGAAAATCAGGCTTCTCTTCTTTCAAAGAAAAGCCGCGGCCCCCGTTGGAAGAGTTCCCAACCGGTCCCGCGGGAAGTTATCGTAAGTGAGCCGAGCCTCGTTTGGCAAGTTGTTTGCCAGAAAGAAGCTAGAGAGGCTTTGATCGGTGCGGGAAGGCCGGGCCGCGGCCCCTCCATGAGAACCTCCGAGCAGCCCCCCTGAAAAGGAGCCTCGACTCGTTCCGCGCCGACCGAGCCGGCCAAACTAGGCGAGGAGCCGTTCGGAGCCCAGCCTCAAGGGGTCAACCCTGTTCCACCCGAGTTGACGGGGGGCGCTTCCACCCGGCCGGTAAACGGAGGAACGGGAACGCGAGGGCCATTGCCGAGCGTCTCCTGATACGGATGCAAGGGAGAGTGGGCCGAGGCCTGGGCGGCATGCCCCATGGGATGGCAGCCACCACACCCCGTGTAGGGAATATAGCGCTGACCTCGATTCACATAGGGATTATGATACGTCGGCATGAACAGTTGCGCGGCGGGCACCGAGAACTGGCGCTGGAAATACCAGTCGGGAGTTCGGTCCGCTCCTAACGGCAGGTAGGTGCCATAGTCAACATAGCCGTAACCATCGGGATTACCGTTCGGGAATCCGGGGCCCAGGTTCGGGGCCGGTCTTCCCGGCTGCGTCGCGCCGGTGAGGAGCCCCCCCGTGGAACTGAGTGCCAGCGCCATTGTCAATGAGACGATTGTGGTCATGATCCACCTCCATGTCCAACCGGCCCCGCGGCTACGGATCGCAGCCTGGACGGACTGAGACCGGGCGGCTCGGATTCAAAAACGAAAACCCGCCTCCGCGATATCAAGGAAACTCTACCCGCGCAAGGGGGCCCGGGACGGCGAATCAAGGGCTAGCACTCTTCCGAATTCCGCGAAAAACCGGTACAATCCCGGAATGACGGTTATACCGGAAGGGCGTCTTTCCGGCTGATCACCATGCACGCCTCGCTGGATCTGGCATGATCGTCCTGATCGATAATTACGACTCGTTCACTTATAATCTGGTGCAGCGTCTCGGTGAGATCGACGCGGGAATCGAGCTGTTCGTGGCTCGCAACGATCAGATCAAGCCCGAAGAAATCGAAGCCAAGCAACCCACGCATATCATCATCTCGCCCGGCCCGTGTACCCCACGCGAGGCGGGCGTCTCGAACGCGGTGATTGAAAAGTTCGCCGGCAAGGTTCCGCTGCTCGGCGTCTGTCTCGGCCATCAATGCATCGGCCACGTCTTCGGCGCGAAGATCGTCAGAGCCGATCGGATCATGCACGGAAAGATCTCCGAGATCCTGCACGATGGGCAAGGCGTCTACCGCAACCTCCCCAACCCATTCCCGGCGACCCGCTATCACAGCCTCGTCATTCAACCGGGCACCCTGCCCAGCGAATTCGAGATTACCGCCTGGACCCAGGAAGGGGAAATCATGGGGGTGCGCCACAAGACCTACCCCCTGGAAGGGGTCCAGTACCACCCGGAAAGCTTCCTGACGCACGATGGTACGCAACTGCTCCGAAACTTCATCGGTCGCTAGAACGCGAGGCGTCGCGAAGTCCTTAACTCCTTGACGCTACCCCCTTGGTAACGCACCAGGAGAGATCCGAGATCCAGAACCCGGCCCCGATTCGAAGGCCCACCGGCGGATTTTCCGAGGCGTTCACCATGGCCGATGGGCTCGATCGTTTGCTGACGGTGGAAGAGGCCGTGCAGGCCGTCCTGGCACGATCGAAGCCTCTCCCCCCCAGACAATTGGACCTGGCGGACGCCCAGGGGTGCCGGCTCGCGGAAAACGTCGAGGCCGACCTCGACATGCCCCCGTTCGACAAGGCGATGATGGACGGCTTCGCGGTCCGCACCGCCGACCTCGCGGAGGGACGAAATCGACTGGTGGTGGGGGAGGAGATCCCGGCCGGCCGAACTCCCCAACAGCCGCTTGGAGTGGGAGAAGCCGCGTCGATCATGACTGGCGCGCCCTTACCTCCGGGCGCGGACGCCGTGGTCATGGTCGAGCGAACGCGCCGAGAAGGGAACGAGGTCATCCTCGAAGGTCCACCGGTCCGGCTGGGGCAACACTGGATGCCCCGAGGCCAAGAAATGCGCAAGGGGGATGTGGTCCTCGACAAGGGGTCGATCTTGAACGAGGCGGCCCTGGGACTGCTCGCCTCGGTCGGGCGATCGCAGGTCCTGGCGGTACCGATCCCCCGCATCTCAATCGTGCCGACGGGTGATGAGTTGGTTGAGGCTGGGGTCCAGCCCGGCCCGGGCCAGATCCGCAACTCCAATGCGATCACGCTCGAGGCGCTCGCCCGATCGGCCGGAGCGGAGGCGACACGCCTAAGAATCGCGCCTGACGAGCCGGACGTCCTCGCCGACCGGCTTGAAGAAGGACTTGCCACGGCCGACCTTCTGCTCATCACGGGAGGCGTTTCGGCGGGCAATCGAGACCTCGTCCCCGGCGTCCTCCAGAAACTCGGTGTCGAGCAAGTCTTCCACAAGGTCCAGATCAAACCGGGTAAGCCACTCTGGTTTGGCGTGGGCCCAGCCCAGACAGGGGCGGCTCGCCCCTTGGTCTTTGGCCTGCCCGGCAACCCGGTGAGTGGGGTCGTTGGTTTTCTCGTCTTTGTTGCCCCCGCGATTCAAGCCCTGGCCGATCGGCCTGGGAATCCGAACCGGCGCGAGCGACTCCCCCTGCGCGGGCCATTCGAACAGAAAGGTCCACGTCCCACCTATTATCCCGCGTCCCTTGTCGAGTCTGCCTCGACCGGTACACGCGAGATCGAGCTGCTGCCGTCGGTTGGCTCGTCCGACCTTCGCACGGTTGCACGCGCCGAGGGTTTCGCAGTCTTTCCCTCGGGCGATCGACGATACCAGCCGGGCGAGGTTGTTGATTTCTTGCGTATGGGGTAGCATCCGCCTCGCAACCCAAGTATTGACCCAAGCACCCCTTTTGCGATCGAATTCCAGGATGGGTTGACACGGGACCGTCCGGTTCACTTTCAAGGGTCGTCCGTCCTTGCCTCTCCTGGCTCGAAATCGGGTTGCCTGAGTCGAATCTCGGTGCTTCGAGATCGAATGCCCTCGTAGGCCTTGGTTGATGCGTCAAGGGTGATTGAGCAAACAACCAGACTGACAAGGTCGACCAGCTTTCGCTGACGAAGGGCCCAACATGACCTGAGACGGCCCCGCACCGAGTCCGACTCTTGAACTTGGTCTGAAGGAACGCCGATGCCGACCGATGCCCCCGCCACGGCCCTCTTGAAGTCGGAGTCGGCTCGTCCCGATCAGTCAGCCATTCCCAGAGGCCGGTCCCCCCTGCTCCTCTCCGTCCTCTCCGCGCTGATCTTGTGGTCGGCGTTCCCTCCCACGAACTGGTGGTGGTTGGCCTGGGTTGGGCTCGCCCCCTTCTTCTCACTCATCCCGAGCCACCGCTCCGCACGCTCGCTTTACCTTAGCGCGTGGGTGGGGGGTTTCGTCTTTTGGCTCCTCTCCATCCAATGGGTCCGCCTGACCGATCGAGATGCCTGGCTCGCCTGGGTGGTCATGGCCCTGGTCCTTTCCGTGTGGTGGCCTGGATTCCTCCTGCTCACCCGGGTCGCGGTGCGCCGTTTCCATACCCCCATCATGCTGGCCGCCCCAACCGTCTGGGTTGGGCTCGAATACGTCCGAGCGCACATCCTGACCGGCTTCGCCTGGTACTACCTGGCGCACACCCAGCATCAAAACCTGCCGATGATCCAGGTGGCCGACCTCCTCGGCACCTTGAGCATCAGCGTCCTGATCGCTTTAACCAACGCCTGGCTGGTCGATATCGCTCGTCTTCCGCTCCGGGACATCGCGGGACTTACCTGGAGGATCTCCAGGGAGCAGTTAGCGCGAGGGAGCATCGTCCTCGCCTTACTGTTTGCAACCGCGAGTTACGGCATTTATCGCCTTCGCACCGCCCAGTTCCGCGAAGGGCCGGTGATCGGACTGCTCCAGTCGAATCTGGAACAATCTCTGAAAGACCCCAATAATCGCGACCTCATTATCAGTATCTATGAAACCTTGACCCAGCGCGCCCTTCGACAGCCCAAGCCGCCCGACCTTCTCGTCTGGCCCGAGACCTCTTATCCCTTGCCTTTCGTCGTTCGCGACCCCGCTGTCGACGATCCGACGTTCGAGCGTTTCGCCAGGGAATACAACCCCGAGACCGGGCGCGACTACTGGTCGTTCTGGGAGAAAGACTCGCGCCGATACCTCCAGGATTGGAGCAACGCCGCGAAGACACCCATGCTCGTGGGAAGCCTCTTCTACCACTTCGAGCCCCGCGGCCTCTCGCGGTACAACTCCGCGATCCTGTTCAAGCCGAACGCGAAGACGATCGAGCGGTACGACAAGATTCACCTCGTCCCATTCGGGGAGTACATCCCCTTGATTAAACTGTTCCCCTGGCTCACGGTCTTGACACCTTACCAGGGCCGCACGATCCCAAGCCTGAACTTCGGGACCAAACCGACCGAGTTCCGCCTGGGTGAGTATCGGATCGCCACGGCGATCTGCTTCGAGGATACGATTCCCCAGGCGGTCCGCCGGTTCTTCCGTGCTTCGGACGTTCCTCAGCCCGACGTCGTGGTGAACCTATCCAACGATGGATGGTTCAAAGGGTCATCCGAACATGATACTCACCTGGCGACGAGCGTATTCCGGGCGATCGAGAACCGGGTCCCCCTGGCGCGCGCGGCCAACATGGGCTACTCCGCCATCATTGATGGAAACGGCAAGGTGCGGGCCACTGTCCCCAAGGGGACGGAGGGGGTTCTGGTGGCCCCGATCCCCCTGGACGATCGCACCAGCTTTTACTCGATCTGGGGGGATTGGCTCGGAACAATCTGCTTGATTCTCACAACCCTCATCCTGCCGGTTTTTGGTCTTCAAAGGCTCCGATCACGACAACCTTCTTAACCCAAATTCGCCAAGCCTCCTTCCTTGTCAGCTCGCCATTCATCGTGTAAATTAGTTTGTGTTCGAGTCTGAGAAGGCGGGAAGAAGGTAAGTCGCGAAAAAGCGCGTCGAGCGATTCTTGCCGGCTTCGGATTCGGCCCTGTAGAATATGGAAAGAAAAATAGCCGAGGCCGCTCTAGAGGAGGGTCTCTCGGTGTTTTTTCTCACTTCCCGGGCACGCACGGTCTCTGTCCCCCTTCCCCACGCTTGGCTCGTGGCGGCGCGGTCGCGAGGGGCATATGGCCGGACCGTCTTCTCCAAGACTTGCATTAGGATGGGACCATGACGTTCGTCGGCAAGATCCTCGTGATCGTCATCATGGCCTTCTCGCTGATGTTTCTCGGCATCTCGACGGTCGTCTTCTCGACCGCCACGAACTGGAAGGCGGCGACCACCGCGGCCAAAACCCAGGTCGCGGAGCTCCAGAAGAAGAACTCGGACGCCACCGCGAGCCTCAAGGCTCTGGAAACCGACTTCGAAAAGGCAAAGACCACTCACGCCGCAACGACCAAGCGGCTCGAAAACTCGATCGAACAACTGAAGGCAGACATCGCGCGCATCCAGGAAGAGGCCACCGCGGCCCGTACTCAGGTTGCCACCGCGCAAACCAATGCTCAAACCTCGCTTGAAGAGGCTGAACATAGCCGCAAAGAGGCCGAGTTGCTCCGCGAGCAAAAGCTCGCGGTGGAAAAACAGGCCAACGAATACAAACTCACGCAATCTGAGCTAAATGACCAGATTCGCATTTTGAAGCGCGAGCGCGACACCGCCAAGAACAACGCGGATTCACTCCGCGAGAACAACGCCAAGTTCTCAGCTTTGCTTCGCCAGCACGGGCTCTCCGACGACATCACGCGGATCAAGGGACTTGAAGCCCCTCCCACCGTGCATGGCGAGGTGGCTCGCGTGGATCGTAACCGGGTCGAAATCACCATCGGTTCGGATGAAGGTGTTTTCGTTGGGCACGAGCTCTACCTCTGGAGAACCAAGCCCAAACCCGACTACCTCGGCAAAATCCGGATTCTCACTGTCGATCCTGACCAAGCCGTGGGCGAGGTGATCGGCAATACCGTTCAAGGCAAGCAAGTAAAGGAGGGTGACGTTGTCTCGAGCACGTTCCGCAACGGCCCGCGGAGCTAGCGGAGGTTCACGAGCAGCCGCCAGTCGCCCCGGAGTGTTTGTTCAGACACCCCGCAGCGATATCTTCGTGGCACTGCTCGGCGTCGCCCTCGGCGCAATGATCCTCGGCTGCCTCCTTCTCGTACTAATTCTCAAGGGTTACGACTTCTCCACCAAGGTCTCGGCTCTCTCGCCCCAATCAAGCGATCAGACCGCCCTGGCCGCCTCCTTCGAAAAATCCGATTTTTCGACTAGTGTACGCTTGTAACCCAAGCTGGTTCCGCATAGAATGCCGTTGCCGGGTTGAACTGGTGTATAGCACCAAGTTCCACCAGGCAGCGGCGTTCTGGTTTTTGGCTTTTCCGCCCCGAACGCCGCCCATTGCACCCGGTGTTTGATTCCAGTCGAGGGCGGCGGACCGGTGGGTCGATTCCCAAGAACCGACCCCATTCCGCCCGATCCTCCGGGGGGCGTTATCACATGACTCAGCATCCCGACCTCTTCGCGGCCCTCGCCGCGCCCTTTGAGCCCAGCGAAATCAAGACACGGTCGCACTCCGGCCGCCAACTCTCCTACATCACGGCCCGCACCGTGATGAACCGGCTCGACGCCGTGCTCGGCCCGGAGAACTGGTGGGACCGGTTCATCCCAGGCGAAAAAAGCGTTCAGTGCGAGTTGACCATCCGCCTTCCCGACGGCTCCATGCTGACCAAGAGCGACGCGGGTGGGTACGCGGGCATGGCCGACCTGGGAGACGACGACAAATCGGGATACTCCGACGCCTTTAAACGGACGGCCGTCAAATTCGGGGTCGCACGCTATCTGTACGGAGATGGAATTCCCGGCTTCGTCGCGGAGCGTGTGGGAGCATCGACAACGGCTTCCGCGTCGCCGACAGTTCAGGCGAGCGTTTCCGACTCCCGGTCTGACGGACCTTCCTCCACCCCGGCCTCTGCCCATTCGTCGGGCTCGGCGGGAGGACGCAGTAGCTTGCCTCGCACCGGAAAGGCTCTCTTCGCCTGGACCAAGGACCAGGAGCAGCGGCACTCGGTGGGCTTGCTGAAGTATCTGAACAACTGGGCCAAGCTTCAGGAATTTCCCGGCCGAATGGTGGAATGGGACGCCGAGCAGGTCGCCCTCGCCCACACGGAAGCCTGCCGGAAATTGAGTTCCCTTCAAGCGGCTGCCACTTCGGAAGCTTACGAGGAAGCATTGGCCAACTGAGGATCACACCGAGGTTTGCCAGAGCCGGCTCGCTACCGATTGACCGAAAAGTCCCCGCGTACAACGCTTAACGCGTGCACGCGGGGATCTTTGTTATGTCGGTTGGTCCTCGAGCGACCGGCTTAGTTCAGTGAGACTGAACCGAAGCTCAGGCTCGTACACCACCCAGTTGTGGGGCGTGGGCTCTCTGAGCCTTCTTCGCGGGAGACTCGTACTGAATGAACGACTTCAGCCGGGAAATGGGCTCTTCGATGAGGTACCAGGAGAGGGAGGCCACACCCAACGAGGCCAAAATCTTGGTCACGTCCAGGATCAAGGGGGCGTCGATTCCCAGGAAACGGAACACCCCCCACGTCACCACGAAGACGAAGGGATGGAACAGGTAGGTGCCGTAGCTAATCTGCCCAAGAAATTTCAGTACGGGGTTACGTAAGACTCGGAGGTTGGCATGGCCGGAGTTCAGGATGACGAGTCCGATCAGGCCAAAGAAGAGAAGATTCCAGGAAAGTACCATCAAGGAAGGCCGCAGAGACATCTCGTGGTCGAAGTCCATGGCGATTGTATCCACGGTGGTGACCACGGTGAAAACCATCGCCGCGAAGCTAAAGGCGGCAAATCCCCACTGATATTCTTTGCGTCGACGTTCCAGCACTTCCTGATTCTGAAACAAGATGGCCAGAATCGACCCCAGCGCAAAGCCATCGCAACGCGCCAACAGCAGCCACCAGTGAAACCCAAGGGCTCGCATGGTCACGGACATGGCCAGCAGTGACAACGCCGCGGGGAGTAATCTACTGCGCCCCAGCAACAGCACCAAAGAGGGCCAAACGAGGTAGAATTGCTCCTCGATCGCCAAGCTCCACGTGTGCTCAAAGTAATGATTGAAGGCCGGCGTCGTCGAAGACCAGTACCGAGTGATGTTTTGCGTGAACGTGAGGTAGTGGTAAGCACCATCCATGGGGAATGGAGTCGGAACAAACCGATTTAGAAAAATCGCTGCCCCTATCGCCACGAAGTAGATGGGCCAGGTGCGAAACCAACGCCTGAGCGAGAAGACAACGAGAAATCTCCCGCTGTCAGCCTTCCTGAGAATGATCGAGGTGAGTAAAAAACCCGACATGACCAGGAACAGATCAACACGAATGCCATGAAGGGCAAATGCGGATGGGTCGAGGTGATAGATCATCACCGCCATCGCCGCTAGACCCCGAATGGCGTCTAGCTCGGTGATTCTGCGCATAGGGGGGCCTCCCTGCTCTCAACGCGCTAAATGCATCCTTGATGTCAAACTCTTGTCGCGTGGTGGACTTTAACAAAGTTCCGAGGCAAGATTCAATCCTGTGGACTCCGATTTCTTTCCCGCAACCGAATGACACTCCAGATCCTGATTGATGGTTGGCCATCAACTCTTCGCGGGAAATCTGGGGGCGAAACGCGACCCGTCGTTCGGAACGATTGTATCGTAGCGAATGATTCAGAAGAATCAAAGACTATATCCTAAAGAATTCGTTCACCATTACAATTCGAAACGTTCCTCCCACGTCCTCATCTGGAAACTCGGACAAAAGCCCCTTCTCTGGTCGTTTGATCAGAATGAAAGTCAAGTCAAGGCTTACGCTTCGCTGGGTTTTCGGACGAGGGAAACTGGCATGCCAGGACCTGAGCCTCGCCTGCCGCATAGCGGAGCTTCAACAGAAGCTGGTTGGTGCCCGCCTTGAGCGGCAAATCGATCGTGAGCCGATCGGCAAAATCGGCGGAATAATGCCAGAGGGCGAGTTCGCGACCGTTCAAGACAATCCGGGCCGCGTTGGGGCCGCTGAGCACCAGGGTCTGAACCGAGTCCACTTTCGCGTCGATCTCATGGTAGGCGTAGAACAGAGTCGCCTCGGTGGAAGGGTCGAGCTCGAGTTCCGTCGCCAGGCTCAGACCGCCCCAGGTCTGTTTGGGGAGGGGTTGCCGCCAGCGCAGGTCGCGGTCGCCGGCCTGGACCACCCGCTTCAAATCCACAGGTTCAAGTTCGTGCAAGTATTGACGACGGAGACCGTCCAGCCGATTGTCGGCGAATGGGCCCAGGAGATGCAAGTCGGCCCTGGAGTCGGCGGCGAGTTGATACGCCGTCGCAGTCAATGTCGGGAGCTTCATGCTCTGCGCAAGCTCGAGAAACCGAGGTTGACTGTTCGGACCATACGCGAGCTGAAAGACCAATGCTTGTTGAGTGGCCGAGGTCTGCGTGGGGTTGAGTCGTACCAGGGCCGACGCCAGGGTCTTCCGCCGATCGTCCGGCAAGTCGGCGCCCCGGAGAATTGAGCGGGCGGCCATGCGGAGTTGGTTATCGAAGCCACCCAGCCGACGACCCTCGCTGTCAAAGGTCTCTCGGAGCAGGTCCGCGAGCTTGGGGACATCGGCAAGCTGTCGAGCGACCTCCGCGCCCGGGTCGTCGGGCTTGGCCACGGTCGCGAGCAACTTCAAGACTTCGGTCAGTTCGACGGGCCGCTTATCTTGGCTCTTGCCCTGATCTTGATTCTGATTTTGATCACGAACATCGCCACCCTTGCCTTTCTCCTTCGGAGGATTGGCGTCTGAACCGGTGGAAAGAGCGATGGGCGCCAGTACCGCGGCCAGGTTGGTCAACCCTTGACGTTGGACGTAGGTCCGCATCAATTCCTGGGCGACGTCGTCGCGTCGCTCGGCTCGGAGTGCCAAGTACCGGGCGCCCGTCGCACGCGCCATCAACTCCTCCGCGACGGCCTGATCGTTGGGGTGGTCGGCGTACGAGACCCTCCCCTGGTTAAACGCGGCTTTGGCGGCATTGAAGGCCTCGAGAGTCTGGCCGTGCTTCAGGGCCGCGTAAGACAGGAGAATATTGCCGGTCCGCCCCGCCTTCAGCCGATCCTTGAGGTCTCGAATTGGCTCGATGTCCCCCGTGCCATCGAGGTATTCTCGAACGGCCTGGGCGGCGACGCCATAAGGTTGCAGACGAGCGAAGTCGCGGAGTAAGTTGCGAGCCTGGTCCCGCCGACCCGACTTGAAAAGCGCGGAGGCCTCCCAGGAGAGGAACGTGGTGCCCGGCGGGTATCGTAGACGACCAGCCTGGAGCAGTTCGACCGCCTGGTCGAGTTGACCCGCCTCGAACAGGGCCCACGCGTAGTCCATCAAGGCCCCCGCCTGGAAACTCTGGGCCGCAATGACCAACTCGCCGAGCATCTTGTCCGTTTCGTGGCGTTTCTTGTGGATTGTGGCCATCCGCAGCCGCGCATTCACCGGCGACAGCGACTCTAGAGCGCGTTCCGCGAGGTTGCTCAAGGTGGCCAGGGCCTCTTCCGGCCGACCGTCTTCGAGATAGTATTCGGCTAACGCACGATAAGGGGCGGGCTCGTCTGGGTTTTCGTCGATCAGTGCCTCGTACAGCTTCAAGCCCCGCGGTTCGTCGCGAAGTTTGACGTCGTGGAGCAGAACTTCGGCGGTTAGTCGTCGAACGCCGAGGGATTCCGGCGCCTGCTCAAGAGCCTGTTCCAGCCGCTGCCCCCGTTCCTGCCCTTGGACCTGGCGAAGCCAGAGCCGAACGTTGCGCTCGTCGTAGGGGTTCCGGCCATAGGCGATCGGTCGCTTCACGATGCGCCAGGGAAAGTCCCAGGAGGGAAAGCGTCGGCGGGCGTCCCGGTACAGGTCCGCCTTGAAGCCCGGCTCCAGGTAGACCACTTCGTCGTATCCGTGGTCGAACGCGGGATCAAACCTGGGCAAGTTCGGTGGCCAGGGGAGCGTCCCCTTCGCGGCCTTATCGTTTGTGAGAAGACCTGTGGCCCAGTGGGCCGTCATCGTGTCAAAGCCACAGATCTCGATCAAAGGGGTGAGAACGGCGCCGGCCTCATCGTACACGCAGAGAACATCGACGAGCAGTCTCAGAAGAACGTGGAATCCGGACTGAGCCTCAACGCGAGCGAGCCGCCGTACCAGCAGAGAATCAGGCGAGAAAGCCTGCCCCGGAAGGTCGAGCCCGTTCCAAGCTCGGACCTCCATGGCGGTCAGACGATGCTCGAAATCCATGAGCGCGGTGATCAAATCAAAAGCCCAGCGCTCGTCGGGTTCGAGGGCGAACGCGTTCAAGTCCAGAGCCGCCTGGACCGCTTGATCAACCACGTCGGGGTCCGTCGCCTCGTCGGCGAGGTCGGGCGGTTCGCGCCTGGCGATCGTCGCCAGTTTCTTGAGCAACTCCTTGCAGGCGCGGGCGTCCCCCGTCACTTTGACCGACTCCCACGCCAGGATCCGAGCCGCCTGGACCAACCCGGGGGTGAGCGCCCTCGAGCTGATCCGTCGAAGCGTACCGACGCCGGCAAAGTCGGCGATCAGGACAGGCGCGGAGGATTCGAGGGGGTTGGTTGCCCAGGCATCCTCGAAGGCCTGCTGGGCCAGGGCGTGCTTGCCGTTGATCTGACGGATCCGACCCCGCACCAGCGGATAGTTAGTCGCGGGCTTCCCTTCGGCCGGTTCGGGAAGGCGCGCCTCCTCTCCCGTCGCGAGTGCCAGGACCACCTTTTGCTCAGGCGACCAAGAGGTATCGGTACCAGCCAAACGCAAGGCCGAAGCGCGTGCGGCGAGATAGTCGGGAACGAACCGAGCGATCAGGGCGCCGGTCAATTCCACCTCGGGAGTCGGGCGGTCGAGCATCAGGGCGAGATTGAGCGCGGCCCTCGCTCGAACCAGAGCCGCGCGGTCAACCGTGGCGTACGACCTCGACGGGGAAGCGGCGAGCCATGCGTAAGCCTGAGCCAGCAGTCGCCAGGATTTGGCCGACCGGGGTTCGATCCGTAAGGCGTCAGCGGCGGCCTTGGCCGCGCGGAGCAACGCAACCGGATCACCCGGGCGGAGCGATTCCTCCACCTGCTTCCAGAGTTCTCGGACCGGTTCGGGTGACTCGTCCTCCGCCTGGCTTTTGAGCTTGGCCGGCTGCTCGCCATTCACGAGCAGTTCGAAGAGAGCCAGGGCGGCGGAGCGGTGAGCCTCGAGGTAGGCGGCGGCCGATTGGGTCTTCAGGTCGATCGTTCGGGTCCAGGGGGGAAGGTCGGGGCGGATCACCCGCAATTTCAAGCGGGCCGGAGCCACGCGGTTCTCCGAGGCCTTGCTCTCAGTCCGTTCGATGAACCCGGAGACCACCGCCGACGCACCGCTGGTTTTGAGAACACGATTAAGGGTGCCGTCGTCGAGCCGGTCTCGGTGCGGGAACCCCGCCGAAGGGGCCAGTTCCAGGGCCCTCGCCTCGGTCGCGACCGGCAACGCGCCCGGCCCGTTGAGCAGCCAGGCGGCGGTCAGGTGAAACCCCTGCAAATCGATCGGATCGGCGAGCATGTCGGCCAGGCAACCAAACGGGAGGATGACCACGGGGGCGAAGGTCGATTCGGCGGGCGTCGTGGCGGCGTCGGGCGAACGCTGAGTGAGTTTTGGGGGTGCATCGAGCGCACGCCAAACGCAACCAGCGATCAAGGCATCGTGGTTCTGCCCGCTGGAATCGCGCAGCGATCTCCCCTGCCCCTCGGTGAAGTCGTACCGCAAAACATCTTTCCCAGACTCGGCCGGCTCGTTAATTGTTGGAGTGAAACTCTGTTCGTAGAGCCGGTCTTCGCTGATCCTCACGAACGCGACCTGTCCGGCGAACCGATGAAACCGTTTGTCGCCCCACCAGGTGCTTGCCAGGCCCAGTCGAGTCTCAATGGGCACGATGTCATAGTCGGTCTTCGCACGTTGGTAGGGGCGATCATCATCGAGCCTGGACGCGACGAGCGTGCCGTCGAGGAAGAGCTTCATGCCACCGGCTCCCCAGACCCCGGCGACGTGGTGCCAACCGGCTTCGAGCCGAGCGAGCCGCCAGGCCAACTCGGTCGAGTCACCGGTGGCTTCTTTATTGAAGGCGAGCTTCCCGTCGCGCAGCACCAGGTTCAACCGCCCGGCATCATCACCGATCAACGGCATCTGACGTTGACCATCCCACGCGCGGTCGAGCCCGAACCAGAGTTCCACAGTCCCTTGCTTCAAACCGTCGGGAATCGGTTGCCGAAGCCAGACGAAGGCCGATTCCCCGTCGAACCAGAGCGCGTGCCGACCAGGAGTCTCGGGCTTCGCAGCCGGATCGGCCCCTTGCGCCGACACCGCGCACAGGACAAGCCCGGCGAAAACCCATCCGGGCCAATCTTGCAGAAGCGAGCGAACCCGAGTCATCAGCGGCACTCCGTTCTGGAGGAGCTCCTTGGCACGACACTTAAGCCAGAAGCAAACTCAGAAACCCGACACTTGAGAATAATCCAGATCAGGCCGTGATCACAACAAACACCGTCAACCAGCCCCGCATTCGAGGTATTCAAAGAGTCCGATCCGAACACGTCCCTGTCTGAAAGAGCGGGCATCGGGTTTGTGCTTCGAAACTTCAACCACGAACAGAATACCCGTGTTCCCAATGACATACGACACAGTCATCAAATCAATAATATTCTCTATATCAATTTCAATGCATTTAAAATGCCATTCAGCCCCTGTTTTCCATCTTCTCAAACGCTCTGGCCCATTCAACCCAAAGCTTGAAGCCAGTTCATCCGATAAGCTTGAGGAAGGAATTTGGACTCCTCGCTGATTTTGCTGAGAGGATCTGAGAGGATTGCTTAAACTGGACCGAGTTTAACGAACCGTAAAGAGGACGCGTTTCCCGATTCATTGGTGGGGAGAATGCGCTTCAGCTCCTCGCGCCGGCCGCCCCTTGACGACACATTCATGTTGATTCACTGAAACATCTCTCAAGCCTGTCCTGACTACAGATTTCGCTTTTGGGTTTGCCGAACCCTTGTACCAAGGGGATGTGGTCGATCACTCGAATGCGGAGCATTTTGAGGAATCGCGATGCAGACTGTCTCCCTGGCCCTGATGTGGCACCAGCACCAACCGTATTATCCGGATGACGTGGCGGGCGAAAACCCCATGCCCTGGGTGCGGTTGCACGGGACGAAAGATTACCTGGGCATGGCCCTGCATCTCGAGGAAGTTCCCGAGTTCCGCTGCACCATCAACCTGGTCCCAAGCCTGCTCGTCCAGATTGAGGCCTACGTGCAAGGGGCCACCGACCAACACCTGCGCGTCTCGCGTCTGCCCGCGAATAGCCTCGATCAGACCGACGCCATTTACTTGCTTGACCACTTCTTCATGGCGCATGCCGATGCCATGATCCACCCTCATCCCCGATATCACGAGCTCTATCAGCAGCGTGGATTCGGGGTCGACTCCGCCACGCAGGCCCTACCTCGGTTTCGCGAGCGTGACCTGCGCGACCTGCAGGTCTGGTCGAACCTGAGCTGGATGCACCCCCTGCTCTTCGAGAAGGATAAGGAACTCGCCGAATTCAAGGCCAAAGGGGCTCACTATACCGAGGACGAGAAGCAATGGCTGCTCGACAAACAGCGCGCGCTGCTCGCCCAGATCATCCCCTTACATCGAAAACTCGCGGATCGAGGGCAGGTTGAGCTAACCACCACCCCGTTCTATCATCCGATCCTCCCCCTGCTCCACGACAAGCGGCTCGCTCGCGAGGCGATGCCCGACGTGAACCTCCCCGCTTATCGAGACGGTTATCTCGACGACGCCGAGGTCCACGTCCGGCGCGCGGTCGAAAGCCATCAGAAGCATTTCGGCGAAAAGCCCCGAGGCATGTGGCCCAGCGAAGGGTCGGTCTGCCAGGCCATGCTCCCCTTGCTCAAACGCCATGGAATTCAGTGGATCGCTACCGACGAAGAAATTCTCGGTGCTTCCACCCATGGGAAGGTCGGCCGAGACGGGCGCGGGCACGTCAGGCACCCCGAGCTTCTCTATCGCGCCTGGAAGGTCTCCGAGCAAGGGCACGATCTCGACATCGTCTTTCGAGATCATTCCATGTCGGACCAGGTTGGCTTTCACTATCAGCGCAGTCCCGGCCACGCCGCCGCGCACGACTTCCTCGGCAAGCTCCACGCGATCGGAGACGCCTGCCGCCACAACCCGGCCACCCTGGTCCCCGTGATCCTCGACGGGGAAAACTGCTGGGAATATTATCCTGACGGCGGCGTCTCGTTCCTCCGCTCGCTCTATCAGAACGCCGCGCGTGACGCACGCGTCCGACCGGTCACGATCGGCGAGTTCCTGCGCGAGCACCCGCCCGCCGACACCCTCCCTCGTCTCTTCTCGGGAAGCTGGATCAGCCACAACTTCGCGATCTGGATCGGCCACCCCGAAGACAACCGGGCCTGGGATGCCTTGCACGAAACGCGTGAGTTCCTGGTGCGCGAGGAAAAAAGCGGGCGGCACCCCTCCGAGGTCCTCGCCCGCGCCTGGGAGGAGATGTACATCGCGGAAGGCTCCGATTGGTTCTGGTGGTACGGTGACGACCACTCGAGCGCTCTCGACGCCCTCTTCGATCACCTGTTCCGTAAGCACCTGCGAAACATTTATACCTTGCTGAGTCAGGATCCTCCCGGCAACCTGTTTTCCCCCATCTCCCTGGCTATCACCCACCGCCCAATCCACGATCAGCCGTCCAGCTTCCTCAAGGTGAAGGTGGATGGGCGGGCCACCTACTTCGAGTGGATCAACGCCGCGCGTTATGTTTGCGGCAATGAGCGAGGGACCATGACCCTGGTTTCTCGAGGTCCACTGCACTGCGTTTGGTTTGGATTTAGCATCGACCACCTGCTGATCCGCGTGGACACGGAAGGGGGACCAGCGTCCGAACGGCTCGCGGAGTTCAGCCAGCTTCGAGTTGGCTTCGTCGATCCGGCTGACTGGTCGATCCTCGTCGAAAACCCTTCCCAGCCCCGGCCCGACGCCCGGATCCAGCACGCGGGGAGCGCCTCGCCTCAAGGGATGAAGGTCGAGGCCGCCACGGGCAGGATCTTCGAGCTGGCGGTTCCCTTCGGCCGGCTCGGGCTTCGCGCCGACGACCCGGTCCGCTTCTATGTGGAATTGATCCAGGGGGAATCGAGCGTGGACCGCGCGCCTCGGGAAGGGATCTTCGAGCTGACGGTCCCTTCCCACGACTTCGAGCACATCAACTGGCAAGTCTGACCGCTCGAACGTACAGTCTCCTTGAAGGCGCGGAAGCTCTCCAAGGCCGATCTCACGATCTGAACCAGACTGGATTCCGCCAACGACCGATGGATCGCGTCGCATTTAGAATTGTCGAGAAGGAAGGAGGCACACGTTGCCCGAACTGCGTAAAGATCCGATCGTCGGCCGCTGGGTCATCATCGCGCATGAACGGGCCAAGCGGCCTCACGACTTCAGCGGTGAAGCGCAGCAACAGGCCAAAGGAGGCTTCTGTCCCTTCTGCGAAGGGAACGAGGACAAGACGCCACCGGAAATCGTCGCTTACCGCGAGCGCGGAACCCGGCCCAACGGCCCGGGATGGCGCATTCGCGTGGTCCCGAACAAGTTCCCCGCCTTGATGATCGAGGGGAACCTGAACAAGCGGGGCGAAGGTATCTACGACATGATGGCGGGCATCGGAGCGCACGAAGTCATCATCGAGAGCCCCAAGCACCACATCAGTCTCGCCGAGCTCCCCGAAGAGAACATCCAGGAGATGCTCTGGGTTTACCGCGACCGGCTGGTCGATCTCAAAAAAGACTCGCGGCTGGTGCACGGCATGCTCTTCAAGAACGTCGGCGCGGCGGCGGGCGCCAGCCTCGAGCACAGCCATAGCCAGTTGATCGTCACGCCGATCGTCCCGATCTCGGTCTGGGAAGAAATGACCGGCTCACTCGAGTTCTTCAACTACCGAGGGCGCTGTATTTACTGCGACATGGTCCAGCAAGAGCTTTCCACCGAGAAGCGCATCGTGCTGGATACCCCCCACTTCACCGCGTTCTGCCCCTACGCCAGCCGGTTCCCCTTCGAAACCTGGATCGTTCCCAAGTCGCACTCGAGCCAGTACGAGAACATCCCCAAGCAAGGGGTGGACGACCTGGCCACGGTCCTCCGCCAGGTCCTCGGCAAGCTGGAGATCGCTCTCGATAACCCCGCATACAACTATATCATCCACACGGCCCCTTTCGATCATCAAGAGCTACCGCATTATCACTGGCACATCGAAGTGATCCCTCGCCTCTCGAAGATCGCGGGGTTTGAGTGGGGTTCCGGATTTTATATCAACCCGGTTCCGCCCGAAGACGCCGCGGGCTTCCTGCGCGAGACTGAGTTCCCCACCAACTTCAGCCATCGGGGTTCGCCAGGGTTGAGCCATTCCTGACGCGAATGAGTTCCTGATCACAAAAGGACGAGGCGGTTCAAGCTTTCGGCATTGGCGAGCGAGGCATTCATTTGCGACCATGGAGTCGAGTCTGGCTCGCCTCGACAAAGAACCGCGTGATCGAGACGGCCTGAATGCTCGGCATTCAACCGCGGATCGATAGCCATGAGGGCTTCCCATGTCTGGTGTCCGCCTGATTCTCGCGCTGCATAATCATCAGCCGGTGGGCAACTTCGACGGCGTATTCGAGGCGGCTTACCGCACGAGTTATCTCCCGTTCCTCGAGGTTCTCGAAGGTTATCCCGACATCCCGTTCGCGCTGCACACCTCGGGCCCGCTCATGGAATGGCTGGCCGAGCATCGGCCCGAATACCTGGCTCGGCTCCGTCCGCTGGTCCAGTCGGGCCGGGTCGAAGTTCTGGGGGGGGGGTTCTACGAGCCCATCATGACCATGATCCCCCACCGCGACCGCGTGGGGCAGATCCAGTCGTACTCGGAGTACCTGAACGAGTTGCTTGGCGCGTCGGTTCGAGGCATGTGGATGCCGGAACGCGTCTGGGAGCAGCACCTCGTTCAGGCCCTCGCCGAAGCGGGCATCGAATACACGGTTCTCGATGATTTCCACTTCCAGAGAGCTGGGCTCACCGACCCCGAGCTTCATGGTTACTACCTCACGGAAGACGACGGGCAGCTCGTCAAGATTTTTCCCGGCTCGGAACGGCTCCGCTACACCATTCCCTTCCAGGAGCCTCACGCCACTTACGAGTACCTCCGCCACCTGGCGGAACATCACCCCGGCTGCACGGTCGTTTTCGCCGACGACGGTGAAAAGCTCGGCGCCTGGCCCGACACGTTCGATCATGTTTACACGCACGGATGGCTGCGTCGATTCTGCGACATGATCGTCGGCAACCTGGACTGGCTGAAGCCGACCACCTTTGCGCGAGCGGTGGACGAGACCTTGCCACTGGGCAAGGTCTACCTGCCGGATAGCTCGTACCGGGAGATGACCGAATGGTCCTTACCCGCTTCCCGACTCTCCGCCTACCAGGCGACGGCGCGGCAGGCCGCGAGCCATCCCGAGGCCGAGGGCCTGAAATCGTTCCTGCGTGCGGGGGGATTCTGGAGGAACTTCAAGACGAGATACTCCGAGAGTGACGAGATGTACTCCCGGATGCAAGAGCTCTCGCGCCGACTGGCCCTGGTCTCGGCCAGGCCCGAAGTCGATCCCGACTACCTCGAGGTGGCCCGGCAAGAGCTCTACCGAGGTCAGTGCAACTGCCCCTACTGGCACGGAGCCTTCGGGGGCCTTTATCTCCCTCACCTGCGGAACGCGATTTATCGCTCGTTGATCGGCTGCCACAACGCGCTCGACGACGCGGAGGGGAAATCAGGCGCTCGCGTTTCGCTCGAAGTCGCCGATTTCAACCTCGACGCCCGGCAGGAGGTCCGGCTTGAGAACGAAAGCCTGATCGCCTATGCGCGGCCCGCCTCGGGAGGACACCTCTACGAGCTCGATGAGCGGCGGTCGCTGGTGAATCTGCTTTCCACCCTGGACCGTCGCCCCGAAGCCTACCATGCCGCGGTGGCCTCGGCCGCCCAGACCGGTTCAGGCCACTACGACGGCCCCGCGATCATCAACGACCGGATCGTCATGAAGCAAGAAGGGCTCGACCGCCTGCTCGTGTACGATCGCTTCCCGCGAAAGTCGCTGGTGGACCATTTCTATCCGGTCGACGCCACGCTCGATGCGCTGGCCGCGGCACACGACCTGGAACAAGGTGATTTTCATCTGGGCGCCTACCATGCGCAACTCAAGCGTAGTCCCGAGCGCGTCGCCCTGATCATGAACCGGCCCGGCTGGGCGAGCGGGCACCGGATCCAGGTCCAGAAGACCTTGGAGCTAGCCGCGGGTTCCTCGAGCCTTGAAATCCACTACAAGCTCTCGGAGATTCCCGAGGGGGCCACACTTCATTTCGCCGTGGAGATGAACCTGGCTGGAATGGCGGGCCACGCCGACGACCGGTACTTCAGCGACCAACACGGGAGACGGCTCGGCCAGCTCGACGCCAAGCTCAACCTGGCCGACGCCAGCTCGCTGACGCTGGTGGACGAGTGGCTCGACCTCTCCGTCCAGCTCGAGTGGACGACCGTGGGGGGCATCTGGTGCTTCCCCATTGAAACGGTGAGCCAGAGCGAAGGGGGTTTCGAAGGAGTCTACCAAAGCTCGGCGGTCATTCCGCACTGGTTCGTCTCCGGCGACGCCTCGGGACAATGGGAGGTCCGGATCCGCTGGACCCTGGGTCAACCTCGGCAGGTGGCCGATCCTTCCCCCATGTCCGCGGCGCCTCGGGCTCGCGTGGCCATCAGCCCCTGATATTGACCTTGAATTGAGCTCGGTGCGAGACCTCGATCTTACCGCATGGGTACTCCATTGATCTGGCCCTTCTCTCGGAAACCACGCGAACGTAGTCGAGCTCCGTCGGTGAACGCCGCGGCGATCGTGCGTAAAGCACGCCGAATCCGATTTCAGGTCAAGCCGGGCGCGGTTTCGATGCTCGCGGGCGCGTACCACGGAGCGCGCCCGGGGGTCGGGCTCACCTTCGCTGAGTTGCGTGCCTACGAGCCGGGGGACGATGTCAGGCACCTGGATTGGAATGTCACCGCGCGCCAGGGGAAACCCTACGTCCGCCGGTTCGTTGAAGAACGAGCCTTGGTCCTCTGGCTGGTGGTGGACGTCTCGGCGAGCCTGCGATTCGGCGAGCCGGGCCGGAGCAAGGCCGACCGGGCCTGCCAAGCGGCCGCACTCCTCGCCACGGCCGCCATCCAGAACGGGGACCGCGTCGGCCTGGTCCTGGTAAGCGACCGTATCGAGGCCGAGCTCCCTCCAGGGGGCGGCCCTCGCCACCTGGCCCGGATCGTGCGGGCCCTGGTGGCCACCCCCGCGTGCTCCCGGCGCACCTCGCTCACGGTGGGCCTCGCACGGCTCCGACGCACGGCGCGTCGCGCGTTCATCGTCGTGCTCAGCGACTTTCTCACAGAGGAGCCGGTCGCGGTCTGGCGTCAGGCCTCCAGGCGGCACCAGGTGGTGGCGATCCGGGTCGTCGATCCTCGAGAAGAGAGTCTCCCCAACGCCGGCTTTCTCCAGTTGGAGGATGCCGAGCTCGGTACAAGACAGGTTGTCAATTCCGGCTCGGCAAAGGTCCGCGCCACGTATGCGAAGGCGGCCGACAACCGCCGGTTGGCCTACCGGCGCTGGTGTGCGACGGCGGGTGTCACGAGTTTTGAGATTTCCACCGCCGAAGAACCGATCGGCCCGTTGATCCGGTTCTTCACGGGCCGAACTTACCGCCGAGGTGGGTCGTGAGCACGCCCGCGAAGGGCCTGTACACGCCGCCCCGCCCTAATCTCGGCCCCGAGCCATTCAGCGACTCCAACTTCTGGCCACTTGCCGGGCTCGTGGGGGCTTCGGCGTTGGCATTCTTCATTCTCTGGAAGCTCCGTTCGGGAAAACGATCTCTTTCACGCCGGTCGGCCGTCACACCGTCCCTCACCACACAATCAGGCCCGACCTCTCCCCTCCTGGCGCAAGACCCGCTGGTCGAATGGTCGGTCACCATTCGGGCCACGCTCGCACAGCAGCTTGGCCCCGCGTGGTTGGCCAAGACCACCGAGGAGATCGCCAACGACCCCTTTCTCGAAGGGGTCATCCCAGACCCGCTTCGGCAACGACTCGAAACCTACCTGGCGGCGGCTGACAGAACGAAATTCGGGCTCGCCCCGGAAATTCGGATAAGTCCCGTCGAGGAAGAGGTTCCCACCTGGGAGCTTGATGAGATCAACCGGTTGCTTGGAGAAGCCATCTCACGCTCACCCGAGCGAGCGGCCAACCACATATGATAAACATCCAATCCAAGTTCCGAGTCCGTTAGTTTTTACAAGCCCGAAGCGCAAGCGAGTGAATCGTATTTTATGGCATTATCCAACGTATCGGCCTGCCAAAGAGATTCACTCGCTTGCGCTTCGGGCTTGTAGATAACCGAAGCGCAAGCGAGTGAATAGTATTTTATAGCATTATCCAACGTATCGGCGTGCCAAAGAGATTCACTCGCTCGCGATTCGGGATTGCAGATAACCGAAACACAATTGAGTGAATTGTTTTTTATGGCATTATCCAACGTATCGGCCTGCCAAAGAGATTCACTCGCTTGCGCTTCGGGCTTGTAAGAAATCGGGGAGATTCACTCGATGGCGCTTTGAGTTGATGCGGAGATAGCTGAGTCACGATGAACAGAGAGGCTATCCGCAATCACATCATCATTCAAACATTTTTCCGTCACGTCAGAGACGATCCCGCAAGACCGTGAAAGATTACTCGCGGACTTGCTCCTTCTCGAAGGTCACGCCCACCACGTCGGTCTGTTTCACACCGGTCCGTAGCTTGACACGCCAGGTCATCGTTGAGGTGAGTTGGTTGAGTGCTTCCGGAGCGCTCACCACCAGGGCTTCGATCGTCCCCCGCGGCGCAAGTTCTTCGAACTTCTGACCTTCAATCGACCACTCGCTGGTGACGGCCAGCGGGTAGGGCTCGACGCGAAGCGTTTGGTTCGACTCGATGTAGCTATCGGCACGCCCCGAGGTTTGCTCCCGCACGAACGCTTCATCCAGCGGGACAAACAAGGCGTTCTTCGACAGGTTCCTGAGTTGGAGACGGAGCCAGAGGGCGTCGACACCTCCTGCCCGGCTCGCGGGATCGCCGATTTCGCGAACGAGCTGAACGTTCCCTCGAAAAACTTCGACCGGCTTGATCTCGAGCGACCCAACCCGAAGCGATTTCCCAAGGGCCACCTGGTGATCAGCGGCCAGAGGCGCGATCGGTTCGATCACACGCGATTGGCCCCCTCGCAGTCCCTCCTCCGCTGAGCTTTCAACCGGCGGGAACAGATCGTTTTCGGACTCGCGAAGCGTTCGACCCGTGACGAGAACCCAGATCAGGCCGACGGTGACCGCACTCGCATAACTAATCAAGAGTGCCGTCCACCAGGGAGCCCGAGCCGGTTCCAACTCGTCCTCCTCCTCGTCATCATCCGAATCAACATGTTTAGATGTTTTTGCTGACCCGAAATTGGGCTTCGAGCTCGACTCGGGGGAAGTCGCGAGGGCGTTCGCGGCCTGGGTGAGCGGGTTATCAACCGGAAGAAAGGATAAGTCGCTCTCGGCTTGCGCTTCGGCTGGCTCTTTTCCACCGAAGGAAGCGAGGGCGGAGATGGCATCGAAGGAGTCGGCCGAAACAGGACGATCCGGGGAGAGTGAGACATCCCCATCCGAGAGGGCATCGACCGACGAAGCCGGAATCGAGTCGGCGACGGGGGGAGCAGGATCAATCAACGACGATGGCGTGTTCTCTTGAGGAGGCACCGGAGTGTCGATGGCCGCCAACGACGGATCCGTGGCCGATGGCTCGTCCGGCTCGGTTGAACCGGCGTCGGCCGAGAACGCTCCAAGAAGTGGGTCGGGAGCGGGGTGGTCGATCGATTGGGTGAGAAGGGCGTTGAGCTCGTCCCCACTATTACTCGTGGTGGGTGGGGCGGGAGGAGGTGGCGATTCAATAGGGCCTGGTGGGTGTTGCACTGGACTCAGTGTGGGGATGTCCTCGGAAGAACCGGACGGCAGTGGCCCAGGCGTGGGCTCATGGATCTCACGACTCATTGGGATCACTCCCCTGGCTCACCGGACCCTTGCTTTACTTGAGCACTGGTCCCAAACAAAAGCGTATGTCTTGGTCGACCGAGTCGATCATACCAGTCCATGCAAGCGAGAGCGAATGCAAAGCGTTTTTCATCACCTTCGAAGGGAAGCTCGCCCAGAATGGGTGTCGCCCCGACGAACCGCGCGAGCTCATCGGCGTTCGTGGATTCCGCCAGCCCATCGCCGTCGATCGGCTCGGCCTGGTTGAGCAGAATGCCGGCGACGCGCAGGCCTCGCCTCCGCACCGCTTCGAGCGTGAGCAAGGTATGGTTCAGGGTTCCAAGCCCTCGCCTGGCCACGATGAGTAAGGGGTAGTCGAGCCGCTCGGCCAGGTCGAGCAGGGTCATGCCTTCCGCCAAGGGAGTGAGAACCCCGCCGATTCCTTCCACCACCATGAGGTCGGCCTGAGCCGACCACCAGAGCAGCGCCTGGCGAGTCTCCTCGAAGACTTGCTCCGGCAACAACGGCGTTCCGCATCGGCGCGCGGCGACCGAGGGAGTCAGTGGTTCCTCATAAAGGAGAGGGGCAACGCGTCGCGGAGGGACCGGGTTCCCAATGGCGCGGAGCAAGGCATCGGCGTCGTCGGAGACCCAGCTCTCCCCTTCCCTTCGAGCGCCCGTGGCAATTGGCTTGAGCGCCCCGACCCGGTGCCCCTGATTCGCCAAGACGCGCGCGATGCCGGCCGCAACCTGGGTCTTCCCCACACCCGTATCGGTCCCGACCACGAAAATCCCGGGTAAAAGCATCACGCGCCGTCCCCTTCGGTGATCTCCCGGATGCATTGACCGAGCACGCCCAGCAAGATGTCAATTTGTTCAAGCGTGATCGAGAGCGGAGGCATGATCACCAGCACATCTCCCAGGGGTCGGACGATCACACCGTGGTCGCGGGCGCGCTGGCAGACGCGGGCGCCAACTTGCTCAACCCAGGGGTACGATTCCTTCGTTTCGCGCGCCTTGACCAGTTCGACCGCGCCGATCAGGCCGCGCTGCCTGACATCGCCCACGTGAGAAAGCATTCGAAACGCTTCGAGTCGTTCCGTGAGACGATCGATCTTGGGCGCGAGGGCCTCGAGTGTCCGCTCGTCCTCGAAAACCTGAAGCGTGGCGAGCGCCACGGCCGCTCCCAGAGGATTCCCACCATAGGTATGCCCATGATAGAAGGTTTTCCCTTCTTCAACGGTCCCTCGAAAGGCATTGTAGATGGCGTCGGTCGTCAACGTGGCGGCGAGGGGAAGGTACCCACCGGTGATCCCCTTGGCCAGGCAGAGGATATCGGGGGCAACCTGTTCCTGTTCGCAGGCGAACAACGTTCCGGTTCGGCCAAACCCGACCGCGACTTCATCGGCGATCAGAAGTACGTCGTGCGCTCGTGTCAGCTCGCGCAGGCCCTTGAGGTACCCAGGGGGGTGAACCACCATCCCCGCGGCCCCTTGCACGAGCGGCTCGACCACGAGCGCCGCGACCTCCCCTGGATACTCGATGAGCACACGCTCCACTTCCTTAAGGCAATCGATCTTGCAGCGCGAGGGGTCGAGCCCAACGGGACACCGATAACAATGCGGGCTCGGCACTCGCAACGTTGAGAAGAGGAGCGGGCCGAACATCGCGTGGAAGCGTTCGACCCCCCCCACGCTCACGTCTCCGAGCGTATCCCCATGATAAGCGTTCGCCAGGGCAAGGAACCGGGTCCGCCCCGGCTCGGGATTCGGCTTCTGCCTCCAGTACTGGAACGCCATCTTCAGGGCGACTTCAACCGCTGTGGCACCGTCATCGGAATAGAAGACATGATTCAAACCCTCGGGCGTCACCTCAACCAGGCGCCGGGCGAGTTCGATCGCGGTGGGGTGACTCAGGCCAAGTAGGGTCGAATGCGCGACCTTGTCGATCTGCTCCCGGAGCGCGGCATCGAGCCGGGGGTGCCGATGCCCATGCACATTGCACCAGAGCGAGCTCACACCATCCAGATACCGCCGACCCTGGGTATCAAACAGATAGACCCCTTCGGCGCGGTCGATGATCAAAGGGTCCGTTCGTTCCCAGTCCGTCAGCGCTGTGAACGGATGCCAGAGATGGTCATGATCCCAACGGCGCAGCGTTTCGTACGAACTCATGAGACCTTTCAAAGGGTAGACATAAGGGGGGAGGTCGGAGATGGGCCGCTCGTCGATCTCGACCTGGCAAGCCGTGCGAATATCAGCAAACAACTAAATTGGGCTCGTGTTTCGCTTCAGGACCACGGTGGTACCAGGGCCTGCTGTCAGGTGCCGCCCGGCATCTCCGTTAACGATGGAGACCTCGACCCAGCCGGTGCTCCCAACCAGGGCCACGAGGGTGCCTGGGCTTTGCTCGGCATAGGTCCGACCAAGTCCCTGGATCCGGGCTCCCGCCACCTCGATCGCCCACTGGTTTGGATTCAGGTTGCCGAGCCTTGAGGCTTCGATGTTGGTGATCAGGTTGCCGAAGGCGTCGCGAAAAATCACTTCGCCCACGAAGCCCTCTTCATTCTGAATCGCGTCGAAGTTAGAGACCGACTCGAAGTGCTCGCGAGCAGGTCCGAGCTCGGACGGGGCGCCCCCACACAACAGATGGGCGGCGGCTGGAGCCAGGATATCCCGGCCGTGGAAAGTGGCCGCCACGGGGTGGCGATGAAAGCGAGGGTTATTGATCTCCCAGATCTCGGAGGGGGGGCGGTTTCGCGTGACCGCGGTGAGCAGGCCATTGTCGGGCAGCACGAACCAGTGCTCTTGGACCTTGGCGGCGATCAGCCGGCGCTCCGTTCCAACGCCGGGGTCGATGACCGCGAGATGGACCGTCCCCTTGGGGAAAACGTCGATCAACCCGGAAAGCACAAAGGATCCTTCAAGGATATTCTGCGGCGAGATCGAGTGCGTCACGTCGACGATCGTTGTCTCGCGCGCGAGTCCAAGCACGACGCCCTTCACCGCGGCGACGTAGATTCCCTCAGTTCCAAAGTCTGTCGTGAACGTCAGAATCGCGGGATGTCTCTGCACCGTCCCCTCGTCCCTTCCGATCGGTCTTTCGGTTTTCCTAAGGAAGATCAGCACCGATCTGGTTGACCAACGCCGTCAGGACCAACCCTTACGCTTTCGCTTCGTGGCGAGCGGTGATTCGCGAAGAAATACCCCCTCGGGGGGTGAAGTGACCGACAACTTGCATTCGGCGAGGCTGGCAGGCCGCGACGAAATCATCAAGCATTGTGTTGATCGAGTGCTCGTAAAAGATGCCTCGGTCACGATAGCTGAAGAGATAAAGCTTCAAGCTCTTTAACTCGATGCAGGTCGCCCCAGGCACGTAAGTAATGACGATCGTCCCGAAGTCGGGCTGCCCCGTCTTGGGACAGACCGCGGTGAATTCCGGACAGGTGATCTCAATTTCATATTCCCGGTCAGGGAACTGGTTGGGGAACGTCTCCAGCATCGACATCAATCCGCTCCTGGGGGCGAAGTGGTGGGTGGGGCATCACAAGGTTCGGCCCCGTTGATCCTTCGCCGACGGGTGAAACCAGGTTGAATTGTACCCAAGCAAGGGCGAAAGTGTCACACGCGCGGTGCCTTGCCCCTGTTGGGTGTGGATCGTCTCGAATTCGCTCGGGTCGCCATCGCCAATCGTCGGGCAAGCCTGCCGGCCAGCGAAACCTGGGATTGCGTCAATTAAAACGATTTTGCCACTCGGTGTTGAGTAGGCGATCCCTTGATTCTTTGGCCTGATGTGGTAATTGTAAAGAGATTCCTCGAGTTGACCGGCTTCAGCATTCCTGTGCTGAATCTTAGACCCGAGAGAGCCTGGTCTTGAACTTCAACACGACTTGATCGACCTCGGCCCAGTGGGGCTCGGTTCTGATTTTTAGGGGCAGGAGTCTACCCGATGTCGCAAGCCTCTCGCCGCCATCTCCGCCTGGAAAACATCGACGGAATCACGGTTGTCAGCTTCGTCGACACCAAGATCGTCGCGGCTGAGAACATCCAAGAAGTGGGCGAGCAACTTTATAGCCTTGTGGAAGACGAAGGGCATAAGCAGCTCTTGCTCAACTTCGGCAACGTGCAGTACCTCTCCAGCGAAGCTCTGGCGAAGCTCATCAACCTCAAGAAGAAGGTGGGAGCGGTCAAGGGCAAGCTCAAGCTTTGTTGTATTCACCCCGACCTACTCGAAGTGTTTCGGATCACGCGTCTCGACCAGGTGTTTGAGATCTACACCGAGGAACAGGCCGCACTCGACAAGTTCTGAGCCGCTGATCGAGATCCCATCAGGCTGGGGCGGCCGATCGATTCGCGTCGTCCCGCCCACCGGTTTCCGTCTTCTCAACTCGTCTTGCACCGCGCGACCTTTCAACTCCTGAAAAGGCGAGGGTACTCTGTTGCTCGTGGGGCGATTGCCCTACCTTCGCGACAGTGATCGAATCCGTTCACCCTCGAAAGAGTCCTCCTCTGGTCGTCTCCCTTTTTTCACTTCAAAACGGGGATTCGAGACCTACCGAGGCCGACTCCTTTTCCCATTCAACTCCACGGGACGCGCGAACCCACCAGTTCCATGAGCAGCGACTCCACCCTGACCCCAATGATGCAGCAGTATCGTGAGCTCAAAGCTCGCGACCCTGATGCGATCTTGCTTTTCCGAATGGGTGACTTCTACGAGATGTTCGGTGACGACGCCGAACGTGCGGCCCCCTTGCTCGGCCTGGCGCTGACCACCCGCGATAAAGGGACCAATGCCACGCCGATGGCTGGGTTCCCTCACCCCGCGCTCGAGTCGTACCTGGCCAAGCTCGTCCAGGCGGGTCAGCGCGCGGCGGTCTGCGAACAGGTTGAGGATCCCAAGCAGGCGAAGGGGCTCGTCAAACGAGAGGTCGTCCGGGTCGTCACTCCCGGAACGCTGACCGACGAGGCCCTGCTCGACCCCAAGGTGGCGAACTATCTGGCCGCGGTCGTTGAGTCGGGCGGAAAGCTCGGCCTGGCCTGGGTTGAACTCTCGACAGGTCGCTTCTCGCTCACGGGGGTTTCTCGGACCGAGTTGATTGACGAGATCGCGCGGCTCAATCCCGCCGAGACCCTGGTCTCCGAAATCCATCTCGACTCCCCATGGGTCCGCCTGCTGAGAACGAACCTCGGCTCCGCCATTACCTCGCGCCCCTCCTGGGACTTCCTCGGCGAACAGGCACGGAAGACCCTCTTCGACCACTTCGGAATGACCACCCTGGCCGGGTTCGGGATCGACGACCACCAGCCCGAAGTGGCGGCGGCCGGCGCGCTCGTGGCTTATCTGAAAGATACACAGAAATCGGCCCTGGGGCACCTGACTCGGCTCACCCCCTATCGGCGCGCCGATGTGCTCGGCCTCGATGAAATGACCCGGCGCAGCCTGGAGCTGACCCGAACCTTGCGCGACGGCAAGCGCGATGGATCGTTGCTCCAGGTCATCGACCGCACTTGCACCCCCATGGGAGCCCGCCTCCTGGCCGAATGGCTCACCTCTCCGTTGACCCTGCTTGAACCCATCGCGGAGCGTCATGAGGCAGTGGCCGAGTTGCTCAGCGACTCGCTCTTCCGAAGCGACCTACGTGGGTCATTGGGGCAGGCGTACGACCTGGAACGACTCGCGGCGCGTGTCGGCACCGGCCGAGCCACGCCCAGAGACCTCGCCTCCTTGGCCCGAACCCTCGCGCTTCTCCCCAAGATCCGGGCGAGGTTGACCGCGCGCAAGGCGAAGCGACTCAATGAGCTGGAAGCCGCGCTCGAGCTCTGCCCCGAGATCCGGGCGGCGATTGAGGCCGCGCTGGTTGACGAACCCCCGTTAAGCTTGAAAGAAGGGGGCCTGATCCGCGAGGGGTATCATCCCGACCTGGACGAGCTGCGCGAGGCGGCCCGGGGGGGGAAGTCGTGGATTGCCCGGTTTCAGGCCGAGCAGATCCGACGGACCGGAATCCCCAACCTGAAGGTCGGCTTCAACAAGGTCTTCGGCTACTACATCGAGATCAGCCACGCGCAAGGGTCGAAGGTCCCCTCCGACTTCATTCGCAAGCAAACGGTCAAGAACGCCGAGCGGTACATCACCCCCGAGCTCAAGGAGTACGAGGACAAGGTCCTCCGCGCGGAGGACCGAGCCAACGAACTCGAATATGAGCTCTTTACCACCTTGCGCGACCGGGTCGCGGCCGAGGCCCCTCGCCTGGTTCAGGCCGGAGCCGTGCTTGCGCAAGTGGATGTGCTCTCGGCGCTGGCCGAGCTCGCCGCCCGACAAGGCTATTGCCGCCCCGAGATGACTGACGAGCCGGTCCTTGAGCTGGAGAGTGCGCGCCACCCCGTGCTCGACATCCTCATGCCCCCCGGCGACTTCGTGCCGAACGACACGAAGCTCGGCCACGGAGTCAATTCCGGCAACGGGAGTGTTTTGCTAATCACAGGCCCGAACATGGCCGGCAAGAGCACGTTCATCCGGCAGGTGGCCCTCCTCTCCGTGTTGGCTCAGATCGGTAGCTTCGTCCCCGCGCGCCGGGCCCGGATTGGCATCGTCGACCGGCTCTTCGCTCGCGTGGGCGCGACGGATGAGCTCAGCCGAGGGCAGAGCACGTTCATGGTTGAAATGACCGAGACGGCCAACATCCTCAACAACGCCACCCCTCGAAGTCTGGTGATCCTCGACGAGATCGGCCGAGGCACAAGCACCTTCGACGGCGTCTCCCTCGCCTGGGCCGTCACCGAGCATCTCCACGACGCCATCGGATGCCGGAGCCTGTTCGCAACGCACTACCACGAGCTCGTCGACCTGGAAAAGACCAAGCCCGGCCTCCGCAACGCCAACGTCGCGGTCAAGGAGAGTGAAGGGGAAATCGTCTTCCTTCACCGGATCGTCGAGGGGGGAGCCGACCAGAGCTACGGCATCCACGTCGCGCGGCTGGCGGGCGTCCCCACCCCGGTGCTCGACCGCTCGCGTGAGATCCTCGCCTTCCTGGAAAAGCAGCACCGTACCGAGCCCGAACCCAGCGCGGGCCCGATCCGAAAAGTCAAAACCGCCCGCGCCCTCACCGGCAGCCTCTTCGCCGCCCTGCCCGACCCCCTACTCGACGAACTGCGAGACGTCGATCTCTCCAGTCTCTCACCCGACGCCGCGCTCGACCTCGTCAAACGGCTCAAAGCTTTGGCCTGATCGAACTCGTAGGGAGCGTCAAGTCCGCGCGGACGCACTCCATAGTTTAACAAATTGCAATATCAACAACATCTCGGCAAGCCAGCGTTACGTGTGAGAAGTCGATCCTAAACACAGAGGCACCGCGTCGCTCAATTCTTCCTAATTCGCCTGCCAACCGAACGTGAACCGCGCTAAGGTCGAGCCCAAACGGACCCGACGACGGTTGAGAAAGGGCCCCGGCATGCCTGCCTGATGCGGCTGAGGCTCGCTTGCCCACTTCATCAAACCCTTGTTCAAAAATATCCGACTTTCAATATCTTTTACGCGACAACCTTATAATCTCTTTCTTCACTACGTTTTTTCAGCATGCTCGATGGATTTCGCGACTCGAGCTCTTGTTGCCTGGTGGGGCTGTCCTGGGTCGGTCCGTAAAATCCGTTTCGCGATTCCCTTCAAGGGGCGAAGGACGGATGGGGAGGACTGGGCCTGGATCAGTTCTTGCTTGGTACGCTCGTGTGCTTCGAGCTCGTCCTGGTACTTGCGTACGGAGACCTCGAGCTCGTTCTGAACACCGAGCAGGTCTTTAATCGTCTTACGATGCTTCGCGCGTTCCAGGCGGAGATGCTCGCGTGTGGAATCGAGCTGAAGAAGGTTCCAGTTCAGGTCCGCCTCGAATGGCCCCAGGGTTTCGTCGGGGTCGCAGGGATAGCCGAGCATCTCAAACGGCTCGGGAATCGACCGGGCGATCTCGCGCGCCTCGGTGGCGGGAATCAAACGCTTCCACAAGCCGGGCTGACCTTGCCAGTAATGGAAGTGCCAGACATCTTGCCCCGGCTTCTTTCGGCCGATGGCATTCGCGGCAACCACCTCGCGAATCGGAATCCGCGGGGTTTCCCCGAGCGCCTCGGTAAGAACGCCGAGCGCTTGCTCGGTATCCTCCACCAGGTCTTCATACCGAACCTGGATTACGCCCGGCCGGATCCACCACGAAGGACTGTGGTAAAGGAAGCATCGAGCGTACTCGGTCCGAGTCCACTCGAGGAACGCTTCACTCCGAGGAGACACCCCCACGATCGGGCAGTCGAGGCACTCCCCCCCACCTGGGCAGTAACCCTCTTGATGGATGTAATACACGTAGTTCAACCAGGACATCAGACCATCCAGCGGATGTCTCGCCAGTACGACGGGTTGAACGTGGTGTTGCTCCAGCATCTGAGGGAAGGGGTCGTTCGGATACCAATGGAGCTGGATCACACAACGACGGGGCAGGTTGTCCCAATCGAGCTCTTCCGGCTTATGGATTGGTAGCTGCTTCAGCTCGTATAAGGAACCAAGGAGTGCGCGAGTCCAGGTGTTCCCCGAGCGAGGTGTGCTCAACAGTGCCAGCCGAAGCATGGGTTCCTCCCCACGCTCCTTCGCCTCTGTCCCACCCGGACCGGTCCGAACCTCGTCCATCATCTCGGCACTCCCTGCCTCATCCCTCCGCGCTCCAGCGCGGTTTCACCCCAGGCCGTCCCGGCAGTTCCAGAATGAGCCGGAACCTCGCGACCCCGCCCGCAACCGCAAAAGCAACGACCGCGATCGCGACCATCCCGAACTTAGCTCGCGCTGCCTCGTCAATTGAGCCACCACCCAGGCGATCCTTCACACTATCGGCTGTCGAGCCGTCCTAACTCGAACGATTATCCCAATTTAACCTAAACAATTAAGATTGGCATCCCAAAAAGGGAACCAATCAGTGAGGAATGACCTCAATGCCTTGTACTCTCATTCCCCCGCATCGCGTAGAATGAGAGGGCTCGCGAACCATTGCCAGCGATCGGCGAATCTGAAAGCTCAGGCCGTGCGAGACAACCGAACCCGCCCTCTTTCGCCCCTTGATCCCCTCTCCCGATCTCAAAATGCCTTGGGGTGGAATGGGGAGGCCGCGTCTGGTGCGTGGCAAGGTAAGCGGTGGAACATGGGGCAAGATCGTCTCGACTTGATTACATACTTTTACAAAACTCACGAGCGCCGAACTCGGCACGGGCGATTCGCTCTAGAGAATTGAGATGGATGAACAGAACCGAGAGGCTCCGTCGAAGGTTGAGTTGAGTTGGCGGGAACGCGAAGCGTACTGGAGACGGAAGCTGGGGCGCATTCGAATCGGGGTCGAACCGATCGAGATCCAGGTTGAACGTTTTCGACGGGTCACCTGGATGCTGACAGCGATCCCTCTAGGGCTTGCAACCATGTTCATCGCTCTGTTCACCGCGTTCGGTCGACCCGACGTGGGAGCGATCCTGGCAGGCGTCTTGCTCCTGCCGGTTGTCTTGGTGGCGTGGATCGACTTCGCGCGACTCTCCAGGCGAGCCGCGCGTTATCAACGAGAGCTCGCGGAGCATCGACAGGCGATGAGTCGGGACGTGGAAGCTCGGGGGCGAACCTGATCCTCGCGGATCCTGTCCGCCCCCACTGCCGGCCAAACCGGCTCTCGCTTAGCAGCCTGCGCCAACCGCCGTGCCCAGGCAGATTTCGTGGGTTCCATCGTCTTCTCCTTCGTGATCACACCACTCATCCGCATCGGCGACGCTGGATTGAAGCTCGGCCTTCAACCGTTTACGAGCGGTGTGCAACCGCCGCTTGACGGTTCCGATTGGGACACCGAGCTCGTCGGCGATCTCGATCAGTGAGTGACCGTTGATGTAGAAGGAAACGAGGGATTCACGATCGATCGGCTTGAGTCGGTCGAGGGCTTCCCAGAGACGGTGGGCCCGCTCTCGACTGATCAACTCATCGATGGGGGCTTCTCCCTGGTCGCCTGCTCCTTCCAGCACGCTGGTTTCCACGCTGGGGGGCAGGCTGCGCCGGGTCGCCCGGTTGATTGCCATGCGAACAGCGACTTGCCGCAGCCAGCCGGCGAATCGCTCGGGCTCTCGCAGTTGGTCGAGGCGCCGGAGCACGTGCAAGAACACTTCCTGGGTCAGTTCGAGGGCTTCGCTCGGATTCCCCAGCTTCCGCAAGCAGATCGCATGGACGGTGCGCTGAAACTGCTCGACCAGCTCACCAAACGCGGACCGATCGCCTGCCTGGGCCTGCCGGACCAGCAAGCCCAGGTCCGTCCAAGATTCCTCTTCGGCTATCTCATTTTGCAAAGTCGCCAACACGATGATCGCTCCGCTCCCCAACTCATTTGGGGTTTTGGTCCGATCGTGGCCTGGCCCTTACCTTTAAGCGTTGGGGCTGAGGCGCGATCGGACCGATTCGCAGTCCACGGCTCTGGGGTCGCGGCGCGAAGGGGCGCGTCCACGGGAAGGGATCGGGCTTCCTGCCCCACACTCGAGGTGACCCGGCACGCGCCGAGGGCACTCTCAAGGCAATGGGGGAACGAAGCGACGCGAAACCTAACGTGTCGCACGCCAACGCACGGCGGCCGACGGAGACGGCTGGGGCGCGGTAACCGCCGCGAGACAGGAGCTCGCGGATGCTGTCCGCACGAAGCCGACCGCCAACTCAGTGGTCTGGTCCGGATCGCACTCGGCCCGTCACTCCCCCTGTTCGTTCAGGGGCGTGACTCACCGAAGGCATTCCAACAAGATTGAGCCGGAGGTACGGCGCTCACCCTCCCGTTGCCGCGACGATCGCGGCAGCGGCCGGTTGAGTAGCTCGAGACATTGCCAGGCTTTGCCCAGGTTGCATTGCCAACTGGTCTTGCCGGTCTCTCTTTCGACCCGGCTTCGGACCCGGTTTTGAACGTCCCTTTTGCTCGAAGAGACGTTCGGCAAGGCACTCCTGGCGTTCACCCAACCGGCAGAGGCTGCCGGACGCGGTAAACAACAAGCCAGCGAGCTCACTACCCACCCATGGGCGTACCGAGAGACTCGCGGGGAGCCAACTCGATACTGAGGGCGAGCCTGGAATGACCGGTATTCCCACTCCCGATCGAATCGAGGAGCTTGTCCTGGAATACGAAGGCATTCCATCGCGCATGACGTGGCGATGATCATCGTGACGGATGCGCAAGGCCTGGAGATCGCCGGTGTTGTTGATCGCCGTTGCGGCGAGCGACCGCGTGCCGAGGTTCAGCCCATTCAGATTGGCCGACAGCGTCCGGTTCGTGCGGTTCAACATGGCGAGACCCTCACATCCGCCTTCAATTTGGCGGGCTGTATAGTACTGGTGCGACCCAAGGCATGCCGTTCGGTTACAGTTGCAAGGCAACCGGTCGATCGGCAGGCAGGCCATCCCGGGAGAGAACGGCCGTCGCGAGTGAAAGCGGTTTCAACCGCCTCCGTCTGAGTGACGAGTCCTTTTGGTGAGGTCCGTCAGAGCTCCCGATTCTTTGGAATCGCCGGGCGACACGCCCAACGTTCAACTGAGTGGAAAGCCGCCCGACTTTGAGGTCGGCTCTCCTCGATTGCGACCTTAGACATCTTATCGCTCGAGAATGTTCGCGCAAATCCGGAAACTCTTTCCGTTTTTTTCCGAACACCCCGATCGACCGACCTCAAGCATCCCGAAACCTCAGTCAAGCACGGGGTTACGTGGAGCCTCCCCGCGCAAAACGCGTCGAACTTCTTCCGCCGCCTTGGTCCGAAGCTCCACAAATCCTTCGACACTGTAAAACGCGGAGTGAGGGGTCAGCAGGATTCGGGGATGATGCCTCAGGCGATCGTCGTCGAGCGGTTCGTACTCAACCACGTCCAGAGCCGCCCCCCCCAACCTGCCCGACTCCAGCGCTTCGAGCAGAGCCTCTTGGTCGACCACCGGCCCTCGTGCCGTGTTGATCAGCAAGGCACCGGGGCGAAGTTTCGAGAGGGCCTGGGCATTGATGAGATGGTGGGTCGCCTCGTTCAGGTAGCAGTGGACGCTGACGAAGTCGCTCTGCTCCATCAGTTCTTCCAACCGATGGACCTGGCGAATTCCTAGCGCCTTATCCAGGCCGGCCCCCACCTTCGGATCATAAAAGACCACGTCGAGCCCGAAGGCCTTGGCCCTCAGCGCGGTGGCGGCCCCGATCCGGCCGCAGCCCACCAACCCGAGGGTTTTCCCCCGCAAGCGAGGCGCTCCCAGGCCGGTCCGATAGTCCCAGCCCCCATCCCGAATCGCCGTATAGACGGGAACGAACTGCCGGACCATGGCCAGGAGTAACATGATGGCGTGGTCGGCCACTTCTTCGGTGCCGTAATCGGGCACGTTGCAGACAACCACTCCGTGTCGAGCCGCCGCGACTCGATCGACGTTGTTGTAACCCACCCCCGCGCGGACCACGCACCGGCACTTCGGTGCGCGGGCGAAGGTCTGTTCGCCAAGGAGCCTGATCTCGTGAAATAGGATTAATGCGTCCGCCTCGGCGATCGAACCCGCCAGGCTCTCCTCATCCGTCGCTCGGGCGAGAACGATTTCAGCAAGGTCGCTCAGAATGGGAGTTTCGATCGAGGTCTCATCCAGGAAGTCGGTGATCACGACCTTGAAGGCAGGCGACATCAAGTTGGCCCCTTGGTTGCTGGTGGAAGGGTGGAACGAGCTCGGCGTTCGGGCGGACCCACGGATTATAAAAGCCAGGACCTGGGTCTGGCGCAACCGACCAGTCTCCTTTTGTCTCTTTGGGAGCGCCCCCTTGGTTATGGCCGATCGGGCGTGTAGGTTCAACACTTCCGTCGCTTTCGACGGCGAAAGGCAACAGGGGCGTGACCAAACAAGTCGTTGCCCGCCCCCGAGAGGCCCTGACCTCGACTCAACGACTCGAACTTCCTGAAGGACATGACGGATGCGAAGGATCAAAGAGATCCTGGCTCAAGGAGAAGTGGTCCGGATGTTTGGTGTTGGGCAGTTGCTCAGCCCCAAGCTGATCGAGTTGGTCGGCTCGCACGGTGAGTTCGACGCCCTCTGGCTCGACGCCGAACATGCCGGGATCGGCATGAAGGAGATCGAGCTGGCGACTCTCGCCGCCAAGGCCTATGGCCTGGACAACTTCGTCCGGCTCCCCGCCACCGATTACGCCTCGGTCATGCGGCCCCTGGAGGCAGGGGCGGGGGGAGTCATGTTCAGCATGGTCAAATCCCCGGAAGACGCCGAGCAAGCCGTGCGCTGGGCCAAATTCTGGCCCAGGGGAGAACGCGGGATGAATGGCGGAAATCGCGACGGACGCTTCGGCCTCACCCCCATCGGTGAGTACGCCGCCAAGGCGAATGCCGACACCTTCGTCGGCATCCAGATCGAGACCGCGAGCGCGATCGCGTCGGTGGCCGAGATCGCCCAGGTCCCTGATGTCGATCTCCTGTTCGTGGGGCCCGCCGATATCAGCCAGGTTCTCGGGGTTCCAGGCGACTTCGAAAACCCGCGCTGCCTCGAGACGATTGAATCGATCGCCCGAGCCTGCGCCGACGCGGGCAAACCGTGGGGGATCGTTCCGCGAGGCCCCGAATATGCCGAACGCATGAGAGGCTGGGGATGCCGGATGTTCGTGCTCGGCTTCGACATCCATGCCTTCCACGCGGGGATCCGCTTTACCAAGGATCGGTACGCGAAATTTTTCGAAGCTCGTTAAGCGTGGAACGACCTCGAAACAGCGAAGTGCCCCGGAACCGCTTGAACCGGTTCCGGGGCACATTATTTACAGATCATACTCTTGAACAAGTGAAGCACACTGCCGAGCGGCCGCGGAAGTGATCGCCGCGACCCACGCGCGGTGGGCAATGCCCACCTTACAAGGTTCGACGCCGCATCGCCAAGCCCTAAGTTGTTCGCGGGCCTAGCCTTATCGACCACGCCCCGACAAATCCCGGCTCCGATTCTGCTCGATCGCCGAGAGTGTTCCGAACCTCAGCTTGCGATAGAGAACCGGCCGATATTCCTCCGGAACATCCCGCTTGATCCATTCCACGGCGGACCCCGCTGCTCCTCGGAAACCTTGCGACTCCGCGACCGCGCCCAGGGCCACCATTCGGCGTGCCACGTCCGGGTAGAGGGTGACCACGCTCCGCGCGTCATCGAAGCGGCCCACGGAGATCAGGTTATCGATCAAGACCCCCGCGAGGATGGCGCGAGGATCATCCAAGGGAATCGACGCCACCGCCTCGGCAGCCTCGTGATAGGTCTGGGTCGCTCCGTCCGGATCCGACCGCCTCGCCTGAATTTCCGCGATCCGGACGAGGGCATCAGTCCGAATTTCGGGCTGAGGGATCATCCGGGCGATCTTCAGAGACTCGTCGAACATTTTGGCCTGGGCTCCCGCCGTGGCCGCCGCGACCAGGGCCCGATCGCGCCAGACGGGGCGTTCGATCCGCTTCGCGAATTCGGCGGATCCCGCGAGGAGTTGCTTGGCACGAGCTTCGAGAGACTGTGACTTCGCGGCGTTATTCGCGGCTTCCGCGTCGGTCTCGGCTTCCACGCTCGGAAATTCCGCCAGGACGGTCTGACTTCCGTAGGCCTGGCTCTCGACGACCCTGTAGAGCATCTCGCTCCGATAGGTGGGGCTGAAGATATGCCCCGCCACATGCGCGGCATGCCTCCACTCGTGCTCGGCCCGCGCGATCAGCGAGTTCCGATCCAGCGTCTTCTTCTCTTCAATCGCGGGAGGCTCGCTTGCATCGTCTCCGAGGTCGTCGAACTCGGGAAGGCTGAGGTCCATTTTGCCTTCACGTAAGAAGGCCTCCGCCAGAGAATCGAGGCTGTTGATGAGTGCGATCATGCGCAGGTCGTGCAGTTTCGTGTCTTGAACCTGGTCCGACGCCTTGACCGCATCCCTCAATGATCGATGCGCGAGATGGAGTTGATTACCAAAGATGGCGACGTTGGCCACTTTGATCAGTGTGAGACTTCGCTCGGCGGGATCGGTGATGGATTGGGCGAACTCGATTTCCCGAGGCTGGACTTGCGAAAGCTCTCCGTTGGTGTTTTGCCCAGACTCTTGCAAGAAAACAGAGAACGGGAACAACCCTTCGTCGTCCGGGAACGTGGTCATGGCGCCGGGCCCGAGAGGAATGCTCTCGCCGGGGGGCAACAATGGGATTCCGCTGGTCGAGGGGACCAGGCCGCCCGACTCGTTGCCGAGCCCCTGCGCGGGACCGACACCCGAGATCGATCCAGTTTCGTTTCGTCCGATCGCCGATGACTCACCGGTCCCCGTCCCCGATCCGGAGCCGGAGGAAAGGCCAGGCCCGGAAGGGCTTTGAGCCATCGCGACGATAGGAAGGACAAGCGCGAACCCCAGGGCCAGAATGGCCGGGGCCGTATGTTCAGAGCGTATTCGCAACATGGGGCTCTTCCTTAGTGGGCTCGCCCTATGGGTGTCGGGAGCCTACGAAGGGGAAGGGGAGGAGCCGTTGAAGCGACTGGCGACACCTCACCCTTCCCTTTTGATCTTTAGATCTTTAAGGAATCATTCCCCGCGTTCCGCCTTTGGTCAAATCGAACCCTTGGAGAGTCAAGGCCGGGCGAAGAGGCGTTTGGGATTTTCGATCAGGACGAGTCGAGCCAGTTCGAGGGCTCGTTCGACCGACCACCCCTGGCCACGCACCGCTTCCTCGGCGAGCGTCTCCGACAGGATGCGCCGGTACATATTGAACTTCGGCAGAACGAACTCGAGCTTGTAGGCGTCTGAGTAATACCCAACCTGCTTCACCTTGGGCACCGCTTGAAGCCTGGCCTTGAGATCGGCGGCGATATAGGCCGGGATGTTGGAATACCACCAATGCCCCAGGGGAACCACGTTCGGGAAGATCCAGGAATACGCCACTAGCTCGCCACCGGCGTCGGGGGAAAGGGTCGAGACCGGGAACATCACGTTGGAAAAGTGGTTGAACAGCTCCTGGTACCCATACAGGCTCACGCGTCGATCGAACAGGTCACGCCCCCCCGCGACTCCGGCGGGATAAACATTGCGAATGGGACCGATCATCAGGTCGAACGGGAGTCGATACTCCGCGCAGAACTCGGCCAGTGTCCAGAAGACAACCTGCCTGACTTCGTCGTGCTCATCGGGCCGCTGGTCCATCTGGTGGATCGCCCGTCGGATCGGGGTCACCGCGCGTTTCACCGCGGCCTTGCGCGGGGCGAAATCGGGAGGTAAGCTGATGGCGCAGGCGCGTGCCCCACGCTTGACGAACCGGTCGAACAAGACCCCAATCGCCTCGCGCAAGGTTGCGTAGTCCTGAACATCAATGCCGGTCGACTTGCGAAGCCGCTCCATCGTCGAAGGCTCATGCAGCTTCAAGACGAGGTCGTCGGTTCGCAGGCAAGGGACATACTTTGAGGTATCCCAACCTTCGAGCGGGTCGTCGAAGTCATTCGTGAGAAACACCGCCTCGAGCCGAGACGTCTTCCAGACTTCCTGGTCCCACCTCTCTCCTTCAGAAGTCTTCAGAGCCCGGTTGTAGAGCTCGCCGATATTATCCGAATTGATCCGGTCGTGCGGAAAGTCGTGAAAGGTCCGAGCGATCTCGAGAAGCCAGGAGTACTGGACCGTGTTGTCAATACGGTCGAGGTGGGCGGCGAGGTTCCTGGCCCGGGTTTCCGCGTCGAGCGTGGGAGCCACCAGCTCGGCTGGCATCCCCGCGGAGTGCGAAAGTTCGGTATAGTAATGGTATCCCAGGACCTCGTCGAGATTACGGGCGGCAGGCCGGTGCGGATCGATATGGGAGTGCGGGTCGTAGATCGGCCACCGCTGGATCTCCTCAAAAAGTTCGCGGGCCTTCGGGTCGTGGGGTAAGGTTGTCGGCATCGTGGGCAGCTCTTGCGCAAAGGGAAGTAAGTCGGATTGCAATCGCGATCGATCGACCACCATCCGGCCAAGCTAGCGGTCGCCTACTCATCTAGCAAGACAAGAGAGGAGAATCGGGGTCGATGAATGTGGTTGTCACGGGTGGAGGAACGATCGCCCCGATCGACGACGTGCGTAACCTCACCAATATGTCGTCGGGTCGGTTCTCGGCGATGATCTCCGAGGCCTGCTTGAAACGCAAGGCGAACGTCTGGCATATCCACACCTCCAGCGCCCAGCTCCCCTACTTCAGAGAAGCTCGGTTCGACCTCGAGACGTCAAACCCCGAGTCGGAGCACGCGCGTCTCGAGTCACTTCGACACCAGTGGCGTGAGGTCTCCGAGCGCCTCCATCTCGTCCCCCTGGCCCGGGGGACCGTGGCCGACTACGCCTCCACGCTCGAGCACATCCTGCGCACGAACCGAATCGACGTGGCCTTCCTGGCCATGGCCGTCTCCGACTTCGAGCCTCGGGCGATTCCAGGCAAGCTGAGTTCCCAGGCCGACTCCATCACCATCGAAGGTCTGCGCACCCCCAAGGTCATCGAATCGGTTCGGGGCTGGTCGCCCGACCTGTTCCTCGTCGGCTTCAAGCTCCTCTCGGGCGTCTCGGTCCCCGCGCTTCTTGCCGAAGCCGAGCGAGCCTGCCGGATCAACCAGGCCAACCTGACCGTCGCCAACGACCTTCAAACCCTGAAGGCGAACCAGCACGCCGTTCACCTGGTCCGGCCCGGTTACCCGGCCGAATCCCTCCAGCCCGGGCCAGAGATGGCGGACGCCCTCGTGGAACGTGTTTTCGAGTTGGCCCAACACCTCGTCGATCCGGTCGCGATGCGTGGTTGAATCGTGATATAAACCGCTGAGCGTGCAAATTACCCCGTCCGGACAGGAGCGACCGGCACATGACAACCCTTTACGTGGATGCGGACGCCTGCCCGGTGAAAGACGAGATTTATCGGGTTGCCAAGCGATACGGGTTGCCGGTGATCGTGGTTTCCAACGCACCGATTCGGGTCCCCAAGGACGAATTAATCTCGTTTGTCGAGGTGCGCGGGGGGTTCGATGCCGCGGACAACTGGATCGTTGAACAACTGAAACCGGCGGATATCGTCATCACCGCCGACATCCCCCTTGCCGAGCGTGGGTTGACCAAAGGCGCGACGGTTCTGGGGCACAAGGGCAACGAGTTCACGGAAGAGTCGATCGGTGACGCGATGGCCGGCCGAGCACTCCAGGAGATGTTGCGTCAGTACGGTGAGTTTGGAGGGGGCCCTGCCCCGTTCAACAAGGCCGATCGCTCCCGATTCCTATCCAAGCTGGACGAATTGATCGTCAGACTGCGCCGCCGCCGCCGTCCTTGAGCCAGCATGGACTGAAAAGGGCGAAAACGAGACATGTACTTTACAGAGTGCGTGCTTGCATCGCTGATAGCTTAAAAGGGCATGCCCTTTTCTTTCTCCCGTTTATTACTTCAACAAGTATCAAACCAATGAACGCTTGACTACGCGCAATCAATATGACCGAAATAGACAAGCTCACCAGAAAAATCGACAATAACCCTTTTTCTCCTTGGCTTTATGTCGATAGAGGGATTGCCTACCTGCGACAGTCATATTGCAATGAAGCGCTTGACGATTTCAATCGTGCGATCTCTTTGGATCCAAATGTCAGCGATTTTTACATTGAACGAGGACGACTGCTAGCCTCAATTGGTGAAATGTCGGATGCAAAACGCGACTTTGATTACGCCATTAGACTCGATCCTCTCATGGGAGAGGCCTATTTTGCTCGAGCAAAATGGAGTCATCAAAACAAGCAGCATGAATCCGCTGCAATTGATATCAATAAGGCAATCTCATTGGAGCCAAATGTACCAATTTATCACCACCTGAAAGCAATGATATTCTCAGATTTTGGTTATCCGTCAATTTCGCTGAAAGCAATCACAAGAACCATTGAGCTCGACCCCAATCGTTGGAAGGCAATTGAGTTTCGATTTAATCTGTACATTTATGATCTTGTCAGTTCTGGAATTGCGACCGTTTGGGCTGACTCTGAACGATCGATTCAAATACGAGGTGACGAATCGGTCTCATTTTTTGGACGGGGACTCATGTATTTTGCGGATGGCCAATGGGAAAAGGCGTCATCAAATTTTTCAGCGACTCATGCGAACAAGTGTATAACATGGGATCATGCGAGGAGTGTAGCGTTTCTTTTGCTGTCTAATCAGCAACTGGGCATTTCCGCTTCCCAGACTCCTGAGGTGTCAGACGTGCTCACTTCAATGGAAAACCAATGTGATGGTCATGCCATTGACTACTGGCCTACTCAGGCCGTCGCAATGTTGGCAAACAAGCTTGACGCCGACATCATGATCAAATCCATTAATGACGGTTTCGCCATAGACGAACGTGAAACACGTATATGTCTATTCGAGGCCTATTTGTTTTGCATATTGAATAACTATTTCAAAAACCAGGACATCTCAATCTATCTTCGTGAAATAAAGAAGTACAGAAACGATTGCTTGATTGGCTTTTACCACAAGATCTTGGAAGGAGTCATGTCTAACTCTCTCATTAGATCTTAGAGGGGAAAGAAAGGACGACACTGTAGCGGAAAGCAATAAAAGGACGGGAGCAATAAAAGGACGGGCACTTTTGCAGAGCATGGGTGATGGCATCCACCCTGCAATTTGCCTGTCCTTTTAGCTTTTCCCTGATCCAGAATCGTTCGGGCCGTGCGGGTCCTCTTAAATGTCTCGTCCGGCGCACAAACTCTTTGGAGGTGCAAGCGTGGAAGATCTTCGGCCGACCCACATCGTGGACGATGTTCGCACGGTCCTGGCCGACGCTCGGCGGGGCAAGGGCGACCGTCCCAACTACCTGACCGCGTTCCAAATCCTCGACCGCCTGCCTGAGCCTTTGCGTGCGCGGCTGGGTGAGCGTCTTATAAGTGGGTAGAAGTCATGCGGCCTTTCCGCGATTAGTCCAGAATCCAGTCCAGAGCGATGGCTCGCTGAGCCGTAACGCGCGAAGGTGGCCCAGGGCGTCGGCCCCTTCGTGGCCCC
>Ga0182745_1000200_pt1 | contig 76182 bp, 67 predicted proteins | sample eDN3rd30CKraftBY_FD_128523 | JGI IMG/M metagenome (GOLD analysis project Ga0182745, IMG submission 128523) | Enriched backyard soil microbial communities from Emeryville, California, USA - eDNA 3rd pass 30_C Kraft BY (version 2) (version 2) | ecosystem: Environmental > Terrestrial > Soil >...
AGCCTCAGGCGAGGAGAGGGGCGTTCCTGGCCCTCCCCGGCCGCTACCGCGTCCGACCCTCCCGCGGGGCGGGAGGGTAAAGGCAGTGAAAACAAGGGACTTATTTTTGAACTCTTCCTTAGCAGAAAACTTCTAGCTCGGTTTCGGAATCGAGCAGGCCGACTCGCCGGGCTTGAGCTGCCAATTCCGCCAAAGCTTGACTGCCCGTCTCACCCAACTCCTCCGTCCAGCGGTTGACGTACAGATCAACGTGACTCATCAGCACGCTGTCGTCAAACTCTTGTGCGTAGTGCCGCATCGTCGGCAGCGTCGCCGCCCGGTCGGCCAATGCAAAGTTGATGGAATCGCGGATCACCGCCTGGACGTCGGCCAGCGTCTCGTCGGGCAGATCGCGGTGGGCGATGATCCCGCCCAGCGGCAGCGGGCAGCCCGTCGCCTGCTCCCACCGCGTCCCCAAATCCTCAACCAGCGACAGCCCCTGTTCCTGCCACGTAAAACGACCCTCGTGAATGCAGACGCCAAAGTCGGCTCGGCGCTGCTGCAGTTGCGGCATGATCTGCGAAAACACGACGTGCTGGACGGTGGCGGTGCCAGCGTGAAACAGCCGAAACAGCAGCGCGGCGGTGGTGTGCTGGCCGGGACAGAGCGCGATTTGCCCGCTGTGCCGCGGCGGTTCGGCCCCGGCGGCGGACAGCAATAATGGCCCGACGCCGAATCCCAGCGCCGAGCCGCTGGGCAGCACGACATACCGCTGAGCCAGCAGCAGCGCGGCATGAAAGCTCGCTTTGGCGACGTCAAAATCGCCGGACATCAGCCGGTCGTTGAGCTGTTGGATGTCGAGCAGTTCGACCTGAAAATCGAGCCCCCGCCAATCAATCTGCCGCGTCAGCAACGCATGAAAGGCGAACGTGTCATTGGGGCAAGTCGAGATCCCCAGGCGAATCACAGCGCGTGGTTTACTACTCATTTCAGGTCCTCCTCCGCCGCGATCAACACACTTGCCAGTTCGGCCGCGGCCGCGAGCGCGTCTTGAATTTGCCACTGCGCCAGGTCGCGATTTCCGGCGTGATTGCTGATCCCGCGGACGATCCGCAGCGGAACACCAGCCAGCTTACAAGCCATCGCCACCCCGAAACCTTCCATCTCTTCAGCGATCGCCTCAGGATACCGTTGCTGGCGCTGCTCGGCTTGCCGCGGATGGGCCGAGGCCGCACAGACGCTCAGCAGCGCTGGGCCGGGTATTGTTTGCCCGGCCCGAGTATCGTTCATCAGCGAAATTTCATCGCCGATCGTACTGCCTGGATCGTCGCTGGCCCACTGGTTCCAGCCGATCTGGGCGGCGGCCAGGTAGTCCGCGTCGCCACCCACGCCGATCCCGTCGCAGAGGACACGTTCGAAGGTATAAGCCGACCCGATGACTGCGCTGTCACGGAGCGCTCCGGCGATCCCGACCAACAGCACCTGCTGCGGGCGATGTTGTGCGATCAGCATCGCGGTCCGCGCCGCCGCGGCGACCAGGCCAAAACCGCACAGCGCGACTGTCCACTGACCCACAGCACGGTCATCGCCAGCGAGCCGCTGGAGCCGTGGGCGCAGCAACCGCAGCTCCGGTTCAGTCGGGATTAACAATAGATGACTCATCGGGCGCAGGATCCTTGTTAAGCTATTCTCACTGCCGAGCACTGCTTGGTAAGCCTACACCGAGCCGACGATATGCCAACGAGCCCTACCATCCAGCGGCGATTGACCAAGACGTTCCGTTTCCTCAGGACGACGGCGATCGGCGGCATCTTCTTCTTGTTGCCGCTGGTGGTCGTCAGCGTGTTGCTCGGTCAGCTCGGCCGTGTCGTGTGGGTCGTCGCGCAATCGATCAATGAGCACCTGCCGGTGCGCACGCCGCTGGCCTACACGACGCTGATGGCGCTCTCGGTGACGTTGATCGTGCTGGCCTGTTTTGCTGCCGGAGTGATCGCTCGTCGCCGGATCGCGCGGCGATTCACCGAATCGATCGAACAATATGTGCTGATGCTGTTCCCGCGGTACGCGGTCCTCAAGGAGCAGCTCACCGGCAACATCGGCGGTGATGTGCTGCGAAATCAGTTGCAACCGGTGCTGGTCAGGCTTCCCGGTCATTCGCGACTGGGCTTTGAGGTGGAACGCCGCGATGACCAAGTCGACGCAGACGGTGAGTTGCAGGAAACGGTGACCGTGTTTCTGCCGGGGTCGCCGGATCCGTGGTCAGGCCAAGTGGTGATCGTTCCGGCGCAGCATGTTGAACAGCTCGATAGCCCGTTTGGCGAGACCGTGGCGGCGTTTGAGCAGCTTGGCCGCGGCTCGCAGCGTTTGATCGAGGGTTATCGTGTCTGCAGTGCAGCGGCGGCTCCATTGCCCCCCTGACGCCGGCGAACGGATTAACGATGATGTGCGTAAGTTCCCCCAACTGATTGCTATTCCTTATCGCCACTGTTTCGTTCTCAGGTCACCGTCATGCTCGACGCGGAAACTTCGACTCCTGTGTACGCCACGCCAGCGATGACCGCTGCGCCCGATCCGGAACTGCTCGACGAGCCGCGGCCGATCCGGCTGAGCGGCTTTATTGCGTTGGGACTCGGGTTATTGAGTTTTACCGCGCTGTTCGGTGCCCCGATGGTCATCGTGCCGGTGCTGGGGACACTCTCGGCCCTGTGGGCGCTGCGGCCTTATCAGGGGCAGCGGCCGGTGGGCCTGACTGTGGCGACGATCGGCCTGTTCATCGCCGTCCTGTTCGGTGTTTGGGGCGTCACCCACAGGTACCTGCGGCAGCAGACGATGTCCGACCAGGCGGTTCAATTCGCAGCCGACTGGCTCGATCTGCTCGCTCAGGGTGACATCGAACTGGCCGTCGAACTGCGAGCCCATCCTGCGCGGCGGCAATCCGAGACGATGCCGCTGGATGAGTATTACCTGCACAGCGAAGACGGCCGGCGGACGATGAGCGAGTTTCGCGAAAATGAAGCGATCAGGGAAGTGCTTCAAGCCGGCGACCGGGTCCGCTGGGAGTTAGCCGCAACCCCGCGTGTCTACACACTCAACGGCCGCGCTTTGGCCGACACGGTGTGGAAGGATCAGTCGGGTGCGGCGTCCACTGACGTGCGGGTCGGGCTGGAATACCTGCCGGCCAGCGGCGACGAACCCGCGCAGTGGAAAGTCGATGCCTGCGACGTTTACATCCCGCGATCGTAACTAGCTTTCGATCAGCGAGTACCATGAGTATCGGGCTTCGCATGCCCCCTTCCAGTCCGGTGCCGTTCGGCAACGTCTGGCGCCAGCCGCTAACTGACACCGCCCAGCGAACGTTTTTCTCCCTGCTACGAGCCTTTCCGTGATCCGTCCTGATGCTGCCGCCTCCCCAGCTTCGTCCGACCTCTTTCCGCCACCGGATGCCGACTCGCTGACCACACAAGCGGCGGGCCCGGCCGGCTCTTTGCCGCTGACCGATGAGATGTTGCGGTCGTGGTCCAGCGGCGACTTGTTCGGGTTGACGCAGAGCGCTGGGATGGGTTGGGCGCCGGATCGGTTGTTGGGCAACGAATACCTGATCCTCAGCACGCAGGGCGGCGTGCGTGAGCCCGACGGATCACCTGTGGCACTGGGCTACCACACCGGGCACTGGGAAGTCGGCCTGTTGGTCCGCGAGGCGGCCGAGACGATTCGCCAATTCAATGGTGTCCCCTATGCGGCGTTTTGCAGCGACCCCTGCGACGGGCGATCGCAGGGGACACGGGGGATGTACGACAGTTTGCCGTATCGCAACGACGCGGCGATTGTGCTGCGGCGGTTGATCCGATCGCTGCCACGGCGCAAGGCGGTGATCGGCGTGGCGACTTGCGACAAGGGGCTGCCAGCGATGATGCTGGCACTGTGTGGGTGTCCCGATTTGCCGTCGGTGCTCGTGCCCGGCGGCGTCACTTTGCCGCCGACAGTCGGCGAGGATGCGGGCAAGGTGCAATCGATCGGCGCCCGCTATGCGCATGGCGAGATCACGCTGGAACAGGCATCGCTGGAAGGTTGCCGAGCGTGTGGCACGCCCGGCGGCGGCTGCCAATTCCTCGGCACCGCGGCGACGGCGCAGGTCGTCGCCGAAGCGCTCGGCATGACGGTCCCTCATGCGGCGCTGGCTCCGAGCGGCCAAAGCGTCTGGTTGCGGCTGGCCCGCGACAGTGCTCTGGCAGCCTCGCGGCTGGTCGCCCGCGGGTTGACGACGCGCGACATCGTCACCGACGCGGCGATCGAGAACGCGATGCTGGTCCACGCCGCGGTCGGCGGCAGCACGAATCTATTGTTGCACATCCCAGCGATCGCCGCCGCGGCCGGACTGCGGCGGCCCGATGCCGAAGCGTTCCGCCGGGCCAACGCGGCGGTTTCACGGCTGGTCGACTGCTTGCCCAACGGGCCGGTGGGGCATCCGACGGTGCGGATGTTCTTGGCCGGCGGTGTGCCTGAAGTCGCCTGGCACCTGCGGGAACTGGGGCATTTCAACGGCGATGCGTTGACCGCCGGCGGAGTGACGTGGAACGAGATCCTCGATGCCTGGCCGGGTAGCGAGCGGCGAGCGATCTGCCGGGAGCGATTGTTGGCCGCCGATGGGGTCGCTCCGGATGACGTGATCATGCCGCCGCCGCGCGCCAAAGCGCGCGGGCTGACGAGCACCGTCTGTTTTCCGACCGGCAACCTTTGCCCCGAAGGCTCGGTGATCAAGGCGACTTCGATCGACCCGAGCGTCGTCGACAGCGACGGTGTGTACCGCAAAACCGGGCCGGCGCGGGTGTTCACCAGCGAACGCGATGCGGTGCTGAGTGTCAAAGGCCAAACCGATCGTCCGGTCCGGCCGGGCGACGTGATGGTGTTGATCGGACGCGGGCCGCTGGGCTGCGGCATGGAGGAAACCTACCAAATCACCTCGGCGCTCAAGTTCTTGCCGTGGGGCAAACAGGTGGCGCTGCTGACCGACGCGCGGTTTTCGGGTGTCAGCACTGGGGCGTGCATCGGGCATGTCGGCCCGGAAGCACTCGCCGGCGGCCCGATCGCCAAGGTCTGCGACGGCGATCTGATCGAGATCGAGATCGATCGCAACCGCATGGTCGGAACGGTCAACTTGGTCGGCGCGGTCGATCCGGCCAGCGGCGAGTTGCAGAGGCTCACGCCGGATGTAGCGGAAGAAGTCCTACGGACGCGACTGCCTCACCCGCAACTGCGTCCTGACGAAGGCTTACCCGATGACACGCGGTTGTGGGCGGCGCTGCAGCAAGTCGGCGGCGGTGCCTGGGGCGGCTGCGTGTACGATGTCGATGAGATCATCGAAACGCTCAAGGCTGGCATGGCAGCGCGGGGCAAGACGCCGATCTCCCCGGCGCTCTGAGATCAAATCGGGGTGGCACGGCCAGAGCACCAGCGATGGGCGTGGTTTCCCGCAACCGATTCCGAGCCATTGAAACCTTCCCCGGCTGCTCGGCGGTCCTTCCCAGCACGCCCTTCGTTCCTCAGGGACGTGCCACCCGACAGGGACGCGCCCCGGAGGCTGCTGACAACCTTTAAAAGGTGTCGGGATAGACGACCAGCTCGATCCGGCGGTTGGCCGCGCGGCCTTGCGGGCTGCCGTTGTCGGCTCGCGGGTGATTGGTCCCTTGAGCGATCGTAAATAGCTGCGTCTCGGGCAAACCGCTGCGGCGGGTCAACAGCTCCAGCACGCTGGAGCCCTGCGCGGCGGCGAGCTGGTGATGCGATGAGAACCGTCCGCCGTACAGCGGAGCGTTGTCGGTGTAGGCTTCGATCGCAATTTTTTGCCGCGGCAGGTGGGTGCGGATTTGAGCGGCGACCGTGTCGAGCACGGCCGCAGAGGTCGCTTCCAGAACCGCCGAACCAGGCTGAAACAGTTGGTCCGATGGCAGGATGATCCGCAGCGTCTCGCCGTCGGGTACCACGTTCAGTCCGCTGGTGGCGAGCTGGTCGGCAACCAGTTTTAGGTTCGTATTGGCCTTGAGCGTCGCTCCGCCACGGATCGTGGTCGAAGCCTGCAGGCCCTGGAACTTCTGCGCCGCATCGTTGGCCGCCAGCATCGCGGAGTCGAGTTTATTGGCCGTTTCCGCAAGTTGCTGCCGGACCAGGTTCAATTCATCGCGGTAGAGCTGCGCCTGTTGCTCGCTCTGAGCCAGTTGAGTGTGCAGTTGCCGGTTGTTATCGTCTAACAGGCGGACACGGCGATTGAGTTCAGAGATTTGGGTCGCGTTGGGATCGACCGGCCCGGGGGCGCCGGGCGGTTGCCAGGGCGAGGTACCATTGGCGCTGAGGTAGGGATTGCCGGTGCAACCGGCCAGCAGCGCCGCTACCATGACCATTCCACTGGCGGCGCACGTCTGCCGCCAGCGGTTGCGAGCTTCGATTGAGGGAGGGAATCGAAATCTCACGATGCTTTTGATCTTCCTTTGAATCCGGGCTCACACAGCTTGCGCCGGCAGACGACCGCCGGCTGTGTCCCCGTGGCCAGCCGCACCATGGCAAACCGTTCGATCGCCGACCGCCCGATCGCAAACCACTGGGTGTTCCGGTCGCAGACTAGGAATCAGGGCGAGGGGCGAGCAAGATCAATCACGAAAAAAATCAGCGGAGTGACTCGGAAAAACTCAAGTCGGCGGTCGGCGGCGACGTGAGCCGAGCGGCCGATCGACGCGAACCCTGACGGCTCAGGAGGCAAAACGGTAGCAACTGACGAGGAGACGGAAGCGACTTTAAAAAAGTTTTGGGCTTTTTTTGCGTGACACCGCGTGTGAAAATCGGCCTCAACAGGGAGGGAGAAGAATATGAGCTCATCCATGTCGCGGCTGTCGCAACCCGGCGGCCGCTTGTTTGACCAAGCCCGAGCGGGGGATCCGCTCGCCTTGGGACCGCTGCTGGCATCCTACGCCGACCAGTTGCGCCGGCTCGCCGAGAGCCAATTGGACGAGAAAGTCCGCAACCGGGTCAGCCCTTCGGATGTGGTCCAAGAGGCGCTCTTGCAGGCCAGCCAGGATTTTCCGGAGTTCCGCGGGCAGAGCGACGCGGAGCTGAGCAGTTGGCTGCGACGGATGCTCGCCCGCAAGCTGTCCAAAACGATCGAGCGGCACCTGCTGGCTGAAAAACGCGATGTCCGCCGCGAAGTCGCCTTCTCGCCCGCTGCCGGTTGGACCGGCGAGCCGGCACACGACGTGGTCGCCGACCATCGGCCCGGTCCGGCTTCCGAGGCGGTCGGCAGCGAACGCAATTACCAACTGCAGCACGCGTTGGCGGAGTTGCCGGAAAACTATCGCCGGATCATTGAGCTCCGCAACCTCCAGGGGTTGCCATTTGACGAGATCGCCAGCCGCTTGAACCGCTCCAGTGGGGCGGCGCGGATGCTCTGGCTGCGTGCGATCGAAATGCTTCGCCAACGCCTCAGCCCGCAGGAGACGCAATGACACCCGTCGCACCCTGCCCGTTAGCTCAAGATCGTTCGCTCCAGAGCCCAGTTGCACCGCAGCAGCCTGAACTGCACCGGTTCAGCCCCGACCAACAGGCCGAACTCGCGGAACTGCTCGACCGCTACTTGGTCGGTTGGGAAGCCGGTGAGCCACCATCGATTTCCACCTGGGTACAAGATCGCCCGGAGATGGAAGCGGCGCTGCGAAACTACATCGCGCAGTTGAACGACTTGCAAAATGCCTTCAGTCCACTGGCCGGCAGTCAGGACGCCAGTTCCAGCCAGATCGATCTGTTGCGGCAAAGTCGCGGCGACCAGCCGCGGTCGTTCGGCGGGATGCACCCCTTTACCGCCCCACCACTGCCCGGCAGCCACGGCCCGCAAACCCGACTGGGCGATTACCACTTGCTGGGTGAAATCGGCCGCGGCGGCATGGGCATCGTCTACCGCGCTCGACAATTGTCGCTGGGCCGCGATGTGGCGATCAAAACGTTGCCGTTCGCCGCAGTGCTCGACCCGAAACAGATCAAACGCTTTCAAAACGAAGCTCAAGCCGCTGCCCAGTTGCATCACCCCAACATCGTCCCGGTGTATGCGGTCGGATGCGAACGCGGCGTCCATTACTACAGCATGCAGTTGATCGAGGGGCTATCGCTGGAGCAGGTCGTGGCGGACTTGCGCGCCGGGGGCAAAGCCGACGCGATCTGCCACCAAACGACACTGATTCAACCGGGCGAGGCGATCGCGCCGCCCGCGGCACCGGCGGCACCGGCGGCACCGGCGGCTGCGCCCGATGTCGACACGCGTAACAGCCTCCCCAGTTCGACCCTCGCCTCGATCCGCAGCCGCAGCCACATCGAGTCGATCGTGCGGCTGGGAGTGCAGGCGGCTGAAGCGCTGCACTACGCGCACCAGTGCGGCGTGATCCACCGCGACATCAAACCGTCAAATCTGATGCTCGACGGACGGGCCAATTTGTGGATCACCGATTTCGGCTTGGCGCGCTGCCAGCAGAGCTCACCGATGTCGGTGACCGGCGATCTGATGGGCACCTTGCGTTACATGAGCCCCGAACAGGCGTCCGGGCGAGTGCATGCGGTCGACCATCGCACCGACATCTACTCGCTCGGGATCACGTTGTACGAATTGCTGACGCTGCGGCTGGCGTTTGATGCGCCCAATCGGATCGAGTTGATCACCTTGATCAATCAGTCGACACCGGTGGCGCCGCGAAAGCTCAATCCAGCGATTCCGGCCGACCTGGAGACGATCCTGTGCAAAGCCATCAGCCGCGAACCGCTGGAACGTTACGAGTCAGCCGGCGAGATGGCCGAGGACCTGCAGCGGTTTTTGCGGGGCGAACAGCCGCTGGCCAAGCGGCCGACGTACCTCGACCAAACGCTCAAGTGGGTCACCCGTCATAAACATCTGTTTCTGGCTGCATCGATCAGCCTGCTGGTGATCCTCTGTGGACTATCGGCCGCGACGGTGATGATTGCGTCGCACAAGCGGATCGCGACCGAAGCCAGCGAGCGCGCGGACCTGCACCTGATGCAGACCAATCGGGTCGTACAAAACTTCGGCATGCTGGCCATCGACCGGCTGCGTGGGATTCGCGGCGGTGAGACGCTCCGGGCCGAATTGCTGGCGGAGCTGACTCAGTACTACCTCGACTTCATCGACTACGCCCAAGATCAACCGGAATTGCGGTTGCAGATGGGCGAAGCCTACGCGCAGCTCGCTGGCGTGTACGTTCACAGCGGCCAACGGCCAGCGGCGCAGCAGAGTTATGCTCAGGCCATCGAGACGCTGCGGCTGCTTCCCGAGTGCTTGCCCGAGTCGCCGCGATTCAACGCTGGGGCCGCTAGCCGCTTGGCGCAGGCATACGGCGGATTGGCCGCGCTGCAGGCCGAACAGCTCGGTGGCGACCACTGGGGCGACAGCATGCAGCAGGCGATCGACCTGCAACGTCAGGCCGCGCTGGCGATGCCAGGCGAGCACGTCTATGCGGTTGAACTGGCGGCGCTCATCATCCAGCAGGGCGATTTGCTGCTGCGCGACCGGCTCCAAGACCAAGCATTGCAGACGCTGCAGCAGGCGATCGAGATCCTCGACGCTCAGTTGCTGCAGTCACCCATTGCTCCCCGCGTGCTCGAACTCGATACCCTGTGCCACAACAATCTGGCCTCGATCCATCAGCAGTCCGATCCGCCGCTGGCTGGGCGGTTGCTCGCCCGCGCCATTCGGTCGGCTGAAAAATGGGTTGAAGCACAGCCAGCCGCTGAACACAGCCGCGCGCATTTGGGACGCGTGCTGGCCAACGCCGGGGCGCTGGCGGTGCAGACCGATCAACCGGAGCGGGCCCAGCAAAGGTTAGAGCGAGCGATCCAGCAGTGGACCCACCTGGCGGCGCGGGTGCCGCATGCTCATCATTATCATGCAGAGTTGGCCGCGAACCAAAACAGCTTGGGCCAATTCTTATTGACACAGCGGCGTCTGGGCGAGGCCGAAACCCAGTTTTTAGCAGCGGTCCGCACGCTTGAAGCGATCCAAGCTGCCTTGCAGGATACTGCTCCGAACGCTGCAGGGCGCGGCGCCTCCGCAGTGCTCAGCGACTTGGCGAGCGTGCAAAACAATTTAGGACTCTGCTACGAAAAGTGGCAGCGGCTCGATGAGGCGACGCTGTGGTATTCCCGTTCACTGGAATGCCAGAGCCAAGCCTTATCTTACGACCCTCAGAACACCACGTTTCTCGAACGGCTCGCACTGCATCAGCGAAATCTGGAGCGCTTGCGAGCTGACGGGAACACCTCGGCGCGGTCTGCCGAACAATGACTTCAGCGTCGCTTCACGGATTGAAACCATTATGAGTCAGGCCAGCGGAATCCTTCCTCCTCGTGCCCGGTTCTTTGTAACCGGTCGCCGCGCCGCATTACCCAAGCGTCAACTGGGCATCGAAACACTCGAACATCGCTGCCCGATGGACGCCTCTGCAGCGATCGGTGGCCTGGATGTCGAGCCGCGCCTGGCCGGCAGTTCCCCGCCGATCACCTTGCCGTCGGTCGCGGCGATCACTTCGACTTTGCAACAGACACCGCGGTCACAGCAGGCAGATCAGCAGGCCCTGCCGCCGCAGCCCACTCAACCGCAAACACAGACTCAAAACCGAGTCCTGACAGCCGTTCGCCGCGCGGCGCCGGCCAAGAGACTGCCAGCCGCGGAACCATTTCAAACGCCATCGCTCGTTGACCCGGCGATTACGCCTGGCGCGGACGACCAAGCCGCAGTCGGCGGTGGCGAGGGGCAATTGCCACTGCCCTCAAATCCGCAACTCCCCGCGCAGCGTGACGAGCCGCCTGCGTCACAACCAGCGGACAAACGGCTGGAATCAGCCTCCGGCAGTCTGGATTTGCCAGTCGCTCCGATTGGTCTGGGCTCACCGCTGGAAGAGCCGATCGACACGGAAGAGCTGCCACAAGATCCAGGGGGCAATGAGGCCGGTAGCCAGTTTGTCGATGGTTCAGCGGATACGACTGGCGATCCGTTCGATTCCAGCGGAGAAGGGCGAACGGATGCGCTGGAACCGCCTGATCCCCAAGCACCTACGGACCCGGATTGCCCCGCCCTTAAACCTGATCCCATTCGATTTGTTTCTCCACCGGGGCCGGCCGGATCGATTGGGCTGCTGCCGCCGGGAGGAGTCCGCAGCGACTACTGGACCGCCGGTCATGCGGAGACGGATTGGGATGACGAACCGGAAGTGATTCCGGGGACGACGTCGGTCCGTCCGACCCGCTATGTCCGGAGCGACTCAGCACTTTCTCGCCCGCGTTACTACGAAACCCTAGAAGCGGACAGCGAGCAGGCGGCCGATGCATTCCACGGCCGCACGACGTCGTTGCGGGCCTTCGCCCGCCAATTGGAACCGCTGGACGGCGGAATCGCCATCGGGGCAACGCCGGAGACGCCCGCAGATTATGCCGCCTTGACAGACGGGCCGGCTCACCGAGCGAGCCTGGGGCCGCAGGCCGAACCTGAGGAAGCGGCCGCGGTGTCCCATGCTCTGCACACCGACCTGGCGCTTGCGGCCTTGGTAGCCGAGGCCGCCCAAGCCGAGCAACTCGCGGCAGAGGCGGCCCAGCCGGGCATCGCCGTCACCGCGGTCGTCTTGACCCTGCAGGAACAATCTGCGTCGGTTCAGGTGTGCGGCCGAGAAACCGGCGAGGAAGCTGTCATTGTCGCACTCTCGCCGACCCAGGATTTCTTGCTCAATCTCAGTCGCTGGGCCGCGCTAGGACTGCTGGTCAGCCATCGCCTCACGCACCACAGCCACGGCGGGTTGCTGAGCTGGCTCTCGGGGGTACGGACGCGCTTCATAGGGCGCGGCTGGCGACCGTTCTGAGCGCGTTTGCACCGGCTAGCGGGTCGTCGACTTGTGGTGCGATTCTTCCCACAACATCGTCAGCCGCTGCACCGCGGCGTGAACTCGGCTTTTGACCGTGCCCACCGGAATGCCCAAGACATCGGCGGCTTCGCGATACTTCAGCCCCTGGAAGTAGACGAGTTGAATCACTCGCTCCAGCGAGTCGCCTAGCCCGGCAACCGCTTCGCGCACCCAGCGTCCCTCCTCTTGGCTGCCGGCAGCATCCAGCGGATCTTGGCTATCGCCGACCAGTTTATCGGCCCAGGATCGCGCCCGCTGCTCGCCGTCGCCCGCGGAAGTGTCGAGGCTGAGCATCCGGTGTCGCTTCAATCGCCGCTGCACATCGATCGCTTGATTGGTCGCGATCGCGTAGAGCCACGGCCGGAACCGGCGGGCACTGTCAAACTGGTCACACTTCAAGTGCACCTGCAGAAAGGTTCCTTGAAACGCATCTTCAGCCAACTCTGCATTGCCGATGTAACGCCGCAGGTAGCTAAAAATCTCGCGCTCGTACCGCCGCATCAGAATCTCAAACACCTGCCGGTCGCCGGTTTCGCTATAGCGGCTCAGCAGCAGCTCGTCGCTATCTTCGATGGTGTACGTGGGCGTCGGCACGGAGTGGCTCATCGCTCTTTCCCTGGTTTGCGGGACACCTGTGAGATGAGAAGAGATCAGTTTGTGGTAGGAACTAACCGTGCCCTTGATCGCAACTTAACGGCGGATGCGGTTCCGCAGCGGCGATTTTAATCCATTTCGCTACCGCGTGACTACCATTATGGCAGGCATTTGCTGAGGGTCAAATTGAACTCAGCCGCCTTCGCTGCCGATCCCAGGGCGCGCTGGACCGCATTATTCCGGTGACGGACGGCGGAACACCGCCACCACATCTTCGATCGGGACCACAAATAACTGATTATCGTGCTCTAAGTCGACCGGGATGGCGTTCTTCGGGTGGAACAAGATCTTGTCGTACTGCCGCAGCGGCACGTCTTCGTCGTGCTCAATCGCGGCGCTGATCGTGACGATTCTGCCGGTGATGGTCGGGATTTCCGCCGCGTCAGGCAGGGCAATGCCCCCCTTGGTCTCGCGTTTAGGCTCATCTTTGCGGACCAAGACCCGTGGGCCGATCGGCTCGACCACCTCCAACGGCATGGCTGTTTTATGTTTGCTCATGTTCACCCGGGAATATAACTGCAAGGCAAGCTCTGAAATTAACGCCGTGGGCGATTCAGGCCAAGGCCAGGGCTGCCCCAGGTTAAGCTAAAGTCGTCCGCGGCGTGTTCACGGTACAGCAGCACCAAGGCCCAGATCGCCACGGGGATTTGCAAAACGCTGCACGGCCCGCAGGGATACAGCGCCGCCCAGGCCCCGATCCGCGCCAGCACCAGGTTTCTCCGCTGGACCATTTGCAAGCCGCCTGCAATCGCCAGGATCTGGCTCAGGCTGCCCAAACTTACCAACAGGAACGTCAGCAGCAACGGCAACCAGCCCAAGACGATTGCACCGCCGATCATCAGCAACAGCAAGTAAGAGCCGATGGTGAATAGCCCAAGACCTGAGAAGATCATCAGCATCACCCCGGCAGCCGTATAGGACGGAACCATCGCCGATGGCCGCGATTGCCGCGGAGCCGACAGCGGATTGTTAGCGTCGGGCGGATCCCCAAACCCGGGGAATCGCGACGCCGGGGCGGTTCTCAGCGGCCGCTGTGGCAGTGGCTGGGTCGCCGCTGGGCCGAGATCGACAATCTGCTCATCGGGGCCGGGCATTCGCAGTCGGTGGCCGCAAGTCGGACAGATGATCGCCTGCCCTGCAAGCGACGTGTCATGGGCGAGTGTTCGCTCACAAACAGGACAGCGAACTTCCACGAGCGGTATCCATCACGATGCGGGGCCAGGGATGCGGGCGAACGGGGGCCGAGAGTTTACGCGAACAGCCGTGTCACCGCTTCCCCCTTGACCAACTCACGCGGCTGATTGAGGTGGTTGTAGACCAACGTCTCGGGATGAATGCCAAAACCGTGGTAGATCGTGGCCAGCATTTCATTGGGATGCACCGGGTCCTCGATCGGCGCCGACGCCGTCTTGTCGCTCTGGCCATGCACGTAGCCGCGTTTGATCCCCGCTCCGGCCATGATCGCCGTGTAGCAGTACGGCCAGTGGTCTCGGCCGTCGTCGCTGTTGCTGTTGCCGCTGGTGCTGACACCACGTTGCGGGCTGCGGCCGAACTCGCCGACGGCGACCACCATCGTTTCCTCCAGCATCCCACGGCTGTCGAGGTCCTCGATCAGCGTCGTTAGTCCGGCGTCGAGCATCGGTGCGGATTGGTTTTTCATCCGCTCCGAAAGTCCGGTGTGATGATCCCAAGAATGATTGTCGCTGTTGGCGACCTTCGGCCAGATCACTTCGACCACGCGCGTACCGGCTTCCACCAGCCGCCGCGCCAGCAAGCAACTCTGGCCAAAGGTGTTGCGGCCGTAGCTGTCGCGCAGCTCATCGGGTTCAGCGTCCAGATCAAACGCATCGCGGGCCCGGCCCGAGACGATCAGCGACAGCGCGCGGTCGTAGTACTCGTCCAGTTCATAAGATTCAACAACCTGATTGATCTCCGGCATCTGCTGGTTGAGCAAATCGCGCAGCCGGGCCCGGCGTTGCAACCGCACGCTGAACACCTCGGGGCGCATCTTCAGATCGTCGACTTTGATCTGCGCCAGCTTGTCCATGTTCATATCATCGCCCGGCGGATACAGCGTATAAGGGTCGAACGCCTTTCCAAGGAATCCCGCCGTGCCGCCTTTGCCGACCACGTTCGATTCCTGCAGCGGTCGCGGCAGCATCACGAACGGCAGCATCGGCTCATCGATCGGTCGCATGCGGATCAGATTGCTGCCAAAATTCGGAAAATCCTTCGGCGACGGCGGCTCCAGTTGGCCCGACGGACTGACCTTGTCGGTTGTGTAGCCCGTCATCACCTGATAGATCGCCGCGGTGTGATTGAACAGGCCGTTGGGCGTATAAGACATCGACCGGATCATGGTGAAGCGGTCGTTGATCTGACTCAGCCGCGGCAGGTTTTCGGTGAACTGCACGCCAGGAATCTTCGTGCTGATCGGCGAGAACACGCTCTTGACGTTGTCGGGCACGTGTTCCTTGGGATCCCATAGGTCGAGATGACTGGGGCCGCCCTGCAAGTACACCATGATGATGCTTTTGGCTTTACCCCAGCCCGGCCCGCCGCCAACCGGGGCTTCGCTGGCATGAGCCTGCAGCCGCAACAGCGCCGGCAGCGACAATCCGAGGATGCCACAACTGCCGATGCGGAGCACATCGCGGCGTGTCGCCTGGAGGTGCGTGTCGCAGAGGTCTTTTCCACGAGGACCCTGAAAAGAAAGCATCGTTGTTCTCGCTGGGCAGGAGGGACGAAGGGCGGGGACGCAATCCGCTGAGGAACCGTGGGGGGCCGCACTCCATAATACCGGACCCGGCAGCGAGAAGCCGCTGGAAAGCGAAACTTTTTCAGCCGTGCTTGCACCGTGATAGGCCTTCGGGTGGCACGTCCCTGAGGAACGCAGGGCGTGTGGGGCGGAACTCAGAGTAACCAGGGAATGTCGGGTCGGCTCAGCAACGCTTGCTGCGAATCCCGCCCACGACACCAGCGATGCGGTGCATTACGATAAGCCGCTTCCGTGACCTGCTACCCCTGCTGAGAACCGACATGAAGCCGATCGTGCAGATTTCGCTGGACCTGACCGACATCGACGAAGCGCTAGAAACTGCGCGGATGGCGCTCCGTGCTGGCGTCGACTGGCTCGAAGCGGGCACACCGCTGCTGCTGGCCGAAGGGCTGCACGGCGTGCGCGCGCTGCGTCGTGAGTTTCCCGAAGTGCCGATCGTCGCCGACCTCAAGACCATGGACGGCGGTTATCTGGAAGCCGAAATGATGGCCAAGGCCGGCGCGACGCACGTGGTGGTGATGGCCCGGGCGCACGAGGAGACGATCCGCTGCGTCGTCAAAGCCGGCCGCGATCACGGCGTCAAAGTCATGGGCGACAACCTCGCCTGCGAGGACATGGTCGCCGGAGCCAAATGGTTAGAAGAGCTCGGCTGTGATTATGTGATCCATCACATCGGCTACGATGAGCGCCGCGGGATCGCCGCCCGCGGCTTGCCGATGCCCAGCCCGCTGGATCGACTGCGAGAAGTGGTCGAGGCGGTGCGGATACCGGTCCAAGCCGTCGGTGGTCTGTCGCTCGAACAAGCGATCCAGTGCCCGTCGATCGGAGCGCCGCTGGTCGTGCTCGGCGCCCCGCTGACCATCGATGCCGATTCCTTCAAAACCGCGGACGGCGATTTGGAATCGTCGCTGCGGATGATCTGTCATGCCGTCCATGCCCAAGGAACTTAGTTGATCATGAAATCTGCTGCAGTTGTCAATTTCGCTCCTGAAAAAGGTGCGGTCGAGTTACGTGACATCCAACAGCCGGAAATCGGTCCTGAGGATGTGTTGTTGGAAGTCGCCAATGTGGGCGTGTGTGGCAGCGACTTGCACCAGTGGACTGCCGATCATTCTTGGCAAGTGAATTATCCGGTCGTGCTCGGTCATGAGTTTACGGGCCGAATCGCCCAAATCGGTGCTGCCGTTAAAGGCTGGCAGGCAGGCGACCGTGTGGTCAGCGAAACCGCTGCGATCATCGATATTCAAAACCCGATGTCACGCCGTGGACTCTATAACCTCGATCCGACGCGCAAAGGTTTCGGCTATGGGGTCGATGGCGCAATGACACGCTATGTCAAGGTGCCCGCTCGCATCCTGCATGCGATTCCAGACACGCTGCCCTTTGAACATGCCTGCTTGGCTGAGCCGTGCTGTGTGGCTTACAACGCCGTCGTAAAAAACGTCCGCATCGAACCAGGGGACCGCGTCGTGGTGCTCGGCCCCGGAACGATCGGAATCTTATGCGCAGCGATGGCGAGACTTTGCGGCGCAGAGGTCGCGTTGGTCGGACTACCGAGCGATGCTAACCGCTTGCAGATCGCTCGCCAGTACGGCTGTGAACCGATTATCGGCGATGCGACCGAGTGGGCCAACGCCCGTGACGGACTGGGCTGCGACGGTGTCATCGATGCTGCCGGGGCGAGCATCACGCTGAAGACCGCGATCGAACTGGTGCGCCCGGCGGGCTGGATTAGCAAGGTCGGCTGGGGCCGTCAACCGCTAGGGTTCAACCTCGATCCGCTGGTGCAAAAGAACGTCACCCTGCAAGGCAGCTTCAGTCACAACTGGCCGATCTGGGAACGCGTGATTGCGCTGCTGGCCGCCGGTTCGCTCGACGTCAAGCCGATCATCGGTGGCGTCTGGCCGCTGGATCAGTGGCACGAAGCATTCGAGCAGATGCACAGCGGCGCGGTCGTTAAATCGGTGCTGCAACCGATTTAGGTGCCGAAGTTCGTGGGGCCTTCCGCTGATTGAGTGGCTGCCTGTAACGGCTATCGCAGTGGCTTTGGGTGGCACGCTCAGAGCCCCAGCGATGGGCGTGATCTCCTGAAGCAGATACCGAATCGATGAAACATACCATCATTCACCTTGCGGTTTTTCCCAGCACGCCCTTCGTTCCTCAGGGACGTGCCACCCAAAGGGCACCTGTCCACGCCGCCAGTGATGAGCCACGAAATGTGCGGAAGAACCAGTTCGTGAGAACCGGACGCTAACGCGTTCCGGCTGATAGAATTTTATCGAAGTTCATATTCTTTCCCGTTTAAAGCTCTAAATATCCAGAATCCTCATGCCAAAACTCGCAGCCTTCCCCAAAGCTTATATGCATGCCCTCTGCAAAGATGGCTCCATGAAATTGGCTCAGTGGTTTGAACTCGCTGCGACGCTGCCGATCGATGGGCTGGAGTTTTATGCGGGGTTTCTGGAGATGGCCGACGACGCTCAGTGGCCCGTGTTTCGGCAACAGGTCGAGGCTCTGGGGATGACGGTCCCGATGCTCTGCTGCTCGCCCGACTTCACACACCCGGACGAAGCCTTTCGGGTTGCAGAAATCGCGAAGCAAAAGCGCTGGATCGAGATGACCCACGCGCTGGGCGGCAGTTACTGCCGCGTCCTCAGCGGTCAAAAGCGACCGGAACTAAGCCTCAGCCAAGGTATCCGGCTGGCCGCCAATTGCATTGAGGCTTGCTTGCCTTATGCGGAGCAACACGATGTCACTCTGATCATCGAAAATCATTATAAGGATGACTTTTGGGAGTACCCTGAGTTCGCGCAGCAAATGGATGTGTTTTGTGAACTGGTTGAAGCGATTCAGCATCCCGCGTTTGGCGTCAACTATGACCCAAGCAATGCGTATTTGGCTGGTGACGATCCGATCGAACTGCTCAAGCGGGTGTCGCATCGCGTGGTGACCATGCACGCCAGCGACCGCTACCTGATCGAAGGGACGTTAGAAGATCTCCGCCGTGAAGAAGGTGGCGCCGCCGGCTATGCCAAACGGCTGCGGCACGGTGAGATCGGCAAGGGACTCAATGATTACGATGCGATTTTCGGCGAGCTGCGACGGGTTGGCTTCGATGGCTGGATCAGTATCGAAGACGGGGTCGATGGGATTGAACAACTGCGCCGCAGCGCCGAGTTTCTGCGCCGCAAGCTCCAGCAGCACTGGGGCGCGGCTGTCGTCTGACGCTCGGTTGCTGACGCCGATCCTCTGGGTGGGGTGGCACGCTCAGAGCCCCAGCGATGGGCGTGAATGGTGGATGCAGCGGCCGACCTGCCGAGACTCACCGTGCGTTCCTCCCACACGCCCTTCGTTCCTCAGGGTCGTGCCACCCTCTGGGACGGCCCTCACCGCCGTTCAGCGGCGGCGGATTAAGCTCCCATCACTTAACGAGCGGCACATCCGGATCTCCTGGATATCGCGGAGGAATCGCTTGGCGTCGACAGCATAACCGGCGGTCGGACGCAGCGGCTGCACGGCTTCCCCCTGAAAATAGGCGTTGAACCGCTGCATCAATTGCTCGCGGGTCGACTTGGCGATGATCGACGACAGCGCTACCGGAGCGAAACGGTCGCCGCTGACGGTGAACGACCACTCGAGATCGCCTCTCAGTGATGACGAAGCATCATCGCCTGCGGAGCTCAGGTGGTAGCGACTTTGCTGCGGCGACTCATGCAGCACCCGCAGGTTCAAATCGGGGCAATGATGCTGCAACAAGCCACCATAGTAGGCCCGCCCGCCGTGCCGATCGCTAAAGATCCACACGCGTTCGGCCGCGGCGGCGTGTTGCCGCCAAAGTTTTAGCGCCAGTTCGCAGGTCAAGTGACTGAGCAACTCCGCCTTATTGGGAAACACGTCCAACAAGGAGTTGAACGTCGCCGCATCGATCACCCGCGCAGCGATTCCAAGCAACTCTAACCCAGTAGCGGACCAGTGAGCGATGAGTTGTTGGTGGGCTTGCCTCGCGACCGAGCACGGCTCAGCGGCATCCACAGCGAGGCTGCTCAGTTCAGCCGCCGGAGCCACCAGCGACGCAAACCACGGCTGGCGTCCCAGCGCTGCCAGGTCGTCGGGGGCAAGCCGCGCGAGCCACTGGCGGTAATCCGCGCTCGGCAGCGGCAGCGCCGCCCAAGATGCCGCGGCATCGCTCAGCAGGTCGAGGATGGATGGCTGCGGCACGGCCTGCTGTTTGGCCGTTTTGCGGACGAACAACCGTTTGGAATCATCGATCCGCAGCGCACCATAGGGCGCGACGTGCACTGGTTGTGACAAGCTCTCGTGGGACGATTCAGGTGTGGCCTGTGGCGGCAGTCGCCAGGCGGTGGCGACAATGATGAGCGGTCCCAGACGCGGCCCATAACCGGCCTCATCCGTGGCGATCAGCAGTGGCATCGGGGTTTGGGGGCGAAGGTGCAGGGGCTGAGGTCAGGCCGGATATCGACAATCCCGCCGAACAATAGACGCGATTGAACGCTTCAATAAACCGCTGCGAATCCTTTTCCGGTAGGCGGATCGGGCCGGTCGCCGCGCCGCTGTGGCAGACAACGGCCTCGCATCGCTGGGGCTGGCTCGGACTGCTCATCTGGCTCACACCTCGGGTTATAAGTGGCCGGACACAAGTCGCTTGTCATAAATGACTTCATTCAGCACGATTTCGACCCGGTGGAAAGAAGCAGTTCATGGAACAAACTTGTGTCCGGGTGCTTAGGTCAGGCCTCGGGTCGCCAGATCACACTTGGGTGCGGGAAGCCGAGCCGCTTGTCGACGACGTTCCACAGCGACAGACCGCTGCGGAAGCGGCGGAGGTTTTCACAAACCAAGTCGGTGGTGTCCGAGACGCGCCGTGCCGACTGGGCGCCGACGTGAGGCGTGATCAGCACATTGGTCCGGTCCCACAACAAACTGTCCGCTGCCAGCGGTTCGACTTCGGTCACGTCCAGTCCAGCACCGGCTAAATGACCGCTGTCCAGCGCCGCCACCAGCGCCGCTTCGGAAACCACCGCGCCGCGGGCGACGTTGACCAAGTAGCTGCCCGACTTCATGTACGCAATCATCTGCTCATCGAACAACAAACGGGTCGAATCGTTCAGCGGCAACGTCAAGATCACGATGTCGCTCTGTGCCAGCAGTTCAGGCAACTGGTCGGCGGGCAGCAGTTGGCTGACTTCAGGCGGACAGTTCGCAGGGAAATAATCGGTCGCCATCACGCGGACATCCCACGGGGCGAGCACACGCGCCAGGTAACGGCCATTGCCACCGAGCCCGACGATGCCGATCGTCTTGCCGCGCAGATCATCGGTCGGTTGGCGTGTAAAATCGCGTTGTTGCGTTGCTTCGGTGAACAGCCGAATCCGCCTCAGCAGCCCCGTCAACAGCGCAAACGTCTGCTCGGCGACCTGCGGAGCGAACAGACCGGAAGCGCTGCAGACGATGATGTCCGAATCGACCACACCGGGAACCAAACAGTGATCGAGCCCTGCGGCCGAGGATTGAATCCACTTCAAGCGTCCGCTGGCCAGGGCGCGATCCCAGTCGACCGGCACTTTGGCATGACCGATGAAGATGTCCGCCGTCGGCAGCAGCTCATCGATCCGCTCCTGCCCGGCATTGACGACTTCATAGTCGCCCGCAGCTTGGCGGATTCGGGCCAGGCAGTCGGCGGTGACCGGGTAACAGAGAACGGCTCGAGTGGCCATAGGGCGGCGGTGGATGCGTGGACGGAGATAACAGGAGACGGACGATGAACGCGAACAGCGATGACCCAGAGTTGCACGCCCGTGAGTTTAACGCCAGGGCGAGGATCAGCCACCGGGGGCGCGGACAGGCGCCGCGGTGGCTGATCACCGGTTGCTTGCTGCTCGCGGCGACGGGCACAGCACACGCCACCGACGCGATGCGGACCGCGCTCGTGGTCAATAGCCAATCGACCGATTCGTTGACCATCGCCAATCATTACGCTGCGCTGCGTTTGATCCCCGATGCCAGCATCGTGGTGCTCAGCGACGTGCCCAATAAAAAATCGTGCAAAATCGATGACTTTCGTCAGCAGATTTTGCAGCCGCTGGTGAGCGAGTTGGATCGGCGCAAGCTGGCCGCCCAAATCGATTTCATCGCTTACTCAGCAGATTTCCCGACCGCAATCGACGTGCAGGCCGATCTCGAGAAGCTTCCCGACCGCCACAAGATGTTCACCCCGGTCGGTTCAATCAACGGGCTGACACACCTGTATCAGTTCGTGCTCAACCAAACGCCGCACTACGTCGTGCCGCGTTCCAATTACTACGCGCGGCCCGATCGCAAGTTGTTGTTAGAGAATCCGTTTGTCGGCTCGGACAGGACCGTCTTCGAGGCGGCTCAGGCCGATGCTGAGGCGGGAAATCTGGACGGCGCTGTGACGAAAGCCAAGTCGCTGCTGAAAAAGCATCCCCATCAGTGGGCATTGCTCTTCCCTATCGCTGCTTGGCTGGCAGAGGCGGATCGCGACGACGAAGCGGTGGCGGCGATCGAGGTGCTCGTCAAGGGCAGGCAGGCTCACCGGGATGAGCTGGATCAACTGCGGGCGCTCGATTCCTTGGCATCCGATGAGCGGTACCTCCAGTTGCTGGAGCAAATCCCGGCGACCGCTCCGGCGCGGTTGGAAGCAACGCCGTTTTCTGCGCGGCAGCCTTATGGCATCAACGGACTGCCGATGAATGAACTCACGCAGGGGCTGCGGTATCTGCCGTCCACCGTGCTTGCCGTGACCCACGAGGGTGGCACGACGTTAGCCGAAGCGATCGAGATTCTGCAGCGCGCGGCCACGGCGGACGGCAGGGGTGAAGCCGCCGAGTTCTACTTCAGCGACAGCAGTGATGTGCGATCCAAAACCCGGATGCCGCTGGTACCGGCCGCGGCCGAAATCCTCCGTGAACTGGGGCATGAGGTGGTGATCGAGCAGGACCCCTTGCCGCGGAGCCGTGAGCGGTTAATGGGCGCGATGCTCGGCTCGGCGACCTACGACTGGCCGGCTGCCGGCAACACCGTGTTGCCCGGGGCGATTTTAGAAAACCTGACCAGCACCAGCGGCGCGCTGCACCGTGCGGATTCCCAGACGCGGATGATCGAGTTGCTCCGCGGCGGAGCGGCGGGGACCAGCGGCACGGTGACCGAGCCCTACTCGCTGCCCTTCAAATTCCCCACTCCGCTGTTGTATGCCTATTACGCTCAGGGCTGCTCGCTGGCCGAAGCGTTCTACCTGGCGGTTGAATCGCCCTACCAGTTGCTGATCATCGGTGACCCCTTGTGCCGCCCCTTCGGCGACGAGCACACCGAAGCGGTGAGCTTGGAAATCCTCGCCGAGGATGACCAAGCGGTGCAGGTCGGGCTGAAGTTTTGGCGTGGACCGGCGGCGGCTCGGGCCAGAATCCAAGCGCTGGAACTGTTTGTCGATGGCCGCTTGATCAACGTCGTGCCGCTTACCGACAAGCTCAATTTGAAGAAAGAGGGACTGTCCCCAGGCAAGCACACGTTGACGGTGTCGGCGGTCAGCCGGCATCCGTTGCGGCTCAAGACCTTGCAGTCGCTGAGCATCGACGGTCCAAGCACCGTTCAGCCGCCGAGTCTGCAAGCCCGCTTCGACAGCGGGGGATCGGCCGGAGGCGTGATCACGGCAACGCTGGCCGGCGCGGGAGCGAGTAAGCTCGCCATCCGGCACCTGGGCCGCCGGGTTGCCGAAACCGATCAGGCCGAGGCGACCCTCCACCTTCCGATCACCCAGATCGGCTATGGGCCGGTACGACTGATTCCCGAAGCGCTGATCGGTGAAAACTGGATTTGCGGAACACCGATCATGATCGATGTTCCGCTGCCTTGAAATCAAACAGTTACTGTGTCGGCGCCGTCGAACGGGCCGGCATGCAGAGACGACGTGCTACCTGAGCGTCTTCTCGCCAGCGGGCTGAGCCATTTGCGGTTGGCCAGCGGGGCGGAAGTTGTCGCGAATCTCTTTCCAGTCCGCCGGCGGACGCTGGTTGATGAAGGTCTGACCCCAGGTCGTCATTCGCTGGCGAATGGTGTTGCGCTCCACATCGGTGAACTCATAGTGGTCGTAACCCGGGGAAGTGACCGGATGGAAGTTCGGACCGTAGAGGATCAGCGCCTGCGGCAGGTAGGTCTGGTCGTTGATGATGATCCGGACGAATTGATACTGTGCGCGGTCGGCTTGCCGTTTCGGGTAGGCTTCGATCACGTGTACGCCCGAGGGCGATTCGAGCCGGCGGACCCAGTAGCGTTCCTTGATCCGGGCGGCGTTGAGGTTGAACACGAACGGCAGCGGGCTTTCGAGAATCTCCTGGCCCTGCATTTCCGGCGGCAGTTGTTGGATGCGGCACTCTTTTTTAGCGTGATCGAACTCCAGCAGTTCTTTGCCATTGCACACCCAGTGCTCGCCATGTTGGCCTTCGATCGCTTTGTAGATCGGTTTTTTGTCTTCGATCCCCGAGAAGAATCTCAACTGCGTGACCTGGAACAGCCCCTTGTCCGGTGCACCGTACTTGACGACGCCTTCCGCCCAAGTGGCATGGATGTTGGGCGGGGCAGCCAGCGGGTCGTAGTGCCAGCGGCGGAACTTGGCTTCCAACTGCTTCGTGCCCGTGCTCTGTTGCTCCCAAGCGGCGAGCAACTTGTCCAGTTCGGCTTGTTCGGGAGGGGTGAGCGTGAAGGGAGCGGCTGCGGCTTCTGCGGCAGCAGCGGGCGACTGGCCCGGAACACGCTGACCTTGAACTGCTTGAGCCTGCCCAGTCGCCTGGCCCTGTCCAACTGCTTGCCCCTGAGCCCGCTGTGCCTGTGCGGCTTGAAGCTGGGCCGGAGTCTGGGCCTGCAGCGGCGCATTCCATAAAACCGAGGCGAACCATCCGGCTACCGCCATCTGTCGCAAGTGTCGCATCATCCTTGACGCCTTCTTCTCTTATTCGTCCGTGGTTGTTCTCGTTTCAGGCCCAGCGAGCCCGCCCGGACCGATCCGCAACCGCGGGGGAACGAGCGTCGGCAAGATGCCAGCCGCGGACTCCCCGCTGCGAACCGGAACGCGAACCGTAGCAACTGGCACGAGACAGATGAAAGACGAATTTACGCCCGCGACAGAAATTGTCCGGTGCGGGTGTCAACCTTGACCCTTTCGCCTTCCTTGATGTACTCCGGCACATGCACGACCAGCCCGGTCTGCAACGTCGCCGGCTTGGTGCGCGAGGTCGCAGAGTTGCCTTTTATCCCCGGATCGCACTGCGTGATCTCCATCTCGACCGTGGCCGGAATGTCGATCCCGACGCACTCGTCGTTGTAAATCAGCGCTCGCACCCCTTCCAAACCGTCGACCATGTATGGCAACTGCTCGCTCACATCATCGAGCGAGATCTCGTACTGGTTGTAGTTCTCGGTGTCGAGCAGGTGCAGATGGGTGGTGTCGGTGAACATCACCTGCACTTCGCGACGTTCGAAGTCGGCCGCATCAAGCGAATCAGTCCCTTTGAGCGTGATGTCGACCTTCTGCCGCGAGACCGCGTAACGACCGCGAAACTTGTACAGCGTCGCAGCGCCGCGCGCCGACGGGGTTTGCACGTTGAGCGATTCGATGATCACCGGCTCGCCTTCATAGACGACGACTTCACCCGTTTTGATTTCTTTTGCCAGCATCAGCGGACCTTCCAAACAGAAAGCTAAGAGAGAGATAAAGCATAGGTGCGGACGCGCCAGCGCAGCGCCTCGAACCTGCGGCGGGGAATTATGGATTGGCCCGCGCTAGGACGAAAGCGGGGACAGGGTTAAGGAGTCAACGCCACAACCAGTCGCGCAGCCCCTCGACCACCTGACTCGGCGAACGGACCACCTGCAGGGCAACGAGCAACAGCATCGCCAGCCCGATGCTGAGCAGACCGCCTCTACGCGGCGCAACCGCTGGCGCCACCGCCACTTCGCGACGGAGTTCAGCGAGTAACAATCGCCAAAACGCATGGCTGACGTTGGGCTCGAAGGCCTCCACATCCGCCGAGTGGCTGCCGGTATGCGGCATGACGCGCAGGTGGACCGCATGCGTCGGTAACGTCACGGTCCCCGCCAAACCATCGGCGATGCTCTGCGGGTCAATCCGTTCACAGGCCCGCAGCAGCGGCTGAATCAAGTCGTGGCTCCCGACCCCGTACACCACCAGCCGCGGCCGGCTGTTGAGGATCACCATTGTGACCAGCAAGAAGTAAAACACCGCCAGCATTGGCCACACCGCGGGACCAAACGTGGCGCCGGCCGCCGACGGAAAAAACAGCTCGCCAGGGCCAACCGCGACCAGCCCCGAGATCCCGATCGAAAGCGCAAAGATGTCTCGCCCACCGGTGGTCACCAGCGGCCGGCCAAGCATGCGTAAGCCTCCGAACAGCACCAAATACGTGCCCAAAGGCAACAGAGCGAGCAGGAGCGGAAACGCCATACGAGTCGTTGGTCAGCAAAGTAGAAAGGAAAAGTCGCTGCGGTCAGTGCAATTGTAGTCATCGCCGCCGCGAGCGGCCGAGCCTCGCGCTCGACTATTCGACGATCCCATTGGCCGCAAACCCCTTGGTTCGCAGCAAACAGGCATCGCAGTGGCCGCAGGGTTGCCCGCCGGGGCCAGGATCATAACAGGAGAGCGTCATCGAGTAATCGACGCCCAGCCCCAACCCCAGCGAAATGATCTCGGCCTTGCTCAGGTGCAACAGCGGCGTGTGGATCTTGAGCGGTGTCTGGTCCTCGACACCTGAGCGCGTCGCCAAATTAGCCATCGCTTCAAAGGCGGCGATGAACTCCCCACGGCAATCCGGGTAGCCGCTGTAATCGAGCGAGTTGACGCCGATGAAAATAGCGTGACTGCCAGTGACTTCGGCCAGCGCCAGTGCCAGTGACAAAAACACGGTGTTCCGCGCCGGAACATACGTGATCGGAATGCCGCCGCCGACATCTTGCACCGAGTCCGACTTGGGGACCGCAAGCTGCGGATCGGTCAGCGCTGAACCACCGAACTGCCCCAAATCGATGTCGACCATGCGGTGCGACACGACGCCGAACTTCGCCGCCAGCGCCTTAGCGCGGTCGAGTTCATACTCGTGCCGCTGGCCGTAGCGAAAGCTGATCGCGTGAACCGCATAACCTTCGGCCCGCGCGATCGCCAGGCAAGTGGCGCTGTCCAGGCCGCCAGAAAGCAGGACGACGGCAGGCGCCCCTTGCGGCGGGGTTGTATCAACGGCAGCGGTCGGTTGTGAGCTGCGCTTCAGTTCTTCGGCTTCCAAAACTTGCGTCCCATCGCGGGATGATAATTGGTCCAGTTTTCATCGCCGCCGACATCGGTCTGGATGATCGACAGCGCAGCCGAAAGTTTGGCGTCGAGGTTATCGAGATGATGCAGCGCGATCGCTTCGAGCGTCTGCGGCACCTTCGGGCTGCCGAACTCCAGCATCCCATGATGGCTGAGGATCAAGTGTTCCAACTGGATTCGGATCGCGACCGGGAACGGCTCCCCGGTGTCGGCTTCGAGTTTGCTGATCCGCTCGCCGAGCATCTGCACTCCGAGCACCAAATGCCCGATCAACTGCCCGCGATCGGTGTAGGTCGATTCGCTGCCCGCGGTCAATTCCTGGAGCTTCCCCAGATCGTGCAAAAACGCTCCGAACATCAACAGCTCGCTGTCGAGCTGCTGATAACGTGGCCCCACCCATTGAGCCAGTTCCATCAGATCGACCGTGTGCTGCAGCAGACCGCCGGGATAGGCGTGATGGTTGCTCACCGCTGCCGCGGCGACTTGCAACTGCGCCGTGAACTCCGGGTCGCTCAAGAAAACCTGCCCCAGCCGCCGCAGGTGAACGTTGGTCAGGCCGCCGAGCAACTCCCCCAACCGCGCCGTCAAGACCTCTGCCTGCTGGGAATCGAAGCGATCGAAGTCGGCCAGGTTCACCTCGTCCTGCCGCAACGGCTTGACATCGGTGACGATGATTTGCAGGTTGCCGTTGTGGATCTGAGTTCGCCCGCGGCATAACACGTAATCGCCGCGCTGGAACGATTCGAATGTCCGTTCATCAGCGTTCCAGATCATCCCCGAGATCGTGCCGGTGCGATCAGCGAGCTTCAGCAGCACGTACTTGCCGCCTTGGCGGTTGACCCGCAACTGCTTGTCGACGGCCTGAAAGGCTTGCTCCAGTGCCTGATTATCGCTCAGTTGACTGATCGTGATACGAGCCACGAAGACGACCTAATGCTGATGGAAAACTGACTTGGCTGCCACGCCAGATGCGCAGGCTGAGCCAGAGATAAGGGGCAATGCGGGCAACCGCGCCGCGCCGGTTGCGCTTAAGCAGACCCACTTTACCCGAAGCGGCCGTAGACCGGCAGAGCACAGCCCGCGTTGGAGTTCAGCTTTCAGCCTGCCGTGTTGGAGTTCAGGCTTCAGCCTGTTCAGTTGGGGGCGGGCATGGGTATCGCAGCCTAAAGGCTGAACTCCAACGTCAACCTACCACCACGGCGACTACCGACCGCTCTTTAAAGCTGCCGAGCAAACAGCGGGCGGTACTGAATCCGGTACGATGCGCTGTTGGCATCGAGCACCGGCGCCTGCAGTTCGTCCAGGTCGCTCGGCTCGTCAGCCGGTTGCTGATCACTCGGCTGTTGCAGCGGCTGGCTGTCCTGTTGATCGCGGTCCGACGGGCTGGAGATATCGACCCCGCCGACGCGCGGTTTCGGTTGAGATTCCGTCGACTCGCCGTCGTTTTGCAACACCGACCGCCCGGAAGCTTCGTCGCCTGTTGGCGATCCGTTCTCGGTTGAGCTGCTGGTCGCGGGCCGGCCGCTCACCACCGCTGGCGCCGCCGCCGGGGCGATCGTCACCGAGCTTCCCAACGACGAATAGCCGCTGACGATCGCCGGCGCAAACGGATCGTAATAGCTCAGCGGAGCCCGCTGGACCACTTGCCGCGGCACCATCACGGTTTCGGTGTACGGCACGTAGATCTGACGTGTTACCGGCCGCTGGACTTTCTGGATCGTCTTTTCCTGCTCGTAATACTGGATCTGCACCGGTTCGCGGCGGGTTTCGTATTCGATCCGCGTCGAGGTCACCGGCACGCGGCGGACCTGTTCTTCGGTCACCCATTTCTGTTCCTGGACGGGAACCCGGCGAGTCAACGTTTCGGTGATCGGCCGCTGCACGGAGTAGGGAATTTTCCGCACTTCGACCATCGGCACCATCCGCGTCGTCTGCACCGGAACTTCCTGCGAGACGATTTCCGACTGCATCCGCGTGACCTGCACCGGCACCTGCTGGGTCACCGTTTCGGTCTCCATCCGCATCACCTGCACCGGCACCTGTTGCTGCTGGACTTCGGGGACGTACGAAGTCTGCGCGACCTGCTGGGTGATCAGGTTGGGGCGGTAGACCATCTGCGTTTGCACGGTTGGCGGCGTCACCTGCGGCACCCAGAAGGTCGCACCGCGGTTGACGCTGAAGATCCCCAGCGGCCCGGTCGTCTGTACGGCGCGGGGGATGTACTGCAGGCCGTAGCCGACTTGGCCGGGCTGGACCACTTGCTGCGCAACGTAGCCGCCGGCGTCGATCGTTTGGTTTTGGACCGAGGTCACCGGACGGTAGGCGATCTGCTGCTGCGTCTGATACTGGGTTTCCACCACCGGCCGCTGCACCTGGTACTGCTGTTGGCGATACTCGGTTTCGACGACCGGGCGCTGGACCGTGTACTGCTGCTGGTAGACCTGCGTTTCGGTCACCGGCTTGTACGTCGTCACCTGCTCCTCGCGCTCGGCGGTCTCGGTGACGTAGCGGGTCTGCGTGTACTGTTCGTCGCGATACGACGTCTCAGTCACCGGACGGTAGATCGTGTAACGTTCCTCGCGATAGCTCGTCTCAGTCACCGGGCGGGCGACGCGGTATTCGCGTTCTTCAGTGCGAGTTTTGAGCACCGGTCGGTACGAGACGACTTCTTCTTCGACGGTCTCGGTCTCGTAAGCGAGCCGAAATCGCTGGACCGTTTGCGGCTGCATCACCGTCTCGCACTGCAGGCGGTAGCTAGGAACGAAGCAGCATGCATCTTGTGCGTTTGCTACCTGGCCCAGCGACACCCACGATAAACTCAGTCCCAGTGCGGCAGGGCCAACGCGAGAGGGTTTAAGCAACGCAGTGGCGAGCGCTAACCGCGCGACCGCTTTGCGAGCCAGTGAGGTGGGAGCAAGCGATCCCGCTGAGAACGTCTCATCGCAGCGAGTACGAGCACAATCGCGCACCGATCGGTTGGTTTGTCGCTTAGTCATCTTTAGGGCAAACTCGGCAGAGGGTTTAATTCTGTCCTCGACTGGGGCGTTGGGTCGGGTCATCCATGTGACCTAGTGTGATCACTTGCCTGACCGCTTGCAAATCGCGATCCAAGGCCTCGTCCACCGTGGACAAGAATAAGGTGTTGCTTGAGTAAAACTACTCAAAAAACCGAAAAAAGCCAGGCATCGGCGGAAGCGGACCGATTTGTCTTGACCAGCTTTCCCCACTTGTTTTTTTACCGCTACAACCGATGCATTTTTGCCACACTTCTCTCGTCGCTGATGCGCCGAGGAAACAGACAGTTAGGACCGCAGGATGAAACGGCTCAACCTCTCATTGGGTGACCCGGCCAGTGATCTGGCCCTGGATGAGGCGCTTTTAGAACAGGCGGAGCGCGGCGCCGGCGGAGAAGTGCTGCGGCTCTGGACACTCGACCGCCCGGCCGTCGTCATCGGCCGCGGATCAAAAATCGCTGGTGAGGTGAACATCGCCTACTGCCAAAGCGAAGCGATTCCGGTGCTGCGTCGCTGCAGCGGTGGGGCAGCGATCGTCGGCGGTCCGGGCTGCTTGATGTACAGCGTCGTGCTGAGCCTGCAGTCGCGGCCTGAACTGCGGCAAGTCGACCAGGCGCACCGGTTGGTGATGACCCATCTGCTCGCAGCGGTCCGTCTGCAATCGCCGGCTGCGCGGTGGCAGGGGACCTGCGACTTGACGGTGAGCGAGCGGAAGTTTTCCGGCAATAGCTTGCGGATCGCCCGCGACCATCTGCTCTATCACGGCACAATCCTCCACGCCGCCGACCTGGCTCAGATTGACCGCTGTTTGGCGACGCCGCCGCGGCAGCCCGACTATCGCCAAGGTCGCCGACATGCTGATTTCATCACCAACTTGCCGGTCGATCCGGTGAAGCTAGCCGATGACATTGCGTCCGAATTTCGCGCCCTGGATGCGACCCAAATCTGGCCAGAGGAAATCACCGCCCGGCTCAAGCAGCAGCGGTACGATGATCCGGCGTGGCATCAGCGGCACTGAATCTGATTTCGTTTTCTGGCTGCGATCCCTCAACAACCATTTTTGGTGTGCATCGATGAGCTACACTCCGCCCCCCAACTACCCCGAGGGTTCCTATTCAGAAAATCCTTATACCAGCCCGCCTCCGGGTGTAGGCGATGGATATTTGTTGAGCAACGACGACCGATTATGGGGAATGCTCGCGCATCTTTCAGCGCTTTTCGGTTATGTGATTCCGTTCGGCAACGTCATCGGCCCGCTGATCATCTGGATTCTCAAGAAAGATCAAATGCCGTTTGTCAACGATCAAGGCAAAGAATCGCTCAACTTTCAGATCAACGTGCTGCTGCTGGCCGCGATTGTGATTGCATCGTTTTGCACCTTCATCGGAATCGTCCTGGCGCCGATTCTGGCGGTGTACGCCCTGGCGATGACAGTGTTTGCAGCGATCAAGGCGAATCAGGGCGTCGTCTACCGTTACCCGTTCATCCTGCGGCTGATCCGGTAGCCCAGGCCCGGTTCATCCAGGCAGGCGGTCGGCAAGCGGCCGTCGCGAACTTCGAACATCCCACGGTAATCGTCGTACCACGGCCGATTGCCGGCCGGGCAATACTGGCGGCCGTTGCTCTCGATCGCCGCGACGCCGGGGATGTGAGCCGCCAGCGACGCGCTGTGCAATAGCGACGCACCGATGCAGGTCAGGTCCTGAACGCAGAGGTAGAACCCTTCGTGCTGAGCCACGGCGGCCATCAGCAGCGCTTCCGCATGGCCTTTACAAGCCTTGAGCGCAACGCCGCTGTAGCCCTGTTCGATCGCCAGACGCAGGCTCTGCAGGTCGACGAGCGACTCGTCGATCACCACCGGCAATCGCTCCGCAACGCGGTGCATCGTGTTTTCCGGGTGGGCCGCTAAATCGCGATGTGTTGGCTGTTCGATGTAAGCGATGCAGGCCAGCGCGTCGGGGCTGCGGCCGGCCAACTCGTCCAGCAGCGACAGCACATACGCTTCGCTCTCGCAGCGCTCATTGAAATCGAGCGAGTAGGTAAAGCGCTGTGCCGGTGCGGCGGAGGTCGCAGCGGTATGCGTGCCGATCACGCGCTGGACATCCCAGTCGTGGTCGTCGCCAGCGAGTTTGATCTTCAGATGGGTCAGCCCGTCACGCACGATCCACTGCTGCAGGGTCTCGGGGTAGCCATCGCCCGCAGGCGTGATGACATCCGATTCGACCAGCGGATCGAGCGCGCCGACCAGGTGGTACAGCGGCATCGACGCCTGTGGTTTGGCCGTGACGAACCGATCCAGATACAGCCCGCGATATTTCGGGCCGAGATAAGTCGACAAGTCGCTGCTGACATACGGTTGCCCGAGCAGTTCAAAACTGCTTTTGCCCAGCGCCTTGCCATGCACGTCGAACAGAGCCGCTTCAATCGGCGAAGCGGCGAGCAGAATCGCCAGCGGCGGGATCGGCTCGGTGAGCCCGAACTCTTCGGCCACTTGCTGAGCGATCGCTGGCCGGCGGAGCGACTGGGCGTGGCAGATCTCCAGCGGGTGCCCGGTGTGAGGGTGCGTTACCACATCCTCGACCAAGCGTTCCGCCAAGCGACAAACCACATCCAATCGCTGTTGATCGGACAGGTGCGGGCTGGGCCATGCCCAGGCAACTCCCAGGGTCATCGACCCGAAGCCACCTTGGGCAAAGTTCACTCGCTGACCACCGCGAGTCTCGCCGGCCGCTTCCACATTGATCAGCTTCACGTCATCCACGACGCGACCGCCGAACTTGATCGGAACGCGGTAACGATAACTCTCGGTGCTCAACTTCATGTCGAGCCGAACCAGATCAGTCTCAGGCATCCGTATTACCCTGCCATCCCTGCATCACTGTGCCAATCCTGCACGATCAAACGAGATTCTTACGCACCGCCCAAACCGCGGCTTGGGTCCGATCGGTGACGCCGACCTTGCGCAGAATGTGCTGCACGTGTTCCTTCACCGTTTCGTAGCTGATGCCGAGCATCTTGGCGATTTCTTTGTTCGTCAGCCCATGGGCCATTTGGCGCAAGACTTCGCTTTCCCGCTGGGTCAACGGAACTTCGATTTCACCGCCCAAGCGCGGCGCCGCCAGGGCACCGGTCACGCGGCGGAGTTCTTCGCGCGTCCAAGCCGGCTCGCCGGCTGCAGCCGTCCGAATCGCTTCCAGCAAGCGCTCCCGCGAGGCACTCTTGAGCACGTAGCCCGATGCGCCCAGAGCCACGGCGCGGGCGACGTAGGTCGGGTTGTCGTAAGCCGAGAACATCACGATCGGCAGATCGGCGTAATCGAGTTTCAGCCGGCCCAGGGCGTTGAGCCCGTCGCCGCCCTCGATCCGAATATCCATCAGCACCACATCCGGGCGTTTCTGAGCGACCTTCTTGAGCGCTTCAGCCGAGGAAGACGCAGTTGCGGCAATCTCGATATCGGTCCCTTCGAACGCGATTTTCAGGCCCATCAAGATGACCTCGTGGTCATCAACCGCTAAGACTTTAATAGTCATTAATATTCTCTTTTCCTCTTTGACGAGAAAGTAGGTAAATTTGCCCGCTGTGGGGTATCTATACCCTCATACCCGGAATGGGTCGACCCAGGCAACAATCAGCGGCGTCCAAACCTCCGCATATTTAGCAGCGAGAGGGGGCTACGCAGCAACCCTGAAAAAGTACTCTAGAAAAAATAAAATTTTCGGCAACTGGTCATCGCCTCCTGCCCAGCTTGGGAGGCGCGGTTTCCGGGCGAACGAGGGGCCGATGGTAACGACTTTGCGGCCTGCTCAGGACCATAGTGGTCCTCCTGCCCACGCTCTTTAGGGTCGGAAAGTGTTCGCTAGCGGGCAGTTTCCGAGCTTCCGAGCAGCCTTGCTAGCAAAAGCAGTTGAAGGTTGCCGCTGCGGCCGGCGTGGGGAAGAAAATTTCGCTCACCCACCCAAAAAAAGATTTTTTTCACTTTGGGCGACAACTTCAGCGGACACTTGTAGCACCCAGCCGGCAGCTTCTGTTTGCCGCTCCACCCGCTCCAGGCGGCTAAGGGCGATCCGCCTAGTGGGCGGTGCCGCCCTGGCTGCCCCGCGCCACTGGGTAGCGATGAAGATCACCCCATCCAGCTCTGGCGGCGCGTCAGGCCCGAGATGCCCCGTGACCGCCACCGCCAGTTCCGCCGCGGAGGTGTTGCGGAGGACGGCCAATGCCATCGCCAGAGTGACCTGTGGACTGACCGCGGAATAGGCCTGCAAATCGGCCTCCGCAACCGCAAGCCAGTCGATCTTCGTCTGTTCTTGGTAGGTGACGGCCGAACCGCAGAGCCAGCGGGAGATCCCTGGGCAGCCTGCGAGCGACGCGGCTACCAGCCCTCCGGTGCAGCTCTCGGCGAACACGATCTGCGTTTGCGTCTGCTGGAGCAATTCGCTCAACCGCACCGCAGCGGTGGTTAATGGGGAAGCAGGCACCTCAACTCGGCTCCGCAGTAGTGGCGGCCGGGGGCTCAAGTTGTCGGCGTTCCCGTCGCAGCGACGCCACCTGTGTCACACTCAGATCCTTGGTGAAGCGGCTCAGCCCAACGGAGTTGCCATTCATGGGGACCCGCACGGTGATCGTCACCGCATCGCCGCTGGTCGTCAACGAGACCTGCGCTCCATTGCCGACACCGAAGCGGTTGAGGAATTGTTCGGCCCGCGCGATTCCCTGGGCCGACGATCCACCAGCGACCATCGCCGCTCGAGCGCCTTCGTAGGCGGCGTTGGCCGCGGTGTGCTTGATGAAGTTGAGGTTGGTCATCTCGACCGCTCCGAGAAACATCAACAAGATCACGGGTAAAACGGTGGCGAACTCGACCGTTGTTGCGCCCCTGCGATGTTTCATGATCGCCCGTCGTGCCGGAGTCGTCGCCTGCATGCTGCACCGAAATAGAAGGAAGGGAGATGGGTCGGGTGTTACTGGACCAGCACGACCGGAAACGAGCGGGCCAGTTCACGAAATGCCTGTCGCAGTTCGGCTTCATTTTGAACCATCAAGTGCCGGCCACCGGTGATCCGCGACACCTCTTCGACATCGGCTTGGAAGTCGGTGAGCAGGGTGATCGTATGGACGGTAATGCCCGCATCGCGAGCGTCAGCGGCAGCTTCTCGCGGATGGCGTCCGCTGGTCCATTGCCCGTCGGTCAGCAAGATGACGACTTTCGTCGAAAACGTCCCAACCTGTGGTTCACTGAGCGCTGCGACTGCCAGGTCGAGGCCGGCTGACAGGTTCGTGTCCCCTGCCATCGTGTTGTTGCCGATTTGCCGCATCGCATTGCGGAGGTGCGCCAAATTAGAATTCCAGTTCCCTTGACCGGGCGATGGGATAGCGACCTCGAGAGTCGCTTCTTCAAACTGCCGATTGACGGGCGGGCCTAGCCGGATGTCCGACCCCCAGGTCACCAAGCCGGTGCGTGGCGGAGAGTTGGATTGCGCCACCTCTTCGAAATAGAGATCGACCGCACCGCTGAGTGCGGACCAGCGGCTGTCGGTCGGATGCGGCGGTGAAATCAGATACCGAATAACTACCCCGCCCGCTCGGTAGTCGCTTAGCCGCGGATTGTCCTCGGCAAAATGGTTCTCCAAACCGGACATGTCGAAGACCATCGAACCCGAACGGTCCAGACATAGACAGATCGCGACATCATCTTGGGCGGCGATCGCCGTGCAGTTCGGGGTGAAGTTGTTCCTGCCCAACACCTGGCCAAAGAACAGTGGGATCGCCGGGTGCAGGGCAGTGCCGCCGGTGCGGCTGTTGACGCGGACAGCGTTGAATGGCGAGCGATCAGCAACAAATGTCCAGTCGCCATCGGTTCCCCAGGTGAGTTGCCCGACGCTGACATCCTCCGGACGAATCTGCAGCGATGCTCCGCCGACGGTGTTGAGCCCCGCGTACTGGACCGCGGCCGCTTTGGCCGCATTGACCTCCTCAAGCCGAAACAGCGCTTCGGCCCCCGCTTTGGCCGCCGCATCGGTCGCCACGCGCAGCTCCGTCTGCACCAGGCACATGTAGGCGTAATCGATGGTGATCGCGGCCGTGATCACGAATGTGCTGAGCATCGCCAGAATCAACATCAACGACGCGCCGCGGCGTCGCGTGTGCTCAGCGGCTGGAACCGGCCGAGCCGCTCGCTGAGTCGGACAAGCCCGTGCAGGAAGCCGTTGGGGCCGATCGCTGATCATGATGGTTTACCGCTGCGAACGGAGAAGGCGGAAAGGTGCGGGATCAATGTCTGGCCATGCAGGCGCTGCGGCTGGATGTGCGGCCTCCGAGAATGCCGACGGAATGTTGCACCAGCGCGTTCATGGGCGCCTGGACTTCAACGGTAATGGCGGTGCCCCGTGGCGTGCTGTCGCTGATCGCTGGTTCGATCTCGATGGTGTAACCGCTGATTCCGCGGCGCGTGAGCACATCGGCGACGCGCTGCTCGACTTGTGCTGCCGTTCCACCTGGACGGACCGCGGCGCGAGCCCCCTCATAAGCGGCCACCGAAAGGGTCTGCGTCAAGAAGATGCCGTTGGCGACTTCAATCGCCCCAAACACCAACAGAATCAATAGCGGCAGAGCAACCGCTGCTTCGACAGCGGCCACGCCCTGTCGCCACGAACCTCGGCAGGAGCGGCACCGCGCGCCAGGTTGAAGACGCATCAGAGTTGGCTTGGGTCGGAAGGGAACTTGCGAACCGTCACAGCGATGAAGGGGCTAGCAAAAACCCCCTCAGCAGAACTCTAGTCCACCTTAGTCAGTGCCGCGCAGCCGACTAGGCAATTTTTTTAAAGAAAGTTCGCGCCGACGAGACGGGGCTAAATGTAAAACATCGCTGATTCGGACGCTTCCGATTGCCGCACCAAATCGGCCAGCGTGATCGAGGCCAACACCTCGCGATAAGCCTCCGCGGCCTGATCCCAGAGCTGGCGGAGTTGATGCGATGCTGGCGTGGGCAGCGACTCGGCGCTGCAGCCCCCTTCGCCGCAACCGACCGCTTCGGCGATGTCCAACAGGCTCAGACGGCTCAAACCGCTCGCCAAGCGATACCCGCCGCTGCTGCCACGCGTGCTGGTGACCCAACCGGCGGTCTTGAGTTGTTGCAGGATCTGCACCAAAAACGGCTGCGGGATGCCGTGTCGCGCCACGATCTCGCGCAGCGCCAGCGGTTGCTGACGCTGCTCCGCCGCAGCCAGCTCCAACATCGCGAGCGCCGCATAGTGGACTCGTGCTGGAATTTGCATGACCGCCTCCGCTTAAGCCGTGTGCAGGCCGCACTCTTTCTTTTCAAACCCGCTCCAGCGTCCCGCGCGCTCGTCCTCGCCGAGCTGCACCGCCCGGGTGCACGGCCAGCAACCGACGCTCGGATAACCTTTGTCGTGCAGCGGGTTGTAGGGAATGTCGTGATCGGTGATCAGCTTCCAGACCTGCTTCTTCGTCCAGTTGGCCAGCGGGCTGATTTTCACCAGTTGGAACTTGGCATCCCAGCCAACGATCGCCGCGCGTCCGCGGTCTTCACTCTGGTCGCGCCGAATCGCACTGGCCCAGGCGTGCATCCCACGAGCCGACTCGTGCAGCACCCGCAGCTTGCGGTCGAAGCAGCAGCGGTTGGGGTCGGTTTTGTAGACCGGCCCGCCGTGCAACGCTTCATACTCTTCGACGGTCGTCTCGGGCCGCTTCAGCTCGACCTCGATCCCATAACGCTGCTTGACCCGCTCACGCAGCTCCAGCGTTTCAGCGAACTGGTAACCGGTGTCGAGATTAAAGATCGGCGTCTGCGGCGCGATCTCGGCGAGCATGTGAATCAGCGTCATCCCTTCGGGGCCAAACGCCGTGGCCATTGTGAACCGCGGCGCAAACCGCTCGACCGCATACTGCAGAATCTCCTGCGGGCTAGCCGATTCCAACTGTTCGCTCTGTTGCTTCAGTTCCGCCAGGAGCGCCTCGGTCGGCTCCAGCGGCGGGTCGGCCGCCAAGGCCCCACGCAACTGCTCGGCCTGCGGTTCCGGGGAGCGGACTTGCAAGACGGGCAGCGGCGGGGCGGTTGCAGAGGGCATGCTGGATCGTCGGCTCGCGTGTGGAAGGCCCATGAAGATCATCCTGGTGGAAGTCACGCAAACTGTATATACATGATCGAATTAGTCAAGTATGGTTTTTCTTCGGCTGTCCGTCAATCAAAGATTGAGAAAAAGACGGCGGTTGCACGACTGCAGGACGTACAATGAAGCTGGCTGAGCAGCCGGGTTAAGGCGTCTGCGTTCTTGATCGTTCCTCTCGCATCCAGCGGCACTGATGAACCGAAGTTTTTCGCTCCTTCCCGGTCGGCAAACGGCGACCGGGCTCTTGCTGATCTTCGCCAGCATCCTCACCGGCGGCTCCGGCAGGCTGCTAGCGGCCGACGTGGTGCAACTCCGCGGCGGTGGCCAGATCGAAGGCCAAGTCGCCCGCATCGACTCGGCCAAGGTCCCGTACGCGGTGGTGCAAACCGATGCGAAGATCAAGGTCGCGATCCCCGAGAGCCAGATCAACCGCGTCGCTGAAGCGGCGAATTTGGCGGAATATCGTCGCCGCGCCGCTGCTACGCCGGCCGACGCTCAGCAGCAGTACGAGCTAGGGCGGTGGTGCAAACAGCAGCAACTGCACGCGCAGCACCGCCATCACCTGCAGCGGGCGATCGTGTTGGACCCGGACCATGCACGCGCTCGGGCGTCGCTCGGGTTCGTCAGTCACGAAGGGAAATGGGTACGGGCGGCCGAGCTGCAGAAGAGCCGGGGCCTGATTTCGGTCGGTGGAAAATATCGCTTACCCGCCGAAGTCTTGATTTCACAGGCTCAGCGAGAAACCGATACTAAAGCGAAGACCTGGGCACGCGATATCGACCGGCTCAAAAAGCAGTTCGCCCGTGGCGGCGACCGCGGCGCTGAGGCCTGGGCGGCGCTGGCGGCGATCGATGATCCGACCGCTGCCTGGGCGATCGGTAAGGATTTGACCGAGGGCGTGAAGCAGCCCCGTGACCTGCGGATGTTCTGGATCAGCAAGCTTGCGCAGTTCGTCAATCCGCCGGCGTTAGAAGCGCTGGTTCGCGTCGGATTATCCGACAGCGACTCGGTGGTCCGGGAAAAGGCGTTGGAGACGTTGCAGCAAATCGCCCCGGCGACCGCGATTGCCAACTACCTGCCGATGCTCCGCAGCAACGACAACGCGGTCGTCCGCCGCGCCGCCGAAGCGCTGAGCTACTTTCCCGATCCCGAGTTGGCTCTGCCGCTGGTCGATGCCTTGGTCACCGAGCATAAGACGGTGATTCCTGCTGATCAGAGCACCAACGTTGGGTTCGGCAACAATGGCTCCGGCGGTATGACGGCGGGTGGCAAGGCGAAGACGATCGTCAAACGGATTGAAAACCCGCCGGTCTTGACGCTGCTGCGGCAACTGGAGCCGGAAGTCAACTTCGGTTACGACCAATTGAGCTGGCGGCGGTACTACGCCGCCAAGCTGAGCAGTTATCGCGGCGACATCCGCCGCGATCAGTAGCCCAGGACTGTGGCTTTGCTCCGTCGGCAATTCAGTGGCTTTCACGCCCTAGCATCTGCCTAACCACCCCTCAAAGGACTAACCGCTTGCAACCCGCATGTCAGGGGGTATACAATCACCGCCCAGTGTAACTGTTGCCCCTCCGTGGCCTGTGCTCACGGTTGGGAGAGAAAGGTGCTAACACTGGAGACCTGTGATGAAGAAGTCGATTTTAGTTGGTGCGGTGCTGCTGCTGATGGCAGCCAATCACGCGCACGCTGGAGCGATCGTAGCGGGATTCAACTCGAACACTTTACTAGGAAACGATGACGGTTCAGCCGGGCCGGTGAACATCGGGTTCAACGTCAATTTTTTTGGCGTGAATACCAATCAGTTGTATGTCAACAACAATGGTAACGTGACCTTCGACTTTCCGCTTGGTACCTTCACCCCCTTCGGATTGACGTCCACGAACTTGCCGATCATCGCGCCGTTTTTTGCTGATGTCGATACGCGATTTGCTGGCCAACCGGTCACGTTTGGTACCGGCTCGTTCAATGGTCGCGATGCCTTTGGCGCGAACTGGGTCGATGTGGATTATTACGCAAGCTCCCCCAGCCATACCAATCGGAACAGCTTCCAACTGCTTCTCGTCGATCGCTCCGACATCGGCGCCGGCGATTTTGACATCATTTTCAATTACGACCAAATCCAGTGGGAAACCGGTCAAGCGAGCGGTGGCGACGCGAACGGTCTGGGAGGCAATTCGGCCAGAGTCGGCTTTTCGGCAGGCTCTGGACTGCCCGGAACGTTCTTTGAACTCGCCGGTTCCGGTGTTAACGGCGCATTCCTCGATGGGGGGCCCAATGCGCTCATTACCAATCAGTTCAATAGTGGGCTTGATAGCCGCTATGTCTTCAGTGCTCGCAATGGTGACGTGAGCGTACAACCGGTGCCGGAACCTTCTTCGATGGCTATCTTTGCCGTCGGTGCCATCGGCATGGCCATCCGGGTTGCTCGGCAGCGCAGGACGCGAGTCGCCCACGTTTAAGAGAGCCTGTGGATCATGCGTCGCCTGGGAAGAGGCCCGCGCCCCAGGCGACGAAATCACACGGTGTCAGTAGCCGCCTTCCATCGGACTGAACTCGGCATACACCGGCAGATAAGGGCTGACCTGCTCGGCTTGGGCGATGCTCAGGTTGTGATACCGCAGGAAATCGAGCACGTCGCCGCGGCCGATCGCCTCGGTCGTCGCCCGCCGATCGGTGATGATGTTGCTGGTCTGATGCCGCGTGAAAATGTCGGTCATTTTGCCTCTGATCGCCAGCGCATGATTGCGTTCACCGAGCGTCGCGGCCAAGTAGACATGATCGGCCTGCAGCAACCCGGCCACGACCACATCATCTTCACCGCGTCCGTCCGTTCCGATAGCGGCGATCACCCGCGGCAGTTCATACACTTCTTGGCGCGCCCGCGACAATTCAATTCGCATGTTGACCAGCGAAAACGTCCAGGCGTGACGCGGATCGACCTCGGCAGCTCGGAACCAGGCGACCAGCGGTTTGTGGGTCAACCGGTTGTCCGGATCGGCGACCGTGTACAACTGCGTTCGATCGGTGACGACGCGAGCCGTATCGAACAGAAACACCAATTGCTCGGCGTCCGCACTGCCGCCCGGCGGCACCTGGGGCGGGCCGGCGAGGTAATCGTAGCGGCGACCGGTTTGGTTGAGCCGAATGATCAGGTTGGGCAGGAAGTCACGCTCGGTCGCGCGGATCTGCTGCAGCGCCACGATGTCGAACCGCTCGATGACCGCCGTGAAGACTTCCATCACCTCGGGATTGGCGGCTTGCGTGGCACCGAAGCCACCCATCGCCCATGTCGCAATGCGCAGGTTCTCCGCTGCTAACCGCTCAGGCGCCGGGGCGGGTTGGGCCGCGGGAGTTGTCGAGGTCAGCGTGGTCGGCTCAGCCACCTCGTCCTGCTCCGCCGGCAGAGCCGCCACCGTGGCCGGCAAAAAGCTCGCCAACAAGGAGTTGCGACCTTCCGCCGGCTCGCCGCTACGGCGGTTGACCGAAAGTTGGTCGAGCCCGTGAAGCTCGAAATGTTGGTGCAGGTAGATGCCGCTGATGGCCAGCCCAACCAAAGCGAGGACGAGCCGCACGGGATACCCGCTGTGAGGATGAGACATGTGTTTGCCAGACGCCTGCCTTGCACGTTCTGGTCGATCCATGACAGAGACGACAACGGTCCTTCTAGCAAGCTTATCGGCTGCCTGTTTGCCGCCGCATGAACCAAATCAGCCGGATCATTGGCGGGCCGGATCGCTGGGATGAGCCAGCGGACCCAACCGCATCAGGCGAACTACGGGCGCAGGTAACCGCCGATCGCGGCAGCGGACCAATGACACATTCCCGTCGCGGAGGTATCTTTAATCGCACGGCGGCAGTAAGCGCACGGCGGCAGCGCGGTAGCAGATGGACAGCGTCCCGGACAACACCTTCTAGAGCTTAAGAGCAGAGTCATGATTGAAGTCACAGTTCCCAATGTTGGAGAATCGATCACGGAAGTACAGATCGGCCAGTGGCTCAAGGCCGCAGGGGACTGGGTGGATGAGGGTGAGGACATCGTCGAAATCGAAACCGAAAAGGCGTCGGTGCAGATTCCAGCGGCGACCAGCGGTTACCTCCGCGAATTGCTGAAGAAAGAAGAGGAATTCGCGGTTGTCGGTGAAATCATCGCGCGGATCGAGGCCGCTGAAAACGGCCGCCCGGCCGAGAAGCCCGCCCAGACGAGTGCTCCGGCGGCAGCGGCGCCGACACCGCCAGCGGCCGATGCGGCGCCTGCCTCGGCAGCCAGCCAGGCGGCGTTCAGCATGCCGGCGGCCCAGCGGCTGATCGAGGATCTCGGCCTGGACGCAGCGGAGATTCCGGCCAGTGGACCGGGCGGACGGTTGCTCAAGGAAGATGTCCAGCGTTTCGTCGCCTCCCGCAGCAGCCAGTCCGCCGCCCGCTCTGTGCAACCTCAGTCCGCTGCCCCGACCGGAATGACGGCGCCTCGCCCAGCGGCGCCGCCGAGTAATTTGGCTCCCCTGTCCAGCCCCGCCGCACCACAGACGTTGCTGTCGTCACACCCGCATCGCAGCGAAGAGCTCAAACCGATGAGCATGCTGCGGCGGACGATCGCCTCGCGACTGGTCCAGGCGCAGCAGACCGCAGCACTGCTGACGACCTTCAACGAGGTCGACATGCAGCCGGTGATGCAACTGCGCAACAAGTACCGCGACGCCTTCGCCACCAAGCATGGCGTCAAACTCGGTTTCATGTCGTTTTTTGCCAAGGCGGCGGTCGAAGCGCTGCGGCGTTATCCAGCGGTCAATGCGGAAATCCGCGGCAACGGGATCCTCTATCGCCACTACCAGGACATCGGGATCGCGATCGGCGGCGGCAAAGGCTTGGTCGTCCCGATCTTGCGGAATGTCGAACGAATGTCGTTTGCCGACATCGAGCGCGCGATTGCGGACTACGCCACCGCCGCGACCGAAAACCGGCTGCAGCCGCAGGACTTAGAGGGCGGGACGTTCACGATCAGCAACGGCGGGATCTACGGCTCGCTGCTCAGCACCCCGATCGTCAACCCGCCGCAGAGCGGCATCCTCGGCCTGCACAGCATTCAAGAACGCCCGATCGCGCTCAACGGGGAAGTCGTGATTCGTCCGATGATGTACCTCGCCCTGACCTACGATCACCGGATCGTCGATGGCCGCGAGGCGGTCAGCTTCCTCAAGACGATCAAGGAAGTGATCGAAGACCCGGCCCGACTCTTCTTGGAAGTCTAGAAATAGGAGCAGGCTGATAGCGATTTGAACAAGCTACTCTCAGACGCTAACGCGTGCCGGCGGATCGAATTTTGCCGAAGTTCATCGTCTGGGCTGCATCGAATGCCGTTGAATCACGCCTGCTTTGCTTCGCTGATGGCGATCCGCAGGCGCTCGATCAAGGATGCGATCTGGTCGATCGACAACTGTTCGACGCGGAGTTGGCTGCTTAGTCCCTGTTGAGCCAGCACCTGGTCGACTGCGTCTTTGCTCAGATCTTCTTTGGTCGCGCTGATCACGACGCTGCGAATGAACTTGCGGCGGTGAAAAAACAGTGCTCGCAGGGTGCGGTGAAAGAAGTCGAGGTCGGGGATGTCGGCGCGGCGACCGGCGTCGGTATCGATCCGCACGATCGACGACGTCACTTTCGGACGTGGCCAGAACACGGTCGGCGGCAGGTCGCGGACGATCTCGACGCGGCCAAGCATCTGCAGCCAAACGCTCAGCGCCCCAAAATCCTTCGTCGAAGGCTGTGCGATCATCCGATCGGCGAGTTCCTTCTGGATCGTTACCACCATCACGTGCGGCATCGGCGTCTCGTGCAGCAGATTGCTGATGATCGGCGTGGCGACGTTGTACGGCAGGTTGGCGACGAGCAGGAATCTCGCTTCCGCCCCGATCCAATTCATTCGCTCGCGGACCGCCTCCATCAGCTCTGGCCGGAAGGTGTGCTTGTTCTGCAGCGCGTCGCCCTGAATCAAGTGCACGTTGGCCCGGCCGGCGAGTTCCTCGCTGGCGAGCTTAAACAGGTGATGATCGATCTCGGCCGAAACGACGTAACCGGCTTGATCGCTCAACCGTGTGGTCAGCGAGCCGACACCGGTGCCGATCTCCAGCACGACATCGGTGCGGCGAAGTTCGGCCGAGCGGGCGATCAGGTCGACGAGGTTCAGGTCGACTAAAAAGTTCTGGCCGAAGCGGTTTTGTGGCTTCAGCCCGGCGGCCGCCAGTCGATCGGCGAGATAACGGTTGGTTTGTCGCTCGCTCATATCCGGCGGGCCTCCAGTTGACGGTCGATGTATTTGGCGAGGATGTCGGTTTCGAGGTTGATCGTGTCGCCCGGCTGGCGGACACCGAGGGTCGTCGCCGCAAGCGTGTGAGGAATCAGCGCGACGCTAAAGGTTGATCCCTCGACGTCGACCACCGTCAAGCTGACTCCATCCAGAGCCACGCTCCCTTTGCTGGCGATCTGCGGCGCGAGCTGATCGGGGCAGCGGAACCAGAGCATCGCCCAGGGCGGATCGGGCTCGATGCGGAGCAGTTCGGCCAATCCATCGATGTGGCCGCTGACGTAATGCCCGCCGAGCCGATCACCGACGGCCAGCGAGCGTTCCAGGTTGATCGGGTCGCCGATTTGCAGCCGGCCGAGATTCGTGCGCGACAGCGTCTCCTGGCCGGCTTCAAAGTCGAGCACCGTCCCCTGGACCGCGATCACGGTGAGGCAGCAACCGTTGCAGCAAATGCTGTCGCCGATCGCCACTCCGGCGGCCAACTGATCGCCGACATCGATTCGCAGCCGCTTGCCGGGCGGCTGGTCGATCAACTCGATCAAGCGGCCCATCGTTTCGACCAATCCGGTAAACATCGATCCTGTGTGTTGTCTGAGGAATGCAGTTGTCAGTGCTTGTCGCCTGGTCAGCGTGGCTTGTATTGGACAGAATGCCGAGCGTTCCTCCAACGGGGCGGCGCGCCGCGATCCGACCCAAAAAACCCACTCACCATCCTTTGGGACTGCTCAACGATGACCCTGATCGAATCGATTCACGCCCGCCAAATTCTCGACAGCCGCGGCAACCCGACGATTGAATGCGAAGTGCAACTGATCGATGGCAGTTCGGGGCGGGCCTGCGTGCCCAGCGGCGCCAGCACCGGGGTGCACGAAGCCTGGGAACTGCGTGACGGCGACAAGTCGATCTACTTGGGCAAGGGCGTGACCAAGGCGGTCGCCAACGTCAACGGGACGATCGCCGACGCGCTGACCGGCATGAACGCGCTGGATCAAGCTGCGATCGACAACGTGATGCTCGAACTCGATGGTACGCCGAACAAGAAGAACCTTGGCGCCAACGCGATCCTCGGCGTTTCGCTGGCCGTTGCCCACGCCGCTGCCGATTGCACCGGCCAGCCGCTGTATCGCTACCTCGGTGGCCCCGGCGCCCGGCTGTTGCCCGCCCCGATGATGAACATCATCAACGGTGGCCAGCACGCAGACAACTCGGTTGACGTGCAAGAGTTCATGGTGATGCCGCTGGGCTTTGATCGCTTTAGCGATGCGCTTCGCGCCGGCGTCGAGATCTTCCACAACCTCAAGAAGGTGCTGTCGTCCAAGGGCCTGGCCACCACCGTCGGCGACGAAGGCGGCTTTGCACCCAATCTGGGCAGCAACCAAGAAGCGCTCGACCTGATCCTGCAAGCGATCGAAAGCGCCGGTTACCGACCGGGCGAGCAGATTTGGCTGGCGCTCGACGTCGCTTCGACCGAGTTCTACGACGAGAAGACGAGCAAGTACTCGATCGATGGCAAGCAGCTTTCGGGCGACGAAATGGTCGATTTCCTCGCTGGCTGGTGCGACAAGTACCCGATCTGCAGCATCGAAGACGGCTGCAGCGAAGACGACTGGACGACCTGGAAGAAGTTGACCGATCGCTTGGGCGACAAGGTGCAACTGGTCGGCGACGACCTGTTCGTGACCAACGTCCAGCGGCTGCAGCGCGGGATCGACGAAGGGATCGCCAACAGCATTCTGATCAAGGTCAACCAGATCGGAACGCTGAGCGAAACGATCGACTCGATCCAGTTGGCCGCCCGCAACGGCTACACCAGCATCTCCAGCCACCGCAGCGGCGAGACCGAAGATTCGACGATCGCTGACTTGGCCGTGGCGATGTCGACCGGCCAGATCAAGACCGGCTCGGCCAGCCGCAGCGACCGGATGGCGAAGTACAATCAGTTGCTCCGCATCGAAGAAATGCTCGGCGACACCGCGGTCTACGCCGGTCCGCTGTTCAAGAAACGCTAGTTTTCGTCACGGCGCTTGCCCCGCCCCCACTGATCCGCGTGGGGGTGGAGCGTCCGGCCGAGGCTTCGATCGCACTCCGTGAAACCCGCTGCTTCCGGGAAATCGACGCATGAAAACCCTGATCGCCGAGCAGCCGTTGATCCTGGCGATCCTGCTCGGAGTGATTGCCGCGGCGATCCTGTGGGGCTGGCTGCAAAGCGGTAAAAAGGCGGCGCTCGCCGCCGGCTTGCTGGTGCTGGCGCTGATCCCGATCAGTTGGTACGTTTCCAGCGTCTGGGTGACGGATCGCGAGCAGATCCGGGCAGCGATTGAGTCGACGGCGCAGGCGGTCCGGGACAACGACTTTGACCGTGCGATACGGGTGATCGAGCCGCGGCAGCGCGCGTTAGTCGCGTCAGCTCGAGCTGATCTCTCGCGGTTCCGTTTCAGCGAAGCCCGCGTCAATCAGATTCGCGCGATCCAAATGGTCGAAGGCAGCGCTCCACCGGAGGCCGAAGTCGACCTCACGGTGACCGTTGTGGTCAGCGACCAACGGGGCAATTTCACCGAGATGCGTGTGCCCCGGCGGGTGCTGCTGAGCTTTCGCAAATCCGACGATGGCAACTGGTACGTCTACCACTACAACCATCTGCCGGTGATCGGCGCGACCGACGCTTTTTCACCCGATCCTTAGCGTCCTAGCGATGTTTTTTGCGGTTAAACTTTGGCCGGTGCGGCCGAGATTTTCCACCCAATCCTTATACTTTGACTCCCCTTCAGCAAGTCCGAAATGCCTGCCACCTTTGATGATTTCGGCTTTCGCTTTATGTATCCAGACAACTGGGTGCTGCAGTCGCGCGACAGCGATGAGCGGAGCGATGCGGTGACGCTCGATCTGCCCGGCGGCGGCTTCTTTTCGGTCACCCGCTACTACGACGTCACGCAAACTCCTGAGGAACTGCTCGGCCAGATCGCCGACGCGATGCGAGCGGAATACCACGACATCGAGACCGATGCGATTCAGCTCAGCGATGAGGATGACTTTTTCATCGAATCGCGGTTCTATTATCTCGACCTTTTGGTCATCAGCCGCGTAACGGCATTGGAGGCCGGCGATGATCTGATCGTCGTCCAGCCCCAGGCCGAAAGCCGCGAGTTCGACAGCAATGAAGCGGTGTTTGCAGCGATTATCAAGACGCTGCGTGAATCGCTGTAGGGGTGTCGGTGTCGCTCATGCGGCCGGTTAGACTGCGCAGGTGCGACCGTGCCTGCACGCGCGCCCTCCCACCGCGAGCCATTCGATCATGAACGCACTGATTCACTGCTCCGTTACCCGTCAGGGCTTACTGGCGCTGCTGTTGACGATGTTTGTCACGGCAGACACGGCACATGCTCAGATCGGCGGCGCCGATCCCTATGCCGCAGCCCGCAACCGGATGGTCGAAACGCGAATCGCCTCGGCGGGCGTGACCGACCCGCGGATCTTGCGCGTGATGCGGGAGACGCCGCGACACGAATTCGTTCCGCGCGCGGTGCGCGGCCAAGCTTACTTCGATATGGCGCTGCCGATCGGCGAGGCCCAAACGATCAGCAGCCCGTTCACGGTGGCCTGGATGACCGAAGTCATCGACCCGCAGCCGACGGACCGCGTGCTGGAGATCGGCACCGGCAGCGGTTATCAGGCGGCGGTGCTGAGCCCGCTGGTGGCGGAGGTGTACACGATCGAGATCGTGCCGGCGCTCGGTAACCGCGCCCGCGCGACGCTGGCTGAACTCGGTTATGCCAACGTGCAGGTTCGTGTCGGCGACGGATTCGCCGGTTGGCCCGAAGCCGCCCCGTTTGACAAAATCATCGTGACTTGCAGCCCCGAGGCGGTCCCGAAACCACTGGTTGAACAGCTTCGTGAAGGCGGCAAGATGATCATTCCGGTCGGTGAACGTTATCAGCAAACGCTCTACTTGATGACCAAAGTCGAAGGCGAACTGGTGGGAGAGCCGCTGCAGCCGACGCTGTTTGTACCGATGACCGGGCAAGCCGAGGCCCAGCGGCAACAACAGCCCGATCCGGCCAACCCGCAACTCCGCAACGGCGGCTTTGAGACGCAACTGCCTGCCGATGCCGATTCCGCTTTAGCTGGAACCATTCCCGGCTGGTATTACGACCGGCAGGTGACGCAGCTTCGCGGCGAAGCGTTTGAAGGCAACCATTTTGTGCGGTTTACTAACGAAACGCCGGAATTGGCTGCCCACCTGCTGCAGGGCTTTCCGCTGGATGGCCGCGTCGTGAGTTCGCTGCGGATCAGCGGCGCGGTGCGAACCGATGCGGTCCAGCCAGGGGCTCAGCCTGATTCGCTGCCAGCGATTGTGATCAATCTCTATGACGAACAGCGGCGCGACCTCGGCGTGTTTGTGATCGGCCCGTTTCGCGGCACCCGCGGCTGGCGCAACTCCAGTCGCCTGGTGCGCGTGCCGCCGCAGGCTCGTGAAGCGATCCTGCGAATCGGCCTATTCGGCGCGACCGGCACCGCAGACTTCGACGCCATCAGCGTCGAGGCGATCCGCTAGGAGCCGCCGAGCGGTCATTCAATGCATTCCACTGAACCCGTTGGAGTCCAGGCTTCAGCCTGCCGCATTGAATCAACGCTTTAACCGCTACCTCTACGGTGACGATGCTCTCTGCCTGCGAGCGATGGGGAGGCAGCCTGAAGGCTGGACTCCAACTGGGACTTTAGATCAAACCGACCAGTTTGCGGCCGACCCAGAAGATGCCGAGCAGACTGGTGAGCGCCGCGACCAGGACCGGATGGCTCCACAACTGCACCCGCCGCACCGCCGGTGGCGGTTCGGGCAGTGCGGTGACGGCGCTGACCACTTGATCGACATCGTTGAGATCTAAAACCCGGCCGCCGGTGACCCGCGCGAGTTCTTCGAGCACTTCCGGCCGCGCAGGCCGGCCGATCCGCTCGGCCAATTCCCCATGCACAAAGAACGTCGCTTCCAGCGTGGCGTTGGTCTGAGCGCACGACAGCGTCACCCGGTGCTCGCCCGGTTCATCCGCGATATGTGTTCCGGTGTAGGCGCCCCACTGCTGTCCGGTGGATGCCAGCCGGATCAACTGCCCGCGGCCTGAGGGGGCGACGATCCGGGCCGTGACGTCGCCGTCCTGAACCGGTTCGCCGCTTTGATCCATCACGGTTGCGCGGAGGGCAATGCTCTGCCGCAGTTGTGGCTGATCGGGCGCGTAATACAGTCGCATCGTTTCGCCTTTGGCCATGTTGCGGGCATACGCCATCCACCGCACGACTTGCCCCCAAAAACGATAGTGGTAGCGGTCTTCGACTCCCTTGCGCCACCGCCAGGCCCCGTCGGTGCCCATGAACAACACCTTGCCGGCGCCGAAGGTTCGCGTGGCCAGCAGCGGCAGCCGGCCGTACTGGTTGGCGACATCTTTATGAACGCACAACACTTCACTGCCGGCTCGGGCGCGGAGCACCGGCGCGTACCACTGGAACCCGGGCAACCCGTCCCAGACCTCGAGGTTTTCTTCCTGAGCGTCAGCCAAGCGGGTCAGCAGGCTGCGGCGGCCGGTCTCGGTCAGCGCGAATTGGCTGGGCGTCCTGGAACCCCAGCCGCCCGGCTGCGCAGGGTCGAGCACCACAGGCAAAAGTTCATCCAGTTCGCTGTCGAGGAATGACAGTTGGCGTCCCTGAAGTCCCGGCATGAACACCAACCCACTGGCTTGGTGTTCCACCACGCCTTTCAGCAGGCGGCACTGCTCGACGGTCAACTGTCCCTGTTCAATCCCCACATCGCCGAGGAAAATCACATCGTACTGCCCCAGCTCATCCAAGCCGCTGGGAAACTCTTTGATGTAGTCCGAGCTGCCGCCGCCGGCCTTGCTCAAACCGGGATGAAACAGCAGACAAGAAAGCTGCACGCCGGGGTCGCGCGACAGGGCGTTGCGGAGGTAACGGTATTCCCAACGCGGCACCGACTCGACCAACAGCACGCGCAACTGCTCCTGACGAATCGCAATCGGCGCGGTCAGTTGATTGTTGTTCGGCAAGGTTTCTTCGGGATGCGGCGGCACTGAGAGCGTGACCGTGTAATCACCGGTCGTCTCGGTTTGCCACTCGATGAACTGGTTGGTCCGCCCCATCGGCGCGACGCGAATCTCTTTGGTCACCGTTTCGCCGCTGGAGGTTTGCAGCGTCACCGTGGTGTCGAAATCGCGCGGCAACGAACTCTGGAGCGTAAACGGGATGCGGACCGCTTTGCCGACAACACCAAAGGTCGGCGCGTCGAGACTCAGCAGTTCCACATCGGGCAGTTGCACAGGGCTACCGACGGGCACGACGAACACCGGAACGCCGCGCAGCCGCAACCGCGAGGCCGCCTGCACCGGCGGTGAACCTTCATTCCAGTCGCCATCGGAAAGCAGCACCACGCCGCGCAAGTTGGCGTCCTGGTCGGCGAGTTGCGACAGCGGCGTGTACAGGTCGGTCATCGCCTCGCTTGACGCGGGAAACGCCTCCAGCCGCACATCCATCTGCTCGCTCAGCGATTGCCAGAATACCGGCTGCGTGAGCGAGGCGATCGCTTCGCCGCGGCCGCGCAGCGGTGAACCGACCGACTCCGCGGCCACCACATCGCGGGTCTGCATGCTCGGCGAGGCATCCCACAACACCGCGATCGACGGCCGCTGGTCAGGCCGGTATTCCTGCACCCACTCCGGCTGATTGAGCATCCACACGCCCAGGCCGACAGCGGACAGCCGCACCAGTTCCAAACCGCCGACCTTGCGGTTCCAGCCGCTCCGCCGCCAGGCAGCCCAGCACAACGCAGCGGCGACGAGCAGGACGATCACCGAAAAGGCGATCGACCAGGGCGTCCAGAGCAACGTCAGCATCTGTATCCGGTTCATGGCTTGAGCCCTCCACTACGAGCCCGGTGCGGCATCGACAGTCCTGCTTCGAACATCATCGCCGCGATCATCGCGACGACGAACAGCCGCCAGACTTCCTGCACCAACCCGGCCTCACGCCCGAGTTCCGTATCGACCCGTGTGAAATCGAGGTCCCGAAACAGCTCGGCCAACCGGTCGTCTTGCACGCGGCTCGGCTCATCTTCCGCCGCCGGACGGTTGACGGCCAACAGCCGATCCTCGTCGGCATACACGCCGGCTTGATACAGGTACTCGTTTGACAGCGTGCTTTCCGGTCCGGCGAGCTGCTGCCAGGTATCGGTCGGCAGGACCTGCTGCTCGGGCTGCGCCTCGTCCGTGGATGGATCAGCGGCGGTTGCGCTGCTGGTCGATGTGCGCCGCTGCGGACTGGCCGCGCCGGCAATCAGTTGACGGGTGTCCCCTAGAGCGGCGGTGCCAGCGGCCAAAGCTCGCTGCACCATGACGTAGAACACCACACCGTCCTGAGCCAGCGAAGAGTGAGCACCCTCCGGTGTGGTGCCGCAGAAGTAGGCGGCGCCGCTGCCTTGCAAGACGCGGCCGATCAGCGCGTCACCACCGGCCAGCGTCGCCAGTGGCGTGAACTCGCCGGTCAACTCCATCCGTTGCTGGAGTTCGATCTGGCCAACCGGCAAGGCGGCACCGCTGGCGGTATTGCTGAGCAGATCTTGGTCACCGCGCCAGCTTTCGATCCGCTGCTGCGTGGCATCCTCGACCCAGTTGTCCCAGGTGACACCCAGGAAAGTCGTATCGGCTGCCTGAGGAGATGGAAAGAAGATCGCTTGCCCGCCGCGGGTGATAAACCGCTCCACTTCCCTTGCTGCGTCACCGTCAGGCAACGCCCCCTGCCACAGCAGCAGTGAGACTTCTTCCCAGGCGGTTGCCGTCATGCGTGCAGGCGTGAGGAGTTCCGCGGTCGATTGGTTTTGAGCGTCCGGCGAAATGGTTGCGGCGACTTCCAGCAGATCGCCGACCGCGGGCTGCTCGGCCACGATCACGCTGTGTCGCGGCGGCGTCTCATCGAACACGAAGTAGAACTGATTGTCGGCGACATTGGCATCAGCGGGAATCGAGACCATGCCCCAACCTTTGCGGTGTCCCGGGGGCAGCGCGATGCGATGATCCTTCAGTTCGGCCTGCACACCGACCAGTTCCACCGGCACCAGCGAGCGTGCCCCTTCGATCTCAATCGTCACCGGCACGCTGATCCGGTCTTCCGCTTCGCCGTGGCGGGCGAGTCGCAACGACAGCCACAATTCTGCTCCCTGCCCCGTCTCGACCCGTTTGGAATCGACTACCGAAACTGCGACGTTCTGCGACACGTCTTGCGGGAAGGCGAGCAGATGAAAACGCACGCCCTGCGGAAAGCTTTGAAACTCATCGCGGAGCGTCTGCCACCGCGCGCTATCGGCATTCCAGTCACTTGCCTGCAGGTCCGACGCGATCCAAATGTCGGTCCGTCCGGGACGATTGGCAGCGATGTAGTCTCGCGCGGATTCCAGCATTGCCGGCAGATCGGCAGAGCTGCTGGTCGCGGTCACCGCCGTCAGCCCCGGCAGCGCATCAATTGACTCCAGTTCCTGTGGCTCGCGGTGTGCGCTATCGATCACGGCCCAGCGGGTGGAGCCAAGTGTGCTGAGCGTCTGCACCAGTTGATTGACGGCCGAATCGAGCTTGGTCGTCTCGCTGCCGAATTGCCGCTGCTGCATGCTCGGCGAGCGGTCCAGCAGCACCAGCGTCGTATCGGGACGGCTGCCGCCAGCAAGCCCCAGCCAACCGCTGGACAGCGGGCGGGCGACCGCGAAGATCAGCGCCGTGATCACGGCAACGCGAAACATCAGGATCAACCACTGACGCAGGCGGGCGTAGCCGCGGGCCATCCGAGTTGCCGTCAGTAGAAACATCATCGCCGCCCAGGGCGTCGTCTGATAGCGCCGCTGGTTGATCAGGTGAATGATCACGGGCAAAGCGATCAGCGGCAGGGCGGCGAGCATCCAGGGTTGTAGAAAACTCATCGCACACCTCGGGCTCGCGTGCGGCCGACGAGAAACCGGGTGAGCACCTGTTCGTAATCCTCGTCGGTGCGCACCCGGTGGTAGTCGACCGCCTTTTCCTGGACCGCTTTTTTGAGTCCCTCCAAATAGACTTCGAGGGCGCGGTGGTAGCGATCGGCGATCTCATTGGGCTCAGCAAAAATCGCGGTGCCACCTTCCATGTCGAGAAACCGCATCGGGCGTTGGAAGCGGAACTCGATCTCCAGCGGATCGAGCAGATGAAACGCGGCGACATCGTGCTTGCGAAATCGCAGGTGCTCAAAACAGTCGGCCAACTGCTCCGGCGGTAAGAACAGATCCGACAGGATGATGATCAGCGCCCGTTGGCGGATCGTCTCGGCCAACTCATGCAGCACGCCGGCTAACTGCGTCGGCCCCTGGGCGCGAGCGGTTTCCAGCGTGTCGAACAGGTGCATCAGGTGAGCCGGATTGCGGCGCGGCGGGATGCTGCGGACGATGCCATCGGCGACGCAGCTCAGCCCGACCGCATCGCCCTGCTGGATCGCGAGGTAACTCAGCGCGCCCGAGAGCTGCCGCGCGTACTGCAGCTTGCTGGTACCGGCTGAGCCGAACTCCATCGACCCGCTGGTGTCGAGCACCAGGCAACAGCGGAGGTTGGTGTCGGCCTCGAACTCTTTGATATAGAACCGATCGCTGCGGCCGTAAGCGCGCCAGTCCATCCGCCGCAGATCGTCGCCGGGCACATACTTGCGGTACTCCGCGAACTCGACGCTCGCCCCGCGGTGCGGACTGGGATGGCGCCCGGAAACGTTGCCCTGCATCGGCCGCCGCGCGAACAGCGGCAGCGAGCCGAGCCGCGCCAACACAGCGGGGTCGAGAAAACTACGCGAGCGATGGTCCGAAAGCATAGATGAGGGACTCTCTGATAGCTGAAAAGGTTCTTCCGCGAGTTTCATCGCTCATCACTTAAGGCGTGAACGCTGGTCCTCGGAGTGGCACGTCCCTGCTGGTCCTCAGGGTGGCACGTCCCTGAGGAACGAAGGGCGTGCTGGGGGGGAGTGCAGGGAAACCATGGAATCTGTCATCGGCTCGGTAGCTATTTCAGGAGTCCACGCCCATCGCTGGAGCTCTGGGCGTGCCACCCCAGGGGCCGCGACGGGCGGCCATGCAATCAGCGAAATAACCTGCAATGACGCTTCACCGTTACGCCTCTTCGCGTTCGATTTCCTCAAGCAAGCGGAGCACGATGCGTTTGGCATCCATCCCTTCGGCTTGAGCGGCAAACGTGGTGATCACGCGGTGCGTCAACACCGGCACCGCGACCTCGTGGATGTCTTCCAGCCGCACCATGTAGCTGCCCAGCAGCGCCGCACGAGCTTTGGCACCGAGAATCAGATACTGCACCGCCCGTGGCCCAGCACCCCAAGCGACCAGCGGCTTGAGCCAGGCCGGCGCGGTCGAGGACTGGGGCCGCGTGCGGCGGACCAATCGCGCGGCGTGCGTGTAGATGTGCTCGGGCACCGGGATCCGGCGAACCAAATCCTGCAGCCGCAGGATTTCCTCCGCGACCAACAGGTGTTCCAGCGTCGGCAGCGCATCGCCGGTCGTCGTCCGCGCGATCTCGATTTCCTCCGCCTCACTCGGGTAGTCCATCTCGATCAAGAACATAAACCGGTCCAACTGCGCCTCGGGCAGCGGGTAGGTCCCCTCCTGCTCGACCGGGTTCTGCGTGGCCAACACCACGAACGGCGGATCGAGCTTGAACGGTTTGCCGGTCACTGTCACGCGGTGTTCCTGCATCGCTTCGAGCATCGCCGCTTGCGTCTTGGGCGGGGCGCGGTTGATTTCATCGGCCAACACAATGTTCGCGAAGATCGGACCGGGGATGAACTGAAACTCGCGACGTCCGCCGCCGCCATCCTGCAAGATGTCGGTCCCGGTGATGTCCATCGGCATCAGGTCGGGAGTGAACTGAATCCGCGTGAACTTCAGCGACATCGTCTCGGCCAACTTGCTGACCAGCAGCGTCTTGGCCAGCCCGGGGACACCCATCAACAGCGCATGGCCGCGGGCCAGCAAACAGATCGCCAGCCGCTCGATGACCGCCTGTTGTCCGACGATCACCCGTCCCAGCTCCTGCTGCAGTCGCCCATAGGTTTGCCGCAGTTCATCGATCGCTTGGACGTCATCATCGCTCATCCGAGCGGCTGAGACCGGCTGTACCGAAGTCGACATCAAGCACTCCTGATTAGGTTCACCGAGAAGAGACTGCCGCGCGGTGGCAGCGGGTATCCACCAAGTAGAACCGGCGGAGTGTCACCGATCAAGCGAGCGGGGGCTATTTGTCGTCCCCTCGTGGTGTTTTGGGCAGGCGGTTGGGAGCAGGGCCGCAGGCCCGGTACAGCTTCGTACTCGTGCTCGTGCTCGAAATGCAGCGAACATGATCGAAGCGAACTTCGAATCGGATCGTCACCGATCCTCGCTCGACCGACAACTTCAGCAGAGTCAGCTTTGGCGGTCGATTACGAGCACGAGCACCGTTTCACTGAGCACGAGCACGTTGATGCGCGCGAGGTCGTCATCCCACCATCTGCCTCCCGCGGCCTCGGCTCAGTGCGCCGACCGAATCCAGATATTTTGTGCGCCGCTGGCGAAACCGTCATCTCCTTCCAAGCGGACCACCAACTGCATCGGCCCCGAGACGTTTGTCGGCAAGGTCACCGGCAGTTTCCACTGACCGGACTGGCTCAGCGCAACGGACCAATCGCTGATCACCGTGTCGTTCGCCAGTTCATACGGTGTTCGCGGCTGACCGGTGTCACCAGCAAGCTCATGGATGGCGTTGGTCGCGGGAGTTCCTAGCCGCCGGTGCAGTTCGACTGTCAGCGTCCCGTTCAGCGGCGAGGTGCCGGTCACCATCAGCGTCTGTCCCGCAGTCACACCGCCGACAGGGTCGATCTGCAACTCTTCGGGATGAGCCAGCCGCAGCGTCGGATCACCGAGCCAGTTGTAGAGCTGCATGTGCTCGCGGCGCTCCTCGTCGATTCGGCCGCCGCCGAGCACTTGGGCCAAGCTGTCGATCACCAACCGCCGGCTCTGCAGGCCAGGCTCCGCATCGCTGGCCGTCGCCAGCTCGATCAGCGTCTCCCGCCAGGCATCGCCCAATCGCTCCGGCTTGCGATTGTAGACGGAGTGGATCAGCCCCATCGCGGCTGCGGCGTTGCCATAGGGCATCGTCACGCGCGAACCGGCGAGGACCGCGATCGGTCCGCCGGGAGTCAACAGCATCTCCTTCGCCAGACAATCCTCCGTCGCATCAAACGCGCCGGTGTAACAGGCCAACAGCAGCGCGATCGGAGCTCCGTCAGCCGAGCGGCGAAGGCGCTCGACATCATCGACCGCCAGCACGGGACGGCCGAACCGCGTCGCCGGCACCCGGTCCAATTCGCGGATGTGTCCGTGGCCGGCGTAGACCCAAAACCGCGAACCGTCGGCGTAATTGGCCAGCACCGTGTCGGTGAACCGGTCGCTGCCAGGAAAGAACAAGCTATCGGGGCCGGCATGGGTCACCCGCGTGCGGACCGCTCCGGGCAGGTAGCCGGTGATGATCCCGCTGGTGATGGTCTCAATCGCGCCATCGATCAGCGGACCAAAGCCGCCCATCCCAGCGACCAAGTCGACCCGGGACCGCCAGTTCCCGAAATCGCGGCTGTCTTCATACGCCGCAATCCGCGCGAACAATTCCTTTGCCTGGTCGACCGTTTGGACCGGCAGGCGTCCGACGGCGGCGTTAACCAAGCCGTCATCGTCGAAGTCGCCGTACTGATAATCGCCGGGCAGGTGTGGGACCTCTTGCCAGGCCGCCGTCGCGTCGGCTTGTTGATAGATCGTCGGGACGAAGTAACGGGCATCGATCGCCCGGCCATCAGGAGACAACTGGGTGTCCCCTACCAGCAGCACATACCGCGTCCGCCCAACTTCTGCAGCGTCGGCGAGCTTGCGTTTGGTCGCCGCCGCGGTCGGCTCCGGTGTGATCACGCCGACCGACAAGCCTTCCCCGGTTCTCCGGGACACCCAACTACTGAGCGCCGGTTGCAAGGCCGGCGGACAGACCGCGATCGCGTCAAAGGGCCCAGCGCTCGTGGCCGCCAGCGTCAGCTCGTCGGCTCGGAGCGGTGTGGCTGGCCCGAGGCATGCCAGCAACAACGCAAGACCGAGCAGCGGCCGGTTAATCGACCGCGGCGAGAAAAGTGGGCTGGCTTCCATGATTTCCAAATCGATCACGACATCGCGAAACGGTCTGACGACGATAACTGCAACGCCACCAGTTTAGCAGTCCCACCGCCGCGGCGTTTAGATCGTTTTCCAGGACCGCTCGGCGGCGCTGGCCAGCACGGCATCGCAAACCTTCTGTGTTTCCAGAGCGTCGCGGAAGTTGGGACGCGCTTCCTCACCGTTTTCCAGCGACTTCAGGAAGTCGGCGACTTGGTGAATGAACGTGTGCTCGTAGCCGATCTGCAGCCCGGGAACCCACCAGTTGCCCATGTACGGCTGGTCACCATCGCTGACGTGGACACTTCGCCAGCCGCGGACGACCGAGTCATCCGAGTGATCGAAGTATTCCAAGCGGTGCAGGTCGTGCAGGTCCCAGCGGATCGACGCATGTTCGCCGTTGATTTCCAGCGTGTACAGCGCCTTGTGACCGCGCGCGTAGCGGGTCGATTCGAACAACCCGAGCGATCCGTTGTCGAAGTGGCAGAAGAACGAGCAGGCGTCGTCGATCTTCACCGGTTCCTTCTTGCCGGTTTCCGCATGCGTGCGTTCCTTCACAAATGTTTCGGTGACGGCCGACACGTCCTTGATACCGCCGTTGAGCCACAGGGCGGTGTCGATGCAGTGAGCCAGCAAGTCGCCGGTCACGCCGCTACCAGCCGCTTCGGCGTCCAGCCGCCAGGTCGCCGCGCCGCCTTGGGGGACGTCAGCGTTGATCGTCCAGTCCTGCAGGAAGTTGGCGCGGTAATGGAAGATCTTGCCGAGCCGGCCTTCATCGATCAATTGCTTGGCCAAGGTGACCGCGGGGACCCGGCGGTAGTTGTACCAGACCATGTTTTTGACGCCGGCCTGTTCGACCGCGGCGCACATCTCTTCGCCTTCGGCGACGTTCATCGCCAGTGGCTTTTCGCACAGGATCATCTTGCCGGCCTTGGCCGCTTCGATGGCGATTTCCTTGTGCAGGTTGTTCGGCGTGCAGATGTCGACCGCGTCGATATCGTCCCGCTTGAGCAACTCGCGCCAATCGGTTTCGATCGACTCATACCCCCAGGTCTTGGCAAACCCTGCGGCTTTGTCCTTGTTGCGGGCGCACAGTGCCTTGAGCACGGGACGGTATTCGCAGGGAAAAAAGTGGCTGGCCTGAGCGTAGGCGTTGCTGTGCGCCTTGCCCATGAAACCATACCCAATCATGCCGATGTTGACGTTCTTCATGAAGCGATCCTGGACGGTAGTAGGTGGACGTTAACCGAAGCGAGTGGACGGTGAGGAAAACTATTCCTGCCAGCCGTGGGCATCTTGAACCGAGAGCATCGCCGCGAGGATGCTGTTCCAGGTTTCGCTCTGGTGCATCACGGAGTTGGGGAACATGCAGCCGTCCCAGCAGATGTGGCGGGTGGTCTTGAGCACATCGCCGTGCTCATCACGCAGCCAGAATCCGGCATCGGTGGCGATGTCGAGTTTGCCGCCCGGCGCATCGGGCAGGCAATGCCGTCCGGTCTTGTCGTGGGTGCCGGTCCCGTGCACCGTGCCATCGTTTTGGGCGACGTGGAAGTCGATCGTCCACGGACGCAGCGCATGAGTCAGCTTCTTCAGCGCTTCTTGCTTCTTGGCCGTGTCATTCCAGTCGAAATCTTCGGGCAGCAGCGCATCTTCGGGGGCGTTGTAGCCCATCAGGTACAACAGCGTGTGCGCCATGTCGGCTTGAAAACCGAGCCGCTCGGGCCGACCGACCCGCTCCAGCAGATCGACCATGTGCCGCCAGGAGTGCATCCCGCCCCAGCAGATTTCACCTTCGGCCGCCAACCGCTCGTCGTACTCTTCAGCGATATCCGCAGCGGCTTTGAACGTGTCGGCGATCCGCGATTGGTTCGCTTCGGGATCTTTGGCCCAGTCGGCTGGTCCGGTCGAGCTGTCGATGCGGATCACGCCATAGGGCCGAATCGCCAGTTCACGCAGCTTCTTGCCGATCTCGCACGCCTTGCGGACCTGCGTCAAAAACAGTTCGACTTCCTCAGGACCACCCGCGGCCGAACCGCCTCCGGTCGGCGGCCAGACCGGCGCCACCACGCTGCCGATCACCAGATTGCGGCTGCGAACGCGCTCGGCCAAGTTCTCCAGTTCCGCATCGCTGGCATCGATCGAAACATGCGGGTCAAACAAGAACAGGTCAACGCCGTCGAACTTGCGCCCATCGACTTCGGCCGCGGCCGTCAAGTCGAGCAGCGTGTCCAGTTCGATCGGCGGATCATTGTCCTCCCCCCCCTTGCCGACCACGCCCGGCCACGCGGCGTTGTGGAGTTTGGGGAAGTTGTTGGGATGCAGCGTTTCGTTGACGGTGGACATAGCGTTTCAAACGTTGAAGGAAACGAACAGTAGCAGGCACTCTCCGAGTGCCGTAGCAGACGAGGCGACGGTGGACGGTGGACGGTGGACGGTGGACGGTGGACGGTGGACGGTGGACGGTGGACGGTGGACGGTTACAGAATTTCGCTCGGCGAACCGATGGCTATCCACTCCGTCCTCCGGCAACCGTCCTCCGGCAACCGTCGAAATCAGCTTCCTGCCTTGGGCAGGTTGCTGTGGGTGTTGGGGCCGAAGTACCGCAGACCGACCAGCGGCTCGCTGCCGGTGTTCTCGATCTCCACTCCGGCAGTCGCCGCGGTGTGGCTGATGAACACTTCGTCGGTCGTGTTTTCACCGAACCGGATCATCGCCGGCGTCTGCAGGTCGAGCGAGCCGATGCGGCCGCGGCCCTGCACGGTGATCCACGAGCTGGCGCCGGGATCTTGCAGCACGCACTTGGCTCCGGGCTGCAGCGTCAACTCTTTGGCGCTGAACAACTGCTGGCCATCGACCGTGCCGTAAACGATCCACAGATCCTCGTACCCGTCGCCGCTCTTGGCTTCGTCACGGATCGGTTCGAGGTAGTTGGCCTGTTTGAAGTGGGTGTCGACGTTCTTGTCCCAGTCGAGCTGGCCAACGATGAAGTCGAGGTCTTGATGCTTGTCTTCCGGCATGTCTTTGACCAGCAGCGACCAAGGGACGTAGCGGCCTTCGACGATTGACTGATACATGCCGAACACGTCGCTACCCCACTGCGGCTCGTAGGTGCACAGCGAACCGGGAGCGTGCAGCACGCCTGGCGGGATCAACCAGCCAGTGCCGCGTTTGAGCCGATAAGCGCGGCTCAGATCGAGGATGCCGTTGTCGCCTTCGTTCCAGTTTTCTAGACAGCGGCGAACATCTTCGGGCTGCGTCCCCGGCTCCAGCCCCATGAACGTGTAGGCGAAGTTGTTGTCGACGTTGTTGAGCTGCGGCGGGAAGTAGTAGCTCTCGGGCTTGCCTTCTTGGCCCACCAACGCCGCGTCTTCGAAGCTCTGGTGCATGTGGTGTGGGATCGGCCCCATGTTGTCGAAGAACTTCGAGTACACCGGCCAGCGGTTGTACTTGTCGAAGATCGCTTGGCCGACTAGGTCCGCCCCGCGTTCGGCCACGGCGTCCTTGAGCAAGAACTTCTTGCCTTCGAACAGGCAGAAGCTGAGCCCTTCGTGCCAGACGCGGCCTTCGTTGGCGGCTTCGGTGGTGCTGCCGAACCAGCGTTCGTCGATCCCGCCGCGGTCGGCGCCAAAGCGGTAGTAGTCACTCGGATGCAACTTGATGCGGCGTCCGGGGTGCAAGAACGACCGCGGTACCCAAGTTGGCGTCAGGCGGAGCAGTCCACCAGCCGCGTCCATTGCCGAATCGAGGATCGAGGCAACGCTGTCACCCTTGATCAGACCTTCATCGAGCCGAACGCTAGCCATCAAAAACTCCGCAAACACAAAAAGGGTGAAACGAACGACGGCACACGCCTGTCGCTAGGGGCGAGGGATGTTTTATTGTCTGGGGCGAAGGGTTACAAGAATACCATCAGCAGATCATCCTCGAAGCTCCCTCTCTAGCGCCGCCGCCATGACCACCGCTCCTCCGCTGCTCCGTCTGTACGATTCCTCTGCCGTCAGCCTGCGGTTGCTGGATGATTCCAGCGTCGCTGGCGAGTATCGTACCGAGCGCGGGAGCGTCCGCATCACGCACGGGGTGCTGACCAGCGGCAAGTCAGCCGGGGTTGAAGTTTGCCTGGTCGAGTCCGGCGCGGCGACGACGGTGGTGCTGCCTGGGCGGGGAATGGGGATTTGGCAAATCACGACGCCTACCACGCAGTACGGCTGGAAGTCGCCGGTCGATGGTCCAGTCCATCCGGCACTGGTGCCGCTGGCCGATCCCGATGGGCTCGGCTGGCTCGAAGGTTTTGATGAACTCGTCGTGCGCTGTGGGCTGGAAAGCAACGGTGCTCCCGAACGAGCTGAAGACGGCACGCTGCGTTACCCGCTGCACGGCCGAATCGCGAATCTGCCGGCGCGGCACTTGAGCGTCCATGTCGATCCCGCCAGCGGCCGTGTAGAACTGTGCGGCGAAATCGTCGAGTCGAAGCTGTTCTTCAAGCGACTGCGATTGCGGAGCCGTGCCGTGTTCACAGCTGGTTCGGCCGCCGTCGAGCTCATCGACGAAGTGACCAATGACCTGTCGACTCCCGCGACCGCGCAGTTGCTCTACCACATCAACCTCGGTTCGCCGGTGCTGGCCGAGGGGGCGACAGTGGTCGCTCCGGTACAAACGCTCGCCCCCAAAGACGATCACGCGGCCGCTGAGATCGACCGCTGGGATCAGATCGGACCGCCGCAGTCCGGCTATGCCGAGCGGGTCTACTTCGCCCAGTTGCGCAGCGACGCCGAGGGTCAATCCGCAGCGATGCTCCGCGGCGCCGATGGCCGAAGCGGTTTTGGCGTGACGATCGATACCCGCACGCTGCCGTACTTCATCCTCTGGAAAAACACCGCCGCGGAAGCCGACGGCTACGTCACGGGTTTGGAACCAGCGACCAATTTTCCGAATCCGCGATCGCAAGAGGCACAGCAGGGCCGAGTCGTTCCGCTCGCCGCGGGCGAGAGCGTGACGTTCCGCGTCGGCCTACATCCACTGGATCAGCCTGAGCAAGTCAGCGAGTTCGAGAGCCGGATCCAATCCATCGCTAAAACCGGGCAGCCGGAGATCAGCGATCGGCCCAAAGCGGAGTGGAGTGGCAGTTGAGCACCTTTGCAGAAGTTTCTCGGCATAACGTGCCACGGGTGAACTTTTTCGTTTTAACTCGCGGCATCATGTTCTTTCGGCAGCTAATATGCAGCTTACGGTCGGTCACCTTTTCTGTTCGTGTTTTTCGTGAGCTTGTCATGCTTCGACTGGGACGCCAGCGACTGCCGTGGATCGTGGGCACACTCATCTGCGCAGCGATGCCGTTGGCCTACGCCGAGACACCGACCGTTGCCGGCCTAACGCTAAAAGAATGCGTTGCGCTGCTGGATGACGAAGATCGCACGGTCCGCTGTCGCGCGGTGCGAACCCTCGGCGGATTTGACCAGGACGCGGCCCAACCGCTGGCCGCTGCCCTGACTCATGCCGACGCTGCCGTCCGCTATTTGGCCGCCGTGCAACTCGGCCGGATCGGCGGCGACGGCCTGCAGGAGGCCACTGAGGAACTGGAAAAGCTGGTCGGCGACGAGCGGTCCAAGGCCGTGCAGATGGCCGCGGCCTATGCCCTGTGCCGTGGCGGCAAGCTGGACGAGCCGCTCGATTTGCTGATCGAGCGACTGAAGGACGACGAGCGCGGCATGGCCTGCTCAGCGGCTGAGTTGATCGGTGAGATCGGTCCGGCAGCGGCGCGGGCGGTGCCCGCTCTGGAGCAGGCCCGAGACGCGGAGCGTCCTGACGGCGGCAGCGTTTATCACGTCGACCGCGCGGCAGCCCATGCGCTGCACAAAGTTCAGCCCGAGCAATAATGGATACGAACATGCACCGCTTTTCGCTGTTGGCTCTGGGCCTGGCCTTCACGCTGAACGTCGCCGCGATCGAGCGCAGCAGTTTTGCTGACCAGCGTCCCAACATCCTCTGGATCAGTTGCGAAGACATTTCGCCTAACCTCGGCTGCTACGGCGATCCGCACGCGATCACTCCGAACCTCGACGTACTGGCCAGTGAAGGGGTGCGGTTCACCCGCGCCTTCACTCCGGCCGGCGTGTGCGCTGTCGTTCGCAGCAGCGTGATTACCGGCATGTATGCCCCGGCAATCGGCTCGCAACACATGCGCAGCCGGATCATTCCGCCGGTCGATGTGAAGTGCTTTACCGAGTACCTCCGCGCTGCCGGATACTTCTGTACCAACCGGGCGAAGACCGACTATCAGTTTGAGCCACCGCTGAGTGCTTGGGATCGCCAAGGGCCGAGACATAACGATTGGCGTGAGCGGCCCGATCCGAAACAGCCATTCTTTAGCGTCGTCAATTTGACGGTCACGCACGAAAGCCAGATTCGTCACAGCGAGCAACAGCACGCTGAGGTCATCGAGGCGATTGGGCAGGAAAGTGCTCACGATCCTGATCGAGTCGCCGATACGCTGCCGCCTTATTTGCCCGACACGCCGGAGACGCGCCGCGACTGGGCGTGGTACCAAGACAACATCACGCGGATGGACCAGATGGCCGGCGAGCTGCTCCGCAAGCTTGATGAGGACGGCCTGCGCGAGTCGACGATCGTGGTCTTCTGGAGTGATCACGGGATGGGGCTGCCACGCGGCAAACGCTGGCTGTATGACTCCGGAACCCATGTGCCGCTGATCGTTCGCTGGCCCGGTGAAGTGGCAGCGGGAACCGTTCGCGAAGATTTGGTCAGCGTGATTGACCTGCCGCCGACCATGCTGTCGATCGCCGGCGCCGCGGTGCCACGGCACCTGCACGGGCGCGTGGTCCTGGGCGAAGACGCTGGCCGCGAACCGGCGTATCTATTTTTTCACCGCGACCGGATGGACGAAACCTTCGACCTGCAGCGCGGGGCCCGCGATCGGCGTTGGAAATACATCCGCAACTACGAGCCTGAAAAACCGTACGCCCAGCCGCTGGACTACATGGATCAGATGCCTTCGATGATCCAGTGGCGCCGCCTGGCCACAGAAGACAAGTTAACCGGTGGACAGAAGCACTGGTTCGCGGCGACCAAACCGATTGAAGAGTTGTACGACACCGAAACCGATCCGTGGGAATTGAACAACCTCGCCGAAGTCAAACAATACGCCGAGCGGCTGGAGCGGATGCGGGCAGCGACCGAACGTTGGCAGGCGGAGATCGGCGACACCGGGATGTTGCCCGAAGCGGTGATGATGGAAGAGATGCTCGGCGGCAAAGCGCCACCGAGCGTCGAGCCGCCACAAATCATCCGCGGCAACGGTGAAATCTCGCTGCTCTCAGCGACCGAAGGGGCCTCGATCATTTACCGGCTGAAGCAAGCCGGAGACGAATGGTCCGACTGGCAACTTTACTACCGTGCGATCACCGCCGAGGACGACCAGCCGATCCAGGCCCGTGCCTGCCGCGCCGGTTATACCCCCAGCGCGATCGTCGATTGACGGCCGTTCCTCTCAGGTCCGCAGGGCCGACAAGGCTCATTCGCCGATGACCTTAACCAACACCTTTTTGGGGCGGCGGCCGTCGAACTCGCCATAAAACACCTGTTCCCAAGGGCCGAAATCCAATCGTCCCTCAGTGATGGCGACCACCACTTCTCGCCCCATCACCTGGCGTTTCATGTGAGCATCGGCATTGTCTTCGCCGGTGCGGTTGTGCTATTCCAGCGGCCCGCGGCGCTGGTTTTTCTTTTGCGACTGCCGACGTTTTTCGTCGAGTCGTCGGCGTTGGCTGGCCAAGCTCGGCCGCGTTTTCTTTCGCTGCACCGGCGGGGCGGCGCATTCCTGCAGCAGTTCCCCTAGGCGTCGCCGCGCGTCGGCCAAGTTCCGCGGCTGATCGCGGTATTGCTCGCTGTGAATGACCAATTCACCTTCGCGGGTGACCCGGTTACCGTGGCGGGCCAGCAACCGTTGCCGCCAGCCATGAGTGAGCAAAGGCTGGTCGATGACTTGCCAGCGGAGCGTTACTCTGGAGTTGACCTTGTTGACATTTTGTCCTCCCGGGCCGCTGCTCCGCGAATAGCTCGCCACCAACTCAGCGGCCGGAATCGTCAAGCGACTGTTTACTACCAGGTCTTCCATGCGTACCGATCTGACTTCGAATCTCGCGTCCGGCGCTTCCCAAACATCCCCGCGCGCGGCTCAAACCCGCATCATACCCGTTTGCCTTCGCATTCGGGCGGCATTCCTCGGCATCGTGCTGATCACCGCACCAGCCATCACGGCACCAGCCAAGGCAGACGACGCGGCTCGAGTCAAGAATCTCGGCACGCGGACCGCCGGCGAAGACTGGCCGGGTTTTCTCGGCCCCAGCGGCGATGGCAAGTCACGCGAAACCGGCATTGTAACCGATTGGTCGAGTTCGCCGCCGAAGGTCGTCTGGTCGATGCCGGTCGGCACGAGCTATGGGATCGGAGCGGTCGTTGCAGGCCGGTACTTTCAGCACGAGCGGGTCGGCGACTTTGAACGTTTGCGCGCCGTGCATGCGGAAACCGGTGAGCCGCTGTGGCACAGCGATCTGCCCGTCTCCTACAGCGACATGTATGGGTACAACAACGGTCCGCGTGATACGCCGGCGGTCGCCGGTGACGATGTCATTACCTTTGGTGTCGCCGGTCGGTTGACTTGCCGCAGCGTAACCGATGGCCGCGTGAAATGGACGATCGACACACATGAACACTACGGCGTGATTCAAAACTTCTTCGGCGTCGGCTGCTCACCGCTGATTCACGGCGACAAAGTGATCGTGATGGTCGGCGGCAGTCCCGCAGCAGACGCCTTGTTGCCGCCCGGACGTCTGGATCGCGTCAGCCCCAACGGGTCGGCGCTGGTGGCGTTTGACCGAGTCAGTGGCCAAGAGGTCTGGAAGGCCGGCGACGACCTGGCCAGCTACAGTGTGCCGCGGCTGGTTACCCTCGATGGCGTTACGATGGTGTTGATCTTTGCCCGCGAGGGCTTACTGGCGGTCGAAGCCGATACAGGGAAACCGCTGTGGCAATTCCCCCGCCGCGCCCGTGGGCTGGAAAGTGTCAATGCGATGGTCCCGGTGATCCATGGCAATCAGGTGTTGTTGAGCGAGTGTTATGAGATCGGATCCGTGCTATTAGAAATCAGCCCTGCGGACTATAAGATTCTCTGGCAGGATCCACCCAATCGTCGCCTGCAGGCGTTTCGGGCGCACTGGGCAACGCCGATCCTCGTCGATGGCTGGCTGTATGGTTGCAGCGGACGCAACGAGCCCGATAGCGACTTGCGGTGCATCGCCTGGGACAGCGGCAAGCTCGCTTGGTCCGACCGCCGTCGTTCGCGCAGTAGCGTGCTGTATGTCGACGGGCATTTGATCGTGCTCGAGGAAAGCGGGTTACTGGAATTGATTAAGGTCAATCCAGAACGGTTAGAAGTCGTCGGCAGCTTGCATCTGGAACTCCCAGCCGCCGATCACCCGCCGCTGGGCCGGCCCTACTGGGCCGCGCCAATCCTCAGTCACGGGCTGCTCTACGTCCGCGGCGACGACCGCGTCCTCTGCCTCGACCTGATTCCACCGGCAACTTAGGTATCCTTTTCTTGGCGCCTCGCTGCGGACCGAGGGTGGGCTGCGGAGGTTGTCGTAGGCGGTTAAGATGTGCGACCACCTTTACCTGGAAGTCAGCTTAGACGCAGCGGTCCAGCAGCCGCTGCCGAGCTAGCGACTCCATTTCATTCCTCCGGCAAAACCTCTGTCTGCGGTTCATGCAAGGAATCCAGCAGCATGACGAGACAGGCGTCAAACCGGCACAGCGCCGGCGGTTTTGGCGCTGCGCGGACCGAGAAACGCTGCGTGAGCATCAGTTGCAGCGGCTCAACCGCCTGCTGGCCGACGCGGTGGCTCACCAGCCGTTTTACCGCGAGAAGTATCGCGGCGTGCAGTTGCCGCTGCGGTCGCTGGATGAATTGTCGCGGCTGCCGCTGCTGCAAAAGCCCGAATTGACCAGCGACGGTGCGGCGACGATCTGCGGCCTGCCCACGTCGCGTTACGTACGCGTACATCAAACCAGCGGAACCACGGGAACGCCGCTGCGACTGCTCGATACCGCGGCTGATTGGCGGTGGTGGCTGCGGTGCTGGCAATATGTGCTCGACGCGGCCGAGGTGCGCCGCCGCGATGTCGCGTTCATGGCGTTCTCGTATGGACCCTTCATCGGCTTCTGGACGGCGCATGATGCGTGCGTGCGGCGCGGGGCGACGGTGGTTCCCGGTGGCGGGATGAACAGCCAGATGCGGCTCAACGTGATTCAATCCTGCCAAGCGACCGTGCTGTGCTGCACGCCGACTTATGCGTTGCACTTAGGCAGCGTAGCGGAGGAAAACGGAATCGACCTGTCGCGCTCGAGCGTCTCGCGAATCATCGTGGCCGGCGAGCCCGGCGGGTCGATCCCGGAGGTGCGTCAGCGGATCGAAGCGATCTGGGGGGCGCGGGTGATCGATCACACCGGAGCGACGGAACTGGGCGCCTGGGGTGTCGGCAGCCGTGATGGCCGGGGCGTGCATGTGATCGAGTCGGAGTTCATCGCCGAGCGGCTGGTGTTCGACGAACACACGCCGCAGGGACGCCCGGCGGAGGATGGGGAACTGGCCGAGTTGATCATGACCGGGCTAGGCCGCTGCGGGGCGCCGGCGATTCGTTACCGCACCGGCGACTTGGTGCGGGGCCGGCAGAGCGACGATCCCGAGAACCGCTTTTTGCTGCTGGACGGCGGCGTGGCCGGCCGTGCCGACAGCATGGTGGTGATCCGCGGGGTGAACATCTTTCCGAGCAGCATCGAGGCGATCGTCCGCCGGGTGACGGGCGACGCGGAATATCGTGTGCTCCAGAGCGCCCAACAATCGATGGCGCAACTGCGGCTGGAACTAGAAACCGGTGACGGCCAACAGGAGTTGCCGGCTCGACTTTCCGACGTGTTTCGTCAACAGTTAGGGCTGCGGATCGAGGTGACGGCGGTCGCCCTGGGGACATTGCCGCGATTCGAAGCCAAGGCCAAACGCTGGATCCGAGAAAACTGACCGATCGACATGACTGCACCGACGGCGCTCAATCGCGAAGCTGACGGATCGATTCGAATCCGCTGGGACGACGACACCGAAACGCACTGGACGCCAGCGGAGTTGCGGCGGGCCTGCCCCTGTGCGACCTGCCGCGAGAAGAAACGCGCGGACGCCGACGCGCCGCAGCGGCCGCGGGTGCTGCCGGTGATCAGCGCCGCCGAAGCTCGACCGCTGCAGATCGAATCGATGCGGCCGGTCGGTAACTACGCCTACAACGTCGCCTTCAGCGATGGTCATAGCTCGGGGATCTTTTCGTTTAAGCTGCTCAAGCGGTCGAGCGACTGAGGTTTGTGAGAACCGGACGCTAACGCGTACCGGCTGATAGAATTTTGCTCAGTGTCTATCTCCTGTGGTGCCTCAAGACTCATGGCTGTAGCGGGATGGAGATCAGCAGGCCGGCGGTTTTGTCGTCGTTGGAGGTCCGCCGGGGAACGTGGCATTTCAAGCATTCGTTGCTCAGCGTGATCGGCCCGGCGCGGCGGTAGACGCCATCGGCGACTGTTTCATGTGCGGTCGCCCCTTGCTTGAGCGCCCGGACCGCGGCGGTTTCAAACGCGTCTTGCGGCTTGTGGTCGGAGTTCATCGCTTGGCCCTCGACGACCAACCAGCGAAGCGTGATCCCCTGGTGCTCTTCGAGTTCGGCAAACACGCCTTTGAGGATTTCTGCTGGAATCGCCAAGCCTTCGTCCTCACGGAAATACTGGTGATGCACGATTCGCAGCGTCGTGTGCATCGCTTCATGCAAAGCCTCGGCCTGCCGCCGCGCCGCAACCAGTGACCCCGATTCAGCCGCCGACGCTGCCGCCGGCTCGGCGGCCACCAGCCGCAGCGGCAGGGGATCATTTCCCAGGGCGGCAAACACCGCAGCCCCGAGCGTTATCAACCCGATCGTGGGTAACAGCTTGATCATCAGAATCCTATTCGAGGTAGGAGAGAAAGGCGGGAGAGAAAGGCGGGAGGAAGGGCTCGCGGTCAGGAAGCACGGGGCGAGCAGGCAGGCGTTTAGTCGCTGGCAGGGGCCGGCGCGGGCGAATCAGCCGACAGAAGCGCATCCTCTGGAACTGGAATGCTGATCACCAAGGCGGCGAACTTGGGGACGTTTGTCGGCGGCTTGCCGAACCCATCGTGGCAAGCGACGCAGCCGGCCGTCATCTCGATCGCTCCGGCGCGGCGGTAGTAGCCATCGGTGATCGCTTCGACCGCTGGTTGGCCTGCGGCAATGTCTTTAGCCGCGGCGAGTTCAAACTCAGTCTGGGGCTCGTGATGAATGCTCATCGCTCGGACATTGACCGACATCCACCGCGCCTCGACGCCCGACTGCCGCTTCATCGCCTTAAAGATGTCTTCCATCGCTCGGGCCGGGACGATCGCCCGTGAACCGTGAAAGTACCGCTCGTGCATCACGTGCAGCGTCTCGGCATAGATCGCGTGCATCAGTTCGGCGCGGTGGCGCGCGGCGGCAACGGCGGGCGACTCAGGAAGCGGTTCCTCACCCACGACTGCCCGCTCGCTCTCAGCCGTCGGTTCGGTTCCAGCCGCCGGGCCAGCGTGTTCTTGCTCGGCCTGCAAGCTGAGCGCCGTGATCAGCAGCCCGGTTGCGGCGAGTAGCGGCAAGCGGCCGCGTCGCCACGGGAGTTGCTCGCGAAACATCATTAACGGGCGGTAAGGCTGCATTCATCGGTCTCCACTGGGTGACTATCTTGCGTTGCAAGCTTTGAGGGATGCAAACCTACACGTTAACATGTAGATTGTGGCGGCGATAGTCTGTTCTTTGGGCTCGCCAACTTGCTGCCGGTGCCGCCCCGGCGGGCGATCCCCCTGGCCGATAGCTGGCCGTTGCCGGTAAACTCGGTTTGCTCTTGTGGCCACGCGTGTCGATTTGGCCCACCGCTTCCTACTGCTACCACCGCGACTTCGATGTCCATTCCTGCCGAATCCACTGCCCGATCCAGCGACGCATCCGCGGCCCCTCGTGATGTGGTCGGCGATTACAGCCTGACGCACCTCAGGCAGCTTGAGGCCGAGAGCATCCACATCATCCGCGAGGTGGTGGCCGAGTTTCAAAACCCGGTGATGCTGTACTCGATCGGCAAGGATTCGTCGGTGCTGGTGCAACTGGCGCTCAAGGCGTTCTATCCTGCCAAGCCGCCGTTCCCGCTGCTGCACGTCGATTCGACCTGGAAGTTTCGCCAGATGATCGAGTTCCGTGAGAACTACGCGCGGAAAGAACTGGGGCTGGATTTGCTGGTGCACATCAACGAAGAAGGTCGCAAGCTCGGCATCAAGCCGTGGGAGGACAGCGAGCGGCACACGGAGATTATGAAGACCGACGGGCTCAAGCAGGCGCTGGACAAGTACGGCTTTGACGCTGCGTTTGGCGGAGCACGACGCGACGAAGAGAAGAGCCGGGCGAAGGAGCGGGTGTTCAGTTTCCGCGACAGCAAGCATCGCTGGGACCCCAAAAACCAGCGGCCGGAGCTGTGGAACCTGTACAACGGTCGCGTTAACAAAGGCGAATCGATCCGCGTCTTTCCGATGAGCAACTGGACCGAGCTGGACGTTTGGCAGTACATCCACTTGGAGCAGATCCCGATCGTGCCGCTGTATCTGTCGGAAAAACGCCGGGTGATCCGCCGCAACGGCACGCTGCTGATGCGCGACGACGAGCGGATGCCGGTGCTGCCCGGCGAAAAGGAAGAGCTGCTCAATGTTCGCTTCCGCACCCTGGGCTGCTACCCGCTGAGCGGCGCCGTCGAGTCCGACGCGACGACGCTGCCGCAGATCATCCAGGAAATGTTGCTCGCCAAAACGAGTGAACGCCAGGGTCGGATGATCGACCAAGACGAAGGCGGCGCCGGCATGGAAGAGAAAAAGCGCCGCGGCTACTTTTAAGCCGCGTTGTTCTCCACCCGGCGATCCAGCCCACCACAAAAGAGCCGGGTGGGCCGTCCACTGCTTGCCCCGCCCCGGCAGCACCGAACCCTGCAAACTCACGACTGAACCCGAAAACTCGCAACCATGTCTCATCAATCCGAGCTGATCGCCACCGACATCGACGCCTACTTGAAGCAGCACGAGCGCAAGCAGTTGCTGCGGTTCATCACCTGCGGCAGCGTCGACGACGGCAAGAGCACGCTCATCGGGCGGCTGCTGTACGACAGCAAGATGTTGTACGAAGACCACCTGTCGCAGTTGGAGGTGGACAGCAAGAAGGTCGGCACGACCGGCGGGAAGTTCGATCCGGCGCTGGTCACCGACGGGCTCAAGGCCGAACGCGAGCAGGGGATCACGATCGATGTCGCTTACCGCTACTTCAGCACGGCGAAGCGAAAGTTCATCATCGCCGACACGCCGGGGCACGAGCAGTACACCCGCAACATGGCGACCGGCGCGAGCAGCGCAGACCTGGCGATCATCTTGATCGACGCCCGCCATGGCGTGCTGACTCAGACCCGCCGGCACAGCTTCATCGTCTCGTTGCTCGGCATCCGCCACGTCGTGCTGGCGATCAACAAGATGGATTTGGTTGAGTTCAGCGAACAGCGTTTCAATCAGATTTGTGACGACTACCGCGGGTTTGCCGCGCGGCTCGACCTGCCGGATTTGCACTTCATTCCGATCAGCGCCCTCAACGGCGACAATGTCGTCGATCCCAGCGAGAACATGCCGTGGTACCGCGGCGCGACGCTGATGAGTTTCCTGGAATCGGTCTACATCGACAGCGACCGCAACTTGCGCGACTTCCGCTTCCCGGTGCAACTGGTCAATCGCCCGCACCTGAACTTCCGCGGTTTCTGCGGCACGATCTCCTCGGGGACGATCCGCCCGGGCGAGGAGGTCATGATCCTGCCGAGTCGTCAAACGACGCGAGTGAAGGAGATTGTCACCTTCGACGGCAACGTCGACGAGGCGTTTGCGCCGCTGGCAGTCACGTTGACGTTGCAGGACGAGGTCGACGCCAGCCGCGGTGACATGATCGTCCGCAGCGGCAACCTGCCGCGATCGTCCGACACCTTTGACGCGATGCTGGTGTGGATGAACCAGGACGCGATGGTGCCAGGCAAGACCTACCTGTTCAAGCACACCTCACAGACGCTGCCCGGTACGATCGAGACGCTCGCTTATCGGATCGACGTCAACACGCTGCATCGTTCACCGGCGCCGAACCTCGAACTCAACGAAATCGGCCGCGTCCACGTCAGCCTCAACGCACCGATCCATTACGACGCGTACCGCAACAATCGTTCGACCGGCGCCTTTGTGGTCATCGACCGGATTACCAATGCGACCGTTGCTGCGGGGATGATTTTGGACCGCGAAATCGACCCGGCCCGGCGGGCGGTGTGGGACGACGCACCGGCGCCGCGGGGCAATGGCCAGCCGACGGAAGTTTCGCAGGTCTCCTCCGAGGAACGCCGCGCTCGCTTTGGACAGAAGGCGGTCACGGTGCTGCTGACCGGATTGACCGGCAGCGGTAAGACGGCGATTGCAGCGGCGGTGGAACGCAAACTGTTCGACGCCGGCCGAGCGGTGACGCGGGTCGACGGTGAATTGATCCGCCGTGGCCTGTCGAGCGACCTCGGTTACTCGGTCGAGGACCGCAGCGAAAACCTCCGCCGCGGAGCGTACCTGGCCCACGCGATCAATGAAGCCGGCATCATCTGCATCGCTTCATTCGTCGCGCCCAACGAATCGGTTCGCCAGCGAGTCGGTACCACGATCGGTCCGGATCGCTACTTGGTGGTCCACGTGGCCACGCCGATCGAGGTTTGCCGCAGCCGTGATACGAAGGGGCAATACCTCAAGGCCGATGCCGGGGAGTTGCAAAACTTCCCCGGCGTGACGGCGATTTATGAACCGCCGTCCAATGCCGATCTGACGATCAGCGCGGAGAAGGACGATATCGATGCTTGTGCAGATCAAGTGATCGAGATGCTGCGGAGCAAAGGCTACATCCGCTGAGCGATTTCATTCTTCTTCGTCGTCCTCGTCGGCCACCGGCAGCGCCGGATCTTCGGGGGCGCGTTTGCGGAGCTTGCGTTGCAGGCTGCGGCGATGGATCCCCAGCCGCCGCGCCGCTTCGCTGATGTTGCCGCCGCAATCGCCGAGCACTCGGTGGATGTGTTCCCACTCGGTGCGAGCCAAACTCGGTGCCGGAAACTCCGTCACCGACTGCGGCGTGCTCGGCGAGTCGCCGCGGATGAAGGCTCCAAGGATGTCGTCAGCATCCGCGGGCTTGCTGAGGAAGTTCACGGCCCCGGCGCGCACGGCATCGATCGACGCCGGGATGCTGCCAAACCCGCTGAGCATGATCACGCGCGTCTGCGGGCGAATCTGCAGCAGCCGATGGAGCAGTTCCAGCCCGCTGCGGCCGGGCATCCGCAGGTCCAACACCGCCAGGTCCGTCGGGCGGCTGGTGAATACCGCGACCGCCTCGTCGTAGTTGGCTGCTGTTTCGACCCGAAACCCGCGCTGCTGGAACGCCATGGAAAGCCGCTCGCGCAAGATCAGCGTGTCGTCGACGACGAGAATGCTCTCGGCGCCCACCGCGCGACAATCAAACACCGCCGAATCTTCTGAATTCATACTCAAAACCCAGTCATCCTGAACTGTTGTATAGCAAACACTCGATGATAATCGCTCATACCGATCCTAACAAAAACCATTCTCGAAGCAGCGTGGAACAGGGACTACAGCGAAATCTGCTGCTCCGCTCAGTCAGCCTGACGTCGCCTCAGCTAGCCAGCGGTGTCGGCACAGGCCCCCGCCCAGCAAAACAGTCCCCTAGTCAGTCACGCAATTAAACTGGACGATCTGGGGCAAATGCGGCGAACCAATCCCTCCTGGCCTGTCGCCGCTGCAGCGTTTTACTGTCTGAGATTATAGCGTGTATCCGATCTATCTCGACTTCAACCGGACCACGCCGCTGGCCCCGTCGGTGCTGGAGGCGATGGGACCGTACTGGAGCGAGCATTTTCTGTTGCCCGGTCAGGAGCATCCCCAAGCCCATGCGGTCGCCGAGTCGCTGGAACATGCGCGCGAAAACCTAGCCGGCCTGCTCGGCTGCGAAGCGTTCGAGATTGTCTTCACTGGCGGCGGCACCGAGTCGAACAACCTGGCGATCCTCGGCGTCGCGGCGCGGTATTCCGGCGGCCACCTGCTGGTCTCCGCCCTGGAACACGAGACGGTTTATGATGCCGCCGCGTCGCTGACTAAACGCAACTGGCAAGTCGACACCGTCCCTTGCCAGTCCGATGGCCGCATCGACCCGCAGCGGCTCGCCGCGATGCTCCGCGACGATACGCGGCTGGTTTGCCTGCAAGCGGCCAACTCGGTGCTCGGCACGCTGCAACCGGTCGGCGAAGTCGCTGATCTGTGCCATGAGCGCGGCGTTGCGGTGCACTGCGACGCGACGCAATTGTTCGGCAAAATCGAGTGTCAAGTTTCGCAGCTTCGCGCCGATACGATCTCGGTCAGTGGGCATAAGTTCTATGGCCCCAAAGGGACCGGCGCGTTGTACGTGCGGCGCGGCTTTCCAGTCCAGCCGATCCTGTTCGGCGAATCGCGTGAGATGGGGCTGCGACCAGGGGCCGAGAACCTGCCGGGTTGGATTGGACTGGGCACCGCTGCATCGCTAGCCGGCCGCTGTGCCAAGGATGCCGCGGAGTCGATGAGTCGGCTGCGCGATCGCTTCGCTGAGGGACTTCGCCAAGCGATCAACCCGGCGCCGCTGGTGCTGTGCGAAACCTCGCCGCGGTTATCCAACACGCTGACGATCGAGTTGCCCGCGCGAGCGCGGCAGATTCAGCGTTCCGCGCGAGAATTGATTTTCGCCACGGCGCTGTCGGCCACCCCGGCCGACGAAATGACTCGCTGCCTGCGCGCGATCGGCCGGAGCGATGAGAGCATCAGCCGCGTGATCCGGATCAGCATCGGCTGGACCACCAGCCACGATCAGGTCAATCGGGCGATCGACATCTTCGCCGAAGCGATGGATCTAGCGAGTCGGGTTTAAGGCTAACGAAGCAATTGTGCGAAGTACCGGCAGGGCCGCTGGCGGCAACTAGCTCCTAAACCCTTGACTTTTAAGGCTTCGGCGGCGCAGGCGGCAACAGTTGAGGCGGCAGTTGGCCGTCGGCGAACGGGTTGCCCTTGCCGACGTCCTCCCAGCGATCCCAGCCGATCAGCGCCGGGATCCAGGCGAGCAGGAACAGCCCGGCATAGAGCGCAAAGCAGCCGAGAACGAAGGCAGTGGCAACGACCAACGCCATCGCCCAACTCGCTCCGAGCGACGCCTGGCGATAGACAAACGCGGCCAACGCCAGCAGCGTCATCGCGATCACCACGGTGCGGAACGAGTACTGCGGCAGCACGCGATCCTGCATCCGCGGCAGCACCGACGGCGGCGGTTGCTCAGCAGAAGCATTGGGCGGCTCAGCAGCGGTCATGATGGCATCCATCCGACAAAAGAGTTTCATCCGCAGTCATCAGCCGGTCCCCACGGTGTTGTAGCTGGCCCATTATCCTTGCCTCTGTTCGAGTCCGCAACAGCCGCAAGGTGGACGACCGCTCCGCCGGTCGTTCTGGTTATTGCGACCAGCAACTTTTGGACGCTGCACAACTGCTTATCCGGCATTTCCCGCCAAGCTCCGATCGACGGAGCGATCGGCGACGC